>Ga0209596_1000040_pt1 | contig 116040 bp, 117 predicted proteins | sample M_130807_MF_Meta_FD_187314 | JGI IMG/M metagenome (GOLD analysis project Ga0209596, IMG submission 187314) | Freshwater microbial communities from Lake Montjoie, Canada to study carbon cycling - M_130807_MF_MetaG (SPAdes) (version 2) | ecosystem: Environmental > Aquatic > Freshwater > Lake...
GAGTACTACTTCTACTATGTCTGGTGGCCGTCGTAAAAAGAGAAATAATACTAAGCGGCGCCGTCAGAGTGGGGGTCAGATGTCCATGTCCACACAGTCTGTGCCCATGATGAGAGGGGGGCAGACGTCTACCATGCCAAAAATGATGGGGGGGCAGACGTCTACCATGCCAAAAATGATGGGGGGTACACATCTTGCGGTTGGATCCAAGGCTCAGGTGTGGCACGGCACGGCGCGCCACACGTCCGGCGGACTCACGAAGAAGGACCTCATGAAGCACAAGGGGCGTATTATTTCTAGACGGAAACACACGCTAGGCAAGAAAGCACTGAAGAATCTGGTGAAGGCTGGCTACAAGGCGAAGAAGGGGACGTTCAAACTCTTCCGTAAGTAATTACCTGCAATATTCGTGTTTAAAACTGCAGGGAATCAGCAATCATCTTCAGAATTTCCGCAGCCTCCTCGCGTGAATATACTGGCCCCTGATTAGACTCTGCGGGGTCAAACCAATAAAGGGAACCCCTCTTATCTGATTCTCCGATGGATGACCAGACAAGAGCCAAATCTGATGATTTCAATTCTTTCAATACAGTCTTCAAATGATATCGATCGGTGTTCTGTATTCCAAGACGTTTATGGAGCGCCGGTTCAATCTGCTCGGCTTCCACACCCTTCCAAAAAATGGCATCCCATTCTGTACTCTGCGGCGTTCCACCAAAGCCAAATAGCGATAGTCCATCCACTTTCGAGAGTTGTTGAAATATAGCAACAGATGGCTCGCCACCGGCCCAGACAATGCGCACAGGTTTTATTGCGTTCAGGGCGTAAGTAAGCGCAAGTCGTAAATCCTGGCTCTCTCGAAGATGAAATATAGCATCCCACTTCATACGAAAGAGCCAGGAAGTTGCCGTACAGCCATCTTGAATAAAAAGAACTTTGCGGCCGCGATGTGCAACCTCGTTATCAAGACTAGCCATATAAGAACGTACCATCAAAGAAAGAGCAGTATCGGACGAGCCAATACAATAGATTTTTTTCCCTTTAATATGCTCGGCAAATCCCTCCAGACGTATATCATCTGTTGACATTCCTCTTATACAGATACATTTGCTTATATCATTACAACCGCGCTTTTCGTTTTGTTTGATAGCCACCACCAAATTTTCGTTTACCGTGAGAGGGATTGCGAGAGCGATTGCGAGAGCGAGAGCGAGAGCGAGGGCGAGGGCGAGAGGGATTGCGATTGCGATTGCGATTGCGAGAGCGAGAGCGAGAGCGAGAGCGAGAGCGAGGGCGAGAGGGATCAATGCTTCTATATTCTGCAAATTCGTAAAGGTATACGACCTTAGACTCCCATTCTTCGTTCAGTTTTGATCTATCCCCTTCTTTTATCTTGTCTTTAAAGTCCTGTCCATACTTACTAAGTAAATGAGATACATTTATTATTAAATTCATATTGTTTTTATTAATCATCCATAATTCATCTATTTTTTCGGGATCTGTTAATACAGCATTCACAAAATATTCAGCAAAAAATATATATTTTTCAGATGCTTGTATAATTGTTTTTTCAAGATTAATTTCTGTTTCTTCTTTTTCATTTGTTTCTACATTATGAAGTGTTGCGTGTAAAAATAAAAACTTTCCTTTTGGCATATACCAATTTTCTTTAGAAAGAATGTATGTTGTATTGTTGTCTGAATCCTGTGAATTATGTTTGAATTGTTCTTGTGTACTATTAACCTTCATTTTTATCGAACTAGCATAGTTAGCATTATCTTCTGGCGTGGCAAATATTGCTTCATTTAATATTAAATATCCACCATCATCCACCCACATTTCATTTCCTTTATACGGATATTTTTCCGTTAGTTTTACATTACTTGGTGGACCGGCCATCATACGTTCTCCCCAAAATTGTAGTCGAAATGGCATAAGCTGGTTGGCAAGTTCATAGCCATCTAAACCATCTATAACACCTCCGCACGATAGTAAAATTACTTTCATCATTTTTGTTCTTAATTTAAACGATTCGTCAGCCGCCTTTATAATATCACTTGTGAAAATCCCTTTCTGAGAGTGTATTCCATCCTCTGGAATTTCTTGACGGAACTTTTCAATAAAATTATCGTCATACTTTAGCTTTTGTTTGAACTCAACTATATTTTCTGGAGTACCATTGTACATTTCTATTGAACATGATGCGTCCTGTCCTTCATTATTTAATTGTACTGTATTTAATTCTCTTGAAACAACCGTTTCACCAGGCATAAAAATTGTTATATTTCGTAAAGTAGATTCCAATTTTTCAAGTTTTAATAATAATGATTTATATGCATCACTTTCTTCACTGATATTGGGTTTCTCAAGGGGCATCATCTTTTTTTGTAGTGTTTCAATCACCATTTCATAGTTACCCTGTATAATAAAATTGTGTATTTCCTCTAAATGATTTGGTAGAACAAGAGGCCACTGTGTTTTTTCTTTTTTCAGTTTTTCAACTAAACGATTAAGTGTACGTGTCGCCTTATTTGGCTTAGAAAAATCAAATAAGTCCGCAAGTGCGTTTGAGTTAATAAAAAGAGAATATAAAAATGAATATATAGTACTATATGTATCTTGTGTCGGAAGAGATGTCATAATAAACATCATATTGGTTGGTATTGTTGTTACATGTGTAATTGATGTCTTAGAATATACTCCATGTAAATTAAGTAATAAGCAATCTAAACTTAAGTCTTTAAGATAATTACTTCTCACATTCTCTTCCATAGTATCTACTATCTTACTATATTTTACCGGGATATGGGCACATTCCGCTAACGTCGAGTACTTAAGTTAAGCACATCACGGTAGAATGAATATTGTTAGTTTAAATATTTAATAATAGAAGATGAAGCATATTACTCCAGTTTCAATATTTGTGTCTGCAGTGCTTGTATTTCTTCTGGATTTACCCTGGCTCTATATAAATCAAGATTGGGCTGGACCAATGATACTCTCAATACAAGGATCACCCATGAAAGTCCGCCTTATTCCCGCCTTGATTACATATATTTTACTCGCATATCTTCTGCATATTCCAAAAAATATTGTTGAAGCGTTTCTGCTTGGTGTAGCCACGTATGGCGTGTATGATGCTACAAACTATGCGACATTGAAAAATTACAGCCCAATATTTGCCGTCGCAGACACGCTGTGGGGCGGGATACTTATGAGCATGGCTTGGTGGATTCGTAATCGATACCTGAAGATGTATCGCTGAGAGGCTTGACAGGCTCTAATGTATCGCTGAGAGGCTTCACAGGCTCTAATGTATCACTGAGAGGCTTCACAGGCTCTAATGTATCACTGAGAGGCTCTGGAACCGGTGTTTCACCCGTCCAGAACTTATTGTAAGGACCAAGAGGGACTTCTATCCATTTACCCACAGCAAACGCATGCCCAGTATATTCTCCCCGAACAAATGTTGTAATTCCATTATGGTCTTCAATTTCCTTGAACAGAAATCTGGTAAAGTGTCCATTGAAATCACGTGTTGCCGTTGTAATATACTCTTTACCGACCTCTAGCTTTGTGTAATGTACTTCCGTTTCAGGCGAATAATTATCGTAAGGCATTCGAATCTCTTAGACATCATTACGGAATAATAGGGTTCAATTTTATTTAGGCATATTCCTATACCTTCGGTAAAATGGGCTTGAAACTTGTTTAGAAATGTCAAGCGGTTTAAACATTTTGCACTATTCTCAAAAAGTATGATGAGCGACTTGGAAGTAAATCTTTCTTCTGACGTAAAAGGCGTGTTCAGTTCGGATGTAAGCATCCCTTCCGTAGGTGGCGCGACGACCATGCCTTCCGTAGGCGGTGCAGAGGAAGTGCCTTCCATAGACTCTCCCAAAAATGTTATTTCCGAGTGGTCCCCAGAATATATGAATTCACCACTCATCTCCCGTCTAAGGCCACTGAATACAACGTTTTTCATGAAGCCAGAAGAGTCTGTAGATGACGAGTCCCAGATAAGCTCTGATACACCTACGGCTGTTGTATACGAAGCGGAACAAAAGATACGTGATTCTATTAAGGCCATACGCTTTAAGGAAATGTTGATTGCACGCGATAGACAATCGCGTGATGTCATTATGCAACGCTGTATTGAGTGGCTACAACTGCCAATATCTAGGGGCAACAGTAAGACACTTGACTGGTTTATGGCAATTTCACTCTTAAAAACACGCGATGCGCTCTCAGAAACCTACCTGTGGCACACTCTTCACGAGAGCATCTATGCGTCCGACTCATTTAAGACGGTCATTTCTTTTTTTGAAAATTTGTAGAATCCGATAAAAATTCTGCAACAGTTTTGCGAATAAGAGTATCATCACCTTTAAATGGTGCTGATGGTTGAAGGGGATTTATTAATTCCGCCTCCACAAATTTTAAGAGAGAGAAAAATCCATTGACTGATATGGTTTTTAGAGTCTGTGCGTCAAATACTTTTTGACTCCTATAGAAGATTTCAGAAGACAAAAAAGGAGGATAATCTACTAGATTCGTTTCCAAGAGTACCTGTAATCCCACCATGTAGGCCTCTTTGCGAACATCCTCGCTAAACTCTGGAACATAGGACTCCACATGTAAATAAGTCAGCCCATTTTTTTCTTCGGACTCCAAATGATGCTTTTCACTACGGTCATCCACGAAAAGAACATTTTCCGGACGAATAGTGTTCTTTACATTACAGAGCGTCCTAAATATTTTTTTCAAGCCGTGAAATGTTTTCAAAGGCTGTAGAGCGTCCTCTGTATTTTTATCCCAGTCGTATTTTCTGATTGGATGTGTGGCGTCCACCAGACAATCAAAAAATTTCGCACAAGAGTATCTTTCTTCTATGATTTTCTTAGCAAAATACATCGTAAATGTTTCCGATGTATTAGAATATATACAAACCGCGCGAACTTTTCCGGCGCGTTTGGCTTTTATAAGCGGAATAATGAGTTCGTCTAAATTCGGGCGAAAAATGTGTTCCATTATTTTTTTATTTGCCTTAATTTTTTCTATGAACATATCTTCTGCAATCCGCATACGCCGTTTGAGACCCGCAGACAAAACAACAGAGTTCTCAACAGTTTCTACGTTGAAAATACTGGACCATGGACCTATAAGTTCAAATGAACCAATTGTTGCATCTAAATCAAATGCGACAAACTTAGCCATTCCTACGGGAAGACTAGAGAAAAATTGATGCAATTTTCTGCGGGTATCCATATAGAATGCCCGAAAAGTATATCCCGCCCCCGCCCCACAGAATCCCGGAAGAGGCCAAGAAGTTCTTAGAGACCCTCACAGAAAAGGAGCATCAACTTCACGAACTCGCATTTGAACTACTCGGCTCGTCATATTTCGTGGAAACGTCGCACGCGTTCAAAAGAGGGCCTACCTAAAATAAATTTCTGAATATTATATATTCGGTAGAGCTGACATCCTTAAAAAGCATCATTCCTCGTTTTACGAGTAGTTCAGCGTACACGATGATTCCCGCAAGACTGAGGCGGTCTGTTCGGATTTGGAAGAGAAATTTGCCTAATGTCACCCCATTTTATGCAGTAAAATGTAACCCCGAGCGACAGTTTCTAGAACTCCTAAGTTCTTCTGGCGTATTTTTTGACTGCGCCAGCAAACGAGAATTAAAGGATGTAAACTCGATTACAAACGTCTCTAAAATGATATATGCGAATCCATGTAAGTCGCCCTCAGATATTGCCTTAGCAAATCAAGTAGGTTCACCACTTACCGTTGTAGATTCTGCAGAAGAGGTTGATAAATTGTCCGGGTACAGAGGGGGTGCTCTTCTCCGTATTGCGGTGGACGACTCTCAAAGTGACATGCCGTTTTCGTCCAAGTTCGGCGCACCCAGAGCGGCCATTGCGTACATTGCGAAATACGCGGCTGCACGGCGCTTTCCCTTACACGGCCTCAGTTTTCACGTGGGCTCCGGTTCCCGCTCTGCAACATCATTTTCCACGGCCATTTCAGAATCTCTTGCATTTATGTCTGTTCTAAAGGCAGCAGGGCATGTTCCGACCATTTTGGATATTGGTGGTGGATTTCTCCCTGACCTTGCCGACTTTGAAAAAAAAACGCACTATATACGCCGTGTAATAGAATCCATCCCGTATAAAATTTATGCGGAGCCTGGGCGATTCTTTGCGGCGGATGCCTTTGATTTGTACGTTCAAGTCATCGGAAAAAAGCCATCGTATTCTGCAGAAGGTGTCCAGACCGGCTGGAAATATACAATAGATGAAAGTATCTATGGTCAATTCACAAATGTTTTATTTGACAAGGCGACCCCAAAATGGATACGTGTTGCATCGGCTGACGAATCGCCGCGTCCCTTTACACCTGGTATACTCTTTGGAAGAACCTGCGACAGTCTGGACAAAATTGCGGAGGCAGCCTCAATGGAGGAACTATTTCTAGGTGACTGGCTTTGGTTTCCAAATATGGGCGCATACACGCGCGCAACAGCTTCTGAATTTAATGGATTTCCCGCACCCCCTATCCATATATTGGATGATACAGAAGACCCTACAAATAGTATTTTTCCAAGTTCCCCATTTTTAGCCAAGGGAATCAAATACGGGCCTCCCTAATGAAAAATTGAGTAGATTTATATATATATTCTCTTTATAAAATGGCAAAACAATGCGCCATATGTCTGTCCGACTACACATCGAAAACTCGTAAGAAGATTACGTGTCAATACTGTAGCGCTGAGGCGTGTGTATCGTGTATACAAACACATATTCTAAGTTTGAATGCAGAACCTGCATGCTATGAATGTAAACGAGAATGGAATACCGAATTTATGAATGATACGTTCGGTGTTACATTTCGCACGAAGACCCTCCGCATTCATCGTCGTAAAATGCTGAAAGAGCGGGAACAATCTATTCTACCCTCTGTCCAAGTATTCGTTAGTATGAAGAGGCGGATATCTGAAATAAAAAGGGCTCTGGAAGAAATGCAGCCTCTCTATACAACTTACTCTAGGAACTATAATAAACTTTATTCACTTCGCAATATAAATCGTGAGATAATTGTTCCTCTCAGAGTTAAAATGGAAAAGGGGGCTCTGTCTACCGAAGAAAAGAGCAGTTTAGAGGTGGCGGAAGAGAATTTCAAAAAATACACATTAGAATTTGAAATGTATAGGGCACAGGTCTACATGCCCTATGCACTAAAATATCATCGTTTATCTAGTGAATATACGCGGAATTTGTACAGATATCGCACAGGTTCCACCGAAGACGTAAAGAAAGAGCGGCGCGAATTCATTATGCGCTGCCCTGCGACAGAGTGTCGAGGATTCTTGTCCACAGCCTATACGTGCGGAACATGTTCGCAGAAAACGTGCTCACAATGTAGGGAAATCATCATAGATGATGGTCCAGATCACGTATGTAAACCGGAATCTGTAGAGTCGACAAAGACCATTAAAATGGAAACGCAGCCGTGTCCGAAATGCGCGGCGCCTATATTTAAGATTGATGGATGTGACCAAATGTGGTGTACAAATGGGGACTGTAATACTGCGTTCAGTTGGACAACGGGCCAAATCGTCACTGGGCGTGTTCATAATCCACACTATTACGAATGGATTCGGCGCACTGGAGGGGGAGCAGCGGCAAGAGAAATTGCGGATATTCCCTGCGGTGGTATTCCGGGTTTTCCGCAATTTTCGCAACCCTTTTATTCGAAATATACGCTTATTACGAGCAAAACTCGCTACATAATGTTTGAAATTCACCGACACGTTGTAGAGATTGAACAGACTCTTCCTTCATATCCGCAGCAGCCTCCAGCACTGATGAACAAAGAAATTAATGTGCGATATCTAATGAATGACGTCAACGAAGATGAATGGGTTAAGAGTTTAGAACATTCTTACACGAAATTTCAGCGGCGGCGGGAGATTGGACAGATTCTCCATACACTCGTAACTGCTACCGCAGACATTCTTCGGAATGTTCATATGCGAATGATGGAATCCATGTACCAACACGACCTTCCTTTGTGGGTTGAAAGTGAGATTATTCCTACACTAGAAACGCTGCGTACTTATACAAACGAAACATTTCAGAAATTCGGAAAAACCAATCGATGTGCTACTCCTCAACTATCGGCACGGTGGCAACTTCTCGCCGCAAGAACCCTCTATAAGAAAGATGCAACTTTTAGCCCCAGCTTTAAGGAGGGACAAACTAATACAGTAGTTGAACACTGATAGACGTCAAAAATACCGTCTGAACACCAAAAATAATGTGAAATAAGCCGCAATCACCGTGAGCAGAATTACCGGCAGGGTCGCGCTTATTTTTATTGCTAAGAATTAATAAGAAAATGCCTGTGCGTCGCCTACGTCTCAAAACAATCCGCCGTTCTCATCGCCCTGAAAAAAAATGGGATGCAGTTTTTATTAAAGAAAATGGTAAAGAGAAAGTTGTACCTTTCGGCGCAGCAGGAATGTCGAATTTCACGAAACACAAAAACACCACACGAAAACAACGCTATATCAAACGTCACTCTGGTATGGGAGAGCATTGGAGTCGCCCGGATACACCTGGCGCACTGTCGCGCTGGATTCTGTGGAACAAAAAGACGTTAAAATCCTCTGTAGCAGACTTTAAGAGGCGTTTCGGGGTATAGTAATAGAGATGCCAAACTGGCTCACTATAGGACAATACAGAAACGTTCCACTAGATCCCATACCGCTACTCCCAATAAATTTGAAGAATAGATTAGAACTTAATCAGATAAACATTGATGCCATTCATTCTAAACTTTACACAAGCCCTTCCAGAAATAAAAAATACGCGCAGAAACCTACGGCTTATCCTATGGGCAGGAGATGGCGAACATAATGGAATAAGTGACGTCAAACGGCTTCCACACTATGACATGTACTTATGCTCAGCGTTCTCCGGCTCACATCTTCATAAAAATATGATGGACCTTTCGGAATCACAGACTATCTGCATTATTGATGTGTTTGACATGAAGCAAATGTCCAAATTTTATGAGCTATTCAAGGGTTCCTTTGAACTCATTGACGCCGATTATTATGGGAACACTCCTACGCTCACCCTATCCTCCTACGCAACTCTTCTTGCGCCTGAGGGTCAGGCCTACCACACTGAAGGACTAAATGGACTCCGAATGCCTGAGGAAAATATGTTGAATATTCTCGAGATATTTGCACCTATACTTCCAGCCGAGTTGCACCGACGACGACGTTGGTCCTGCGAGATTATTAAAGTCGCCAAGTTTAATATGATGACTCCCGAAGAGGCATGGGCCTCTCCCGACTTGAAGCATAATTACTATAGCAAAACATTAGAACTTCATGAAAGTTTTGTAAAGTGGCAGAAAAAGCGCAATAAGGCGTGGCCTTCTTACGCTAATTCTTTAGAAAAGCAATGGGAATCTTTAGATGATGAAGTCATTACATGCGAGTTTATCAAGCCTTATGATACCCCTTTTTATGACTTTCAAGTATCGATGGAGGATATTTGTAGCGCCGTTGCTCCCCATTTACAAGCATATTCGGACTATCTTTCGAATAGGATAGAATCGTTGTTAAAGGATAGGCAAAATGAACTTAACCAGTGTCACAGCGAATTTCTGAAACTTACAGATATCTATGAGGGTATTCATATGCGGCAAAAAATTCTAAAATGGTTGTTATGTGAAATTCCTCCAAACCTATCACAAAAAATAGGCTATTATATTGATATACGTAGGGCTGAACAACCGCTCGTCTTTGGCTTGTCTTACCGGTATGTCCCAAAGTTACCGTGATGTAGGCTTAAAATAAGTATCACCTTTAGGGGGTACTTATTTTAGACCAATGAACATTTCAAACCGGCGCTAACAATATAAAGCTTAATTTAATTAGTATATACATAATGAAGTTTCCAGTATCTCGTGAGCAACTACGTAATATTAAAACAGATGTGGAAGATGAGATTTTACAACACAATATTGAGAAAGCAATAGATTTCATAAAAGGGCGTATCATATCATACGCTTATCAAGGTACTCTTTTAGGAGGATTATCAAACACGAAACTGAAGATTGATATCCCTAAAAATTTTCAAATTATTATTCCAAATAATTGGTATATAACGATTCATTCATCGGCAGATCCTTTGGCATCAATCAATCCGTGGAAAACCCACTTTGAATTAATCAAAGAAAAACTTACGGAACTCTTTCCAGGAGTGACATTTGAAATAGACCCTTTAAAAACATATATACTTATTGATTGGTCGTAAGTGCCGGTTTGAAATGTTCAGCGGTCTAAGCCTACATCACGGTACCTAACTTTGGCACATACCTGTACTCGACGTTACGTAGAAAGTGGTTTTCTAAGAGCACCCTTTTCCTGTATCCATGTGAGCGCCCTTTCGGACTTAAAAATATCACTTTCAGGTTGAAATATGTAAAGAGCCTCTACGCAATCAATGCGCTCTAGCGGACTGGCTCGCAGTAGTCCCCGTAAAATATATTTTGTCTTTTCGGAAACCTCCTTCCAGGACTCTTCTTTCGTATATGTTGGAATCTGAGAAACAAACGAATAGAATTTCAATATCACTGTGCCGATACCCCAAGCATCAAAGCCGGGCCAATAATATTTGAAAAAACTGACCCAATCCGATTCCATAATACTTTTTGAGTTGTTCATAAAGTTACGTAAAGATGTATACTGTTGGTCCATTTTTATTCCGAGAATAAATTGAGACATTTTTATAGGGTGTTTACCGTGTATTATGTCATGAATGGCTGTATTTAACGGTGTTTTATGGCGTAATCCATGTATTGCAGTTATTTCTGGAGCTTCTGTTGGATAATCAGGTGTATAAACTTTCCAGCGTGTATCAAGAGTTTCAGTACGAATATCTTTCACTGAAAGGCCGAAACCAAAATCTATGATTCGCGGCATACTTGTTTTGTCATCAAAAAGTACGTTTTCAGAATGAATATCAAAGTGTACAAAGCTGTTCAATACAAGAAGTGCCGCCGCTTCCAGAAGGTGTGTAATTGTCTTTTCAAAGGGTATTTGCCTTTTATTTTGTATATGAATGTTCAAAAATTTACTGAGTCCAACACCGGAATAGGGCATTATAAAGTGCAGCATCCGTGCCATAGGAACTCGTTTGACAATTGGACACTCTTCTATACCAGGTTTATCTACTTGTTTATTTTTATCACACGGTTGATTCACATTTTTCAAATCAAGCACAGAAAAATAGAGTTCATGCTTGGGTATTCGCGAAATTATTTTCGCGGCTTCTACTTCATTTGCTACATCGCTGGCTTCGCTGATTTTACCAACTGTCTTTTTTGTCGTATCTAGTGATTTGCATTTTCCATCCGATGTTGAACGAACCCGAAGTGGTCTATCAAACACACACCCATACGTTCCAAACCCCAATAAAGCGCCTCCATCCATTCCTTCTGTTCCGCAGGTTGTTTTTTCTTTTTTAAAAAAGACAAGAAAACATAGGGAGAATGTCCAGAACTATTCATGGACCCTTATGGATAGTCTTTATAGCTTTAGTATTTTTACTCTTAATGGAAATGGTCGCTCCGGAGAGAGTTAAGGAAGGATTTCAATGGGTGAGTTTTATAGAACAAGGCGTGAAACCTGCAGAGGTAACAAGTATTGTACCAAGTAATAGTATTTTCGCTCAGGCATTCAAACGACGCAGTGATGTAGGACCGATGAGTGAAACGCAACAGGGTTCAGCCTCTCAGTATACGGCGGATAAACGATATTTTGCAGGTTACACAGATGTACAAGGAATCGGCGTCCAAAATGATTATTGTCGCATGGTCTTTCCCTCGGGCGCAAAAGAAGAGGAGTCATTTTTTGCCTGCGCTCTTGCAGGAACGGACGGGTTGTCCACAGTTGACTACAGAACAAAGGCGGTAAAAAACGGGTTCATGCTTAGCCGCGATGACTATATGAAAAATATTACTCCCAACGGTCGCTATGCTTACTGCCGAATTATAAAGAGTGGAGCAGAATTTATGCCAATGTGTGCTATTCCGGGACTTACGTCATTTGGTCACCAGGATATACTAGATACGGAACCTCCCGATGACATCAAGACGCTTGTTGACTTTTATAGGGACTGTCGGATGTGGCTCCGTTTCTACGACGACATGTTGGACTATACAAAAAGGGGTACAATTATCCAAGTGGCGGGCGGCGCAACAGTTACAGAATTTCCTCCGCGCCCAGTAATTACGCGGGCTCTACATTTCAACGGAATTGACCAATTCGTACGTTTAGGAGATTCTCGCGACCTCTCCTTGGGAAACATGGGCTCACTTCGTTCCGTACGCGCATTTTCTGTCTGGGTGAAATTTGATGAATTTACGAACAATGCACACATTTTCGATTTTGGAGATGGTGCGGGGAAAAACAATGTATTTCTTGGAATTCTCGGAAAGGGTGACCCGGACTCTGCAACAAATTCTATCCGTCCTGGGACGGTCTGTGAAGAGTCGACTGTTCCTGGACCAGGTAGCGGGGCGCAATTCTGTCCGGAATTGCGCGCAGAAGACCTGTACAGAATTTCGGCGGCGAACATCGATGAATTTGTCTGCACAGGACCGGAAGTCTATGCGGATCCGGAAAAGGCTCAACCCCTACAAACAAAGAAACAGACAAAGGTAGACCCGAACGCGAAGCGTAACCGCGCCACGCTTATCTATGAAGTCTGGGATTCCACGTTGCGCGCCATGCAGATTAAGATAAATCAAGCGATTCCTGTAGGTCAGTGGACACATATTGTCATCAGTGCGACTAATATGGATGCAATGCGACCAAATATCGCAGTGTATATCAATGGGAATTATACGTATACGAAAAATAATGGTTGCCTACCACAAGCAGCCGTGACACAAAAGAATTATTTTGGCAAATCCAACTGGGCGGATAATTCTAGTGGCTACGAATTACGTGACGAACTCTTCAGCGGCTCCGTGTTTGATTTCCGGATGTACACGAGTGCCCTTTCGGAAACAAAAATAAAACGGATTCTTCAGTGGGGTATGGATAAATTGGGACTCGCAGTTACACAGACCGCAGCAGATGTAGCAAGCAGTGGGCCCTCCACGTCCGATACGGCAACGCACCGTTCCAATAGAGGGAGCAATTAAATTTGTCCATATTCAGATGAGTCGCTCGGCCATCTACCGATACCGTCATGTGTGTAAGATAAATACCCCCTTTAGGGGGTACTTATCTTATACACATCACGGTACATGCCTACATCACGGTAAAATGGGCTTGAAACTTCTTTAGAAATGTCCAGCGGTCTAAATTAAGTACTTGGCGGTAGAAATAAAGATAAATACCAACCGTCTTTATTATAGAATGAATCGCCCACCTGGTGACGCAGCAAATGAGATTTTGCCTGGCCTCTGGCTCGGAAACGCACAGGCGTCCCAAGATATACTTTTTTTAAATCAAAAAGGAATTGATTCTGTGTTTAATTGTACAAAGAATCTTCCGTTTACGCATTCAGTGAAACGAAAATACCGTCTTCCGGTGGATGACAATTTGCAGGACGAGGAAATTCGTAATATGGAACTCATGTCCTTTGAGGTAATCTATAAGGTTATACACGAGTATAAACAGGGGCCGATTCTCGTACACTGTGCGGCGGGAATGCAGCGATCCGCGGCCGTTGTTGCGATGTTTCTTATTGCGACGAAGGGAATGAAGACGGATGAGGCGATTCGCTATATACGAGAACGGCGTCCGATTGCGTTTCAGCCTGGCCCGAACTTCTTGAAAGCGATTCAAGGGTTCGAGCGAATATTTGATAGGGATATACGTCCAGCTCTTGCATCCAAAACCTAATTCGCACGCCCCTCAATCCGTAAGACAGCATCCCGCCGAAAATCTTCCAGCGGCGGCCGAGACAGAGGCCCTCTTGGCGGTCCCATACCATTACAGACAAGAAGAACAGCTTGCGGAATTCCTCCAGCCACACTCCAAGTCTTCGAATATTCAATATAGGAATGACAGTGGCCGAACGCCCAGACGACAATTGGTTCTCTTAAAAGCAATTCCGTCTCCGTGAAAATAGAAGCTGCTGCAGGGTTCTCTGGCCCGTATTCATGTTGAACCCACTCTACAGGACCGAAATGGGTTAGCACGAGACACTTATTATTGTATTCCTGCGTCATCTTCTTAATCCATTCCAAATCTTCCCGATGCAATTTGCGAATGAATTTCTCCGCCTTTGGAGAAAAACTCCAGAAGGAACAGCCGAGCACAAGAAATCCGTCCTCACTATAAAAAGCGTCTCGGTAAAGCACATGAATATTCGGATACGGTGCACAGATAGATCGTAGCCGCGCAATAGAGGCCTCCACGGTAGTAAACGGTTCCGAAAAACACTCGGACTTTCCTGGGACGTAGAGGACAGTCTTCCAATGCTCCGAGCACCACTCTAGGAATTTCCGTAGGTTCGGATGTCCCATCGGACAAATATCTCCTAAGAGCGCCAATGTGTCCGTCAATTTGTCCTCTAGGAACGTTTCAAATGTAGTTTTCTCTCGAACTTCAAGATGAAGATCGGAGACAATCTGAATGCGCATTAGTAATGGCGGAGATATTTGAAACGGGCTGAATTATCCAGTAGATATTTATATCCTCATTCGAAGGGTTTTAGACCAATGAACATTTGAAACGGGCACTTTTAGAAGGTACCATAGGGTTGTAGGGGGATCTAGGGTGGTGCCGAGTGGCGCCGCCGCCCTTTGCCTTTGGCGCCGCCTCTCTATTTTTTCTCCGCCGCCTTCTGCGCCGCCTCAGCCGCCGCCCACGCCTTCACCGCCTCCCGCCCGCGCCGCGCCCTCGCCCTCCCCGCCGCCTCCGCCGGCGTCAGGCAATATGTAGCATTGAAAATTTGACTAAAAATTATGAAAGAAACAAAAACACCTATAACGGAAACAACTAATGATGCGATTATACTTATTTTGATAGTGTTATAATTCGGATCATTTTTAAAAGTCGGTTCGCTCAATAGAATACTGCAATAGATCATATCAAACATCATAAATACAATCACCAATATAAGCATAAGCATAACAAGCGAAGTTCGTTTTTTCTCGCACGCCATTATTTTCGTATAGGCAAACACATATATCCAAAATACTATGGGTAGAATAGCATAATATATATTATGAGCAAGCGCCAAATTTTCAACCAACGTCATCTAATTACGCAGATATTTTATCGTGGCGTGGTGGATGGTGCCGATCCCCCCAATTTCCAATAACACCCTCCTTCAATTTGAAAAGACCCTCTGGGCGTCTCGGATTCCTTCGGCCAGACCCAAGACGGTCCCCAGAATTTCGAAATCACCTCGTGTTTCTCCCAACGCCGCCCCTTAATTCCAAAGAGAACCTGGATTGCGCCGCCCATAACGACGACACTGATTCCGAGCGCCTTCAGACGTCCCCCAATAATCATTCCGAGCCCGCCGCAGCCTATAATCGCAATCGATGCTCCAGAGGCTTTCACGGCCTCCACAATATAGGTAGCAGCCTCATCCCAATTACGGATTTCATCGGGCCATTGCGTAGAATCTCCTAGGGCAACCTCAGGAGGAAAATACGTGCGAATGGGAATCCAGGTAGCCGTAAGACTCAGAACTGTATTCGGCTCCCGAAGACTGTTCCATATTGCATGGATTCGTTCTGCAGATTCCACCTGACTCTGAATAGTGTCTGCGAAACTGGACACGACGGCCACACGCTTTCCGGAAAGATGCCGAGTCCAACGATGATTTGGAATACAATAATACGGCTCAAGACTACGGAGAGGAGTGCGAAACGCTGTCGGCGCCGCGTAATCCAGGAGAGCACTTTCAGAATCTGCAAAAGGGCGATACCATCCTGCGGCGAGTCCATCAATAAGGCCGAGGACCTTCATATATTCCTCTGCCCATTTATCAAGCGACTCGTCGGTGGCTGGCCAGACTCCGGCGCCAATATGGAGATTTGTGCGGATTCGCTGTGGCCAAGGTGTGCCGATTCTACGCCGAGTAAACCAGAACGAGACGGCCTCTTGCTCTGTACTCCCATTTCGTCCAATAAAAAAGGGTGATATCCCTCTCACAGTAGTTGAGATGCGGTCTGCACCGACTGCAATATCGGTTGAGTCTGGTCCTCCGTATTGTAGCCTTAAATCACCCTCTGTGGAGTACATACGTAAATATGTTCTGTAATCCTTAGACCTCGCGCCAAGGATTCCATGGACGTCCATCAGGTAGAGGCGGATGATTTACACCACCGAGTCGATTTCCTACTGGCGCAGAATCAACAGGTTCGGAAAGGACTGAAACCGCTTCTGTGGGAGGCGGCGGAGTGTCTAAGGAGGCTTCAAACTCAAACACAATTTCGTCCCCATCTAGTAATACAATATTTGCAGGATAGGTACGAATAATGTCTATTAGAATAGAGAACCCACCAAGAGTGCGCAGCGAAACTGGAATTGTAGTGCGCTCCATAATCACTCCATAGGAAGTGAGCTCACGCTCCAAATCATCTTTAATATCACCGTGAAAGAGTGCGGAATCATGCGGGCGTAAAACAACGCGTGTTGCCTTCGGAAAGGAATCTTCCGCCAACCACGCAATTTCCAAGTGCTCTCCTGAACCATCTATGCGAAGAGCCCCACGTACCCAATCTGGAATGATTACAGACTCAGAATTTTCCGTATTTCTAAAATGATCCATCGGAATTGGCTCTCCGAGAGCACAGAAAGCCTCGTCTTCACCGCGCATGATTCGCGCAAATATACGTTGCGCCTCAGGTTGGTCGTCATGAATACGCTTCCATTCATCTATAGAAACATAGACGTTCGTTTCCTCTACAGGTGCATTTGAAAAGGCTGTTGACCATACCCTGTATGACATTGCTATATGGTCTATAATGAGTCGTAATCTTCAATTTTATATTGGCTATATATAGGTTCTTCGGGACAGATGGACGTTTTAGAGGAAGGAAAACGAGGGGCGTTTTTTCATGAAACTGGAGATCCGAATCAATGTCAGTGCTACGCAGGATGCACGCGCAGATCTCTTCCAGGTCAGGCATTTTGTCAAGTACATCTCCATAATTGCCATCGTGTATCTCCACTCACAGGCGCTGAACCAAAGTATGAGCCGAAACGATGGAACTTAAACAATAAATTCAAAAATACACATAACTGTTTCGCGTATGCAATGAACATTTATGATAAGCGACAAGTGACTCGTTGTAAAGGGAAGAACTGCGATATTTCTTTTCATCAGCCAGGTGAAGCATCCGGATATAGGAAATTTTCAGACAGAAACCCAAAGACTTGTCCAAATCTCATTGCGCGAGTCATCGGCGATAATTCTACAATTGTTATGAGTGATTTTACTTCAAAATGTCCTCAATACACCTCTAAAATTGCCATTATTATTGATGAAAATAATGACTATCATTTTTTGAGGCAGGATTCGAATAAATTCTGGTCACATAAACCAGGCGCAAGAGATGTGACAAACCTCGATGCGCTCGGGCATCGTATCTGGGACCCGAAACTTGCATATTATAACTATACAGACCGTCCGAATAACGAGTTGAATTATGATGTTTTCTGTAGTTATATGTGCGTTCCTCGTGACCGCCCACTTTATTTGAAAGCCACGGGTGGAGGGCGTAAAAGAGTGGAGCCCTTTCGTACAAAACATACACGGCGTCTGCGGCGACATGCCTAACTTTGGCATATCACTGTAGAGGTTACAGTCAAATTCCAAGTAAAATTGAATAAACGAATTACCACGTGTTCATTACCAATGGCTCTTACTCGCAATCTATACCGAGAGGACGAAGTTATTGCCGCCTTAATTCATAGTGTCGTCAACGGAAAAGTCGCCGAAGCTCTTTTCTGGACCCAAGAGGCGATTGAGTCAGATATGGATGTCCGCATATTCCAGGCACTCCTATCGGTCTGGTTACATTGTGTCGGCGTTCAAAACGTCCCTTGGCTCGGCTGCTTAGTGGAATCTCTTCGTTCCAGTATGGATGAGGAAGTCATCATCTCTCTCGTTGTGGAACTTACACAATCCCCAAAAGATTCCAGCGTATTTGCGTTACAGGGGCTCGGTCTAAAGCAGACTGTTGAAACTCCCGACCACGTCGGAAGTTTTAAGCTCCCCGAAGGCCTACAGGGACTCTCCGTTCTGGAAACAACCTTTGCAAAGGCCGTCCTACAAGGTAAATCGGAATTTGCGTGGTTTCTGTCTATGGAACTTTGGTCTAGCGGGCGCGCGGATATGATCCTCTGGGAAATCCAGCCTCTCGCCGCCTTTGGGGAAATCCCTGTTGTGCTGGAATCAATATGGTCCGATGATTTTGTCTGGCCGTTTCGTGCGCTCGCAATACTTATGGCAGCCTCTAAACGAGATTTCATTGGCATAGTATTACCACCCGCCCCTACGGAACATGTGGAGGCCTGGAATATAAGAAAGAATTTACGTATGCGGGAGCGCCGCCAATTTCCTATTCCCCCCGAATGTCTTCATTGCTTCACCGAGCGGGGAAATCTTCCAGAATCTGAGTCTACAGAGAATGATTTAATAGGAGACATTCGCCCTCTGCTGATGAAATCGCCATTTTGGGAAGATAAAACAGAGCCTGATATCTTCGACGTATTCATGACATCGGATATTCCTGACGAATGGTCCTCCGCTGCAAGACGCATATCACATGGGCCAGGTGTTCATACGAAAGGGCCTGAACGATACACTCCATTTGGTGTGGCGTCAATTCCTTCCAAACTTATATGGAGAGGTCAAGAGCGTGCAACAGATATTTTATTAGGCCGATGGAAAAACGCAACACACTTTTCCTCGTTTGAAAATTATATTAAAGCAGCCTATAACGAACTCACGAGTCAACCGCTTCCCTATGAAAAATGGGACTTGACTCCTCGTAGGCTTGCTATTGAAATTTAGGAAGCGCTATCGGCGTCATCGTCCGTCTCGGATTCTGAAAGGGCCACAAGATTTTCGGCAGCCACAACAATCTCTGTAGTTACAGGTTGTTCCACATCCATTACTGAGTTATATTGTGTCATATTATAACTTGGAAAGATTACATTTTGAATAATATAATCATTGTGGTTGAAAGAGGAACTTACTGGAACTATAGGGATAGTGTTCACCCAGTTCATATACACACGCCAAACATCAGTAGGTCGCCGTTGAACAAGTTTTGCAGTTTCCTCATGAATTGGTCGCGCCTTCAGTTCCAAGATATCACCGTCATAACGAATGGCAAGTTGTTGATATCGCAATGCGAGGCCACGCCACGCCTGTACGATTTCTAAATCAGGGTGCTTCTTTAAAGCAAGCCCCCACCCATATTTATAAATCTGTTCCACCTTATGATGATAGTACTCATCTTCAATAAAGGTGTAGACAATTTCTCTACATTCTTGCTCAGTAGGTTTCCTAAATATATTTTTCAGATGGTCATGCTTCAATGGCATTTCGTACAGGTCCCGAAAGATTTCCAGCGAATATCCCGATTTTTTCAGCGCATCAAACGACCAGTGATTGAACCCATGTTGTATCAAAGCGCGGATTGTGAAATGTAACTGACCAAGTGTAAGTTGACTGTTTGTAAAGGGGTTTCTCGGCATCATTGGTACCACGAAGAGTCCCGACGCATTATTGATTTTTGTAAGATAATCACGATAGACTGTAGCAGCCTCAAAATTATATTTGCTATTTTGTGACCAGTCGTATATTTCTATCAACTTGACGGGCATCTCCCCTGTAAATATGTCCTCTTCATTGATTACCCTACACTTACGCAGCCTCCAAGAGTAAATCAACCGTTTCATTGCATACCGAAAGCGCTGATTGAGGTTGAGACACCGAAGAATAATCTGCAGAGAGAGCTTATCGCGTGTAAACGGTGTATATGTTCCGGAATACGGAATACATATTGTCATAGGATACGTATTGTTAAATTTAATCCTCTGAAGATAGGCTATACAGTTTTGATAACTATCGTCCGTATAATTCGTACGAACCATTCTGAGAAATGGCTCCATAAATGAAGTATAATATTTTGTGGGAATAATAAATTGACTCTTGATCTTTGATGGAGTGCGCGCCGCAAAAGGATTCCCACGTCGACTCAAATGTTTCAAACTCAAAATATCCTCTAAGTGACCGCGGTACGTAATCTTCTTTTTGGAAGAGGACGGGGATTTTCCCGGATGAAATGCTACCGACATTCTTGTAAATATATCCGAAAGAAAAAATAATATCAATTTTTTTACCGGAGAACGAAAAGATTAGCGTGACTCCGATACATGCAGTTAAATCATTCCACTCACATCTTCAAATACGCGTACCCCCTTATTGGAAGAATAGCGTCCGCATAATTTTCCTTTCGAATTATACACTTCACCAGACAATTTATTTATGTAATATGAAACATCCTCGTGTATGAATGGAGTAAGAATAACCCACGCGGAATTCTTCGGACACGGATGTAGCGAGTGATACAAGCAGGTTGTATGTTTTATCTCGGGATTTGCAGAATATATCACGGCTTCCAAACACGCAGTTACGTAAGTAGATTTTCCAGAAACAGGAGTATAATGACTACATCGCATATCTAGAAACTCGCCGTTTTGTTCAGCCTCATCAAAGAGATAGACGCCGACCGACTCTGATGTCAAGGACTTTAAAAGAGGGGTCACATCCTTTCCGAGAGAATCAGCAATATCTCTTGCAAGTTGTCTACACTTTGTTGTTAGCGCAAGTTCAAACGCATCCCAAAATAATTTGGGAATACCTATTTTATTCATAGAGTGGAATGTCGTTGCGTCAAAAATTCCATCCAATTTTTGTAGAGGGAGAGGCAGAATGGCTGAACCGGCCATATGGGGACCTTCTATGTGGCGATTGCTACACGGGCTCGCAGAGAAATTGGGAAAACAAGTGACCTTTATTCTAATTCAGGACGAACAGCGGGCTTGGTTACATTTTCTACGGAGCGTGGAAAATGTAATTCCGTGTAAACGCTGTAAACAGCATTATAGGGAATGGACTCAAAATCATCGTATAGATGAGGCCACAAATCGATTAAGTGCGCGAGCCTGGCTTTGGGGACTTCATAATGAAATCAATTCCGAGCGAAAGGTTGAAGGCGGCCCCCCTCTTAATGAAATGGATGCGATGTATACAGGACGCGATGTTTCAAACGACGCCAATGAATGTTTTGGCCATCTTCTTAACGCCGTTCAGCGACAGCATATTTCTTCCGAAAATTTCCGAATCTTTAAATACCGGCTTTCTCTTCTTCGGAAATTCACCGGTTAACTTGCTATACAGGCCATGCTTAGATTCGCATTGTTTATGGAAATGAGCTGCTGAGATATTCCAAATATATCCATATTCCCTCTTATGCCAAAATTTGGTTGTGCAATTACTACTGCCCAAAAAGTGGCAGCAGCTATACCTAATAAAAAGGAGATAATCGCCCCAAGAGGAATCTTGTTTGGAACACTTTCAACGACAAACATTCTATATCCAATAAGAATTAATCCAACAAACATACATAAACTCATAATCATAATACAACGCGTTTTACGATTTCTAATTTTCGCTTGCATTGCATCGTCGTTGACGTCTATTGGGTCTTTATTGTAAACTTCCCATGCGTTTAAAATTATTGCGGTAAATAAAATCGTCATGTTTGTAATCCAATATGAAAGCATTTTATCAGAAATTCCCGGTGTATCAGTATGGCTGCTAAAGGGGTTGAACAACGTATAAAGTGTTTTATTTGAAGTTGGGAACCTATCCCTATGAAATATGAACTTTTTTAAAAGAAATAGCACGAATGTTGTAAAAAATAGTGTAGCAAAGATTGACAACATTCCGAAGTTACCAAGAGCCAAACCAAAAGTGAATAGAGTTATCATTGATATTGCCGGTAGTAAATTATAGACCGTTAACAAAGAACGTTGTAAAGAATACAACCCATCCATCCTAATTAAGAGGAGGAACAAACATACAAATCAGCCCCTTCATCGGCTGTGCGTTTTCTAAGCAGCGGTATACCAAGTAAATTCAAACTTCTTTTACCTAATAATTGACTATTTTGATATATTATAAGAGCTCCAAATATAAATCCCAGAAAAAGGCTGATAATAATGTTGAGAGCGTTGTCGCAATTATTATATAACCGATATGACATCAAAAGAAATAGAAGTGCCGAAAAAAATATGATAGAAACGTGTTTTCTCAATACGTAGACCTCGCCGTAATTACTTCCTAAAATTTCAAGTTCGTCCTGTAAATACACTATAACTCCAATGATATATGCCGCAATATAAGAACTAATAAAAACGGTTGAGGATAAATAATTCGGTCTAAATTCCCTATTAAACATGGAAATTGAGCGTAGACTTACATCTGTAAAGCCAGTTCGACATTTGCTTGAAGAAAGCGTATTCCTCCCTATAATTTGAAGATTTTCATTAACAAGATTCAGTCCATGATATATAAATGTACCCTCAATGAGGGATACAAAGAATACTGCAAACGGATATGACAATGTGATAAAAGCAATAAAGCCTGTACCCCATAATATGGCGTCGGGAAACATTTGAATAAGCATCTCCCCTAATTTCATAGGCATTTCTACTATTTGCGTAAACCAACTCATCCTGTTCTGCCTTAAGGATTTCTGTGTAATACAAAGAGGTATGGGAATCCCCTCTTATTTTAGACATTTACTTCAGCGCTATCCGCATCTTTTAAAGGATGTGGATGAAAAAACAAAAGGTGACATTCTTCTTGTCGATTTCAATTGTCTTATTTATGGTTGTGCGAAATCCACGAAACTTCCAATGTACACACATGAAACGCGGATACAATGGGAGGAGGCGCTTCTAAGGGAGATTCGCTCGTACGTTCTTCATTTATGGACGTTGGCCGGTAAACCGGAAGAGGTTGTTCTTGCTGTAGACGGAGTTGTACCGATGGCAAAAATCCGCCAGCAGCGTCTGCGTCGTTTCAAAGGAGGGTGGCTTGCCGGAAAGGAGTTGGAGTTGGGCGCACGACTACCAACACATGAAGTCTGGGACACGAATTGTATTACACCGGGCACGGAATTCATGGACCGCCTTGAACGGACACTCAAAGAGCTTGCGAGCACACGTCCGCGTTGGGTGGTTAGTTCGGCAAATGAGCCGGGTGAAGGTGAGCAGAAACTCATGGAATGGATACGAGAGAGGAATCCGAAAAGCCTTATGAACAAGCATGTTATCGTTTATGGATTGGATGCCGACCTGATTCTTCTGTGTGTAATGCATGCTGGGCCGGATTCCACATGGTCCATTTTACGAGAGAAACAGGAATTTATTAAGAGTCCTCTAGTAATTCCAACGAATCGCCCCCCGTGCCTCTTGCTCTCTATTAAAGGCTTAAGTGAGGTCATGTTTCCCGATGTAAAATCCAGAGCCGCACGTATCCGCGATTATATTGCAGGAATGTCGCTTCTTGGCAACGACTTCATCCCACACAATATAGGTATTCATATTCGGGATGCAGGTCATGACCGCCTAATGGCAGCATTGGATGCAGTTCACGCGCGCTCGGAAACACTCTTAGTAGAGGATGTCAATGGACTCTGGAAGTGGAATCGGTCCGCGCTCTTACTTATTCTGGCTGACTGGGCAGCCACCGAAAAGCACGACATTGCGCACTCATTTCAAAAAAAATACAAAATGCGCCCCCAACCCCCTCGATCCCATGCGGAGCAGTGTCTACTCCCTTTAGAGAATATGCCTATAGAACTCGCAGAAGAGTCGCGATTATGGTGTCGCAAAACGGGAGAACTACTTGAGGGCTGGAAGACCGCATATTATGCGGAAAAACGCGAACACTCTTTGACAGCAACTGAAATCCGGGAGAAATGTCTGGAATATTTTCGGGGGCTACAGTGGAATATAGATTATTATACGGGTCAACAGACCGTGAGTCGTGAATGGATGTATCCGTGGACGTATGCGCCACTATGGTCTGACCTCTATGAAACTCTACTGGCATTCGATGTAGCAATGCCATCGCCACCCCTAGAGGATTATCCACCGCTTCAACCGCAAGAACAACTATCACTTGTTCTTCCGCTCAGGAGTTGGTGGCTCATTCGTGATGCGCGACTAAAGTCTCTTCCAAATCGAATGCAACATTTCTGGCCGGAAAATTTTGGCTTCAGTACTCTGGGAAAGAGGTGGTTATGGGAGTGCGTTCCCGAAATTCCAATTCTTATACCACAACGCTTACTCCTTGTCGCGAATCAATGAACGATTACACAAAGAATAAAGAAAGAGAGAATTGAAAATGGCCACAGCCAAGAGTGCGAGTGCAACAATTATGCCCACTAAATATACAATTTTCTGCGAAGTTTTTATAAATGATAGGCGCATAAAAGAGATTGTTTGGAGAATTATTTGTATGATTTGAAAACTTCCAAATATAACCATTAAGATATACATGAAAAAAAACCAGTTACATAGAGAATTGTCGGGGATACTCTTTAAAAACTCATTCACCGCATCCATCTCTCGTATATTTAAGACGTACATTTTATGCGTATATAACAATGGGAAATATACATACTACGTTGGAAATGTTTGACCCATCGCATGTGAGTATATACAAAAAACTCCTCCAAATAAGCGACCCCACCATTCGTGTTCAAATGATACAAACATTGCTGTCTGGAAATGAATACGTACAATCTGCAAGGCGGTCGGGGGTCTATTCACATCTTTTAGCCTATATAGCACGTGTAAACGCACGAGAACGCCCCGCACCACTTCCCGGTGAAACTGCATATCAGCAGGTTGTGCAACAACCCGCAGCAGAACAAATACAGGCATACAAACCGCCGGTCGCCACGAGCCCTGTTACATATGTGACAAAGCATCGTAGTAATGAAAAGGCGATGAATTATTTTCAAAATTGCCTACTCGTTCTTGGTCTGGAAGAGGAGGTTGCATTGACCGAAGATGACCTTCGTAAGGCATACAAAAAGGCAGCCGTGAAAGTACACCCAGACAAGGGGGGGACTGAGCAGGAGTTTGAAGCGGTCACGCGAGCATACGCATATTTGACCGATATTCTAAAGCGTATTCACGGTGGAAGAACAAAAGAGGGGGTCATACAGGAGCCATCCAAATTACAGGATACGCGAAAGGCGGAATCTAAGGACTGGGAGATGGTTCAACCCGTCCGACTCAATCCGAAAAAGTTGGACATGAACGCATTTAATACTATATTTGAAAAGACGCGTATTCCTGACCCCGATGAGGAGGGTTATGGTGATTGGCTAAAAGGGGGTGAGTCTGTTGTGAACGGGCCAAATTTTGGAGGGAAATTCAATCGCGACGTATTCAATCGCACATTTGAAGAAGAGTCCAAAAGGCGCGCAACGAGTTCTGCACTCACTGCGACTGTACCACAGGCTCTGACACTCGCCCCTGGACACGGTGTCGAAATCGGGAGAGGTGCGTCCGAAGATTATACGGCTCCTGCAGGCGGTCATATGCGCTATACGGACCTCAAACGCGCCTATACGACTGACAATACATTTAGTAATCAGGTCGCAAATCTGCCTATAGAATCGCGCAGTTTTGATAAATACACGGAAAGTCGTAAAAAGGCTCCCGCTGCGCTGAATGACACAGAACTAGAGGCAATTCAAGCAACCGAAAGATATCAACAACGCAACGAACAACAGCGTTCATTGCGCGCGGCTCAGGAAATGGTTCACGCCGACCAGTACTTTCAGAGAATGAAACAGGTTGTTCTAATGGATGGAACAGGTTCTATGAAAAAGTCCGACCGTCATGCTGCGAATTATCCACTGTAAATTTCCACAGTCTTAAGTAGTGTAATATGAAATCTATAGGGGCTCTTACAGTGGGTGTAGTCGTGTTAACAGCAATGCTAGTTGGTTGGGCCACTGTTACATCGTATCGTGAAAACGACATGTTCCAGGACAAGGATAATTTCAAGCGTGGCTCAAAACTACCGGTCATATGGATTTATTTGAATAATAGTGACGTAAATAGTCGTTCTTGGTACGATTTTATGGGTCGGAGTTCACGAGTAATGAATCTTCCTTTTTTGAACATGTGTTATGAAACTATTGTGAACCATACAAAAGCAAATTTTAGAGTGGAGGTGATAGGAGGCCTTTCTGATTTGGCGGAACGTCTTGGGGGGTGGGATGCTCTTCCAGAACCCATGCGCAATCCCGATACATTCATACGAGCCCCCGAGTTGAATTGGATACGTGCGGCAGTTTTAGCAAAATTCGGCGGACTTTGGATATCACCTTCGACGTTGTGGATACGTAAGTTAAAGCCTCTTCCTACTAACAAGGTGGTTTTTTTCGGAATGAATACGGAGGAAACCTATGGAACAAAATCGTCACCTCCAGCATTTGATGTCATTTGGTCACCTAAGCCAGAGCACGATGTATGGGTTGAATGGGAACAGGTCGCGCGTGAGCGTCTGAATTTTCGAACAGGGGGGTCCGAATTTCGCAACGATGAAATTGCAGATTTTGAAAATGCTCTCAAGAAATTCCCAGACAAAATTCAAGTGATACGTCTTCCGGAAATTTCGAGAAAGGGCGCAAATCGTAGGCGAATTGAATTGGAGGATTTAATTACCACGACTGGGAGTACCCATGCGAGTTTTGATATTCCTAAGGATGCGCTCTACCTGCCAATTCCACTGGAAGAGTTGATGCAGCGCGAAAAGTTCGGTTGGTTTTTACGAATGAGTGAAGACCAAATCATGTCAAGTGACATGGTCATTAGCCATTTGTTCAGAAAAGGTAACGTCTAGTACTAAAGTTAAGTACTTAGCGATATCCTCCCTAATTAAAATCCACCTGTAATATTGTACCACTTAAATCACGATTTGATTGACAAGGTTGTATTTGATACAACATTGTCTTTTGACCCCTGTATAAACGCTCTTCTTTTTCAAGACGATAACTGTACAGGTGTAAAATGTGTCTGAGAATTGTAATTGGCGTAACATCTGTCCAAGTATAAATGAACCTTTTTGCCTTACAAGGAATATAATAAGATTCTAGAACGGGTAACCAATCTTCCATAGTTTCTAGCCGAACTTCCTCTTTGGAAAACCAACGAAGATCATGAAAACCGAGAAATCCCATATGGCGTAAAACGGACTCTATGAAATCTCTTGGAGGTTCCTTACGAAATAATTTTATAGGCTTCGTGTTCATGAGTCCTATTTATCTATATTATTTATCATTAGACCCTAAAAATAGGCGCATCATATCTAGAGTGTGTGTTTTTCCTTGTGCAAAATTCATCCAACCCCGAATAAGTATTTCGTGAATTTCTTGTGAAATTGATGGTTGTATATAAGCTATCATTTGTAATGATGAATCCAAATCATGTAAAAAATCCTCATAACTCAAGCCAGTTTTCCATATCTCCAAAAATATAGCTATTATATTATTATCATCTTTTTTAATAAATGCAAGTAAAAGATTGTAGCAAAGAGTAAATGATGGGGCAGAAAAATGATTGAGTATATCCTCATCTGTAAACTCCTTTATAGGTTTATCCTTATAATAATTTGCCAAAATGCGAATATAGTTTCTAATTTCGTTAGGAGTAGATACAATTGATATTAAAATATCAATAAATCTATTAGAAAAGCCTATAGGCTTTGTGCTGTATTTTTCTATAAAATGTCTAACTAGTTTGATTGGTGGTACAATATTTATTTCAATATGCATACATCTAGAACATATTGGTTGTATTAAATCATTTTTGTAACGGCTGCAAAAAATGAAACGTGTCGTATATGTGTGTGTTTCCATCGGACGTCTCAGCGCTTGTTGTGAAATAATTGGCAAAGAGTCAGAGTCATCAATAATAATCCAGCGATATATTCCTGGAGTATTTGAAGTGTGTTTTACAAACTCTGTAACAGACTGGCGAATACAATGAATACCCCTATCTTGCTCAGATGAAAGCCATAATAACGACTCCTGTGTCGGTATGATCCCTCTTCTTTTAAAGTAGGCCACAATAAATTCACGTAAAAGGGTTGTTTTTCCCGAACCATACCCCCCTGATATTAAAAGGTGTGGAGGGTCGTCTAATATTTTATTTAATGTTTCAACGGGACCTTCTTGTCCTATTAAAACTGTTTCCATTCCTGTTCTCTAATACATATTTATCTTTAAGGGGTTTGGTACATGCTGGTACTTGGCGGTCTAAGGCTAACATAATCTAACATTTATAGAATGCCATCCTTGTATGAAGATTTGAGTGTAGAGCGCAACGCAGATCCACAGGAAATACGTCGTGCCTACTTAAAATTATCTAAAACAGAGCATCCTGATAAGGGTGGTAACCCAGAGCGCTTCAAGGTTATTCAAAATGCTTATGAGGTGCTATCTGATGAGAAGAAACGTGCAATATACGACCAGACGGGTCAGATACAGAGTGAGGAAATGCAAGGCGGGCAACCAGGAGGAATGCCGTTTGGTTTTCCATTTGATATTGGAGCAATGTTTGGGGGGTTTCCATTTGGCGGGGGTGGGTCACAAATGCAAAAGCGTCCAAAAGGAAAAAAGGCTCCTCCAAAAATTCACGAAATAAATCTCACATTTTATGACCTTTTTTATGGAAAAATGATTCAACTAAAATTTGCAAAACAACGCTTTTGTGAGAAATGTAAAGGTGATGGCTCGGATACCGTTCAAACGTGCAACGAATGTAATGGAAGTGGAACTGTAGAGCGACATATGATGATTGGGCCAGGTATGCATGCCGTATCAAGAGGACCCTGTAATTCTTGTAGCGGATCTGGAAAACGGGCTTCGGGAATATGCTCCAAATGCCGCGGCGCAAAATTCAGCAATCATGAGAAAATCTTGAAAATTGATATTGAGCCCGGTATGAAACCGGGTGAAACAATGGTATTTCAGAATGAGTGCTCGGACCACTCTGACTATGAAGAGGCGGGAGATGTCCATATCGTCTTGCGCGAGGCAGATGAACCCTCATCTTTTACTCGCATTGGTGATGACCTTACAATAACAGTGAATATATCTTTAAAGGATTGTCTACTTGGATGTCAAAGAGTACTAGAGGGTCATCCTGCACATCCAAAAGGGGTAATTGTAAATATTCCACCGGGGACAATTCGGGGAGATACTGTAGTAATTGATGGAGAGGGAATGCCGTGTCGCGGTACTCCGCGACGAGGCAATCTTCAATTAATTATTTCTATGGAAGTTACTGCTAGTGAAAAGGAACATCTTCGAACTGCAGCAAAGAATCTTTCCACTATTTGGGGAGCGCCTTAGTTAGGGGCAAATGACGCTGGATTTTTTGCGAGCTGCCACTCAGGATTCATACCACCCTCTGCATGTTTTGCAGAATTGCCAGAAAGCAGCATACTCGGAGCAGAAACATCTGCTGGCTGTACATGTGAGCCGCCACCCTGTCTGTAATTGCGGCGACGGCTGCGACGGCTGCGACGGCTGCGACGGCTGCGACGGCTGCGACGGCTGCTACGGCTGCGACGGCTGCGACGGCCACCATCCATAGACTCTTCCACTTCCGCATTGGTATTACTGTTGCCACCGGCCATTGTCTCCTCCTCTTTCACTTCCGTATTGGTATTACTGTTGCCACCGGCCATTGTCTCCTCCTCTTCCATAGTAAAACCCCCTTTCTGAAATCGTCTACGTCCACGTCCACGTGGTTTCCGCCCGCCACCGCCCTGATCTTTCATCCCCCGAATCTCTTGGAATGCCTGCAGAGTTTCCCCAGTGCGCGCAGCTGTAACCATAGATGAAGGTAGTGTTTCGCTCTGAAAGGCAGGAGCGCCTGAAAGCCCCCCCCCTCCATGCTGACCTTCATGCATTACACTATACTCTTCACCCTGTTTCAGTGAGGCATTTGTTGGGCCACTCATCGTCGTGTCATTCAGAGCAGCGCCGGATAGAACTCTCCAGCCGCCACGCATTGTCCGCCGCGAACCACGCCGTTTAGAAAATCTATGTGCGAGAGTCTTTTTAGAGGGTTTTGCCATTTCTACAATAGAAGAATAAAATAAAGAGTTCCCTAAGGATACCCTCACGTGCATAAAATAAGTACCCCTAAAGGAGTACTTATTTTATACCCGGATGCTGCTAGAGAGAATATTATTACGCATCACGTAGTGCAGGAGCCTGTATTCTTCGTTTCTGAATCTTTCCAGAAACTAGATAGATACTGTTTTCTGTGAGAATAATGTATTCATCCCCCACCTTATACACCTTCTTAATAAGACTCGTAAACTCCTCGCTCGATTTTACTAACATTTTTTCCTTTGTTTCCTGGTCTTCTCCCATAAATGCCTTGCCGGAATATGTATCTAAATAGTAATCTAATTGTATTGGCATATCATGTTCTACTGCCAATTTAGCAGCTTGTACGAGGAGCTGAACGGTTGGGCTCGGGTTTGTAGCAGATGTAGAAGAGGATGCCATGTGAAATCTGGAATAAATAGGGAAAGGGTGTTTCTTAAAAATACGCAACAGTAGTTCAAATTTTTTTAGAAAAGGGATTTAGACCGCCAAACATTTCAAACCGGCACTTCTGGAAAAGATTCCGGGAGCAAAAAAATTCTAAAAGTGCCCGTTTCAAATGTTCATTGGTCTAACATGCCGGACGAGTAACCTCTTTTGAGTGCGTTTGAATTATATTATTAATGAAACCATATGCCTCGTCGAGTTGTCGTTGCGTTCGTGCACCTGTAATGATAATAGAACCGGTTTGAAACACTGCAATTGTAATTCTCTTACATGCACCTAGTTTAGTTCCGTCACCCTGTCCTGTACAAAACCGGGAACATCGGCAAATTCCTTCACCAACAGGGTACACATCATTGTAGTAATATTTTGTGTTTACTCCCTGATAAATTGTTGTTTCAAATGTGCTGGATAGATTATAGACTCCGCATAGAATTTTATGAAGCTCTGTGCGTTTCACAAGTGCGTTCATCTTGTAATCGCTGTTCAACAGTTGTACATTAAATATTTTAACGAAAAGGGGCTCTCTGCTTACGGCAATTTCAAGAGCATTAAATATATTAATCATCCATTGAATAACTTCACGAGAGAAATCTTCGTCTGTAACACCCGTCATTTGAAACCCCCCATTTGCGAATATTTTTATATTGACCTCTTTAAATTCACCATTGTCTTTCCTTAATTTACGTAAGACAAACGTGCTTTGATTAAAGAATGTCTTGTCACTTACACGGCGCTTCGTTAAGAGATCTCTTGCAGAAAAGCCGATAACTTTATTTTCGTATTCCATTTTCAATATTCCCTCTGTAGGGCATCCAATCGGGATAATAATTTTGCTTACTTGTGAAAATATTTTAGACAGCTCTATTTGACTACCCAAATGTCCCGTTGTTACAAGTGTAGATATTCTTAGAGGGGTGAATTGAATACTCGTCATTTTACTTTATTTTGTGCGAATATTCCCCTCCAATTTTTGTTTGACGAACCGAATCACCCAATTTGAAAGGAGTTTTGCCCGGTGACTATTCGAAATATTTTTCACAAAATCAGTGTCGCTTATTTCCAACATGTGCAACATTGCATCCTTGTTAATGGTGTTTGTGTATTTTGCACAGAAAATACAAAACATTGCGACATCTGGAAATGTCCATTTTTGGAGTAAATCAACAAAAATATTGTTTACAAGAGTCGCGTGTGTTGTAAATATGTCGTTCCATATTTTTGCACAATCGTTTATTTTCTTGGAGTTTAAGATAAAAAATCGTATATCACCTCGCCGAAATAATATATCTATTCCAGAAATTTTGAAAGATTCATTGTTTAAAATAACTTTCATGCGATTGTTGAAATCATTCATTTTAGGTGCTTCAAATGGAACAATAAGAAATTTGTGAAGAATTGAATTATGAATACGAGAAATAGAGTTGCATAAAAATATTACAAGTATCTTATCAGTAGATTCGTCCAAAAGGGGTCTGAGCGCAATTTGTGCCTGATCAGTGAGTGTTTCGGCTTCATCAAATATAATGACCTTTGGTTCGTTATTTGTCGGGAAAAAAGCATTAAATGACGAACGAATAAATGGATATACACGATTTCTTACAGCGTCCAAACCACGTTCATCACTTGAATTCAAAAATAGGACTCGTCCAAACATTGTACTCTTCTTTCCGTGCATCGCATTTACAAAATATTTAACAGATGTAGTTTTTCCAGAGCCAGGTGGACCTATCATAATCATATGAGAACGAGCATTATTACATTCTAAAACGGTTGTTAATAGATTTTGAATTCGTATAGGAAGACCCAGGTTCTCCATTTCTTTTAATAAGAGAAATTCTGTTTAGCCCTAATTTACGGAGGCAGAAGCCTAACTTTGACGCTTAAACATTGACAGTAGTTCCCTATTCAGGAAATGCCAACTGGTCAACGTCGCATAAAGAATGAAGATTCAAGTAAGCCTGTCACTGTAAAAAAACAAAAAAAGCAACCAAATATTGTTGCTCTTGTTACACCAGATGGTATTCAAGGAACATTTCAAACGGAGCAGCGGCGACCGTTAATTGCTCATTTGCTCGTGAAATCAAATGAAGTTTTATTTGATGATAAATTAAATAATACAATCGAACCGATACCATATGACCCAAATGGAGAGAGCGTTTGTGCTGTAGAGCCTGACTGTATGCTCACAATGGAATCTCACTCTGAAAGTGTGCAGCAGGAAAAAAAAGATATTTATGAAGCTTCAGAGGGTGAATCTCGTCCCCTACAATGTTTTACAAAGCTTGATTTAATGGTGCAATATAAGAATAAATCTAGTCAAAAAGAGATTCCTAATTCGGTTGATATTGCGTGTTTTTGGTGTGCACACACATTCGATACTAAACCATGTATCATCCCTGAAAGGGAGGTAAATGGGGTGTATATGGTATATGGGAATTTCTGTTGCCCACAGTGTGCATTTTCCTATTTACTACAGGAAACATTAGACCCACATGTGCGATGGGAAAGGATAGCACTTTTACATCGTATTTATGACAAAGATGGGATGGGTCGTATGTTTCCTGCACCATGTCGTGAATCGCTAAAACTATTTGGTGGACCCCTATCAATTGAATCATATCGCTCAACAATAGCTAGGAATTACGTACGTGTTGATATGCATATGCCCCCAATGGTGAGTATTCTGGGAAGTATTGATACGAAGCCAATTGATTTCTTCGACTCGAGTATTAAAAATACGATTGTTGGAGGGAGTTTACAGAGGGAAAATACGGTAAAGGCGCAAGAAGGACTACGTCTGAAGCGAACTAAGCCGTTGAAAAATAGAGAAAGTACGCTTGACTCTGTAATGAATATAAATATTCGGCGCGATAAAAATTGAGCGGGTTAATTTGCTTTAACATATATAAAGCAAATGAGTGCATTAATTCGCCCCTTGTTCCACTCTTTAGAAACAATTATTCATGAGCGTCTTGCAATGATTGAAGATATTATTTCCGGCTTGAGTCTAGAAAAAAGGGTAGGGGAAAATAACACTGATCTCTTAAAGAAGATACTAGAGATAGAGAAGCGAATTATTTCCTTAGAAAAAAGCACAGTAAACCCGGTTACTTCTGCCTCCTCTACTGTCTGGATTGACGCACTAAAGGATTTAGAGATTGTTCTTCCTACATCCACAGAAGGTGTTACTACAGTTTCCAACGAAAAAGTGGTGAAGCTTAAGGAAATTATTGAGAGGGCGGACAAAGAGGAGGCGGAGGCGGAGGAGGCGGCACTGGAGGCGGAGGAGGCGGACGAAGAGGAGGCGGACGAAGAGGAGGCGGACGAAGAGGAGGCGGCACTGGAGGCGGAGGAGGCGGACGAAGAGGAGGCCATTGAAGAGGAGGTTGTTGAAGAGGAGACGGACGAAGAGGAGGTTGTTGAAGAGGAGACCGTCGAAGAGGATACCGTCGAAGAGGAGACGAACGAAGAGGAGGTGGAAGAGATTGAATTTAAAGGAAAAAAATACTATAGAGATTCTAATCAGAATATTTACAGTACAAAAACCGAGGAAATAATTGGTATATGGGATGTTGCGCGAGGAAGAGTACTTTTCAAACGCCCGTTATAATATCTTTAATGAATAGAGTGAATGTCAACATTTTATCCAGTCTGTGTGACAATTGCGTTTTTCATAGCCCTCCTGCTTTTTGATATTTTAGAGAAAACTCCCGAAAAATTTAACTCACATATGCTATTAGGTCTTATAACAATATTTTTAATGGTATACTTATCGTTTAAAGACATGGAATTAGTATCATGGGGTTTACTTTCATTCCCTATTGTAATATTAACTATAAGTTATTTTTTAGCAAATGATAAACCAATAGGAAAAGCAACAGAACTACCATCTTCCAACAGTTCAAGTTGTTCGTCAAGCTCAACTCCAGCCCCATCTATATCCACACCCGAAGCTATTGCAACTGCTCGGCAGATAGTTTCAGAAAATCATATGTGTAATAACAGTTGAGTTGCGGTATCTAACTTTGGCAGAGGCCGGTACTTGGTTCTACCGGCACGTCGCGGTTAATAAATCGGCTTAAACAATATTTTTAAAAATATGTAGAATGTATACTCCTTTATTGCAAACTGTGCTGTTCTTTAATCAATTTAAAAATAATATTGTTAAATATTTTAATCGACTCTACATGTGTGCCTCTTATTTTATAAGTCCCAGAGTCTTCATTTTTTTCGAAGAATATTCTATGCCATTCCCAGTGTTTTCATTGATTTTAGACCGAAATCTAATGGCAACTCCTACGCTTGTCTATAATGCAGACGATTCTATTTTTTTTCCATATATCCTCATAAAATCATTTTCTGAATTTCCTCTAGATAATAAAATAAATAAAATTCCAATTCTTTCTATGGAAATTATTGATGGTCAAGAAAGGTGTGTAAAGGATTTAACAGATTTTGTGGAAAATCTACGATACATAGATGTTCCAAATATGGAAAAACCTACAATTTCTAACATCGTATCTGTTTGGTGTATAATCAATTCAACACCGCTGAATCGTGAAAGATTCAGCGTACGCTATATTACAATAAATGGAAACGAAATGAATGTATCACTTCTTGATATGACACCTTTGGAAGACGACATACTTGACCCAGTAAATCGTAGCCCCCCATCTCCCAACAGCGAGTAATCGGTTTAAACCGTTATTTATATCTATATATAGATATCCATGGTGAGTATTGAAAGTCCTTTGCCAACGGGTACATGGACATTATATTATCACGCACCAAAGGAAAAGAGATGGTCCATGGATACTTTTAAACCTATTATGAAGATAACAACATTAAAGGAAACCCTATCTGTATTTCGCGAGATGGGTGATAAGTTAAATCGCGGTATGTATTTTTTTATGCGCGACCCTGCTCCGCCCCTATGGGAGAATTATCAAAACATTCGTGGGGGGAGTTATAGTGTTCGTGGGGGCGCAGATACGGCCATAGAGATTTATAAGCATTATGTTATAAGTTCTATGCTAAATATGTCAGTACAGACTACAGAGGATACAATTGTTGGAATTAGTGTAAGTCCAAAAATAATGTCTAATGCAAATAATGGTTCTAAAATTGGATTTTATGTCATTAAAATTTGGAACAAAGACTCATCCAAATTCAATCAACCTTCAAATCTGAAATTGGTGCATCCTAAACTAGTTCCATCAGACATCATGTATACACCCCATACCGATAAGAAGATGTGATACTTAGATGTGCAAAATACAAAATTGAACAACTGGGATGTCCTCTTAATATTAAGACAACACAATTGTAAAATGGCGATTATGAATTTATATGCATTGACGAATTATTCTCTGGTACTTAAGTCTATTGTGCAAGAACCTCTAGAAATCTCTGGGGTTAATACGGATTCATTCATGCACTATTTTGAGCTTGATAATGTGTATGCTATTCTAATAATTGCGCTTGTCCTATTTGTTCAGATGCGCATGTATGCAATAGATTATGACAGGCGTATGGCTGTTCTTGAAGATGAAATGAGAAATGAATTGGAGCATCGTATTCATACTATTCAAGATATTCTTCGGAAGGAGAGTGATTTGCGCACGCAGGTCTTGGAGACGCTCCCGGCATTGTTCCGAGAGATTGCGAGCATTGAGGCTGCTAAAATTGCCGTCGTGGTGGCGGCGTCAGCCGCCGGTGCTGGCGCACCCCTAACGGCAATGACGACACGAGCACGCTGGGCCACAGGAGTACTTACAGCGTTTGTAGAAAGTGCAGAGTATGAGTATATGGAAATCAAGCAACTTGCTTCTGCTGCTGCAAAAGCCTGTAAAGGTGGGATTTATTAGAGCAGCGAACATTTCAAATTGCCGCTAAAAATATTTGTATAACGTCTAGTACTAAAGTTAAGTACTCCCCATAGATAAGGCCACTTTGTGGCCTTATCATATTGGAGTGATTTAATCTTTTCGTTCTAGTTATCAGAGCCAAGTACTTAAATTAAGTACTTGGCGGTAAAGTACCGTGATCTGCATAAGTTAAGTACGCCTTTAGGGGGTACTGCCAAGTACTTAATTGGCTTCTATGTCATTAAAATTTGGAACAAAGACTCATCCAAATTCAATCAACCTTCAAATCTGAAATTGGTACATCCTAAACTAGTTCCTTCGGATATTATGTATACGCCGCATACCGATAAAAAAATGTGATGATCTTTTTTAGAAAAAAAGATCCCAAAAAGAACTTTTTAGAAAAAAGTTCCCAAAAATTAAGTTGAATAAATATACCGTCAAGTACTTAACTTTAGTACTACCGCAATGTGCGGAAGTTAAGTACCCCCTTTGGGGGTACTTATTTTGTGCTTATAATATGATGATATTATTTACCGCCAAGTACTTAATTTAAGTACTTGGCTCTGATGGCTAGAACGAAAAGTTCAAGTCACTCCAATAAGGGAGTACTTAACTTTAGTACTAGACGTTACAATTGAGAATTTTTTCTTGATCTGTCTTCAAAAAAGATTCCAAAAACTGATAATTATTGGAATCTTTTTGGGGACTTTTTTGGGAACTTTTTTCTAAAAAGTTCTTTTTGGGGACTTTTTTCTAAAAATTCACATTATGCCTTGCTGCTTGTTTTTCATCGGCGCAAGTACCAATTTCACCTCACCTAAATTTGCAACAGTGTATCGCAGAATCAACGGATAGTCATTTTTCAAATACAGTTCAATTGATGGGCACAGACTCGTACACTTTGTGAACAGCACAAGGTGCTTCAGTTGAAAAATGCCTTGTACAATTTCTGCAGCCGACCCGACCGACTTATGAACCTTCATATTGGATGTATTGTTCTCTGAAATAATTGTTTCCTGTTCTGCAAAATCTCCAATACACTTGAAAATGAGGTCTGATGAACTGGAAGTAATTTCTACATCCAATTTCTCCCCTAGCGCATTCATATCCCGGCAAATTTTCTGAAGGTCTGTGCTCGGCATGTGAATAATACTTGTGAAATTCAGACTAGGAATCTGAATATCCTCAACGTCAGTATCAAAGAGTTTTAGGAAATAATTGGTCACAGTGGATTTTTCAGAATTTTCCATCCGAATACCCAGTTTGTTTGGGTTATTTGCGGGCAAATACATAGTCAGTGAATCATTGTTACCCATTGTTTTAATAAGTTTAAAAAAATATATCATATTGACTCCAAGTACGTACTTCGCAGGACAAAAATAATTCTCAAATCGGTCAGCATGTAGACGAAGATACACCAATACAGTATGCGTCTCATCTACCGCCATAATCTTAATTCCGGTAGAGTCAAATTCCAAATTTGCCTCTGTAAGAATCTCCTTGAGAGCCTCAATAAGTGTCCGGAATGCTCCTGACTGAACCGTTCTAACCTCCAAGAGATTTCCGTTTGGGTTTGTTGTGGAGACAAGGGACATTCTTCTATGTGCGTATTTTGATAAAATCTTTAGGCGTAAAGCGCTCCGAGGCCAGGGGCGCTTTGGGTCGCCTTCGGACAGGCTTCATCTTAACGCCGACGACTACGTCGTGTCTTATTCCTCTTAAATAATTTCAGAGCATTTATGATACATGGTGTAATAAACATAGATCCAGATTTTAATAGATTTGCCATAACGGATGGATAAAATCCCCCCGATTGAACCCGTCGCTTATAGGACCTAGCAACCATCTTACTATTTCTCAACATTTATTTTAAACATTAATAATACCATGTAGAGTAATGTAAATACGGGATCATCATAAATCGCGTCGTCTTCCATAGTTTCGTATAAAACCAAAAAAATGTCGCGAAACTTTTTTCCACGAATTCCTGTATCAACTTGTTGCATTAAGTATATTATCAGACCTGTTTTTAGACCGCTGAGGCTAATAGATTCATAAGAGTCTTACTCAGCTGAATAAACTCTGGCGAATCATAAACCATCTCATCACCCAAGATAATCGCCAAACGAGCGAGTTGTTCTTTCAATATCCTCCCTGTAAGTGGTGCCTGTATAGATGGCTGCGGAGTGACCGGCGCTTCCTCCTCCGATTCAAGCTCTGCAGAACTGGTTGATTCAGAATGAGAATCCATAGGCGTTCCCAGAACAATAGTATTCTCCTCTTCAGGCAGCAGTGATGGTGACGGAGGCGGCGCGGATGGTGGTGACGGAGGCGGCGCAGATGGTGGTGACTGAGGCGACTTGACGGATTCCAAAATCATAGTGATATATTCTTGAATCTGTTGTACCTTCTTCTTCTTCAATGCCCTTAAAAGGCGTGTAAAGTTCTTCGGAAGACTTTTGCCGTCAAATTGGTTCTTGTTTTCCTGAATGTTCATAGCCCTGTCTTGATGATTGTCCTCCTGTGAAGAATACGGATTGAAACGAACTTCTGCCTGGACAATTGATGTTTCTAAGTTAGACGCCCAGTTCGCCCTCGCAGAAGACATGCAAATATCAGCTGGTTCAATAAGCCCTACTAGCTGACCATTTCGCCCAAGTTTAAAGCAGCTGAGGAATCCAGATGAATCCTCCCCTAGGTGCTCTTCATTATAGGAACCAATATAGTTGCTTCCACCAATACCACCCTCCTCTCGCTTCAAAGACGGATCTTTCGGGTTTTCTGGGTCAAACAAATTTTTGTCCTCGCGAAGGCCTGTAAGGAGTACATATTCCCCTACCTTATGATATCCAGAAAGGCCAACCGTGAGCTTCTTCATATCTTTTGAATAACGTCCGTAGCTGATATAGGGTACTTCCCACATGTCATCACCATCTTTCCATATATAACGGTCGCGCCCATCTTGTGGAGAATAGTACTGCTCAATAGTATCCTCCTGAATGCCTGTATAAAACTTCGCGCTTCGGTCAAAGTAGTTATAAAGTTTCAGTTTTGCATCATTCACAAGAGAGGGACAAATGTAATTGCTTAATACCATAATCACATCGTCGCGGCCAAATATGATTCCAGGAGAATCAAGTGGATTCGAGGGACGCCGCTGGAAAGATTCCTCCAAAATTCCACAGAGAATATCATTCTTCCGAAACTCGATTGTAGTCCCATGCTCGGTGTTACGTTCATTCTTAAAGCACTCTTTCTCATCCTCCGTCATCAGTCGAGTCGTCACCATATCCGTCCACACACCCTCTGCGTGAATGCGGTTCCAGGGTACCGTTATCCGCAAATAGTCTCCACCAGTTACTCGGGTATAAATATTTGTTTCCTGCCGATTTCCAAGTAGTGAGATTGATGGTTTTGCACCTACACCAGAAACACCGCGACTTTTATCTGACGAATGATTTTCGTTGTGTAAGGCGAACATGCGCTCTGCATCATCGCTACTCATACCATAACCGTTGTCAATCATACGCAAAGTGTCTGAAAATATACTAAAGGTAATCGCCCTTTTGTAGTCCCTATTCAACGGAAGCTTATCCATTGAATCCAGACTGTTTGCAATCAACTCGCTCAGACACTTTGCCGGTGTAAACCCACGCCGACTAAACCCCTTCAAGTAGCCGCGCTCATCAATGCGTCCAATCTGCATATTCATACTGCTTAATTTAGGCCGAAAGCTGTCAATTTTTTTTTGGAAACGGAGGTCTTAGAGGGTAAATATATATTTATTATAAATGTGGTCAACTCCTGTTTTTATTATATCATATGATATCTGGTTTTATCTATCACACCTTATGCTACACCATAAGTCACTATATAAATACCATAAGGAACACCATACCGCAGTATACCCCACCTGGATTGACACGAAGAAAGGATCCACCTTTGAGAGTGTATTTCAGACTGTAGGAACCCTTCTCCCTCTTTTATTTTACAAGAGTCTCACGGCCGATTTTGTATATGCAAATATGATTATCGGTATTCGTGCTCTTATGCGACACGACGACCGCTGTTCATTCCTTATAGGGAATCATCATCTTCTACATCATAAATATCCCTCCTATAATTTCGGAGAATATTGGATAGATGCCGTATGTGGAACCATGTATCCAAATGCAGCAGAGCATAAACGAGGACTTCTGTTTTTTTTATAACGTCTAGTACTAAAGTTAAGTAGTCCCCATAGATAAGGTAAGTTTGTAGCCTTATGATATTGGAGTGACTTAATCTTTTCGTTCTAGCCATCAGAGCCAAGTACTAAAGTTAAGTACTTAGCGGTAATGCGGTCTAAACCAGTTTAATACAACCTGTTATAGGATAACAAATGTCTACATCATTTTTAGAATACATACGATATTTAGACATTGTTCATAGAAATAGCCTGAATGACACGTCAAATAGCATAATTGATGTAGCCGATAACATTAAAGTTTCTCTTCATGACCATCAAAGAGCAATCCTTTATCGCATGAATGAGTATGAGCAGAATTTATCTTCAGGTATGCGCATCAATGGTGAGAAATTCTTTTCCAATTGCGCAATTTTAGGAGATTCCGTTGGTGTTGGGAAGAGTCTAATGGTTCTCGCGCATATTGCTCGTCTTCCCACTTTAGATGTCATACCATCGCGCGTTTCCGTAATTTCATCGAATTCATCACGCCATATGTTCAGTCTACGAAACGTTAAATACTTTGATAAAAATGAGGCCGGCTCGCTTATCATTGTTCCACACACTCTATTTCGTCAATGGGCGACCTATATAAAAGAGCAGACAACATTAAATGCACTCTGTATATCGAAGATTTCGCAAATGTCCGAAACAGATTCTTTTAAGAAAATACTTGAATCTGATTTAGTGCTTATAAGTAATACACTATGCCGACATTTTATCCCCCTTTGTAAAAATCGTGATATAAAATGGAAGCGGATTTTCATTGATGAAGCGGACACAATCCATATTCCAGGTATACACTATCACGATTTACCACAGTCCAGGTTTGTATGGCTAATTACTGCATCATGGATAAATCTTCTGTACATGAATCGTAACCTGTATTTTGACCGAGTGAGCATAGAGTCCCATATATTTTCAGAAGAAACTATGTATAAACATCTTCAAAACCATTTTCTATCAAGAATCACTTCTGTTCAAACACCGTACATCGTGGAAACATTACGCCTACGTTCTCCATATTTATTTATAGAAATGCTTTCGCAAACACATCATCTTCGCCCATATCTGGTCATTAAATCCTCTGATATTTTTGTGAAAAAATCTATTTCATTACCTGAACTCATTCGTAAGACTGTACTATGTAGATCCCCATTGACAAATCGTATTCTTGACCGGGTTATATCACCAAATATTCAACAAATGCTAAATGCAGGAGATATTCATTCGGCTTTAAAGGAACTGAATGTAAAGGGGAGAGATGTAAAAAGTCTCATAGATGGGGTGACAGCAAATCTCACAAAGGAATTGTTAAACTTACAGAAGACGTATCAATTCAAAGAATCGCTGGAATATGAATCTCCACGAGTAAAAGAACAGGCTTTGAAATCATTAACTGAAAAAATCACGCACGTAAAGGAATCTATAAAATCAATTGAAGAACGTATTCATAATTTCAAAACGGAGGTGTGTCCTATTTGTTATGATGAGCCGGTAGACCATCTCATTACTCCATGTTGCTCCCGTATTTTTTGCGCAGCATGTCTTATGTTGAGTCTTGCGCGTAATAGCACATGTCCCTTATGTAGAGGAGCAATCCATCCCTCAAAATGTACCAAGATTGTTACGTCAGAAAATGAAATCGTTAACGCAGCAACCGAACCTATTGAACCAACCCTTCCGAAAAAGCATGAAGCGCTCCTTCAAATCATGAAAGATAATCCCGAGGGGCGCTTTCTTGTGTTCAGTCGTTACGATAACCCGTTTGAAACAATTGAATCTGCTGTCCAAGATTTGGAAATCAAAGTGAAACATGTGAAAGGAAATAAGGATGCTGTTGCATCCACCCTACGCTCCTTTGAAAACGGCTCATTGCGCTGTCTACTGCTCAATTCCAAATACGGGGGCGCAGGGTTGAACATAACATCTGCAACGCACGTGATTCTTCTTCACGCGATGACACACGAGGAGGAGAAACAAGTTTTAGGGCGAGCCTATAGGATTGGTCGTAAAGGTCCGCTAACATTTATAAAACTTCTTCACAAGGACGAAGAGGCGTATATGGAGGGTAATGAAGCGGAAAACGGAACGGTTACGTAACGGTACAGTGATGTGCATAAAATAAGTACCCCTTTAAGGGGTACTTATTTTATGCCTACATCACTACTGTAGGCATATGGGCTAAGTTAGGTATACCTCAAAGGTGTAGCTAACTTTGATGTATACCTAACTTTGGCACACGCCTGTAAATAAGTTTCGAGCTCAATCAACACATCAAAGAGGCTTAAGAAATTTGGTGATATAAATTTTCAATACTGATTGAATTGAATCGCCGAACACGGTCAGGTTTTAATCCGCTTTCGTTTGCCTCTAAATGCGCGTAATTCGGTGCCATACGAATAGGGATCGAATATTTTTCCGCAACCTCACATATGAGTTTCCACGCATTGAACATCGCGGACTGTTTTGTAAGAACAGGGGTATAACGGAGTTCTTGTATATTTTTGTCTATTGTATTATTTAAAGGGGCATCCTCTACAAGACGAAGACTTATAACTTTTAGTTTGAGTCGTAATGATATTGGAAGAATAGTCCAACATTGATAGAAAAATGCCCAAAAATCTCCTTGGTCACTTATCTTGTATGCGTTAAATAGTTTAATATATATATTCCATGCGAGTTCCGTTGTTCCTAATGATGCTTCAATTCGTTCCGGTATATTCTCAAGACAAATTAGACTCGCCAAATTTCCTTCGTTATTCTCCACATCAAATAGGATTTGCGTATCATAGTCTCCATTCCACAGAGTCCATTTTGCAATAGACATTACACCGTCTGGAATTTCCATAAGTTCCTGTGGAATTTCTAGACCGGATAATTGGCGCTTTAGAGAGCGCAAGTCTCCCGTATAGGTCAATGGAATTTCCATTTTTAACCAGCTCTCTAGGCGCTCTGGAAGTGCAGGCTCAATTTCAAATGTGAGACAAATTTTCGCGATTTGCTGTAGAGTTCGTGTGTCTAGACTATTGCTGATAAGAATGAGCGGGGATGCTTGTCGCGCCTCTGGTAATTTCAGATACGTGTGTAATTCACTAAGGCCTCCCTTTTCACCATTTGAGAGGCCGTCAATTTCATCCAATAAAATTCCAATTCCACCACGTTTTCCAGATTTTATCATTTGGACAATTCCCCCCTCTCTTAAAAGGGGTAAAATTGTCTTACGAAATGACGTTCCACTACGAGTATGGCTCGCATTGAACTCTATCGGCTTCAATCCCGCTTTGCGAAATACACGAAGAGCCAGTGTCGTTTTTCCAATACCTGGCGGACCCAAGAGTAGCACGGCTGCTTTATCGCGAACCTCTAACCATTTTGAAATGGAATGTTCTACTTCAGGATGAAGACATACTGTATCTCCTTCCATACCCTTCAATACTTGTTTTAAGAACTTCTGCTTTAGGGGGTATTGTGATATGCATAAGTTAAGCACCCCCTTTAGGGGGTACTTATTTTAAGCCTACATCACTACTATAGGCATATGCCGATAATTGGCGGTACTTAACTTATGCACAACACAGTAGGTTTTAACTGGGGCGAGGTAGTGAAATATTCACATTCACTGGTTGATTAGAATTCGTAATACAGACACCCTCCCATGTAAGGCCAAGTTCATAGCACCTTATACAGAGCTCTCTTACAGAATAGTAACCAAGGTTTGTTTGTGATGGATTGGCATTGAGTGCGAGCGCGTGTGGTTGTGCAGACGGTTTTGTACTGACGCGTTTAACGTCTGTACATGTATAAACTGGAAAAGCACCTGTAGTGGATGAAAGGCTTGTAAAATCCGGACACATGCCTATTGAATTCGGAGGAGGCCACACTGCTGAAAGATTCGTACCTATATTGGATGCTCCAGACGACGTAAACCATCGCATACCGAAATATATGAAAATCAGTAGAAAAAGAATAGACATTACAATCCCTTTTGATATTGCACCTGGTCGCATATTAAAGTACATTGAACCGGAAATAACTATCACCGAAATAAGAATATAGAATATGTAGGATAATTCCATCTAATACCATTGAATATAAAAATACGTTGTATTACAGCATATTTTTATGCTTGTGGCATCTATGAATATGTAGCAGGGCCAAACATTTAACGGCCGAACTGCGCCAACGGGGTCGGGGGGCCATAGCCATCAAAGCCGAGCTTCACGTAGCCGGTGAAGAAGTCAGGACCCAGAGCTGTATTACCAGCCCCGCCCGCTACACCGAAGGTGGATGCAGTACCTGTAGACACAAAACCGGCAGCGTCCTGCTGAGGCACCACGAGCTGCACCTTACGGAAGTAGGAACCGGAAGAGACGATGCTCTTTCCCATATCCTTCCACATTGTCCCCACACGGTTCACCGTAGAAAATACGGACGAAAGACCCGTAGGCACCTGGCCCGTAGACGCCCAAGGAGTAGGAGGGCCAAGAGGAGTTGTGTAGACTAATCCTACGCAAGAGGAGACAGAGATGAAGTAGCCACTATCGTTAGAGATCTGACGGAATCCAGACTGAAGAGAGGTCATTTGTTTATACCCTCTTCTTAGAAAATAATTCCAAAAAGTTTATAAATCTGCCGGGACGGCACAAGATTTTTGGGCGCACAAACTTTTCGAGACCGAAGGTAGTATGAACTTCAGTCCAGCCTTACCATACACAGCAAACGCACCGAATAAACAGAACGGACGTGTTGTCTTTACAGACGATGATGTGTCGAATCTAGTCGTACCTGGATTCCGAACGGACACGTCTGTAGAACGGGATTTCCAGAATGATATGCTCCGGGGGAATTGGGAAAAGACGCCCCTGAGTCAAGGTTTCTTCTCCGCAGACAACGTGGAACTCCTCCAAAACAGAATACGCAAGGAAGTCTACGATAGAAGTCAGCCAAAGGGCTATGTCATTGACAAGCAATCGGTAGAGGAGCTCAAAATCATTATGCGAGCCATCTATCTCCAGTACGCCCGAAATCTACCGAAGGATATTCCCGCGCAGATTGACGACCTCAATAAAAAGGTAATTGACTGGTCTGTCCCACACATTTTGTCTGCCGTAGATCACTACCATTTCTACATCAATGATATTAGCCATTTGCCGGTGCCTCTTGCGCACATGCAGCATTTGAGTCGCGCAGGGACAAGAAGTCTACCAGCGAATCCGTTTGTCTGAAGGATTTCCTGTCGCTACTTTTTTTTTATTCGTTTCTTTCCCATTCAGAGAAGGAAACAAATGAAAACGGGAGTTTGGAAAATAGACGGACGTGGTCGTCCATCTGAAGACCGCTCCTTTGTGAAAGAACTCCCCGGAGGAATTCTTATTGTGGGTGTATTTGACGGACATTCGGGTCTTTTCACGGTAGATTTCACTGTGAAGTGTCTGCCGGTGGCCATTTCCGAAATGATAGGGCGACTAAATCCGGAGGATGAGGCTGCTATGCGGTCCGGCATAAAGGCAGTTTTCATAGGGCACGACAAAAAACTTGCGGGACAGGGGGCACTCTCTTATAGGGACAGCGGCTCTACAGCCACCGTCGCCATTGTTACTCCAAAACAAGTCTACATAGCCTACTTGGGCGATTCGCCCGCCTGTGTCTTTGACCCAACGACCGGAGAAATCTATGGCTCTATTGGAAAACACGATCCATCCAGCCAGACGGAACGCAGTCGTATTTATGCGAATGGCGGAACAGTAACTATGGACGCTGGGGATGCACCCCGCGTGGATGGATGCCTGATGGTTTCTCGGGCGTTCGGTGACTTTAGTATGAAATTCGCGAATGGAAATCGGCCAACAGAGTCGGAATGGAGCACGGACTGGTCCACAGGGTTTCGTGTTGTTGCTGACCCCGATATTGTTGTCATTCCTAGACCTGCTAGCGGTGGATTACTTGCAATTTATTCAGATGGACTCGTGGAAACAACGGAAGGTGATAAATACCGTTCCTACGAGGATGTCGTGCAGGGAATCGTTGCGGAGCATAAGGGATCCGAGACGTTGGAGCAGTGTGCGAAGCGCTGTATTGAAAAGCAGGTGGCGTCTTTTGTAAATGAGCCTAGCCACTATAGCGGGGATGATATCACTCTTGTGCTTGTTCATTTACCGGGACTTGTTGTGTCAGCGCCTGTAATTGGTGGAAGCGCAGCGGCAGGACAAACACGGAAGAACAGGGTTGGGCACAGGCGAACTCGTTCCAATAAAAGACGAATGGCGAGGAGTTTTTATATTTAGGCTGGGGGGCTGATTATAGGGCCGCAAGTTGCTTCTGTAAAAATTCGTACCAATGTTTAAACCACTTTTTCGTATAAAAGGGCTTTACACCGGGCTTCTTTATCGCCTCGTATAATTCAAGATGGTTTTTATAATCTTTCAGATCGTATATTTCCACTGTGTTGGTTTTCATGGCCTTTTCCGCATCTTTATATGAACTATCTTCCATACTCACATAATCTCTTCCATTTTTATCAAACAATACATACCATACCATATTGGGTGAATGGGGCTTTTGTTTGAACTCCTTTGTTTTATAATCAAAATAAGTTAGTTCCATCTTTGGGCGTTTTTTTCGTACGTAATTCGTTTTAAAATATAAAGAGGTCCAAATACTACCGTCTTTTCTTTTTAAGAAAAGTGCACCGTAATCTTGAAATTTTATCGTTGGTACAGCACCCCCGTCTTGCGAATATTTTCTAACACACCTCTCTAACATCGGACCCGCAGCCTTATCAATCACCTCTTGCCGCATATTTTCTGGCAGCGAGTGTATATAGTCCCACCAGTTCAGTCCGGAATAAAAATTTCCGGGCCTCATATGCGGAACCTTCTTAAGAAGTTTCCTCGCCGCTTTCCGCGTCGTTTGTTTGAGAATTTGTCTACCCATTTTCATCTGGGTCTCACATATGTTACGTGGGGCCTTTCGGGTATTCCCATTCATCTATTGTTTGTGGCGTTTTTTACCACAAACTTCTTCTTGGAACCGGCCGTGGACCGCTTCTTGCCGTCCACATCCGCCAGCGCCTCCTCGCGCCGCTTCCGCATGGCCTTCCACTGAGCGGCGAACTCGGCCAAGTCCGACTTCCACATCATGGTCGCCGTCGTGGCCTCTAGGACCTTTACAGCCTCTGCGGCCGTGGACGCGGCCTTCTGCTGCTCCACGACCGCCGCAGCCTTCACACGGTCCATCCGCATCTTCAATAGATACTCGTATGCGTCTACCGAATCTGCGTCATCTGGCTTAGAAATCGGGGGTAGCTTGTGAGCCTGCATGGCGGCAACAATCGCTTCATCCGTCGCCGACCGCAACTCCATTGTACCCTTAATCACTGCCTGAATGAATCGGGCCTTTGCATCATACTCGGCCGCCTCCCGCTTCAATCGCCCCATCTCGTTCTGCCGACGCTGCTCATACGCCTCCAAACGCTTCCCATAGTACGCTTCCATGATTGCGCCCACGCAGTTATACTTGACGATATTGGAGTTCGTATCAAAGCACACCATATTACTCGTCCGCACCGTGCTCGTCAGATGGAATCGCTTCTCGAACTCCTGCGGATTGGCCTGAATGTCATCATAGTAGTCGCCATCGGGATACAGGTCAAATCGCACCTCCACGTGGTTATACAGGTCGTCAAACGTCTTCAGGAGAGGCTTGCCGTCATCCGTCTTATAGGCCGCCGACTCCGTGTTCGTGCACATCTCGTCCAAGAACGCCTTGTAGTCGTGCGTCCATGTCCCAATCGGCAACTCCGTTACTGTCACACACTTCTTCTCGTCGTTCAGCGTATAAATGCCTTTCGTCAGCCAGACCCCGTCACTCACCTGGTGAATGGCTCCCTTGAAGCCGAGCCACCATGGCCTCAGCGCAATATTGTCCAGCGTCTCCCTTCGCCCGTCCAAACGGTCATTGAGAAGCCCTACGACCTCCTCCGGGTCATGGGGTGGAATGTCCGTGCTGAAACCTGTGCCAATACCAATGCTTCCATTGATAACAAGAAGCGGCACAACAGGGTAGTAGTACTTCGGCTCTACACTAGTCCCATCGTCATCAATATAGTCCAGAATCGCCGAATCCTCCTTGCGGAATATATAGTCCGTGATGCCTTCCAGACAAGTATGGATATACCTCGGCGACGCCGCGTCCTTGCCCCCCAGAAGCCTCGTGCCGAATTGTCCAATCGGTGTGAGCAAATTCACCGTATTTGCCCCCACAAACGTCTGCGCCATAGCGGTAATAGCCGCATTGAGAGACGCCTCGCCGTGGTGGTAGGCCGCATGCTCCGACACATAGCCCGCAAGTTGCGCTACGCGAATCTCCGAGCGTAAAGACCGCTTGAAACATGCAAACAGAATCTTACGTAGCGAGGGCTTGAGGCCGTCCATGATCGACGGCAGCGACCGAATGTTGTCCGCATTGCTATAGTGAATCAGTTCATCGTGGATGAACTGCGAATAGCCAGTGGCTCCGCCAGGACCCGACACAAGTTGCCTCGCAGGGTCATAGCGCGACAGCCAGTCCTTTCGGTCGTCCGCGCGCTTCTTAGAGAAGGCGAGAGAAATGCTCTCGTCTGTCTTGTCGTCCCAAATATATTTAATTTCGTGGATGTTCCGAAACCACTCCTGGGCCTCCACCTCCGTACTCGTACCTAGTCCCTTATAATACTTCAGATGCCAGCCAGATGCCGAACCGCCGTGAGCCCCCTTCCACACCTCAAACTCCGCCGCCGAATAGAAGGCAACCGTCTCGGACCGCCTCGTGGCCTTCAGAAGAGGTGTGGCGAGCGAGCAGAGAAATCCGGACTGCATGAGGGACGGCCACTCGGTGTGGAAGAGATTCATCAGAAGTCCCTTGATATGCGACCCGTCCAAATCCTGGTCGGCCATTACCATTACGCGTCCGTAGCGGAGCGTCTTCAGATCCTTATAGACCTTGCCCTGCTCCAGCCCCAGAATCTTCTTAATGGCCGTCAGCTCCTCATTCTTTGCGAACTTGTCCGCAGAAACGTCGCGCACATTGAGCAACTTACCCCGAAGAGGAAAGACGCCCCAGGACTCGCGCCCAACGACGGCAAGTCCCGCAATAGCCGATGAGGCGGCTGAATCACCCTCCGTAAGAATCAGCGTACAGGTTGCCGACTTGGCCGTGCCTGCCTGAAGCGCATCCACAAGTTTTGGCATTCCACGCAAAGTGCGCTTCTTAGACCCATCCGTCTTCTTCACATCCTTATTGGCCTTCGCATCCATAATGGCCGCCGCCTCGTCCAGAAGCCCCATCTTCACGAGCCCCGCCACAACCTTTCCACTGGTCTTGAAGGCCGAGCCAAACTTAGAGGCCGGCGTCGTGAGCGTTTCCTTCGTCTGGGAATCAAAGGCCGGATTCGTAATCGTCGCATTTACAAAGAATACAACGGAATCCTTGAGTTGACCAGGCTTAATAGATATTTTCTTCTTTGTAGCAAGTTCGCAGAAATCCCCAATAATGGTTTTCGTGACCGTGTCCATGTGCTTCCCTCCCTTCCGAGTATTGATGCCGTTGACAAACGACACGTGGCGCTCATCAGGTACAGAATCCTCCTCGAACAACTGCTTCGCCATGACGGCGGCCACCTCCCACCGCTCCGAGCAGCGCTCATATGCGACGGACGCCTCGTCACGCACGAAGAGTTTCACGAACTTCTCAAAGGTGTTCGTGGGGATTGTAGACCCGTTGAGGCTGACCTTCACATCCTTTCCTGCTACTGCGGCCAATTCCACTACGCGGGTGTGGAGGACCTTCATCACATCCTCCAGATTCAGACCAGGGAAACGGGAGAGGTCCGGCGTATACTCAATACTCACGAATCCCTTCTGGGCCCCATCCTTCTTCACGGACGCCTTGCTGCACTTGGACATATTGTCCGTCCACGTCTGCGAATACTTGAGCCCGTGCTTCACACTCCGCGTCTCCACCGTAAAGGCCGTGCTGAAGATGTTCGTCAACTTCGCGCCATAACCGTTCTTGCCACCCACAATCTTCTCCTCGCCCTTTGCATAATTCCCGCTCGTCAGAAGTTGGCCAAAGATGAGTTCCGGCGCATAGACCTTATACTCGGGGTGCATCTCCACAGGAATACCATCACCGTCATTCTCCACCTTCACAGTAAATGTGGGCTCAGACACCATCGTAATATGGATGTGCTTCACGGGCGTCCTACCAGCCTCCGTGACACTGCGCACGAGCGCATCTCTCGCATTTACAAGGATTTCATCAAACAACTTGTAAAAGCCAGGATTGAATGCGATTTGACGGAAGACCATCTTCGACACCGCCGCGTCCCAAACCCACCGTGACTCTGTGTGCGTGTCCGTGGAGCCGATATACGTATCGGGCAACTCCAGAATGTGCTCACGATGCGTGTGGCGTTTGTATGTAGCAGCGTCCATTTTCTAGTAAGGGTGGGGGCTTGGACCGCGCTCAAATTTTGTTTGTTGGTGTTTCGCCTATAACAGCCGCATGAGGAAACACGATCTTACACACTTTCGCGTCATTCCATCCGCCCACACAGGTCCAAATGCCATCGGCATACTCTGCGCTCCCAATATAAAACAGATTCATTCCCAGGGCCTCTCGGCTCAAGAAACTAGGCTCAAATACTCTAAGAATACGGAACGTCCTCGGCTCAAATGCGACCACAATAATCGATGGATATCCCATATAGGTCATAGAGCGCCCAAAAGCCCACCAGACCCCGTCCACCATTTTCGGGGACGTGCCCCCATGTATTCTCCCCTTATATTCCGCAGAGAACTCCTGCTCATAGACCTTGGTCGCCTCATCCTGTTCTATCTTTAGAATGGTCCACGGCCTATAGGAGTATATTGCAAACAAGTCGCCTCCCTCCTGGAAAAAGCCCCAGTTCTTTTCGGGACCCATCTCCAGATTTTTTCCGTATTTCGGCATGATATGCATACCGAAATCAGGATACACGGAGCAATATCCTAACCACTGTTTGGTTGGAACACCTGTTGTATAATTTTCAATAATGGTGAATGTAGACCAAATTTCTCCCTTATACAAGAACAATCTTGAGTCCTCGAAAATTGTGGAGCCGGCTACTGCGGGGTTCAATATTTTTATTCGTTGAGTATTGTTTGCATCGACTGCAATTATCATAGACTCCCCCCATTTTTCTTTAGAAACCCTAATACAAATAAAATCATCTAATTTTGAACCATTGAAGCATATATGTTCGTATTCAATTGCTGGAAAGTCATAAAAGGACAAGGCGAACGTATCTAAACATTTGAGGCGTGGTTGACTAATCCATAGGCCCCGATGAACAGGATGGAAGCTGCGCCCATCTTCCTCCGCAACTGGAAAAAGAGTCAAGAAATACTCTACACCCTTGCTTCTACCCATTTTGTACGTGGTCGCATCCGAGCAAAACATAAGCGTCTTGTTCGTGATTTCCTCCGATGCGGGGTGCGTTTCCAACATATATGTCCAGGCAGGATTTACATCATACCACGCTGTAAATCCCGCTTCAAATAGCCATAGTAAATGTGTTTGACATGTGTGTAGCACTCGCATTTGAATGCCCGACATGTCTATCGGAGTATTTTTGAATATCCTTAGACCCTCAAATCTAGAAACAATGAAATCTTTCCTAAATATAGAGATGAGAGGGAACGGTTCATCGCGCTCAAAAAAGACCAGAAAGGTCCGAAAACGTGTTTGGGCAATTGTTCAATATGATAATCGCCCACTTTCCGAACACGATACGGCTCTTATGGCAAGAAATAAATATTATTGCGAGAAATATGGGTATGATTATATATTTTTATCTACATCCGCGCACAATGTTCCGCCATATTGGCAAAAGGTGTTTATTGTAAAAGACTATTTAAATAAGTATAAGGGTATTCTGTGGCTTGATACCGACGCAACAATCTTCAACATGAATATTCAACTTGACTCATTTTATTCTCGCCCATTTTCCAAGTCGATTAATTCAGCAGGGAATCAAATATTTAACGCGGGTGTATGGATAATTACGAATACACCAAGGGCGCATATAATATTGAATGATTGGATTCATCAGTACGATAAGACTGCATGGAGAAAAATAGGCAACAAATGGGAAACAAATAATTCCTGGGCTGGTGAAAAGTATGAACAGGGGTCATTCGCATATAAGATAGCCCCAAAATATCCAAAAGATATACAGACATTGAAAGAGAATATATTACAATCTACCGATATGAATGACCCTGATACATTTATTCTACACTTTTATAGTGTATATTCTAAAAGAATCCCTGCATTTTTGAAAAAATATCCGCAACCGGATTCCACTTAATTCAGACTCGCAAAGAAGTCCCGCACATCCGCATTCCGTATGAAATCCCGTATCTTGAACGCCGTCTTCTTCACGAACGGATTGTTCTCATTCTCACGCATTGCGATCTTATTATACGTGTTTTCAGCGTGCGCGAAAACGAGCATGACCTTTCTTGGGTCCAACTGAATCATCTGGTTTTTATAATCTTCCAGGAATGACTTTTCTTCGGCGTGCGTGACCGTCTCGTCGTAGGCGTGCGCAAGTGCGTAGGACCGGCGCCAAGCCATTGTGCCATTCGTTGCGTGATTCTCATGATACGGGCCCAGTTTATAAATCGTCTTGATATCCGTGTAATACATATAGACCTCAGAAGTGCCTGCGAGTTCGACACCCGGATTTTGCTGGAATTTCCGGACCACATGCGCAACTCGCTCAGGAGGGTAATAGTCATCATCGTCCATCGCAACGATAATGTCACCCTTTGCTTCCTGATTCAGCCGATTCCGTTTGGCCCCAATCGTCATCTTCGTCGTTTCCCGAATATACCGAAGCATCGGAAGTTTATGGGCGTGCTCCTTAAAAATGTCCTCCACAAGGTCAGACCCGTCATCCAACACAATCCACTCCATCCGGTCTTTGGGATACGTCTGCTCCAAAAAACACTTTATCGTTGTTGGAATGAATTTCCTCCGATTATACGTCGGTGTAATTACAGAAACAAACGGACGGTTGTTCATACTCTAAACAATAGATTCGTTGAATGTTTAAATACTAAAAATCATCGTAAAATATATACACGTATAAGAAAGAACAGAACAGTATAATGTAACAGACTCGCATTACATTTTTATTAATGTTTTCACTTATTGGATTTGGTTCAGATGACGTATAAGTAAAGGGTCTCTGGAAGATATAAGTAAAGGGTCTCTGGAAGAAGTTGTCGATTTTTTCCACCTTATAGAATGGGAAAAATGTTCTGAATATAGGGGGATCAACTATTCCATACAGTAAAATAAGAGGATACCATATGCCCGCCCAGAATGCATAAAACACTTTATGGATAAAAATAGAAAAATAATTTGTATGGGTAATCCGCTTAAGATAGTATAATTTATTCAATATAAGTATTATAGCAAAAATAGGTCCAAGTATATATAAGATTAGTGAAATATAATAGTGCGCGGCACTTTTGGCAATATTAAAAATTCCACTATCTTTTTTCGAAATAAACTTTTTTTTTTGAGAGTCTAAATTATATAGTTCTTTACGAAAATCTGATATTGTGCTGCTATTTGAGATAGGGCTATCTGCCGACGGAGTGTATGCGGAAACTCTAGCCAATAGATTATTATAACTCGAAACGAGCAAATCCTCTGGCGAAGTTCCGGGCGAACCAGAACTACCAGACGAACTACGGAATTCTGTCAGTTGGAATATTGAACGCAGAATTGCCTGTTTTATGCTGTTTATTTGCGAATATGATTGCGAAAGAATAAATGCCACTAATGGACTTTGATTTGCGTTAACATAGGATGATAGGTCAATTCCTCCCGCTCCTCCAAACGCCGTAGGTATTTGAGGAGGCAACTGGAAATTTTCCTTTGTACTATTATTATCGATACTCATCCTCTCTAACATATTATAATCATTTAGTATATTACTTAGAGGACGTACTTGGGAGCACCGGACCCTGAAGCAATTATTAGGAAATTAAGAGTTTCCACATACAAATCAACATTATAGCCATAATTCGCTCCCAAAAATAGCGGGTTAAAAGTGATTTCCACCTGAAAATTCGTAACTCTACTGGAATTTATAGAACCGGATGGTTGAATTTTGGAGCTTGTAAGAGCCCATGTATAAATTGGAATTTCTGCGTTTGCATTCCCTGTTGTATAACGAAACGGGTAAATTTTCGTAAGAAAATCATAGGGCTTCAATTCTTGAATTTCATTGCCATTACATAAAATTCGTAGGGCCCGAATTATGTCCCTCTGTGAATTCGCAACAACAATACCACTTGCATTGTCCTTTCTTGCGCCCTGTAGAGCTCCAGCGTCCCATGGCGCAAAGGGATATGTTGACCAGTTCGTGAAATTTGTGAAATCATTTCTCCTTTGCCAATCGGTCCTTCTCGTAACAAATATGAATCGCGTAATTGTGCTAGACATTTCCAGTTTTTCTGTGACCACGTTTACCGGATATTCATATGGGGAAGAAAGAGACGTAATTCGCAGTTGTGGAAGTATATAGGTCAATGGTCTTGTAGCAAATGTAGTTCGTTCATTGTCCGAGAGATACACAAACGTACACTGAACTCTCGGATTAATATTGAGAATTGTTGCAGTCTGGTCGAGCAAAAATGTCTGAAAATTGTTCACTTGAAGTGTATCACTGTAAACGGGATTATTATTTATATTCGAATTTGTTTCTGACTGTGGTTCAACCCGATTACCCTCTGGATCCAATAGTGTATACAGCTTACGAATTGGATTTAGAGTAATTACAATTTCACACTCCTGATTCTGTAGCGCAACGAGAGGAAGGGCCTGAGAGGTTGCGTCTGTAAACCAGAAATTCAGAGGAACATGAATGGTCTGCGCGAAAATACTGGGGCGGCTGACCTGCTGTATAAAGGGTGCACTTATAGACTGTTCTTCTATAATTGCGGGTGTAAGTAAATAATAGGTATTACCAATAACTTTTGAAATTGTATTTTTATATCTTGTTATACCGTCTACTCCTAGATACTCAAATTTCAAACCTGCAAAAATAAATCCTCCTGGGTTGAGTGAGGTTACAATAAGAATCGACGTATCTGCCTCCGTCAAACCTGTAAATGATACAGTAAAATCCTGTGGTTGCGTAATAACAGTCGGATAGGTTGGTCCCGTAGAGGAACTTCCTGAATACGCTCCTGCTTGTGGAGCCGTAAGTTCTGGTGTGTTACCAACCATGATATTCCATTTTTCAAGCATAGCCGTGTCGTACTCAAGTTGCGCCTTTGCATATAAATATGTTCCGTCTATGCGTTGAATGCTCTGACCGCCTATGAAAAACTCGGCGGAATTAATAATCGCTGCACCGATTGCTTTGACCCATTGAAATTTGTATTCATACGTTCGATTACTCCCGCTCGGGCCAAGTGCAGCACTAACGGCCCTGCTATAAATATCAGGCAAGTCGAAACTAAAAATCATATCGGATAAAAGGTCGCCAACACGCTGTATTTTTGTTCGGAGTTGTACCGTATTTACGCCAGATGTTGGGTAAGCTGCTCCCTGTAACGCAATTGTGACATTTTCCATAGAAAAATGTGAGTAGCGTTTGAATATCTTATAGTAGTACGTCATCTGCGGATTACCACTCAGAATCACATTTTGTGTTCCGTACGTAACAAGAACATACAGACCACCTCCTGTCATCTTATCCTAACTTGAATGGTGCTTTTAGGTTGTTGTAACGGCACAAAATAAGTAAGCCCTACCGGTGTATTCCAAAGTTAGGTACACCCTTGGGGTGTACCTAACTTTGCCTACATGCCTACAGTAGTGAGGTAGACATAAAATAAGTACACCCTTTAGGGGGTACTTAACTTTAGCACATCACAGTATACCTTACTGATTCGACCACCAAGTATCGGATAAATATGCCGTATTAGTGTCATTTATATTTTGAATAATTTTGGTGGACGGGCCACTGGTCATGAGGCTATTTATTTCCTTAATAGAGAGAGCGTACCGGGCATATTTTAAGGAACTGAGGTTGCCGTCAAAACTACCATTAAATGTAATATTCTCTCCCGCAGAAATAGTTACTGTGCCATTAATTCTACTTATGTTTGGAGAAAATATAAGCAAGTCTTGAAAGTTCTGGTAGACAAATTCATTTGCATCAAACTTAATACGATGTGCAAGATTTGCATTGACATATATGTCTATTCCGGAATTATAGCAATTCAAAACAATATGAAACCATTTATTAATAGGAATATTATTCACGTCAGCATATCTATAAACATTCTTATTTGTGTTAAATACAACTCGCATAGTATTTGTATCCTCTTTTATAAAAACGCCTGGACACATAAGAGGCCATGATGTTCTGTATCCCTTATGAAATACATGGCGTAAATTATTATCCCCACTAAATGTAGATTCTTTTACAATAATAAAAAAAGAATATGCAAATTCTATACCAGTATTTTCATTGACAGAAGTTGCAATTTGTACTGCCTCAGGTACAGAAGGGTCTTGTGAAACAACAATTAGGCCGTCTGAAGATTGCGCAGTATAATCTAAGAGTGTCACAAAACGTAGGCTTAGGTCTTTTGATGAACGCCATATGTAATCAATAACAAAGAGTAAGCAGAATGTTACAGTAGGTATTAATATTGCCGGAATAATGCTTATTTCTTGGGAATACATTAAACTCCTTCTTTCATTAAGATACGACATTCCTAATACCCTGTAATCTTTTATTTTATCGGTATGTGCCAAAGTTAGCTACACCCCAAGGGGGTAGCTAACTTAGCATATATGCATACATCACGGTATGCCGGTAATCGATCGGCGCAACTAAATACTTGGCCCTTTTGAATACATATCATAAATTTGCGCAGGATTTAGAGAAACACTGTAGAGATTTAAATTTGCTATTTTTCCGTTAAAATATTTTCCATATCTTAGAAGATTTATTTGTAACGGGGCAGCATCAACCTTAAAATAACTAGCGCCAATACAAGACCTCGCCAGTTTACCATTCATGTATACGTCGGTAATTTTCCCACTGAAAACAGCAGTAACATGAGTCCACCGCTGAAAATCAAGCTCGGGTACATCACAGGCGGCAGGTGTGCTTAAATCTGAAGAAGGAACTGTAACATTTTTAAATAAGGATTCCATTATACCTGTAGTTAGCGATACAGTTGGTGTAAAGGATGGGGTTGACGAGCTGCTTCCACCACCACCACCGCCACCACCACCACCGCCACCACCACCACCGCCACCACCACCACCACCACCACCACTAGTTCCGCAATTATTCATTGTAGGTTCAACTCTGCTCCAGCTGCAATTTGTACTGCCCGCATTATTACTTGTGCCGCTATTTGGAGATTTTGCACCAGAAAATGTGTTATTACATGCACTCCACATACAATTTACACAGGGATTGGGATTTGAATATGTATATGATACATATGATTCTTGTGAAGTAGAGCTATTAGTACCTCCGTCTGTACCTTGGTTGGTACCTTGGTTGGTACCTTGGTTGGTACCTTGGTTGGTACCTCCTCCACTAGTCGTTATCCAGTATCCATCGCACGGATTACAACTCCTATCCCAGCCAACATTGCTACCAGAAGAAGTTATTCTTCCTAGAGAGGTACACATTCCTGCATTGTTTAATGAATAGGAAGTAGGGGAAATGCAACCAGAACCTGCAAAATTTGAGGTTGGGCTACCTAGTGTAGAATAACACGGGTAATTCGCCCCACCCATCGTTCCAGTTAATCCACCATAAAAAATTTGTCCTCCATAATTTACATAGTTTGGTGAATTAGTCATGGCGGCGCCACCGCCGCCGCCACCACCACCGCCACCGCCACCACCACCCCACCCAGAGGGATTTCCGCTCCCCGTATGAGTGCGTACAACCAAATTATTCGTGCCCGCATCTATCCCAATTACAAAGGTTGAAAAGCTATTACCACCAATATCTATAATATGTTTTCGGTAGTTTGCATTTCCTCCCGCCAAACTATTCTCAGCCAAGTATAACCAAAATGTTACGGTAAAATCTCCCCCTTCATATGGTGCTGTAAATGAGGTTGTTATTGGATTAAGCCCTCCCGTAGTATTCTGGGCATTTGAAATAATTACGGCTGGTACAGGCACACCAATCTTACTGAATAGAAAATTATACGAATAATACAGAACAACAAAAACGATTATAATCGCCACAGCAATAAATATAAAAGAATAATTACCTATTTGATTAATATAACCTCTGCGGTTCATATTTGGTAAATCTCTGGAGGACCACATCTATACATACTGTTGATTATTTAAAATTATGCATATTGTGTATCAAATACTCTATTATATGGGCTTGTGGGAATTGTTTGTGTTTTTGTGAGAAAATTAAAGCATGAAAGGTCCAAACAAAGTGTTTTTACGAAATTATATGAGGATTTATCATTTAAGGTGTAAAATGATGGTGTCGGGACAACTTGCATAGAAATCAAATTTCCACGAGTATCTGTCTGCATCTGATATCTCACTGCAACATCATTAAGCCTTTGATTTGAACTAAAATAGGTGACCATAGCAACTTTGCCGGACAAACTATTTGAACCAACCGAAATAGGCGCGCAATTGGGAGTCTGAGTGGCAAAATTGTTTTGCGCCTTTTTTGCAAGTACAAGTTTAGTATTATAATAGACGCTGATTTGACGACCCTGTTTTGAAATTGTAACCATCGTCCATTTTTGTTCCGGAAGGGGTGGAAGTGGGAATGTTTCAATATTGAAATTATTAGATATTTGCGTTTTTACGTAAATTTGCGCGGCCACCGCATTTGGACGACTTGCATCTGGTGTATTTAAAATTTCTAAAACAAAAGTATTTTGAATATTCATGATTGTCTGATATCCAGTATGTGGTAGACAATTTGTACAATCATTATTATTAAGGCATTGACATTTATTGTACAATCCAGTATCATGTGAGGGTCCATTAGACCCACTGTAAATAGACTGTCCAACCCGAAGAGTTCCGTCTAAATATACAAAAAATTGTACGGATTCGTCCGCATCTTTTATCATCATCTTATTACTAGAATCTATTGAAAAAACACTATTACGATTATTTCCAGGGGCGAGTAAATCAAATGGACCTGCGGCAAAAACGGTAGTCGATTTGGCCGGATAAAATATTGTATATAAAAACCCCAATAAAAGAATAATACCGATTGAAATACCGATCCATATATAACTTGTTGACCCCTCTTGAGGGGTCTGCTTTTTACGAGCCTCCTCTTGTACGCCAAGTGGTTTTTTAGTAGTTTGTGTATTACCCATCCTAGTTAAAAATGATATTTTATGGGGAGAACTTAGGCTTGTGTAAACACATTCTTATCTGCAGGTGTACTTGAATAAACTCGTATCGATTTTGATGGTAAAACCTTGTCCCAGTACTTTAAATTACCAACTTTACAAAAGGTGGAGAAATCAGGTGGTCCCATAAAATTTATTTTGCTTGCATTATCAACGGGATACGTGTATAACTCAGATCTATTTGGCACTTTTGAAGTTATCACCAAATCACCGTTCATATACACTTCAATAAAATTTGGATCTACTGCAAGAGTTATTCGGAACGGTGTCTGTAAGGGTACATTTTGAATTGTTAAATTTTTCGTATTTGTTTCTTCAGAGATCCATCCCAAGGCCTGTTGACATAGTAAATCATTTTGATATCCAGAGCCACTTGTGTCTGAATCCCATGAACCACAACTACCCGAAGAGTTTCTTGGTGATACGTTTGCCCTATAATACATCAAATGTAAATCATTTTTATCTGGGCTAAGATACATACATATATTTGAATGAATACTTGATAATTTTTCTTGAATTGAACTCAAATTTGACGGATCAACTGTTATAGAAGTACCAGCGACGTTTGATAAAGCACTTCCTGTGCTTGGGTCAGTTACGACCCCAGGATCTCTAATTTCTTTTCCATTGTAAAATATCACACGATATTCACCAGAGTTCTGACTACTTCCAATATATACATCAAATGAAATAGTATAACTAGTCTGTCTTACTATACCTCCTGATCTTCCAATATCTTTAAATTTCGTAGACAGGTACACCGGAATCGTTGATGTTTCATAGGCGGATTTTATAATCTTATTATTTCCAGGAATTGTTATAATTGTCGTGGCTGTTGAGTCAAGCGTAAAAATTCCAAAGTTTGCATAATGAAAAAAAATTAAGATTATAAGACAGATGGTAGCAGCAATAGTTATATAAAAAATATATTTTGAAGCACTTTGTATTATAGTTGAATTCGTAGATGCATTTTTTAAGTACGACATTACTATTATAGTTTAATCTTTTTGAACGGAATACCAGATAGCAATTGCTAGAACAAACATAGCACCTCCGCCAATGATTCCACCTTTAATCATAGAACGCATGTCAAGCTCATCTAATGTATCTTGATTAATCACAGGATTTTTGCCTCGTCCTCCGATGCGACGATAATAATATATAACCTCAGACTCAAGAAGTCGGGGCTTTCCTAAACTGGCATTAACCTCGTTGTGTAAATTTACTGTCCAACGAAATAGGTCATCTCTTCTGTCCAAATGTGGAGTTAACGGATTTTTTTGTAAATGAACTTCGTAATGTTGTCTACAGACGGGGCATGGTATGAGAAATGCAAGTGATTCATAAAATTCTTTGGCAGCTTTTTTTTGCCCGTAGGTAGGATTTGCAGAGTAGCCTAGAGCGCTAATATGAATTGTGTGCCAGAAAATAGGACCCCATACTTCAGGTGGAATTTTCATTCTATTTGCTGTAACCATTTAATCTTTAATATACTAACCGCTACCCCCACGTAAGTATGTGTTGTGCATAAAAAAAGTACACCTTTAGGGGGTACTTTTTTTATGCACAACACGGTAAGCAGATCACGGTAGACGTTACTGGTTTTTGCCGTTTTTGCTCCCGTCTAAAAGGCATCCAATATCCTTATACAATGATGAAACCAAATGTATACTGTACAAATTGTGGACATCAGGGTCATATGACTAAACAGTGCAAGGAGCCTATAACTAGTTTCGGGGCAATTGTATTTAGAATCAAAGGGTCTTGGAATCAAGCAAAATCACTTTTGTCATCTGACTCGGCAATTACTGGAATCGAAAATGTGGAAAGTTCCAATATCGAATATCTTCTGATTCAGCGTCGTGACAGTTTAGGCTTTATTGATATCATGCGAGGAAAATATAAACAAGACGACTACGACTACATTAAACAGCAAATAAGAGGGATGACAATAAACGAAAGGGAACGAATTTTAATAACTGATTTTGACACGCTCTGGGACACTCTATGGGGGCCACCAACAGATAGTTCAAATCATTATCGCTCAGAAAAAGAAATATCCAGAGTGAAAATGGATAAACTTCGCACAGGCACACCTAGTCTAGAATCAATGGTGCAAGAGGTAACTCAAAAATGGCTAACTCCGGAATGGGGCTTTCCGAAGGGACGACGTGATATAGGAGAGTCCGAATATACATGTGCATTACGAGAATTAAAGGAGGAAACGGGTCTAGCAGAAACCGATGTTATTCCTATAAAAAACATGGAAAATATACGCGAGTTGTTTTTTGGAAGCAATCGTATACAATATTGCCACAAATACTATATATTTTTTTCTCCAGGAGAAAAGGAAATTAAATATGATATCACGAATCAACATATGCGTCAAGAGATAGGAGATATACGATGGTGTTCCCTAGATGAAGGGTTACAGTTGATAAGACCGGATAACTCAGAAAAACGAGAGGTTTTATTGCGAGTGAATAATTTACTCAAGAAATACTGCCCCCTTCGTTTTGAAAATCAACCTGTCTGTGCAGTTCACAAAAGACGGTCCAATCTATATAGAGAAACTACTGCTAAGTACTTAATTTAAGTAGTTGGCTTTGATGGCTAGAACGAAAAGATTAAGTTTTTTAAAGGGCTGCGATGTAGACTCAGTAGTGAAACGGTATATGCTGGTACATCTCCGTACTTATTTGGGGGTTTATTTAACGTTTCAAAAATAGCTATTACAGTAGATGGAAGATATAACAGAATATACAAATGAGGAAATATTGCGCAAATGGGAAACAGAGGATAACATGACATTTCGCGATGATATATTGGAAGAACTTGTTCGTCGTAGATTGTTTCCGTCTGCTGTAGGGAGTTGGGAATCAGAAGCAGGGCTTTACCCAGACACAAACGACCCCAGATTCATAGAGAAGATTATGATAAAACAGGAGTTTATTGAAAACAAACAAGAAAGTTTACAACAACAACAAAATCAAGGAGATAAATTATGCGACACAACCCGTGAGTTCGAATTGTCCTCTGTCCAGCGATTTATAAGTCGTTTTCTTTCACCCCAGTCACCATATCAATCCGCCCTGTTATATCATGGAGTGGGTGTCGGTAAAACATGCGCGGCCATTACAACTGCTGAGGAATATCTTCGTGTCTATCCAAAAGAGGCTGTATTTATTGTGGCCCCGAGAAATATTCAGCCTGGATTTAAGAGGACTATATTCGATGAGGAAACGCTTGTAATACCAGAAGATAGAAGTGTTGCAAATTCTGCGAGAGGGTGTACAGGCAGCACATATATTCAGCGCACAGGTACGGAATATGACTCCGAACGGGGAGTAATTATACGCAGAATAAATCAATCTATTAACTCCCGCTATAAAATTATGGGTTATCTTCAGTTTGCTAGATACATACAGGATGTAATCAATTCTGTACAAAAAACAGAAAATCCAGAGCGTAATCGGCAAGAGGAGGTCAAAGCACTTCGTCGGGCCTTCGACGGAAAATTGGTTGTGATTGACGAAGCGCACAATTTACGGGACGCTCCGAACGAAACGGAGGATGATGGTTTGGACAACCCTGATATAGATGATATATCTGAATCAAAAGCTGGAAAACGATTGACACCGGTTCTTCTTCGCATGTTAGGAGAAGTTGAGGATATGAAACTGATGCTTCTCACAGGAACACCGATGTATAATAGTCACAAAGAAATTGTGTTCTTACTGAATTTATTGTTACGTAATGACAAGAAGGCGGAAATATCAGAGAACGATATATTCAGACCTTCAGGGGAGTTTCGTAAACGTGGAATTCTAACGTTGGGAAAAACTGCACAAGCCTATTTGAGTTTTATGCGCGGTGAAAACCCTCTTACATTCCCAATTCGTTTACATCCAAGAGATGTTCCCACGCTCACAGAGTGGCCTACAGAAAGCCCCCAAGGAGAAGAACTTCCTTCAAATCCGGAGGCAGTTGAATTGCGTAAAAAGACTCTGTTAAATATGCCCTTTGTGCCCGTTTCATTCGAAGGAGATAGTTTAAAAATAGTTTCCGAAATTGCGAATTCTGTTGTTGCGCGTGGGGGGCTCGGATTACGAAGTCTGGATGAAATGGTGCAATCTGGAAACTGGCTCTTTCCAGGGGAGTCGGATGCCGAACTTATGACACGAATACGTGATACGGGGTTTGATAATACATTTGAAGAAATAAAAACGGGTATATCTTTACAGTATAATTCGAGAGAGGGTGTAAGTTGGCTTCTAAAGGGGGAACTAAAAAATGCCTCTCCAAAAGCTGATTTCATATTAAATCGTATTGTTAATACAAAAGGTGTTATTTTTATATATAGTCGTTTTATTAAATCAGGAGCACTACCAATTGTCTTAGCGTTAGAGGCGAATGGATACACTCCATGGGGTCCTACAGCAAAACCCCTTTTAGTCAATGCAAATTTGGGGAATTTAGGGCGCCAATGTGCTCTGTGTTCGTTCCGTGAACGAGCTCATGCGGGACGCGCACACCCGTTTACTCCAGCAAAATACGTAATTCTTACAGGTCAAGTGGGTATTTCCCCTAATAACGCTGCATCTATAAAAGCCGCAAGAGCAAAGGAAAATATGTATGGAAAAGAGGTAAAGGTTATTATTGGTTCACAGGTGGCCTCAGAGGGTATTGATTTGCGTTTTATTAGGGAAATTTATGTTTTTGATAGTTGGTTCCATTTAAATAAGATGGAACAGGTTCTCGGGCGAGGCGTACGTACTTGTAGCCATAGTCTATTAAAACCAATTGAACGAAATTGTACAATTCACCTCCTGGTAAACACGTACGGAAAAGCTCTAGTGGAAACGGCTGACCTTTACATGTATCGTATTGCAATGAATAAAGCTGTAACAATTGGTCGTGTAACTCGAGTATTAAAGCAGCACGCGCTCGACTGTAATCTGAATATTTCTGTAAATTACGTAAATGACTTGGAGCCTTTGGACAAGTTAGAGGACTCTCAAGGAAAACTGCGTGGAGTAGTTGATGAAGACCCTAAATTTAAAGGGAAAATAAGCATGAAGGATACACCCTATACGAGTATTTGTGATTGGATGGAGTGCCCTTATACCTGTGCGAAACCTGTGGATTTAAAAGGCATTTTAGAAAGGAATGAAATCGATATGTCAACCTATGATGAGTACGCAATGCGATGGCGTGAATCACAATTAAAAGAAATAATGAAACGCCTTTTTGAAGCAGAAGAACAACCAAATATTCAAATGGATACTCTCAATGACGCATTAAGAGAGGCTGGAATACCGGACATTGCTATTCGTATTTTATTGGGAAATATAGTAGATAATAAATCCTTTCGCATATTTATAAATGGCCAGGAAGGTTACATTACATGGAGAAATTTGTATTATTTATTTCAGCCAATTCGTCTTGCTGATGTACGTATCCCTTTAGCGCTGCGTATTGCAGATGTTCCCATCGGAAAAGAAAGTTTTATCCCAATGAAATATAAAGTTTCTCCCGCAGAGGAAATGCCAAAACCACCCACAGAACTAGATGATGCTGTTACGGAGAAAGATGCTGCTCCAGTAGTGAAAAATGTGGCAACAGATACTGCAGTAACCTATTGGAATGCCTGTGTAGCGTGGGCGAAACTGATGAAAAGCGGTGAGTCGCCCTTAGATATTCCATCGGAAATTATTGAGATAATGAATAAACGCTATAGCGGTGAAATATATAAACGAGAATTTAACGTGATATCTATGATTTCGTGGATGTACGAAGATATACGGAATTTACAAAATGAACAGGACAAATTGCGTTTTCGCACAGTACTTGCAGATGTTTTTTTGGAGATTATATGGGATGAAAGTATAAAACCATCTGAGCAAATAGACATTGTATTTAATCCCGCGAATACTAGTGATGAGTTAAATAGGGTGACTCTGGAGCAATTGATACAAGCAGAGGGAAGTGTCGTGTATAGATACATAAATATAATCACGGGTAAAATTGATTATATGTGTGGAAAAGAACCATGTAAACAGTCTGTTGTTGATTATTTTGAAAGGAATACGTCTGACCCTATAAATGTATTAGAGGCAAATAAAGAAACCACAGGTCGTATTTATGGATTCATTTTACCAAAAGTAAAAGAGGGGAAACTGGTTCTAAAGACAAGTGACGTAGTTGTAAACAAAGGTAACATACCGCATAAAGGAAAAGAATGTGAAAATGTGAGTACAATTGATGGACACAAAGAGCAGCTTCGACTAATACGCGAAATGATTGAAGCACTCGGCTACCCCCCCCTTCTTTTACGCGATACAATATTAAATGAAAAACAAACACGAGTGAAAGATTCCGTAAAACTCCCGAAGAAGAAAGAGGATGATAACTTATCTCCAATGGAACGCGAACAGAAACAAATGCGCGAGAAACTCTTCAAAGATACACGCAAATTTCAAAATGCAATCAAAGCGTGTGCATTGAAAAATATTATTTTACGTATGGTTGATAAAATGGAGCGTCAAAATAAGCGTCTACGATATTTTTACAGACCGATTGCTACAATTAAAGCAAAACATAAACTGAAGTGAAAAAGATTTTTACGGGCAGTGATGTAAAATTGAGTTGACTTAAGGAACTTATCTATAGTAAATAGAGTGAATGGAATATACGGCTGTATTTGAAGAGCCCGTTACATTGACTCCAAAAGACCTTCGTTCTCCCATAAAGAATTTAAATGCAATATTGGAAGAGAAACTTCGGAAGCGCTTAGAGGGAAAGTGCTATAGGCATGGATACGTTGTTCCAGACAGTGTACACCTTTTGTCTCGGTCATTAGGTACAGTTGACAGGGGACGCTTTACAGGAAATTTTCTCTTTCACGTACAACTGGAGGGAAAAGTATTGAATCCTCCAGATAGGACAATTTTAGAGGGTGAGGTTATTCGAAAGAATAAAATGGGTATTTATGTGAACTATCGGAATGCAATTCATGTTATCATTCCCAGGGATGCAAATGTTGGAAAGGAGGACTTTGACAATGTGGAAATTGGCGAAACAGTGAGCGTAGAAATCAAGAAGTCACGCTTTCAAGTAAACGACGAATATATTCTTAGTGTAGGACTATTTATAGCTCGTAAAGAGGGGGCCATAAAACCAGCAGTAAAGTCTAAGATAGTATCTGAAGACCAAGAGGAAACTGACCAAGAGGAAACTGACCAAGAGGAAACTGACCAAGAGGAAACTGACCAAGAGGAAACTGACCAAGAGGAAACTGACCAAGAGGAAACTAACCCCCCTTCTGCGGCAAAGATTCCCCCTTCAAACACGAAATAAATGATAGATGGATACAATATCAAATACAGATTATGATTCAAGAAAGCAAATGCTCGCGGATTTAAAAATCTTATCAAAGACTGAGTCGCTTAAAGCATTTGAAATTATAAAACAAAATAATGTAGAATATTCTGAAAACAGTAATGGAATCTTTTTTGATTTGTTGAAAATTTCAAATAAAGCCTTTAAAGAATTAGATATGTATATTGAATTCTGTAAAAAAGTTCGCATAGAACAAAATCTTCGAGATGAAGATGAACGTATTGCACAAGAAAATCTACAATGATATTACCGGCATCTAACGGTATGTGCCAACGTTACTGTGATGTGCTGAATTTAAGTTTCCCTTTAGTGGAATTTATTTTAAGTCTACATCACGGTATATATTGGTACAGCGGTTTAAACCATGAAGACTATCTATATATAGAGATGAACGAACCCCTCCGAGAAATCCTTCGGACGAATCCGACTATTGGAAAAACAGTCTTCCCTATTTCTATTCAAGTCTGTTCTGATACGAACGAGACTGATGAAATTCCTTCTACAGTGTGTGGTTGGATTCCAACCCCACTGGAACCTCCCGGCCCTGTTGCAGCCGTCCTTTGGAAAACGAATCCGGAATTCCGCGCAGGTTCGTTATCCGTTCGCAAGACGATTCTACGAGAAACCATTATAGGGCTGCAGGAGCGAGTAGAAAGGGAGTTACGAGGGCATCGGTGGAGTAGAAAGAAAATTATGGAGCAGCTGGTCGCCCAACAATCAGCAGATGCAAGCCCCCCACAAAATACACGGGAACTGAATGATGCACTGGCCTTCTTATACGAGATTCAATTTGTTTTTGTGGATGAAGCAAATAAGAGGGTTTCCTGGTCTCCGGAAGATGTTCGAGTCTGGTCCACTACGCGCCCCATCTGGGCTCTTTCTCTCGGTTCTCGTGCCATTTTTCACAAAACAGGTGAGGAATCCGTAGGAAAGGAACTTGGTATCTGGATTTCTAACCGTGAACTTGAAAACTGGCGTATTCAATGGCCGGTCGCTGACGGAACCTTAGAGGATTTGAAGGGGCGCTTTGGGAAGATGAATATTAGTTCTGGTTTTCGGATTGAAAAACCGAAAAAAGCCGATTATGCCTCAGCGATTGGTCGCGTTGAGGCCATTCAGAATCTAACAAAGTTTTCTGAATATAACGTCTAACGCATTGTACAGTGATTGGCTGAAGTTAAGTATTTGGCGGTAGCAAAGGGGAAAACACCCCCCTCTAAAATTTGAAGCGCCCAAAGGGAAACATCTACAGAGAAATAGAATTGCGGTCAGATGGAACTCTCGGCTGCAGAATTTAAAACGATTCAGACACAAGTAAATGAATGGCTTACAAACCCCGAACATGAACTAGAAACAACCTTTGGAGAAACCGGCCAAGTAGATATGACGACTTTTCTTAACGTTGCGAAAAGGCTTCGGACAAAGGGCTACAGCAGTCTTCCGCAAGGGGATATTATGACAGTGATGACAAAAGAGAATATCCGATTTTCATTGAACGGACTGGGAGTCATTCAGCAATATTGTCGGGACGATACTATGGCGGGTAAACCGTTTGTCGCCATGATTAAGGACCGCAGCGTAAAAGCTCAAAACGTGGATGTAGACGAATACGGATTCCGCATCAAGTCCCGCAGAGAAATACCACTCGGCACTGACGATGCGGCCGTAAAGAAACTTTTCGCCTCGTGGGCCGATGTGCCGAAGGCATTTCGCATCATTCGGCGCTGGACATTTGAGGACACCGGTATTCGGATTGATATGTCGATTGTAAAAAGTACAAAGAAAGTCTCTGGAGGAAATTTCCGTTGGCAAAAAAAGTATCGTGACCAGAATGTGATGCAGGCAGCGCCCATTTACGAGATTGAAGTGGAACTTCAGCGAATGGCGGGTGATACGCTAGAATCAGCTACAAAGCGCCTTATTCGTGGAGTTGGAGAGGTACTTCGCGGTATTCAAAAGAACGTGGTTCTTATAAGAAAATCAACCGTTCGTAGAGTTCTGGACTCCTACAAGTTACTTGTAGGTTCCGACGTATTTCGTGGACCAGCACCAATTCCACTTCAAAAGGAGAATTTCTCAAAGGAGCGGGAGCGGGGTAAGCCAAATATCCGTGATGGCTATAATGTCACAGACAAGGCCGACGGTCTTCGCTGTCTTGGTTACTGTAACGGGTCTGGTGAACTATTTCTGATTGATATGAGCATGCGAAATATCTATAGAACCGGTATAAAACAGCCCGAGTGTCGCGAGTCATTACTCGATGGTGAGTGGGTCACACAGACGCGCGACAAGGAGCCAGTTCAACAGTATCTCGTGTTTGACATCTTCTTTGCGGCAGACAAGAAGGATGTGAGTCAACTCCCATTTTATATGGGAGCGGTGGAGGCGAAACTCCAAAGTCGTCATGGACAAATGGAGAAATGGGTGGCTACATGGAACAAGCCGCCAGGGCCGACGCATGTGGTAAAAGGCATAACATCCGCAATACAGATGCAGGTATCCATGAAAGACTTTGTATTTGCTCGCGGGGGTGACGAACTCAGTATATTCCGCGCCGCTGCGCGCATCTTAGATTTGGGGCGAATATATTACACAGATGGACTCATCTTTACACCGAATGCAAAGCCTCTGCCGGCCACGGCTGGTTCAACCTTTTATGAACAGTTCAAATGGAAGCCGCCGCGTGATAATACGGTCGATTTTCTGGTGAAATTTCAAAAGACGGGGGCGGAGAAAACGGGGGATAAGATTACTGTGGGGGTGAAACCTGGTCAAAATGAAACGGTGAGTTATAAGACGCTCCGCCTTTTCGTTGGCTCATCTATTGTGAATCCTCGTAGTATAGTAATGAACGAACTGGAATTGCCCAAGCCCGAGCGGATGATGAAGGGGTCCGAAATAAAGGGAGAGTATAAGCCTGTACTTTTCACTCCAAAGGAGTTTCCTGATACGATGGCCAGTTATTGCTATTTGCCGGTGGAAACAGATCCTGATACTGGAGAAACGTATGTAAAAACGCACGAGGGAGAGCCAATTCAAGATAGGACAATCGTGGAAATGTCATATGACCCGAAAGAAGCGCCCGGGTGGCGCTGGACGCCGTTACGGGTGCGCTCGGACAAGACAGAGCGATTTCATGGTGGAACAATTGGACGCACTCTAAACAGTGACAAAGCGGCCGAAAGTGTATGGAATACAATTTATGACCCGATTACGACACATATGATTCGCACAGGAGACGGCGATCCGAGTGAAGAGGAACAGGCGGAATTGAATGCACTGAAGAGTGTTGTGGGAGGAAAGGACGCGTATTACGACCGGAAAAAGGCGCCGGTAGAGGACCACATGCTTACACGGACAATGCGCGATTTTCACAACAGGTTTATTAAGGAAAAACTCCTCTACAGGATCGGATTACATGGAACAGGGAAGACTCTATTGGATATGGCTTGTGGTGTAGGTGCGGATTTAGGTATTTGGATACGTAGCAATGTTTCCTTTGTCCTTGGAGTAGACTACTCGGGTCCGAACATTACAGGGGAAAAAGACGGAATTTACAGGCGATATTTGGAGCGACAAATAATGACGGGAAGAGAGGCGATTCCGCCAATGGTATTTGCGATTGGGAACTCTACGAAGAATTACACGAACGGTGATGCGGGTGTTAACGACGAAGAGAAGAATATTCTGCGGAGTGTCCTTGGGCGTGTGCGGCCTTCTGGAACACTGCCACCATATATTGAAACGACGGCAGCAAGTCGGCTAAAAACGCGCGCCGATTGTATGAGTTGTATGTTTGCAATTCATTACTTCTTTGAGACGCGTGAAACGTTCGCAGGATTCCTGAAAAATGTTGCGGAGAATTTGAAGATTGGTGGGTACTTTATAGGCTGTTGCTTTGATGGTAAGAAGGTCTTTGAACTTTTGCGAAATACACCGAGCGGTTCAAATGTTGTCGGAACAGAAGGTGACGTAAACGTCTGGTCCATTACGAAAGGGTATGAGGCGGAGGATTTGCCTCTGGGCGAAGAATCTCTTGGACTTGCGGTAGATGTGAATTTTGTAACTATTGGCACAAACCAACGTGAATATCTGGTAAACTATGATACATTGGTCGAGGGTATGGCATCGATTGGATGTGAGCCCTTGAGTAAAGACTCTTTGAAACAATTCAAGCTTTCTGAGAGTAGTACGACCTTTGATGTTGCGTGGGATACTGCGAAGAAGGGGGGGAACACATATACAATGCCGGATGCAGTTCGAAAATTCTCTTTTATGAATCGGTGGTTCGTGTTTCAGAGGAAACACGAAGTGGCGGCGGCGGTTGAAGAGAATACAGGGGTGCGATCATTGAAAGAGCGAGTTGCTGAGAGTATGCCTGTGCCAGAAAAAGAAGAGGAACTGAACGGGGAGGAGGAGACTGGTGCAGCGACTCCTGGTGCACCGACTCCTGGTGCAGCGACTCCTGGTGCAGCGACTCCTGGTGCAGCGACTCCTGGTGCAGCGACTCCTGGCAGCTCCAAGAAGGCTGCTGCCACTGCCACTGTCGCACCCATGTCTGTAAAACGCACTATCCCAGTGGCGCCCGGCCAGGCCACCCCTGCAGAAGCCACATATGTCTCGGGGGAACTATTCCAGTTCCACACGGACGCTGCTGAAAAAGACTTCCTTGGTATTAATGACAAAGGTGCTGGAAAATGGCTCTCTCCCACTGCCCCCTTTCCCATTGAGGACCCAGAAGTTGATGGTGTCGTATATCCCACAATGAACCACTTTCTCGCAGCCATGCGCTACAGACTCGCATCAAATGCACCCGATATTGCAACAACAGTCTTCAGTCGTGAAGGATCTATTCATCAAAAGTTCATTCGTATTCGCGTAGACGAATCTGAAGGTGGTAAAAAGCTTATTCCCGAAAAACGCGACCAGCGTCTTCTAAAGGAGGAGGACTCTGAAGTCCGCGATGAGATTCGCCCCTCGGCATTTAAGCGACGTGGGGCAACGTTTGATGAGGCGAAGTGGGCGTCCAAGAAGGATGAGATACTCAAGGAGGGACTACGTCAGCGTTGGGAGAAGGATAAGCGTTTCAGGAAAATCGTAGAGGCGGCCAGAGACAAGGGCAAGACGCTCCTCTACTACGCCCCTGGTGCAAACTCCAGCAATTTCGGGGGAGTCCATAAGAGCACGGGACAAATTGAGGGGGAGAATCGCATAGGGAAATACATTATGGAGCTTGCGGGATTTTAGTAATATATAACGGCATGATGAGACCTCTTATTTTTTAGGTATATAATAGTAGTATGAATGTACTCTTTAATACTTTGTTACTCTCACAGGTTGGTAGTGTTGCAAAATTTCTATCGTTTCTTGCAGTTGCATTCCTGTTTATGTATTTTCCAATTTATTTGTTTCCCCATATGAAAATATCAAATATACTAGATCTGCTAGATCTGCTAGGGCTTGTACTATTTGCAGCTTTACTCTCATATACTATTGTCTATCATACTAAAGTTCTTTTATATAACTTTATCATATTAGGTATATTATCTATCATCATTACTTTTTTACCTGTTGAATATATATGGATCTACTATGAGGCTGGTCTTCCTATTATTGTATTATTTTCTTATTTACTATTGCTATCCCCCCCAATTTATGATCTTTATATGTATTACAATAATAAACAAACGCCTAAAACAGCAGCAGGCCAAATACCTACGCAACCACAATCTGCAGGCTCTAGCCGTAAAAGGCGCAAATGAAAATCCCGTAGCGCACCGGCTCGTCGTCGAGCTCATCCACCGTCCACCCATAAAGCGCATACCCCTTTTTCGCAATCTGCTCTCTGGCCGTCGTTTTATCATAGGGAAACACCTCGCCGTACATAATCGGTTGAAATGTGGGCAATTTCTTTTTCCACGTTTCAAGCGCTGCCTCCGCCGCCTCAATCGTCCTATAAATTCTACGTGGCATTACTGCCACGTGCGGTAAAATAGAGGGTCCTTCATAATATTCGTCAGAGTACGCAAGAGCATATCCAATAATAGTATCGGTCATTCTAAATTATACAAGAATAATCAGCCTAAAGTTTTATCGCAGAGTTCACGTAAAGATGCCGCAAGCTTGGCAAAAACTCTCATTCCAAAACAAGCATCCTAGAGACGACAGTATACTCTTTGACGAGCCCACGCACGTATACACTGTAAATGGGACAAGTAAGGGCTGGATAAGTTGCACGAAGTTCATTCACAACGTGTTTCCGCATTTTGACGCAGATGCAATTATTGCAAAAATGATGGCATCTTCGAAATGGCCGAACAATAAATATTTCGGCAAGACGGCAAAACAAATAAAGGATGAGTGGGACGCAAATGCACGGGCAGCATCCTCTCAGGGCACGGCCATGCACCTTGGAATAGAGCAATTCTTTCACAGTCATCCGGAATTAGTAGAGCCGAATGTACTCTTGACGAAGGAGTGGAAGTTCTTTCAGAATTTCTGGCGGGATGTCGGGTCGGACCTTGTTCCCTATAGGTCCGAATGGGAAGTATGGAGCGAGGAGTATAAACTCGCCGGCTCTATTGATATGGTCTTCTACCGGAAGTCAGATGATTCCTATGTGATTTATGACTGGAAGCGATCTAAGGAAATCAAAATGGATAATCCTTGGGAGAACGGTCATGAGCCGGTGGAGCATTTGCCGAATTCTAATTATTGGCATTACACACTGCAGCTAAATACATATCGCTGGTTTCTAGAAACATATTACGGTCTGCGCATCTCAGACATGTGTATTGTGATTTTCCATCCGGACAATACGAATTACCAGCTCTTTCGGTTAAACCAGATGGACGAAGAAATTCAAGATATGCTCGCTGCGCGCAAGGCGGCTATAAAAAATTGAAGGATTGTTTAGGCCTCTTGGTGGGTATGTCAGGAGAAATTGATTATCGTTCAGAAATTACTAACATATGCATCAAGATAAATACAATTATGATTCAAGCGAAAGGTAATATTATAATACAAATGAAGAAAGAGGACCTTATAGGGATTGATATTCAAGAAGGTAATGTGCGTTTTATATTTAAGAATATACGGTATCGTCTAGAAGTAGCACATGGGGATAAACGAGTTACTAATCAAGTTAGTGAACTTATGAAAATATTAGAGAATAATACTGAAAATAAAGTAGAATTGTATAAACAATTGGAGAATAGGCTAGATGAGGTTGATACTCGTAGCGATAATGCTGAGAGTGAGATTGCCGAGTTGCGTGAACTTATAAAAATATTAGAGAAGACAGTAAAAAAAAATGACGAGGTACAAGTAGACCTACTTGGAATCAATACCTAATCTCTCTTTTGCGGATGCTGTCGTAAATGTACCGTGATGTGCATAAAAATTGAACCGGCCGACACCCCCACTCTTAATCCAAACATGAGCTCTTGGTCTACTTGCGCAGCCTATAGTGGAAATCCGAACAAGGAGGTGATGATGGCCGCGCGGCTTGCTCTTAGGGATAAGGCTATTGCCGCCTTGAAAGATTTCACTAATGCGGAGGATTCTTCGTATTCCCGCATTAGTGAATTAAAAGTGCACTGTGAAAATCTCCGCTATGCCTGCGCCAAATATCTCATATTCACTACGTGGATGCGCAATGGGGTTGGTGGTTCTTTAATTCATAGCATTTATCCAAATACCAAAGAACAGGCAGACGCTGCCATTGAAAATCTTGAATGGCAGCGGGAAGAGGATCTACGTGAAGGAACGTGGGAATGGCTCCATACTGGCTTTGAATACAAATACTACACTGCAGTCCTTAACAAACCTGAATGGTGGGACAAAGTTTGCTGCAACATCTAGACTCCTGGAATAAATATTCTTTTTATAGTTTTGCCATGTAGTAAATCTAAGAATGCGTGCGGTAATTCGCTTCGTTTCAAGAATTCAGGCTCATCTGGGTCAGTTACAACCATTGCTGGTCCTCGTTCCGTTATAACAAGTAACACGTATCCTAAATCTTGATCTCTCGCAAGTTGTTTCCCAATAATTTTTGGTTCATCTGTGCGAATATCATATTGTACAATAGGTATACGTGCCTTTTTAACAAGTTTTGTTAGCGCCTCCTCTGTCATTTCTTTTGCATCTGATAAAAGTCCTATAGATTCTATACTCGTATTGAATAATACTATAAAGGGTACTAATGTTCCTGTTTTGGAATAAATTACTCGTAGGCGAGCAGTAAGTGGGTCAGAGTTTCCCAAAAGGGTTTCAATTACTTTTGGGAGGGCGGTATCTTCAGTAATACTTGGCAGTTGCTTCTTATCTGATTCAGTAGAATCGCGCCGCATTTCCTCCAAATAAACGGGCTTTTCTTCTCTAGTTTTTGACCATTCTGTTCGTAACATTTCTGTCCATGTCATCGATTTTTCCGGAATAATGTACTGATCCCCAATTCGTATAGGGTCATCTATAATTGCAAGCTGCGATACACGCTGTTCAAACAGTTCTCTACGACGATTTCCGAATCGTATTAGCTCATCTATTAAACGAAATAACATAATGCGCGCGGCCGACATATGATTTTCCTCACTCTCTTTATGCCCCTCTTTACGCACGTGTATTAAACATTTTCCACCAGCACTCTTGCTACCAGCTTCAGTGTCTTCAATCCATTTGCACGTATTACTACATTCATCTTTCTTCTTACCAATACAATCTACCCGTAATAGACTATGTTGTTTCGGAGCGTCCGAATCTTCGTCGGTAATCCACTGTTCTACTGTAGAGCCAATCATAATTTCAAGACGTTTTCGTTTTTCAAAAAGGGGGAGTCGCCGGTCTCCAATGGTACTCTGCAATATACGACGAAAATCACCCCCATCTCTTGCAGAGTTTATCCATTTAGAGAATGTTATGCGCAAATGTTCAAAACTTTCCGTGAATCCTTTTATATTTATTTCTTCTAAATTGTGTAAATCCTTTAATGATGACGTTGATTCAATAATAATATCCTTGTTAATTTTCCACTCCATTTCTTGAATCATACGAGGAGATTCTTTATCTGGGAATTTCGGCGACGACTGTCCAACATCTAATACGGGAACGTAAAGTCCATTTTTAAGTTGAATTGCTTCTATCTTATTTGTACCCTTGCTTATTATAGCGCGTTCAACAGTATATAATTCAGCAAAATTTGGTTCGACATACATTTTATAGAATTGCACTACCTCGTTTAGTGGCGCCGGTTTAAAGTCATCCCAATCAAAAATTATTTTGACATCCAACACAAGTGTCATTTGTGGCCTTTCTTCACCTCCCATACGCTCAGGAATATCTTGATGAAATGAATAGCTGATACCATCTTCAATTACGGGTACAGCAACATTATTTCCCTGAGCATTCTTATAGACAAGTGCTGCCACATGATTGTACGAATCTCGAACGAGTCCTTCAAGTGTAATTTCCTCGTAATATTTTCCTAGTATATTTTTCACTCGAAGAAGAGGGGCAACCTTTCGTGAATTGAGGGCCAAACTACTTGTGAAAATTCCTAGACCCCCTGTACTAATTGCACACTGACCTCTGAATTCATCGATACGTTTTTCAATGATTTTAGGCCAACTGTTTCGTTGTCCGATTGAAAACGAAAAAAATGCCTGATTCGTATCATCTTCCGATAGAATATTGTTATTATAGTAGAAAATTGGTTCCCAATTCCCGTTCGCATCTTTTAAGAGGAATCCGATATCAGTACGGAAAAAATTTTCTTTGCTCATTGGATAAAAGGGACAACGAACCTTCAACTCTCCTGACTTTAAAATTTCAAGAACAACAAAAATCATGCCAGGACGACGAAATTCCTGAAATACACTGTCAGATAGAGCATATCTACGAGTTCCTACATTCATTATTCCTGGTAACGAAAAAAAGTGTGCAAAGTGGCGATAATGCTTGTCTGTTTTATCCGACTGCAACCACCAACAGAATCTATCATAGGACAAAAATGCCCGTCGCACAAGTTCTTCGTTACTTGGAGTCAATTTAGAAATTTTCAAATCAGAGAATGCCCACATCTTTAATTCTTGTCGAGTAGGCTGCTGCGACGTTTGTATGAGAATACGAGGTATCCATGTGGGGTCATACATTTCCAGCATTAAATTCCCAAAATTTAGCCCCAGAAATAGGCGCGGCTGAATAATATCTGCAAGAGCAGCCTTAAAATCACCAATAGAGTTAAATCGGAAAAAGGGAGCCACAGCTGCCAAAAACGAATCTGCGTGCTGTCGATTTTCGACGCCTATGCGTAAGAATCCCTTTGAATTTGGAATGAGTTTCTGATTTCCGGTACGACTTACAAGTTCTATAGGATTCTGTGAAAAGTACTCGTTAAGTTGTGGAGGGAGGAGGCCAATTTGTGGCGGCGAATTTTCCACAACTTTTCCAACATCACCCTCTTCTACGAATGCACCTGTTTTGTTTCGACGAAGTTTCTTGAATTTACGAAGAGCCGGGTCAAGTGGTGCCTTTTCCATACCAGAAATATATGCTGTACGCGCCTGTAGAATGGTTTCTTCGTAAGAAATTGTTATTTTTTGCACAATTTCTTCCGCCTGGGCGGAAGAGTCGCCTGTTTCATCTTGAGGACCAATTGCAGTTGCTTCTGCCCTAGCTGCAAATATATCTTGTGTAGGTTCGGGAAATTGCGGATCCCCTATACGTAACGGCTGATCCTCCAAAAAGCAACAGGGCAAATAGAGCCCATCTGGATGATTTGTTTTTTTAAGAAAACGAATATAAATGTGTCGCGAATCAACCTTCCCCTTTTTTACAACACGTTCCATAACGGTTTCGTTTACGCCTGGATATTTTCTGTTTATAATAAGTTTCCCTTCACAAATTGGGCAGCTGTTGGCCTCTTTCGTTGTACGTATTGAGCCATTTGTCATTTTTACGTGATGATTCTCACGAAGTTTTGTTCCACGGAATTCCACCTCACGCACGAGCATTTCATCACGAATACAAAAATATCTGGAACACATGTAGTAATTTTGTTCACTAGGTGATGAACCGTATTTCATAAATGTATAATATTCCATTTTTGTTGGGTCTGCGTCATACGGATTATTTTTTGTGTCTCTCTCTAGAGGGAAAACGTAAAAGTGTATTATTCCATCATCCAATTCCTCTTTATATTCGTCCCTTACTCGTTGAAATTGTTCTGGCGTAAGACTTGCAGGCTGTCTTGAGGAATTTGCCCCACATTGTGATACATACTTTTTAACTTCAGGTTGCTTATTTGTAAAATCAAAAAGTCTTCTGTCTGTTTCCATGAGCCTTTCTGAAAAATATGTGTCTAGATTTTTATATTGTTTGATGGCTTTTTGCGCTGGGGGGGCAGCTGCCGCAGGTTGGCGAACGGAAGCTTGTGGGGCAGCTGCCGCAGGTTGGCGAACGGAAGCTTGTGGGGCAGCTGCCGCAGGCACAGCTGCAGGTATAGGTGTATCATCTTCTGACTCCTCGACTACATTCCGATCTGGAGTATCTTCCATAAAAAGTTGTGAAAAATATTCAGGAACTTCTGGAGCTTCTTCTGGAGCTTCTTCTGGAGCTTCTTCTGGAGCTTCTTCTGGAGCTTCTTCTGGAGCTTCTTCTGGAGCTTCTTCTGGAGCTTCTTCTGGAGCTTCTTCTGCAATACTTTTAAAATTACTCTCCGATTCCTCATCAGAACTTGAGTCCCCATCACGATTTCTACTTTTATGTTCTTCCTCTCCCAGTTGAAATCGCCTTAATTCGTCTTCGGTAACCTCTAATTCCATTTTTGTAGAGCAGAAAAGAATAGAAAGAAACGTAATAACACGCTGAAGAGATTTGATAGAATCTGCGCGATAAATATGAAAGTAATATGTGGGGTGTTTTGCATATATAGCAATATCAATACCAGGATTGTTATACAGGCTGTAGTCCTTTGTATCCGGATTTATAAGAATAATTTCAGACTTCTTTTCCAGATTTTTTGCAACTTGCTCTCGTGCGTCATCAGATGAAATCTGAAATTCCTTCACTACAGCTGTAACTACAACTCCAATATCATTCTCATTACGAATAGGATGAAGAGTACTGTGCTGTGTAATAAATTGCTGATATCTGTCTTCACGATTAAAGTTTGAAACCATTTTATAACGTAACATAATGAGAGGACTAATACCCTCTGCAGGCGGAATTTCCTGAAATATGGGGGAAAACAAAAGGAGTTTCTTACGTAAAGTTACATTTGTATATGGTTCTTCTAAAAATCCTCGTAAATTTATCCCAAAAATAAAAAAGCCCTTTTTAAGAATAGGTGTTCCGCTAATATGCGTAAATGGTGTCAACGCCTCCTCTAAAGCAGTTCCGAGTGTTTTTAAATCATTTTCTGGATCTAATTTCTTCAAGGGTTTCGGGGGTTCTATAGTAATATCAGCAGTACCGTCATCTAGTACACGCATTGTCAAATAAAAGGGTACAGTATTTCCGCTGAGCTTTTTCATAATAATTTTTATCATTAGAAAGTCGCGTTCTGGTGTTGGATTTTTCTCTTGCGACCAAGAAATAAGAAGCCGCGGGTCCTCTAGGTTTGGTTCATTCGATGAAAGCATATGAATTTTACTAATAGGGCTATTTTCAACCGGTATTAAACGCATATACGGGATTCGTTCGTTTACAGGTATCTTATAAAAAAGTACTTCTACACCTGGAATTTGTGCAGGTTTTGGAAAGCTAATAAGAAGATATTGTACAGAAGAAAGAATAAGCGGAAATATTGTTTGACTTGTTCTTATTATATTTTCAAGGCGCTTGAAAAAGATGGAGCGAACATTTAAATTGTCGGCCAATCGCTTCGCTTGGACTCTTTTACTTTCATCCAACCTTAAAGAATTTGATAGTATAGGAAAATACGGATACAAACGTGCGTTCCATTTAAGTTCACTCATGGGGTGTTCCCCTGGTACCATTCGTTCTAAGGCCGTATAGAAATATGCTCTAAGTTTTAAGACAGAAGTCGATGGAAATCTTTCCTCCAATGTCGTACGCTCTAAATTCGTACGCCGAACCTCGCGACGAGTACCGGTTGAATCAACAAAGTTTGAATCCACAGGCACTTTTTCTAGAACAGAATCAATCGGATTGTATAACAAAACTGCATGAGTTGATGATTTAAATATAGACCAATTATAATCAACAGGCTCAACATTTGTATCTGATACAACATTTCCTAGAAATACGTAATCTGGGTGAGCAGAATCAGACCGTTTATATTTGTTATATATTGCTAATTTAATATCGAGTAGTGTAGAAAAGGGGTATATATCATCTAAGACTAGCTGTTTTATTTGTGTACCGGGAGCATCGAGAACTTCTATAGTCAATCTTCCCGTCTGCAAATTTTCCGAATGGAGTGAATCAATCGATGTTACATCCAATATAGATTGGATAAAATCTTTAATATCTGTCGTCATATTCCTATCTTTATCTGTAGAAAAGTAACCTTATGCTGCCGCATTGTACCGTGATGTGCATAACTTAAGTACTCCCTTTAGGGGATACTTATTTTACGCCTACATCACTACTATAGGCATATTCCAAAGTTAGGTATACACTTGGGGGTGTACCTAACTTTGGAATATGCCGTTAATCTTTTTGTTCTATCCATGAGAGCCAAGTACTTATTTTGTGATTTTCCCAACAGAAAAATCACTCGCATCTTTGGATGCATCGTATTTTGGTTCGTCAGTAATTTTCATACCACAGTATGCGACTGGATGTGACGAAAAATTTTGTGGGGTATAGACGCCCAAAGTTTCTGCCTGTTCAAGAAGCCACGCGAAATTATTCCAGAAATCCGGACCATGCCCAACCGTAGGTGTAATAATATGACCCATTTCATGAATTGCAACAAACATAATAATATTTTCATTCACGAGCGATTCATCCGAACCATCTCGTTGGCGTAAACAGAATTGTACTGACTCCCCTTTGTTTACACTGAAACTCGTAAATTCGTCGTCAGGTGTTGATTCACCAAGACGATGTGCATCTGCATCAAAATTTTTTGCAAGTTGCTTTACTTGCGGCTTGTCAGGAAATTTATTTTCCACGTATATTTTCAGCCTTTTCATTTTAAGTCTGGTCTTTGCCATTAAGTCAGCGGCCTCCTGTCTATCTGCCATATCGCGTACATTGTACATCTGTCCGTCAATATTACTTTTGACTTTTATCATACGATATTTGCTAAGACCTAAAAACTGTTTTGTATGATTCAATGCGTGATGCAATGATGATGCTAAGTCACTCATCTATCGTGATATGCATAAAATAAGTACCCCTAAATGAGATACTTATTTATCCCACATCACTAGCGCCAAGTACTTAAAATAAGTACTTGGCTCTGATGGATAGGACAAAAAGATTAAGTCACTCCAATATCATAAGGCCACAAAGTGGTCTTATGATATTGAAGTGACTTAACTTAAGCACATCACGGTAGACGTTACTAAAGTTAGTATTTTAGTTATAGCCATTGGAGCAAACAACTTGGTAGTATTTAACTTTGGCACACGCCGTTATATCTAGGCAATCTCTAAAGAGCGACGATTTACGTCGGGCTCAATAGTGGGCACGTTAAATACGGAAACGGGTACCTGAGGATTCGCCGGCTCTGAGCGGAGCTGGTAATTCGCATTCCGGAGAGTTTGACCCACAGTGTTTACACCAATGAGTGCACCTGCAGATAGAAAATTCTTTCCTTTCAAGCTACCAGTACCCATTGGATTCTGTTGAGCCCAAATGCTGTTGGGATCTTTTGGAAGAAGTTCACCGGGAGTAAGTTGGTCGCGGGGGTAGCATCCTGAAGGGGCCTCTGCATTTCCGAAATCGGCGGGACCAGACGGGGACTGAAAGGCCTCGGGGGCATTCTTTACTGCAGCTTCACGAGCTGGGCCAGCTGCAGAAACATTGCCCGCAGGCATAGAGTTATTAGATGCTGCAGACAGGGTAGATGTTCCTTGAAATCCTTCTGAACGCCCCGCAAACAGATTTGGTTGCAAATATGCAAGTGATACAACAGCAACTGCAAGAGCAGCTAAGACAAACAGGGGGGGGAGGTTACCACTATTGGAACCAGGCATCCGTGCTTCTGTAATAGACTGAGCGTATTTTTTATGGAAGCCGGGAGTATTATTTATCCTCTAAATCAAATGATAAAATCGAATCTGAATCTGATGTATTGTCCAAATTGCCATATTTTTCTATATACTCTATCATAAGAGTATCGAGGCGTAGTTTTGTTGCAGCCAAAATGATTCGCGCTTTTCGTATTTTACGATGGTATTCTGATCGGGGTGTTCTCTTAAGAACCATTAGTATTTGATTTTTAGAATAAGGGACTTCCTCTGATTTTTTAATCGTTTCATCTTTTGAATGGCCCGCGGCTATATTTCCGGAAATATCAAGTTCACCATGTGATGATTTTATTAAATCCCATTCTATCGTAATTTTGTTAAGATTTACAATGATTTTTACCGGACACCATATTTGGTAAATATAAAATATATAGTCAATGTACTCTGGAGGAAGTTCCGGAGGAGCAATATAATTATTTGTATTCCATTTATGTAAGACCTCATTTATAAATGTTAAAGGAAACACAGTTTTATTAAACCATTTCAACGAATACTCTTCAAATATTATTGCAATATCTGCAATATATTTCTTAAAATCAATGAGTTCACAAGATGGTAATGAAATTGATTTAGATAGTTTTGAAGGGTATCGTAGGTCAAGCTGCTTTGTGGTATTTATAGGAATAATAAAGGTTGTTGGGCCTTCTTTTATTGGGCTTTCAAATTCCATCCCTTCCTGTATTATATTCAAAGCGCTTTATATCCTTCCTTATTTTTGTGTAATGGATTAGGAATGGCAAGCACTCCGACACATAAAATAATTTCAAAAGAGAACGTATGGAGTGACATTGTTGCCGAAAGAATGACGAAATTTTTTGAAAAAGAGCATATACAATTCGCAATTCGCAATAAGATTTTAGACCCGATTTTGAGTTATATATTGAATAAGATTTTTCCTTATGTCATGCTCATATGTGTTATGTTTATGCTACTTCTCATATCAGTCATTGTTACTCTGTGTGTGATGATTTTCAAATTTCGGACAAATGTGGAAATACCCTTCGTGAAACTAATAGAAAAAGAAACGGACACTTAGGCAGATATGGCAAACACACAGATCGATTTGACAAATTTCGCGAGTCTGGTGCAGGGCTGGGTGCGTTCGGATATGGCCGTTGCGAATTTTAACCGGGAAGCAACAAAAGTACGAAAGGAGCGTGATCTGTACGAGCAGCAGATTCTTCGCATACTCAAGAACGCGAATCACGAGAAGGCCGTGATTCAAATTTCAGGAGGGAAATTAGTGGTTGCGGATGATAAGACAACGCAACCTCTCACATTTACCTCGTTGGAGGAGATGCTCCATTCCTATTTTATGGCGGCAGGGCGAAGGGACGAGACGAAGGAGATTGTCAAATATATTAAGGATAATCGGACTGTGGAGCACGGCCTGAAGTTGAAACGGGTTATTGGATAAAATAAAGTTTGCACTCTAGTTTTCCAGAATACCGGCGTGTGCCGAACTTAAGTACTTGGCGGTAAAACCCTCTTAAAGTCGTCCCTCTATCTCATATAGAAGTAGAGTGAGCCCTATCTCGTATGTCTGTTCTAGAGAATCGTATTTTTGAATGGCTGGACAAGCCGGTTTGGTGGGCTATGGAACACGTTCCCCGTAAAATCGTACTCCATAGGTTCGTAAAAGAGGGGTTGATACCCTTTGTAGAATCGCATGGATATACATTTGGAATAAATCTGTCAGAGGTATATACATATATCGCAAGAGGAATGTATGTAAATTATTACCACTCAACATTTAAAAGTGTGTGGACAGATACCCCCTATAACACGGAGCACGCACTCGAAGACCGCATACATTTTGACGACATGATTGATTGTGAAGCGTGGACCGAGTTCTGGTCCACGTGGACACATTGGAGCGACGTAGATCCGAACTTTTATAGGGGGCGCGACCGACAAATTGACATAGAGGAGTTTGTTTGGAGACAATTGGATTTGGACAATTCTCCGCAAACAGAAGTATTGTATTACCGGATGCACCAAGAGTTGGATGATGATATGGCTGATGAGCGACGGGGGGATGTCTATTTGGAGGAGGCCGTAGGATGGGGTGGATATAGGAAATAATGACTGTTTAAGCTGACCATTTTTCAGAATTGAAGGGAAGAATACCGATTGTATCCAGATTGTTTTTGATATCCTGTATCTGCTTGTCCATTTTGAGTGTAGAGGCAGTTCTAGGAATCGTACCATTCTCCATGAGAAGGCGCTCATCATTTGCGGACTGGTCGGGTTTCATACCGTAACAATTCACACCAAACCGCATTTCGGGATTGTCAAAGTAGCCCCCATTCACTCCTGGGCGTCCACAAGCGCCTTTCTGGTCAGGTGGGCCGTGCTGGAGTTTATTCCATGTTTCTTTTTGTGTGGGATAAATTGCGAGCTGCCCCTTTGTCCATCCATAATTACACCAGTCACCACCCTTATTCCATGCCTCTTTCACCTGTTCATAATTTGCCAGTTCTGCCCCAAGAGCAAGACATAGCGGCTCGGCGTCGTAATATGTATAGTCATTTACACTCACGTTGAATACCTCTTTAGAACCCATAGGGAGTATTTTTTTGAGAAGGTCTGTAGATTTATTCTCAGCGCTTATTTCAATAGAAGAGGGTGGTGCATCCGTCACATCCTTTTCTTTTTTTTCTTCTGGAGTTATTGGCTGCTCATTTGTTGGCGCGTCCATATTAAAAAATTTCCGGAAAGATATAACGAGAAAGTTCCACGCAATGTTGAATTCATCTTTAAATACAAATATTCCCACCAGAAAAGTTGCTACAAGGAATAGTAAAACTCCAAAAAAAATTCCATAAGCTGATATGCCTGATGATGCAGCAGCGGACGAGTTTACCACAGAGGAGGAGTTTGCATTCTTTCGCGAGTTATTTGCACCACTATTTGCGCCATTTGCGCCACTGTTACTATTGAAAAAATTTTTGAAATTGTTTGCCCCGGAATTTCCGGAATTTTTATGGTTACTATTAAAGGGCATAAGTGAATTTGCAGATGGTACAGCCGATGACAATGTGGACGTCGCGGAATTTACTGCGGTGGTTGTTGAAGTTATCGCAGAATTCACCGCAGAATTCACTTTACCTAATGCAGAATTTACTGCCGTAGTGAACGTATTTGAAACAGAATTTGCTGTCTTTGCAACCGAATTGGCGGCTGCTTTAAGAGTACTTGTCGAATTGAACATAGAACTCATTCTATGTATCATTAAGATTACAAATGAGCCGTAATGGCTGGAATTTGTTTATAAAAATACTCTAGAAACGAGGAAATTCCAACGTCAAAATGCACTCCATCGGGAGCCTGACTCGGGTATGCAATTCCAAATCCCCATGCATTCGGAGCACCCTTTAATGCCCCCGTATTTGCATCGTATTCCGCCATAGATACATCTTCAGAGCCAACGACAACACGAACGGAACGACGAATAACAAAGCCTGTTGCGTATACCACCCATGTGGCATGACGGGAAGCCTTCACCATTTCTGAAACGTCATTGTATGATATGAGGCGAACGAACGGATATTCTCCGGCAACAATTGAGTCCGCAATTATCGCGCCGTCCATTTTTAGGCCCTCGTATTCACCATCTCTGGCCCATATAAACGGCCCCGATTTTTTATAGACGCCTACAATGTCTTTCAGACCCACGTCAGAAAGATTTTTGAGAACGAGTATTCCGCTATGATTTGTTCCAAACACGATGACGCGGTCAGAGGGTCTGACATACGTTTTCAGGCGTTCAGAGTCAAGAGCAGCCTCTAGGGGTATAGACGGAATTGGAATATCATATTGTTTCGGAATAGACCCCTGCGCAAAAAGTACTCGCTGACAATTCAATTCTGAAATACCTATGCCGGATTGTACATATAGTGTCCAGCCCTCATTTTCCGGTTTCCATACGGCTTTTTCAACCGTACCGCGTACTGTTTGGAATTTGAGAGAGAGAAAAAGTTCTCGCAATAATTTTGCAATGATGCGCAGAGGTGTCGGCTGCTCTGGTCGCAAATCTTTTGCCCACGCAGGGAGTTCTAGAGAAGGCAAACAGCGTCGAAAAGCATCTGTTGTGGCCGACCAGGACGTATTGGAGATGACATTAGCCCATTTACGCTGAAGATCGCCGCCGTCAAATTGTGGGTCAATAATACAGAAATCATGTGTTGCGACTCCGAACTGATGAAGAAGGAGACTCAAAAGAATACCGGATGCGCCTGCTCCAATGATACATATTTTCATACTATGGGTTTTTTGGAAAATAATACACACACGTTATATGATATACCGGCATGTGCCAAAGTTAGGTACACCCTTGTGGGGTACTTAACTTATGCGCATCACGGTAAGCATTGGTCTAAGGTGATTCCTGTATAAAGTATACAATAAGATGGAAACAATTTTAAATGAACCACAATACATGGTGTTATACAAAAGCTCATATACTATCTTGATTTCAATTGCCTATGCGCTCTACCGTAAACACTACGTACTGATTATTGTACCAAGCATGGTATTTCTGACTTCCATTAATTATTGGCGTAAACCTGATTATTCATGGAGACGTTATTTCGATATGATAACCGTAAAATGCATGATGGTTTATCAAATCTACGTTGCATACAACGCACAGTTCATAAACCATTGTCTTGTCCTATGGGTAATCGGAATTTTTGCGTATTATTTTGCCACTGTGAAATATTGGAACGGTGACAGGTGGTCGTCGGTGTACCTTCATATGCTGTGTCACATTTTCTCAAACTTAGGAAATCTCGTTTTATACTCCGGTCGTATTAAGCCACCCACATCCGTTCAAGGATTGTCCGCTGGCGCCGTTTGATTTCCACCCCGACTCGCCAAGTATTGTCTTTGCTGGGGCGTCGTGCAGACGCATCCACCACCGCAACTAAAACTCGCCCCACAACATTCGGGCTTACACTGGTTATTTTTGAAAAGAAAAAGGTTATCGTCGCCGGGAACAAATTCGTCGCCCAGCAATTTCTCATTGGGCGCAGTGTATCTCCAACTAGAAACATTATTCCCCGTAGAAAGCACTACACCATCGTAATTTCCAATAGCTTCATACTTGTCCTTCGCGCCGCCTGCGTTTGATAAAAGAAATGTATTGAATCCCTCCTTGAGCGTGGAAGTGTTCGGAGCCGTCACCTCACCCATCTGTAGATTTCCCCGCACCTGTCCACCCGAAGTCGCCTGTGTCATTGCGGCCTGCGTAGGAAGATTTGGTTTTATATTTGGGGTAGCCTGAAAATATTCACGCCTAGAATACCGATAGGCCATCAAAACATTAGCAACAACAAGTAGAGCTAAACCAGTAACGACAACAGAATACTTCATCCCTCTATAATATACATAACTTATTTTCCATGAATCGCCTTTGAAATACTTTCATACTTTAAATATACCCAATTTCTGTCTTGCTTAAAAATTTCAGCAACTCGGGGCATTTTATTCTCAGAAAGTTTATAGACTGCATCCAGCTTTCTAAATACACCCAGTGCGCCGTATGCTTTAATAGCCTTTTTCAAAGCTTCACGACGCTTTTCGGAAGTTTTTCGGAACGAATATCCGTATTTCGACAATTCTCCCTTACGTGAGGGACCAATTGATTTTGGAACATGTTTACCATTCTTTCCAGAATCTTTCACACAAGCAGCAGCCACCGTTGCAGACTGGGCTTTAGGGTAAACACGATAGGTTGTCCCTGAGCGTGTAACAGTGTATCCTTTTTTACGAATACTATTACGAAATTTACGCCTATATGCCTTTCGCTCAATCATGCCGGGAGGACAGGCCATTCTTGCCAAGGACTTTATAGAGGGTATGTATACACCCGCCCTATTTTTTTTTGTTGAAACGTTTGCAGATTTTCGTGCACGTTTTGTGCGCGAACGGATGCACTCCGTTCGGAAACCAAACCAATCTCTCTTTTCTACATATCCATTTGGACAACTAGGCATGTTCTATTTTAGATTGTGAATTAATATGATTTGGATTTAAATCATATGGATACGTGAAAATATCTATATATGTATAATACCTACATGCATCCATTTCCTTTTCCGTAAGAGCTTTCAAGTCAATATTATTTCTATAAAAAAAATTATATACGCTATTTGTACTCGGATGTTTAATATTTTCCAAACACATATTTATTAATCGTCCAAATTGTTTGATACGATGAATGACTTGATTTAAGTTATTTAAATCTTGGACATTCTCACTCTTGTATGATTCTGTAGCTTTGTATACATTTTGCTTGAAATGATTTACAATAGAACGAAATCGTACGACATTTTCTGGTATATCCGGCATAACCGTCTTTGTTTTTTGCCCACCTTCCATCTATTATGCGAAGCGTATAAATTTGCCAGTAAAAACGACATTTTATGGTAGAATGCAAAATCGTCCTCCTGGTCTTGATAAAGAGAGCGTTCAGAGTGCTGTAGAGCGCGCGAAAACGGAAGTACATACATTCAATGCAAAGGAGCGAGTGGAATACATTCGAAAAATGATAGCCTGTGTGGAAAAATATCGGAATCAGAATCGGTCCGTAGAAGAAATTAAGCAACTTCTACCAGAATTCTACGAGCAGTACAAGAACCTTTTTGAGATGCTCACTGCAGTAGAGGGCTACGACCAGAGTAATCTGAATACGATGTTGGCCATGTTACAGCATATGGACAAGGGAAACCTGTCGCAGCACGAGGCCTCAGTTGTCGTGGGGAAAAGACTGTATGAGAAGTACGGAAAAAAGGATTAGATGCGGATTCTAGGTTTTGCATAAACCCCGAAAAATTCACACCACTCATACGATTTATTTAGGACCTCTTCGTAGCATTCTGTCTTCCAGACATCGGGATTTTTTGCCAAAAAAATAGCATTTTGAATATATCGAATCTGCAAGTCCACTCCAGCCCTATTGTGTGCCTCTAAGTAGGCCATTTCAGCTGGCGTAAAAATGGAGGTGAAGTCAGCCCATGGAAATAGACCCTTTGCGGCCTGTTGTTCCATATGTATAAGAGCCTCCGTAATTAGTTTTATACTGTTTCCACTGTTGACATTGGCTCTTAGACCCATTCCCAAAAAGTAGCGCTCCGAATTACATGGTCGCGTCATTGCGGGCTTGTATAGAGTCCATGCCTTAAAACAGCGGGATAAAAGCAAGACAAGAAGTTTCGTATGAGATGCCGCGCAGTCAAACATTTTCAATACAAAAAATCCCCCTGGACGAAGAACGCGCAGACCAATCGTTATAGAAGATAATAAGAGGTGAAATATTTGCATTTCCTGTAGAGTATAATCGTTACTGAAATCAAATCCACCGTCTGCAGTAAATATGTGCGCTCCACCGAGCCTCCCCACCTCTGCTATATACGATGCCTGATTTTCGGTCTTGTAGATGTCACCTGTCCCGTCCACCCCATAATGAAGATGCACCTGTTTGTTACGCAGTAGAAAGTTATAGCTTTTTTTCCAACCTGGAATGTGATGATTTGTTGGCTTCAAAGTGATTGCAACAGAGTTGCTCACTTTCTTTTTTTCATTTTCGGTTAAAGTATAAAGTGCCTGAATGAAACCGCCAGGACCTTCCGCTACATGTGCGGAAACGAACTTCGCGGGAGCATCTTTAAAAAACTGCATGACGTGTAAAATCTCCACCATCTTAAAAAATGAGCGAGAAAGTGGTGTAATAAGACTTATAGAAGGGGGGAGTCGTTCGTCATTGTGTGTATAGACGAGTTCATACTTGTTCACCATTTTTTTTGCAAGTTCCCATATCTTGTCCTTATCTAAGGCCTTTATTTTATCCTTCACTGCAATAATATCCGCGTTATCATTGGATACCCAATTTTCAGAATAAGTAATTTCAGGAAAAGATACAAAAGTCCATACTGGACTTTGTATATATTCTACTGTTTTCCACGGAGGCTTTTCTTGTATAATTGAGTCCATACCATAGTATACAAGCAGAGGTTTAGCCCTTAGTTGCTAACCGTCAAATATAAAAATAATAAGCAGCATGTCTTATTATTTTTATATTTACCGTGATGTTCATAAAATAAGTACCCCCTAAAGGGGGTACTTAACTTTGGCACATCACATTATACTTTACTGGTCGACTAACATGATCTCAATATCCGGCTCATCCGCGGCCGTTATCACATTCGGCATAGTAACATTCATACGAAGTTGTGCAGAAGAACACATGTCATTCTCATCCTCATAGAGTGCCTTTTCTAATTGCTCCTCGGTGAGTTCGCCCTCACCTTCCTCCTCGTATCCCTCCACTGGCGCAAGACCCTCTTGTAAACGCATGAAGGCACCCTCATCCAAGAGTACATTAAAGAATCCAGTTCCACCGCGAATAACTTGACCGGTCATAATATTTGCAGAAACGCCGGTCACTGGGTCCAACTCACCAAATACCGCAGCATTCAGGAGAATCTTTTCCATCTCCTCAAAAGATGCTTTTGCAAGTGGTCCGATATCTGTCTTATTGATTCCATGTCGGTCCGCAGGCATTAGACGCCCACCACGGGTCATGACATCACAGAGAAGACCGAGATGCCTGTTGTTCACTCCTGCCTCTTCAAATAGCGTTGTAATCTCATTCAAGAGCACTGCACGTGTGGCTTCTATGCCCAAAATCTTATAGATGTCGTGTACATGACTACTCGATAGTCGCGTTGCATCTACGTAGGGGTGGTTCATCACCTGAATATAGTTGCTTCCGTCCGTATCCAATACATACTGGCGAACCTCCTTATAGAGGCCATCAACAAGTTCCAACATATCCTTGTCCTCACGGAAAGTTACAGACTTGATTCCAGGAACACCACGAAACACGATTCCATTTAGAATGCGATTCTGGAATTTTTTCAGATTTATCAAATCATCTAACCCACTCTTCATTTGCGTAGGAAGACGCATGCGCATAATCAGCCTGTCACTGTTATAGTCGCTGTAAATAAGATGCAATGATTCTCCGAAACGAGTACGGAGAACGTAGGCAACGTCATCCATGCTAATATTTTTGCGAAACATACGGTCACGGTCTATCTCAAATCGCAGAAGCCACCCGCTCCAGTTTGTTTCCGCACCCTCTTCCGCCTCTTTCTCGAAAAGATGATAGAATTTAATGAGATCAGCGTCCTCCTCCACAACAGTTTCGGCGTCCTTTGGGTCAAAGTATATTGCTGTCTTCACGGTAATATCCTTGAGGAGCGTGAGCTCCAGGTCCTGCGCAACCTGTCTCGCCTTGTCCTTGGACCCTCGGAATTCTGGCTTCAGATAGACGGTCAGTGAAATTGCCTTCGGATTCTGCGTAACTTTCAGAAGCTCTTTGAGGCGCGGCACACCTCTCGTGACGTTGGACTTTGCGGCCACGCCCGCTAGATGGAAGGTGTCTTTCACGGCTAGACATGAATGCGTCATGAAATTCCGAGTTCCCTCCACGGTCAAGTCATACACGAGGTTCTTGATCGGCACAACCTCTTTGATGGATGTAATAGGGTCCCAGACGACTTCGCCCGTCGTGTCACGCTGGTACTTGCGCTCGGCCGTATTCTTTATGAAATGCTGGTCTAGAATGTCCTGCTTGTCTTGGATGCTGAGGCGGAAGGTCTTTGCGAACACCGCGCTGTATTTGACAGGAATGTACATTGTGTAGTTCGTGCGCACAGAGTCAAAGACGCCGAGTTCGGGCGTCCTCTCGGATATCGTGCTAAAGATTCCGTATCTCGCAAAGAGTGTTCCGAAGCGGACGAGGAGTTCCTTAGAGACGGAGGTGGCCTTCACACAGCCTGTGCGCTTCTCCACGGATCCGTCCCCACTCACATATCCGTCCACGAGCCCCTCTACGAACTCGTCGGGCGCCTGGAAGACCCAGTCAGGCAGCGTCTTCTCGTGGCTGACACGACCGAAGAGACGCTGCATGAGGGTCGCAAGGAGTGTGGAGTGAATCACGAGGCTTGTCGTGGTGCCCTTGATGCCCGTCTTTATGGCCTCACGCTCTTCGGAAACGGCGTGCGTCCCGACATTCCACTCCTTCATGAGTGCTTGGACCCTCTCCAGATAGGCGGGGTCGTTATTCGTGATATTCACCTGCGTTGCGTTGCTGGAACCCTCTGCGAGATAGGCGCCAACGAAGAATCCGAAGGACTCTGTGAGCGCAATCTTCTCGGGGATTTGGCTCACATCAGGGCGGCGGGTGCGCGCATGATATACATAACCCGATACAATCTTGTCGGCGTTAGTGTTGTTGCCATCCTCAAAGGCGTCCAGGAACGCGTCACTGCGACTGTAGGGGATTGTGAATAGGTTGCCGTTGTTCTTCTGGAACCAGTGACGCTCGTGGCTACGTAGCTGAGTGAGTGCCAGCTGAACATCCGTGCCATATAGCCACTCCGTGGGAGGGAGATACTCCCTCAACGAGAGGAAAGGGAGTTGCTTGAGCTGGTCAAGTGCGAGCGAGTTCGCAATCGGCAGACAATCGCCCACCTTCAGGTCGGATCCATTCACACCGACAATCTTCCCGTCCACGAGGTTCAAGAATGACTTGCCCTTCGTGCCCTTGACGGTGCGCCCAGAGGCCGTCGTGACCTCCAGAATCGTATTCGTACCGTCCTCATTCACGACAGGGTGGCGTGTGACCGCCTCCAGCTTCGTCCACATCATCTGGCCGTCCTCGTCGCAGGAAATCGCCTGCCAGTCATTCCCGTCCTTGAGGTCCAAGTAAAGCTGGTCATTAGGGAATCGCTGGATGGCCTCGGGCTTAACGGCCGCCATGTGCGTGTCCACGAACTCGCCAATATCGGTGCAGACGATTTGGCCGTTCTTCGCAATCATAATCTTCGTGTCCCAGTCCACGCTATTCAGGGTGTTATGTACCAGAATACAGTCATCTACCATGAAGGAATCGTTCCCAGGCACCGTGAAGTCGTACACGAACTCCTTCGGATCCTCCAGGTATTCTAGGCCGACGATTTCGTCCCAGATCACGTCGGAATAGGCTGCGCTCAAGAGGGGCGCCAGCTCGGCCTTGGTCGCCCCCGCCTTAGCGAAATCATCAATATACTTCCGAAGAGTGAGACGACCCACCCTCTCCTTCTTGGCCCAGCGCCCGTAGTTGCGGGACTGGCCAGGCATGTTCAGAGATTTCCCGAGCGCCGCAATGTAGTCTCCTAGCGCCGGAATCTTGTCATACATTTCCTTCGTATCGTGCTTCCCGTCCCGCTCCATCCACGTAACGATGGTGTCAAGAGCCGCCGCCTTTTCTTGGAGGCTGAATCCGATGCGCTGCTTGAAGAGAGCCGCATACTTCTTTAGAATACTGATAGTGTGCATCACCTTTCCAGGAATGCGAACGGACGTCTCCTCGCCTAGGACACCGAAGATGCCGCAATAGGAGAGTAGGCGGTTCACGGACCGAATGAGGCTCTCGCTCCGGCTTCCCACACGAATCAGGTGGCGCTCGGCGCTCACGTTGCCGTCGCCGTCAAAGTAGCCACTGAGGAGACCATACTGGAACTCACGGCTGTACGAGAAGATGTCCGCACCAAGGGTCTTCTCATAGGAGCCGGTCTTGAACTGGGCCAGCATGAAGTTACGGAGCTCCTTGCAGTAGATGATATTGTCCTTAGAGGGTCCGAATTCGCCCTGGTAATCCCGGAAACTCACTTCCCATCCGTATTCGGCCGCAAGAGTGCGAATCGTGGACTCCACTACGGGGTGAATCTTGCAGATACGCACGGTGTTTGAACCGAGCGAGCCGTCCGCCAGGTAAATCCCACAGAGCCAGCCGAACGCCTTGTTCAGCTTGAACGAGCCGACTGTCGTGACAGCCCCGGGAGTCTCTGGAATCTGGTTCGCAATGGGGATGCGTGTGCCGACACGGAGGTCGGATCCGAGAATGGCCTCCACACCCTTTTCGGTGCGATGCAGGAACGAGTGTGAGAGAGTGGCCGTGGTTGTGCGCCCTGAGCGAGTCGTCACTTTCACGAGACCCCCATTCGCTGGGTGGCGACTCACCTCGCTAATCGGCATCCAGGACACCTTCTCATCCTGGCTGACACCCACAATACGATACGTGTCCAACTCCGTTCGTAGCACACTGCTTACGTCGGGCTTTGTGGAGCCAATAAGAGGGTCAATAAATCCGGAAATCGGACCACAGTAATTTTCACCAGTTTTTACGTTTATGACGTGTACAATGGTGCTGGCCACTGCAGACATCTGCGTGCTCGGTTCGCCGATGCTCTGAGCCGCGATAATTCCCACCTGCTCCCCAGGCTGGACCCAGCTCTGCCAGTTCTTCACGAGAATCATCTCGCAGGCCGTGTCAAACGCCTTCTTCGTGAAGCGCTCCTTCACGATAATCTTGTGTGGCGACAGGTAGTAGCGCAGAAGAGCCGCCCACAGCGCATGCTTCGTCTGTGTGCGCTGGATGAGGCGGTCAATTCCCGCAATGACATAGAGGGGCGTGAGGTCCGTCTTCTTGTCTGCGCCCAGTCGGAAACTCACAGAAACGTTGGTGAGAACACGCTCCAGATTCACGGAGGCAAAGAGGGGCGCATCCTGTTTCATGCGCTGGATGCCCTCCACGAGCATCTTACGATCCGCCACAATCTGTGTGGCGAACTCGGCGAGAGCCTGGGAGTCCTCGCCACGCTGCGCACCGGCATCCAGAATCCCCGCAATATCTACGCCAGTCATACCATACTGCTTCAGAATCTCCTCTTCGGATAACTTGCCGATTCCGAGATTCACCGACTCAATCTTCGTCGCATTGATACCGTCCTCGCCGTATTGGAACTGGAGAATGTTCATGCGGGAGTCGCGGACAGTCCCGTCATACTGCGTCGTGAGGTCCTCCATGGCCTTCACGAGCTGGCGCTGGATGTAGCCTGTGTCGGCCGTGTCGCGGACGACCAGGCCGTTCTCCAGGGCGAAATTCAGAGTACTAGGCACCGTAATATCATACATCTTAGGATACTTCGCATGGCCAGGTGTTCCTGGGCGCACATCAATCGGTGTAATCTCTGTAATAGTATCCTTTACAACAACTTTTGCGCTATTGTTTTCAATCACAGGCAGCGCATCTCCTACGCTAATATCTGTCATCTTCCTTTCTGTGTATAGGCTCGTGGCCTCATTATAGACAATAAGCGACTTTGCAGCTGTGACAATAACGGAACGACCGCTCCGTGTAGTAACCTCATAGAGTGTGTCACCCGGGTCATGACGAGTTACCGCTGTCACTGTAGCAGTGCTAATAACACCGGCATCGTCGCAAGTCTGAATGCTGGTATTCTCCTTGAGCTGTAGTAGTTCCAGGTTCGCCTCATTTGGAAAGTACTCTACATCGTTGATATCCTTCGTGAGCAGCGCATCAACCCACTCACCAATCGCTACACACTTTGTCACACCACCCTCCATCACCACAATCTTTGTATCGCCCGTGACAGACTTAACAGCCGTATCAATCAGGCCCTCACGACCCGACATAGCGTGGAAGAAGAACTCCTGCGGCGTCAGGCCCTCGATGAATGACGACTCGACGAACCCGCGCGCCTCCGCACCGTCATCGTACTTCTTATAGTGCGGCAGAGTCCGGTCCGTGAACCCATAGGGAATACGCCGTCCCTCGGGCGCCTGCTGCCCCACACAGGCCATCATCTGCGCAATATTGATGGTGGAGCCCTTGGACCCCGCACGAACCATCGCCACTAGACGGTTCTCGTCGGACAGAGACCCGAGACCAATCTTGCCCGCCTCCTCCGTCGCCTTGTTCAGTTCCCCATAGACCTTGTCCTCGAACTCCTGGCGATTGGACTTGCCCGTATTATTGTCAAAGAGGTCCATATGAATCTGTAGGAGCGTATCCTCAATAGCAACCTTTCGCTTCTTGATGACCTCCTCCATCTGCTTCCGAGTATCCTCGTCCGCAATCAGATCCGATACGCCTACAGAAAAACCATTGTAGACGAGGAACTGCTCGACAGTGTTCTGCATGGAGTCAATAAAGTTCACCGTGTCCGTTGAGCCGTAATCCTTGAACACAGTGTGAATGATACCCTTAGACGGTTTGCTGAAGATGTCCTTGTCAAAGATACCCTCCTGAATCTCGCCCTCGCGAATCCGCACGAAGTTCTCCTTGACCTTATTGTCCTTGTACATACCGTTCCCCATATCCATATTGATTGGCGGCAGAAGTTGGCTGAGAATTTGCTGACCGGACCAGCGCTTCTTACCGTCCTTCTCACGCGCACCTACGGGCACGACACCCTCAAAACGCCGATTCCACATCATCATATTCATAAACTCCCGCCGGTTAAAAGAAACCTGAGAGCGCGTAATCCGATAGGACCCGACTAACGTGTCCTGAACAATGCCAATCACAGGCTTTGCGTGACGGGGGGTCACGATTTGGTGCGGGACGGCCGCAATCTCCAGGAGCTCCGTGGCACTCTCGTAAGATTGCGGAATATGTGCGTTCATCTCGTCGCCGTCAAAGTCTGCATTGTAGGGCGCCGTGACAGATACATTCAGACGGAACGTATTATACGGCAGTACCTTCACACGGTGACCCATCATAGACATTCTGTGGAGTGTCGGCTGACGATTGAATAAGACAATATCACCGTCGATTATATGACGATTCACCACGTCGCCCACATGAAGAACAATCTCTTTCCGATTGACATGTCGAAGACTAATCATGCGCCCGTCAGGGCGCATGATTGTTTTGGCGCCAGGGTGGCGCTCCTCGCCATTTGGCCCCACATTCTGAATAAGTTTGTACATCTTTGTAATGTTATAGGGTGTCACCTTCTCGGGAAAAGTCAAGTTCATCGCAATTTTCACCGGCATCCCGAGTTCTGCAATAGATATGTTCGGGTCCGGCGTAATCACGGAACGCGCAGAGAACTCGACGCGCTTTCCCTGTATATTGTAGCGAATACGACCCTCTTTAGACCCGAGACGCTGCTGTACAGACTTTAGAGGACGCCCTGAACGTTGGGCCGAAGGAGCCACACCCGGAATCTGATTGTCTACGAGAGTGGCTGTATGGTATTGAAGGACAGTGTGTTCGTCCTCAATAAGATTTTTCCCCAAATTGTTATTAATCTTGTCCTGTAGGCGGTGATTTGTCATGATGATTTCAAAGAGTTTATGTGTCAGGTCATCCTCCGATCGCTGATTATTGTCCTGAATGACCGAAGGCCGAACCTGGGGCGGAGGAATCGGCATTACGGAGCAAATCATCCAGTCTGGGCGACACCAGAAGCGATTGAGTCCCATGAAATCAACATCCTCATCCGTAATACGCCGAAAAAGTCGCTGAACATATTCTACCTCCAGATATTGGCGCTGTTTAGTCGCTTTTGTTTCTTGGCCGGGGCCTTCCATTGCGTCCCACTCTGCAACAATCCGCGCAATTCCTTCGCGAACGTATCGTTCGGGCTGTCTTGCACCGCAACCGTCCTCGCCCTCCTGGCCACAACGAGTAATGCTGCTACAAAGATTTAAAACTGCGCGCCAACGCTGCTCTCCAGAACGGCGGGAAATCTCTTTATGAAGAGATTTATCAATCAAGAGTTTACTACAACGTACACAGACGCAATTGAGTACATTCATAATGTGCGGAAAGAATTGGATGAAATATACTGGGCGAGCAAGTTTGAAATGCCCAAAATGACCTGGACAAGAATGATTTGTCTGCCCACAACTCCGACATGTCTTTCCATTGTCCAAGACACCCATTCTGGGATCAAATAGGCCGCCAATTCTGGGCTCGTTTCCATCATAGGTTCCAGCATTTGTAATTTCTACTACGGAACGTCGCTCAATCTCTTCAGGACTGAAGATACCAAATTGAATGCCAACAATTGGCTCAATGTCCGATGTTGGCCTATTTAATCCTGCAGGCATTCCTCTCTTACCTTAGTAGGAATTTCTATAGGCCTCAAATTTATTTTGACGGGGCTTTAGGTGATTTTCAAAACTATTATAATAGTAGATGGAATCTTCAGAAGCCCCTTTAATAGCAAATACCAAAAAAGCAAATACCAAAAAAGCAAAAAGAAATCCCTTAATGAGTATTGAGCGGCGTTTAAAATCAGGAATGTATAATAAGAAAAATCTTAAACGAAACTTACGCACTTTGCGTGCAAAAATAAAGGAGTACAATAAAAAGGGAGAACTTAAACAATTTCTTCAGACCAGATATAATACAACAAGAGGGCTATTGGAAGAATTAGAAAAGTTTGAAGAAGTTGGAACAGCGATTCCACCCCCTGCAGAACCTAAAAAGAAATTTACTATCAGGAAACCCACTTTCGTTGCGCCTGAAGCGGCCGTAGCAGAAGTTGCGCCTGAAGCGGCCGTAGCAGAAGTTGCGCCTGAAGCGGCCGTAGGAAAAGTTGCGCCTGAAGCTCATAAGCCTCCCCGTATTATGACTTTAAAAAAGAGAAATAAACAACCAGTAGGATTTAATCCGCCGCCTCCTGAAGCACCTCCGTTAGCTGTACCCTATGGAAAATATAAGGAAAATCGTTCTGGAATTTTTCAAATAGAAGGGCATGTAAATCATGTAAGAAATAATGGTGTTGTTAGAAATCCCAAAAATTTTGGATATGTTTTTAAAGAAAAAAATAAAAACCCTAAAGCATTGAAACTAACAAAACCATTAACAGAAGAGGAAGGATCCTATTTAGAAAGAGTCTATAAGAAATATTTACCTCTTCCTGAATTGTATAATCCATTTACTGGAGAAAAATATTCACCCGAGAATGACCCTCAGCCAAATATTGATAGTGCTCACCAGATGTTGCAGCAAATTTTAGAAAAGGCAAAAAGAAATGCGCGGAAATTAAAAAAGAAAGAGGAAAACAAGACGGCAAAGGAAACGGTCTAAAAATCATGGCGGGGGAAACTATGAATAAAATTGGGGCTTTTTGAAGAACCCATTTTATTCATCTAGGGTTTATTAGGCTGTTCGTGTGGTCGACTGTGTTTTTGTGCGAGTTACGGAAGGAGTTCCTGACCTGGAAGGAGTAACCGAAGGAGTTCTTGACCTGGAAGGAGTAACGGAAGGAGTTCTTGACTTCGACGGGGTTACAGAGGGGGTTACAGACTTGGAAGGCGTTGTGGTTAGCGATGGTGTTCCAGATTTGGAAGGGGATGTTGAAGATGTAGAAGTTGGTGTTAGAGTGCTCGTAGGTGTTCCTGACGAAGAAGCACCTCCAGATAACGATGCAGTAGGGCTTGTTGTTCTAGAAGAAGTTACGGATGGTGTAATTGTATTACTGGATGAAATAGAAGGTGAAGGTGTTTTTGTTACACTGGACGTTACAGAAGGAGTTCCTGACCTGGAAGGAGTAACCGAAGGAGTTCTTGACCTGGAAGGAGTAACGGAAGGAGTTCTTGACTTCGACGGGGTTACAGAGGGGGTTACAGACTTGGAAGGCGTTGTGGTTAGCGATGGTGTTCCAGAAGAGCTTCCTGTCTTTGATGGTGTTGTTGTCAGAGAGGGCGATACAGAGGGAGTTCCTGATTTGCTTGGTGTTATTGTCATAGATGGTGTTTTTGTTCCTGTGGGTGTAATTGTTGATGTAGATGTTTGCGTTACTGAAGAACTTCTCGTCAATGTTCCTGACGGACTTAATGTAACAGATGGAGTTACAGATGGCGTAACAGTTTGTGTAGATGACCCAGACCGTGTTACGGAAGGAGTTGCAGAAGGTGTTGCCGAGCCTGTAGGGGTGAGAGATAAAGTTATTGACGGTGTCAAAGAGGTTGTTGATGTCGTAGAAGAAGTTCCTGTTAGAGTTTGGGAAGGCGTTTCAGAGGGTGTGCATGTCACGGAGGGTGTCCGCGATATTGTTTGGGAAGGTGATTTAGAGGGTGTGGGACTTATAGAAGAAGTAGGAGAGCCCGTTGTGGTCACAGATGGTGTTCCTGTAGATGTAGGAGACGCAGTATTTGTTGAATTACTACTTGCGGTTGTAGTTATGGTGGTTAGAGAGGTTGAGGTTTCTGTAGAAATTGCAGTTGTAGTTTCCGTTCCTAAAGAGGAACTCGTCGCGGTTTCCAAAGAAGTACTTGTGCCTGTTGCGACCGCCGAACTCGTCGCGGTTTCTACAGAGCTGACCGTAGCTGTAGCAGTCACTATAGAACTTACTGTTACTGTGGAAATTGCTGTTACAGTTTTCAGAGAACTTCCTGTAGTTATTGCAGTTTCTGTAGAAATTGCAGTTGTAGTTTCCGTTCCTAAAGAGGAACTCGTCACGGTTTCCAAAGAAGTACTTGTGCCTGTTGCGACCGCCGAACTCGTCACGGTTTCCAAAGAAGTACTTGTGCCTGTTGCGACCGCCGAACTCGTCGCGGTTTCCAAAGAAGTACTTGTGCCTGTTGCGACCGCCGAACTCGTCACGGTTTCCAAAGAAGTACTTGTGCCTGTTGCGACCGCCGAACTCGTCGCGGTTTCTAGAGAGCTCGCCGTAACTGTTTCTGTCTCCACAGAAGTCGCCGTTCCCAAAGAGGAATCTGTCGCAGACCCTATTGGGCTTTCTGTTATCGTTGCAACCACCGTCACACTTGGACTTTCCACTGATGTTTCAGAAACCGATGGGTATACAGAATATGAGGGAAAGGATGACATAGATGCCTCGAATGATACCGTAATCTTTGCGGATACAGATGATTTCAATGTGGCAGTCGCCGAGCCTACAGGGGAACGTGAATTGGACCACTCCGCAGAAGAAGAACGAGAAAGTAGGGACGATGAAGAAACACTCGCAGAAAGCGTGCCCGTCTTGGAACTCGTCAAGGACTTGCTAGGAGTTGCTGAATGCGACCCGGTTTTTGTTCCTGTTGTTGTTGTGCTGACCGTTCTTGAAATTGCGGGAGTTCCGGTGCTTAATTGGCTGGCCGTCTGAGAAACGGACACGGTGCTGGTCTTGGAACTCGTTGGACTCTCTGATTTGTTGGGCGAAATAGAGGAAAGGGGTGAGGCTGAAACGGAAACACTCTGTGTTGTAGATTTCGATTCGGCTGGGCTTGTAGACTCCAAGGCCGTTCCAGAGAGGCTCGGTGTTGCGGAAGCGCTGGGCGTCTCGGAGGCCGACCCAGAATCAGTATAGGTTGCCGTATTTAGAGCAGACGATGTGTGAGTTGTGGTTAGGCTCTCTGCAGCTGTTCCAGTATAGGTGGTTGTAACCGTCTCCGTGACTCCTGTAGGGAATGTAGTCATACTCGGTGTGCGCGTGCTCTCTAGAGATGCTGTTACGGACTTGGATACGGTTGTGCTTGAGCATCTTGAGCCGGTAGGTGAGGGGCTAGAATACTTAGACCGCGTGAAAAGTGCCGAGCGGCTCTGACTAATAGACAAGCGACTCGTTCCACTCATCCTTAGGCTTAATGTACATGTATTCGATACGGAAGGTGTAGATGTCACTTTTGTACTCCGAGTAAATGATGCTGAAGCCGAAGCCGTTTTTGTGGCCGATATGGACGCAGTTCCGCTCTTGGACTTGACTGTAGAGATGGATAAGCGAGCGGATGCCGTTTCCGAGGTCGTAATAGATGAACCAGATGTAAGACTCGACGTGTACGAACTGATAGGTGTCTGTGTTGTACTCGCCGTGTCTGTCTGAGAAGTCGTGGGGCTGCGTGTTCCAATAGGTGAGGCGGAATGCGTCTTAGAAATTACAGGCGTTCTGGAAATAATTGAAGTCCTCGTTACTGTAGACGTGGTCGAGGGACAGGGTGACGGTGCGGGTGTCGGCGTCACGGTTTTTGTTCTTACTGGAGTGCCTGTTGGTTTTGATTGCTTTGTGGAACTCGTTGACGTAGTGGATGTCTTGGAAACACTCGTGGATCTCGTCCCAGAGCGAGTATTGACTATGGTTATGGTGTTCTTTGTTGAGCCCGTTGTTGTGCGAGTTTGTGACATGCTTCTCGTTGTCGACGTGGTCGACGTGGACGAGCGCGACTGAGTTGTGGAGCGTGTAGCGGATGCTGAGCCCGTTGACGTTTTGGACACACGTGTAGAGGCTGTCGATGTTATTGTTTGTGGTGCGCTCTTCGAACGAGCCGTCGTCCGAGTGAAAGAGGGTGACGACGAGGCTGTCTTGGAACTCGTGACCGTCCTTGAAACGGATGCGCTGGCCGAGGATGTCTTAGAGGAGCGCATAGAGGTTGATGGTGAAGGAGTTGCAGAGGTCGTCTTGGACGTACTTGCAGAGGCAGTACCGGTCCTAGATGCCGTTGTCGTCTTCGTGGTCGTTGTACTACTTGTGGTCGTCTTTGTGCTTTGCGCAGTTTGTGTAGGATTCGACGTAGAGGTGGTCGTCTTGGAGAGAGTGGCCGTGCGGGTCGCGGTGGTCGTTCTGAAGGGCGTTGGCGTTAGGCGCGCAGTTAATGTGCTCTCCCGTGTCTGTCTCATCGTCTTCGTGCCCGTCGTCGTGCGTGTGGAAGTTTTTGACTGTGTTGGCGACTGTGAAGGAAGCACTGCGAGATTATTAGCGGACCCCGTGTATAACAATCCTAGTATTAGAAATTTGCGAAAGATGTTCATTAGACCATATAATATGTATTGAGATTATTATTAAAGCCTGCGTGCCGTTAAATCCACCTCCCGTTCAGGAATTGATGGACACCATTGGAATTTCCCCTGAACAATCCGGCATTATGCGTGATTTTCAGCATATTTGGATACAATATTTTTGGGGGTTTTATGGAGCGCACGGCGTTTATATTCCCTCCTAGTAGAATGGACAGATACACGCAACTCTTCTGGCTCTTTACACTGATGTTTGTTGGTCTGTCGGCGTATTTAGTCTGCTGCACGAAGCGGAGTAATGCGTTTTATCTCCAGGTTGCATCTGGACTTGGTATTTTTGCGACGAGCAAGATTGGGCGGAAATTTCTGGGGTTGGCTTGAGGGACTTTAGGGGGTTATAAAAATTGATATATTTTTACTAATCCACCTAGGTATGACCGATTGGACGAGAGTTTACGCCTACGAAAAGCACACATACGTAGAATCTTTTCCAGTCACGAGTTTTCTACTAGCAGGTGTCAGCAATTACAAGGAGACTGTAAAAGACATACAAATTGGCGATGTGCTTGATATGGAGTTCGAAACAAACAAATATGACAGTTCCGCAATTGTTATAAAAAATCTTGGCGATACGTGCGGATATGTAAAAAAGGATGAAAAGGAAAAAGTGCAGTCTCACGTTCCGTGCCAAGTAAAAGTGATTGATAAACGACTTGTGGATTTCGGAAAGGGTATTTATAGTTTGAGGGTGGATCTTGCTGGAGAAGAAAATAACTAAAATAAAATTGAATATTTCTGCCGATTTTTTACAAACACACCATGTCATCTACGAACATTTACATCCTCAAACTCCAAAGCGGGAAGTACTACGTTGGTAAAACGACAGATCTAGAGCGCAGGAAACAGGAGCACATCAACGGAACTGCGTCTGCGTGGACAAAAAAGTACAAGCCGGTTTCCGTGGAGAAAACTATTCCGAATGCGAGTGCGTTTGACGAGGACAAGTGGACAAAAATATACATGGAAAAACACGGCGTAGAGAATGTTCGTGGAGCAGCGTATTCTCAGATGGAGTTGGATGAGGCTCAAAGAGAAACTCTGCAGCGTGAAATTCGGAGCGCAAAAGATGCGTGTATGAAGTGTGGGCGTTCTGGGCATTTTGCGAAGAGTTGTTATTCGAAAAAAGTAGAATACGAAGAAATTGACGAAGACGAGGAAGAGGAGGAAGAGGAAGAGGAGGAAGAGGAAGAGGAATACGGTTGTGAGTTCTGTGACAGAACTTTCACAACTGTTTTCGGGTGTTCCGTTCACGAACGAACGTGTAAAGAAAAGAGCACCGCACATTACTACGTGAAAAAGACAACTAGCAAGAAACAGAATGCGTGTTATCGCTGTGGAAACACGGGGCATTATGCGACAGATTGCTATGCTTCACGTCATGTGAAGGGGCATTATTTAGATTAGCCTACCCCAACAGAGCCCGCCGAATCCACGGCAAATCCGGATAATACGCAAGAGCGAATTTCAGAGCCAGAGCCCGCTCCAACATCGCCTGATTTTTTCCGCCAGACAAACTCTCCACTTCCAAACTCTTCAGCATCGCCCCATTCGCAGCCACAGCCGCATCCACGAATTTCGTAATGTCCTCGGTTGTCATCTTCAGCCTGTCCGCCACTTTCAAGAGGCCCTCACGGAGTCGGTCGCTAGACAAATACGGCCTCTTTCCATTGCAACGAACAAGAGGAGTCTTCTTGTTCGTATTGAAGCGCCGCTCGATTTCCTGGATGTACCGATTGACAATGAGCGCCGGATCCGTTTTCCAGTGTTGCCGCTTCGTATTATTGATGGCGTTGAAATAGTCCACGGCGTCCGACTCCGACTCCACACCCTTTTCACGCACGGTCACGAAGAAATCCGGCTCGCACAGCGTATCCCGAAAGAAGTCTCGGACGACCGACGCCCGATGTTGGCCGTCAATAAGATAGCGCTGGACGATGGGGACGCCATCTGTATTCGGCTCCGTGTACTGAATAATACAGTAATTGGAATCCAGTTTTTTCACATCCGAGCCGACCGCAGCCTTAATATGCTCGGCGTGCGCCGTGTCCAAGATCCGGTTTCCTTTCCAAATTGGAATGGAAATCAGCTCTTTCGCCGACATTTTCAGGAGTTTTGAGCCGTCGTTATAAGTGTGGAGCATTCCTCGTGTGTGTGGCCTAGTGTTTGTGGGACGCCCGTTTCAAATTTTCTTTACGCCCCCCACACATTTCAGCGGTCTAAATAGAATGAATCATACCAAAAAAAACAAAATAATATGCTATACAGGAATGAATGCTAGAAAAAACGGAAAACACACTCCTAAAAATTATGGAAACATAACAAGGAAGTTGTACCCGAATTCTAAATGTAAGAGAATGGAAAATTACCCCAAATGGCAAAAATGCCCCGAGCGCAATAATATTAATGGGTGGGTTGACTTTTTTGGAGCAGAATACACAACTCCCGAAGAATGCGATGATATTATTAAAAACAATGAAAAAATGAAGAAAAAATTCAAGAAATTCAAAAAAGAAGAAGATATACTCCTAGAAAAACTCAACAAATGCAAAACGGAAAAGTGCGCTGAACTAAACAAAGAGCGCATGAAAGAACAAGAAATATACGAGAAAGAACAAGACAAGAGTTGTCCGCAGAAATCATCGAACGCCTTCTACGAATGTTCAACCCGGTTTTATGAAAAATCCAAGTACAAACAAAGCCTTTTCGATTTCGTTGAATGCGGAAAAAAGGAGTGTGCAAAAGAAAGAAAAACGTTGAAGAATTTACGGCGGGAAGCGGAACGCAAGAAGATTATTATTTAGGGCGACCTAAACTCCCCACTCCCATAAAAACCCCAGAGATGCCGACCAAGTCCCTAAAAATCACCGTGAAGGACAAGTCGACGAAACTCCCTATAAAAGGACAGGGTGTCATTCTGTTCAACAGAACCTCCACAACGAACGCTAAATTCGCCTTTTTCAGTTCGGGTCGCACAAATAAACTCTCCGTGGAGTTTTCCGAGAGCGGTATCCACGTCTCCACAAACAACGGACCCCTTATCGATTCCACGAATACGAAGGGCCTCGTTGTAGACCTCACCGTCCCCTATTGGTTCAGTCTGGATTCCCAGAACCAGATATTGCTGTCGGGAATCGGTGAGCCCCGTATGGAAACTGTCATCTACTCCTACAGATTTCCCACCGCTCTTCACACCTCTAACAGAGAGTTCCTAGAGAGCCTGTCGCACGTCGTGTATGACTGCGACAATACGCATCTATCCAACGGATTTACACCTCTGAAGATTCTGCGTGACCCGATCACAGACAGCGTCCCTCTCACTCTAAAAGACATGGCCACGCTCACAATGGATGACGTGGCCTCGGGGTCCTGTATGCCCGTAGCAAACCTCCCTGCGACGTCGCAGAAACTCTATAACTGTATTGCCGGACCGAAGTTCTCTCTCGATAGCCCTGAGTTCCCTGAATTCTACAAGGCAATTGAGTACAGCATCGCCACGCCTGGATGCTGGTGCTACGAGACGCTCAAAAAGAAGGCGACGGAGTTCAGTAAGGATCGTCCGAATATTCTGGAGACGTATTTGCGCATTACGCTTGGACAGAACAACGGTGAGTCGCCCGGTGTTCCCTATGTCATGGAGATTTGGCCGGCGGCTCATTATTCGCCTGTGCACTCGCACGCTGGCGCTGAGGCCGTCATTCGTGTTCTGGAAGGAGGCATCCACGTAGACCTGTATCCATATCTTTCTAAGGATGTAGTCCCTTTTGTTCGTGCGGATTTTGTCAAGGGGGACATCATGTGGATCAGCCCCACGCTCAATCAGACGCACCAGCTGAAGAACACGACCGGTTCGGCATGTATCACGATCCAGTGCTACATGTACGATGAGACCGATGACAAGCACTATGACTATTTTGACTATTTGGACGAGAAGGGTGTCGTCCAGCAATACGAGCCGGATTCGGACATGGATTTCGTGGCGTTCAAGGAACTCATCTTTGAGGAGTGGTCTGTGAAACCTAGATGGTGTTGTTTTAAGAGGCATTAAAGTGATGAGCTACCGCTATGTGCTTAAATAAAATCGCGCCAATAAAAATTGAGATCGTGGGCATCGTCATCCCATTCAAAACCCCGGAATGCCGTATACTCTTGTTATTGTTCCTGTGCACGGCGACCATAACATCGTTCAATACTATAACGAAATCGCAGCTCTCCCTCGTTCTGACGAGAATGCTGGGGTCGATCTTATTACCTGCGAGAGCTGGGGTGGAATCGAGCCTCATCTCCTAGATCTCGGTGTTCGCGCCATGCTCGTTGATTCTGCAACGAAGCAGCCAGTACATTACTGGTTGCTTCCTCGCTCTTCTATCTATAAGACCGGATACTTCATGGCGAATTCCGTCGGTGTCATTGACAAGACCTATAGGGGTATTCTAAAGGCACCCGTTTTGACCGGTGGCTTAATAGGTATGCCTGGACTCCTATACGGACATCGGCATTTCCAGATTGTGGCGCCCGACATGGGCCACATTGAGCGTATAGTTTTGAGTTCTGAGCTTCCTGAAACGGCACGAGGTCACGGCGGATTCGGCTCCACCGGAAAATGATTATCCCAAATATAAGGAATGTCAGAGTCCGGTTCTACGGATGCAAAACAATGTCCCTGGTGTAGTCGCTGGTCTTTGAAAGACGCCGCATGCGACTACGTTTTTTCGTGTGGACTCGACTTTCGAGGGAAATTCCACGTGGGCGCGGGCTGTGGACGCACGTGGTGTTGGCGCTGCGGGAAAAAATACTGCTCACCGTATCATGACCCGACCACAGGCCAGAAACTCGGGAGCGCTAAAGACAGTCATTCGACGACCTGCTGTGCGGCTGAGGACGGATTCAAGCAGGAGGAGTTTTGCGGTGGCGGCTGCTCTTCACATTGTGGAAAGCGTTGGTAATAAGTATGCGCAAGACGGCGCTCCTTGCGCCTTTTACGCCGCCGCTGTTTGGAGGTCAGTCGCTTTTCACAAGGCATCCTAACGTGATGTACATAAAATAAGTACTCCCTTTATGGGGTACTTATTTTATGCCTACATCACTACTGTAGGCATCTGGGCTAAGTTAGGTACACCCTTGTGGTGTACCTAACTTTGGCACATGCCGGTAGTATTTAGCGACATACAAATTCTACTGGAAAATAAATTTGAAGAACGATGCACCTCCGTATAAAAAATACACCTATGAGAGATATTACAGGCAAAAGTTACTTGGCAGTATCAAAAACCGACTTGTACACAGTGAGTGAGTTGAAGTATACAATAACGGGAGAGCCAAACAATGACATTCTTATTGAAAAACTCACTAAAATAATTGGGACTTTCGACAACGAAGTATTACGTGTTCGTATCGACCTATTAAGTGATGCAAATAGCAATTATTCCCTCCATGAAATGGACATCGCGAAATATCGTGCGAAAAGAATAGTTGAAAGTATTAATGGAGATGGTGTCTACTTCATATATTTAGTCGCAGCAGTAAACTTTCTTGAGGCAAGGCGTCACTATAATTGCGGGAATGAATACACTTTGAGGGAAAAATATCTAGAAGACGCAATGACAACTTGTGGAAACAAGACTGTTCAGAAATGGTTGGAATAAACTGACGCAGGAAGAAAATTTGACGAGGCTGCGTTAGTTATTCCTAGCGCAGTAAAAGATGACTGATGCACGTGAACACCGCATTCACAATTTCATAGGAAACTTCATCGCATTTCATCGTCCAAGAAAGAATACTTATTATCTGATCCACTGGGCAGCACAATTGAATTGTTGGACCATTGCGAACATTCAGCCGAATGCCGGTACCATAAAAATCCACATGTCTGGATTATATGGGATCACGTCCTTCGTAAGAATTTGTCTGCATAACAACTTATCTGTAGAAATTAAATCCATCGGCAAATACTTACGTATAGGAGAATTGGATGTTCCCATCGTTGCGCGTGTCAGTGGCTCATCTATACCAATACGCATAGTTAATAATGATTTTGGAGGTGTCACGGGTGGGGAGCCGTATCTACGGGATGTGGAATTGTGGACGCTTCCTCCAGCCGTAGAAACGGCTGCCGCCCGAGATACACCAGCACATTTAGCCTACATTATCAAACCGCTCCCAAAACGGGTTGCGTGGATACTCGCTGAGGACGCCCAGAAAAACGGGGACACTTGCGCAATAACGATGGACCCGATTAACCCTATAAGTGCCGCGGTCACAACGTGCTTTCATTGTTTCCACCACGAATCTATTCAGATCTGGATGGAGAGCAATACAACTTGTCCGCAGTGCAGAGAACCATGTAAAGTTACAAAGGCATTTGAAGCTTGAATGGCTTGTCCACCTATTAGACCGATCAATATTTCAAATCGGCGTAATGATAAATGATACTACACGGCTATTTGTCCAAATTAATTGGAACTTTATATATGACGAGATTCATCAAGAATGTAAAGCACACCTACAAGCAAAGTTACCGATGTATACTACTAAAAAAAGAATCTTATTGTAATTGCACACACCATAATCATGTACACCGATATAATAAGCTTCATTCTACTAGATTTTGCATATATATCACCATATCCTGTTGTAGTAAATGTAGTTATTAAATAATATAATATACTTATATAACGATCACCCCAAGACTTAGGAAGATTATGTAAATCATCATCTGTAACCCAAAAAACCAATAGTAAACTAAGAAATACATTTAGGATAGTAATATATGAAAATATTATAAAAACGTCTCTTAAAGTTTTTTTGCTCATTTCTATTATAGAATAGTATAAAATATTGTCTAAATACCATGAATAATAATATTGGCATGTGGGCTAAGTTAGGTATACCCTTGTGGTGTAGCTAACTTAGCCCACATGCCTACAGTAGTGATGTAGGCATAAAATAAGTACCCCATAAAGGGGGTACTTATTTTATGCACATCACGGTACTTATTTTCGATACTATTTAGTGTATTTTCTTCACTGTTATCATAAATACATATGTTCGTAAATCCAAGACCATACAGATAATACTGAATCCATTCTTCCACATACTTATCCTCATATTTCATGATAGCACAAACTGCCGATGTATCGGTTTGACTTCCTCCCTTAGATCGTCTACGTTTCGTATACGCTTTCATTTCCTATATCTGCATGTAATAACACCCATACCTACTTTACAATCATTTATTAGACCAACGAACATTTCAAACCGGCATCAACCTATATGTAGTAACTATGCGTGTTTCCTTATTCTTCGGCTAAGATGGCTACGAGGCTTTGCACCAAAAGGGAGATTTGTTCCTTTTCCAAAGTCAGTATTACGCTTACGAGTAAGATTACTAATTTTTACACCGTCTTTTGGGGCGCGAACAATATAACGTTTATCCTCTCGTTTTTTTACAAACCATCTATAACGTGGTCGTTTAGTTCCAGGTAAATCTACAAGGAGAGCCTTCTGTAGGGTGAAGTGCGAAAATTAGACCAACGAACATTTTAAACCGGTACTCTTTTTAATATATTTATCCAAATTAGATATGGTATCTAAAAAAACACGAAAAAGAACTAAGGTATCAAAAAGGGTGTTGGAAATGTGGAATGACCCAGAAACAGTTTGGGGTAAAAATAAAGAACTTGAAAAATTCTGGGGACAATTAGCTTCCGGAAAAAAAGTAGTTCTTATTTACAAAGATAAAACACATAAATATGTAAATGAACCAAAGAGATTTACAAAAAAACATGAAACTATGTTTAATGAATTTAAGGAAGATAATAATATACTAGCAATATTATCAAGCCCTCAATCACAAGATGCATATGAACAATATTTATATCCAAAGGCTAAGGATAAATCAGTTAATTATGTTATAGAACATTATACAAAATATTTTAAACCAATCACAGCTGGTGAGAAACTTCGGATTCCATTGCCGTGATGTTCAACGGTCTAAAATTGACTCATTTTTTAGATGTGAACAAATTATAAAAGATGTCCCTCGACCTATATATCGGACCCATGTTCGCTGGAAAATCGTCCGCCGTCTTGGGAATTCTGCGCCGTCATTCTTTCATCGGTATCAAGACGCTCTGTATTACAAGCAGTCTTGATACTCGCTACGCGGACAATTCCATTGTGACGCATGCTGGCGAGCGTTACCCTGCGCGCGCCACAGAAACTCTCATGCCACTTCTAAAAACTCCCGAGTTTTTAGAAGCGACTCACTTGATTATTGAAGAGGCACAGTTCTTTCGGGACCTTAAACAATTCGTCTTGTGTGCTGTGAATATCATGAAGAAGCATGCGATTTGTGTCGGCTTGGACGGTGATTCCGTAGCGGAGCCTTTCGGACAACTCTTGGAACTCGTCCCGCACTCTAATCATATCCATAAATTTCGCGCACTCTGCTGTCAATGTAAGAACGGCACGGAGGCGATATATACTTGTAGGAAATTAGATGCGCCCGAGCAGACCGAGCAGATTTGTGTAGGAGGCGCTGACCAATATGAGGCGCTTTGTCGAACTCACTATCTCGACTCGACAATTCTTCGCCTACGTGCAGAACCTGCGCAAATGCATAAGTATTTAGAGGGCAGAAGTATTTAGAGGATTACATTGCGCCTGTTGCAGAGAGTCCGAAGAACTATCTAGAATACTTACTCAGATTTGTTGGACTTGCGCAATCTGGGGATTACTTACTGAAAATGTATCCACTTCGTGGATCGGGAAATTCTCCATCTATACCGTGATGTGGGCATAAGTTAAGTAGCGCCAAGTAGTTAACTTTGGCATATCACGGTATGCCCACATTACGATACCCACCGATAAAATTGAACTACTTTTTTTCGTGACGAACAAATACCACATGCTCGTCTGCTGCGCCCCTTTACAGACGAACAATTATGAAACTTTTCGCATAGGTGATACGATTATTACCGACGCGAAATCCGTTCGCCCCGCTCTTCCTGGTGACATAGTCCTCCTTGACTGTTCCGGCAATGTCACTATAGAAAAGCGCACAAAACACACCGGACTCGTCGGCACAATAGAAATGGGCTCCTCCATCAAATACGGTTTCACTTCACGCGGAATCCCAATCTATCTCTTTGTACCCTGGAATGAATCCTACCCCCCCTTCTACGTCGGCTCTTCCTATAAATCGAAGGAAAATATGCTCGCCATTGTGGACTACGACTCGTGGGATAAGCAAGCGAATTGTCCTCGCGGCTCCTGTCGCACGATTCTTGGTATCTGTGGTAACCTCGCAGCTGAACACGCAGCCCTCATAGCACATGCTTCTCCGAACCCGTGGAAAAAGAGTCTGCTCCCCCCCATACTCTTTCCGAGAGTGCGCGCTGCAGCTACAACTCTCATTTACGCTCCCACATTTCATATTGACCCTTCTGGATGTAAGGATATTGATGACGCCTTGACGCTTCTTGTACAGGATGACGGACAAGTAGTCGTTCACATTCACATTGCCGATGTTGCGACGCTGCTTAGTCCTAATGAGTCCCTTTGGCGTGCTGCAGAAATCGGACAGACGCTCTATACAGACGGCAAGGTTCAAGTCGGGCTCTTTCCGCCAGTTGTAGAGGAATCGCTTTCCCTTCTGCGCGGATGCAGTCGCCCCACACTCACTCTGCGTGTCCTCTGGAATCCAGCGACGGGCTCCGTTGGCTCTGCGACCTGGCAACATACGGAGGTTATCGTCAAAGAGTCTTTCACCTACGAAACTGTGTTGAGATCAACGCACGCACCCCTTTTGCGAGCCCTCTGCGTCGCTCTTGGTGGGGAAGACACAGGCGACTCCCACGAATGGGTCGCACAAACAATGCTCTATTATAATCGCGCCGCCGCCACCGTAGTCCGCAAAGCCCGCACAGGCATTCTCCGTCGTCACAGTCCGCCACAACAGTCCGTTCTTGAACGTATCCGTGAGTTTGCGACCATTCCGAAGTTTCTTGCGTATTCGTCAGGAAGCTATTGTGGTGCGGATACGACTGAACCAACAGAACATTGGGGGTTAGGCGCAAGCCTGTACTGTCACGCATCCTCCCCTATCAGACGTTTTGCCGACTGTATCAATCAAATATCTATAATGAACGCGCTGTTCGGGTATGACCTCCCTATTCCCACACACTCTATCAGCGGACTTAACACTACTGAAAAAGCGGTGAAAACTTATGAGCGCGACCTCTTCTTTGTCCGACGATTTCTCACTCTTGGTACAGGAATTGACCCAGAGCTAGGCGTAATTGTAAATGCCACCGAAGAAAAGGTAAGGGTGTGGGTGGAGAATTGGCGACGAATTGTGCGCGTGCGCCGCCCCCTTAATGGTTGGGATTTTGAGCCGGTCCTTGGAACAACCGTAGTAATTAAGACGCACGCAAATTACACGGAGCGGAATTGGAAGCGGCGTGTCACGATGCGCCTAAGCATCGCACCTTAAAAATTGATATAATTTTCCGCTCCGTATTTTTACAACGAATGGACCTTCTTAGACGAACGCAAAGAAATATTCTGGAGTTCTTCCGAGAAGATCCAAAGACGCTCATGCTGAAAGAGAAACACTACGCAAGTATTCATCGCGCTGTTATTGTGAAACGAGGTCAAGTAATCGCCTCCGCATCCAACAATTATGGCTCGCGAAGTCGCGGCTCTGGTTATTCCCGCTCAAGTATTCATGCTGAAAAAAATGTCGTGAAAGTTCTTGGGAATATTCATAAACTACAGGGAGCCGACATGTATATCATGCGATTTTCTCGCTGCTCCGAAATGAAATTTGTGAAATCGACCCCTTGTTCTGCATGCCGAGTATTCTTGGAAAAGTGTATACGCGAATATGGTCTGAAAAATGTTTATTATATTGAATAAGATAGAGATTCTAGAATGGCCATACCATATGTTGTATTACCACCGAAATCCATGATTTTTGTCATGCACAATTTCACGTCGGAGTTAGACCCCGATTTTCCGCCCAGTCTTTCCGCTACATTTTCCGGACTCGGCTCCAACCAATTCCTAGTTTTTTGCATTTTGGAGACACCCTACGTGAACACATCTGCAGAAATTTACAATCCTGGCACGAGTAGCCTTGTAAAGCGCTATGATGCATACAATGTCGCAACGGGTGATTGGCTTGCAAACGACACTACGGGATATGCGTGGATTGTGAGCACAATTCACAATGTGGTAGACGCCCCGACTTCTGCAAAAAACACCGGTCGCTATTATTTTTATGCCACGGTGGACGACTTGTACGCGTATAATGCGGGCCTGGACTCCTCGGGCTCCGCACAAGGTGGTCCGCAGAGTGCGGATACACGGGTTGTACAATTCACGGTGAACGAAAATGGAATTCCGGTATTCCGACCCACGGACAAATTCACGTTGAGCGCAAATTTCACAGGAAATATTCTTGGACGTTTTGCTGCGGTGAACAATTACAGGAAACAGGTGCGAATTTACCAGTCGGGCGCAGCTTCCACATTCTCTGTGGGTGACCCTATCTTCATAAATACAAGCACGAACCAATTCCAGCGCTCCAATACTCTTGGAGATGTTCCCGAAATTTACTCGACAATCGGCGTGGTAGACACTATAGGAATTCCGAGCGCCAACTATTTCACGTTTAAGCCTTTCGGGCAATTTCGGCCGAGTTCGCAGGTCTCTCTGACGGGGCCTGTGGGTACGACGTACTACATTGACCCGACGAATACAACTCAATACACGACGGTTGAGCCGGCAAATAATCCATTCCCGGTGTATCAGATTATAGACCCAAGTGGAAATGTGATCCAGTTGCCAGCCGCAGTTGGTGGAGGGATAGGGTCAACTGGGCCAACTGGGGCAGCCATATATACCTCTATTGTTTTTGATGGGGGAGATTCAACGACCAATCTATTTCCTGCTGGCCCTGCATTTGACTGCGGGAGTTCCATTTAATGGCACATGCCGTTAAGGCAGGTTTAATATTTTCTGTACTTACCGATAGGGATGCCGATTATTCAACTCCAATTTCGTAGAGATACTGCTGCGAACTGGACGTCTAACAACCCGCTTCTGCAAAGTGGCGAGATGGGGTTGGAGACAGATACGGGATTTTTCAAAATAGGTAATGGAACCGTTCTTTGGAGGCTGCTGCCATATGGTGGGCTTCAAGGCACTACAGGAGCCACAGGCACTGCTGGGACAACTGGTGCAACTGGCACTGCTGGGACAACTGGCGCAACTGGCACTGCTGGGACAACTGGTGCGACTGGTGCGACTGGTGCTGCTGGGACAACTGGCGCAACTGGCACTGCTGGGACAACTGGTGCGACTGGTGCTACTGGGACAACTGGCGCAACTGGCACTGCGGGCACTGCTGGCGCAACTGGGT
>Ga0209596_1000042_pt1 | contig 111978 bp, 106 predicted proteins | sample M_130807_MF_Meta_FD_187314 | JGI IMG/M metagenome (GOLD analysis project Ga0209596, IMG submission 187314) | Freshwater microbial communities from Lake Montjoie, Canada to study carbon cycling - M_130807_MF_MetaG (SPAdes) (version 2) | ecosystem: Environmental > Aquatic > Freshwater > Lake...
ACAGGGCCGACTGGGATGACGGGGGCGACTGGGATGACTGGGGCGACTGGGATGACTGGGGCGACTGGTAATACGGGGGCGACTGGTATAACCGGCCCTACAGGAGATAAAGGATCTACTGGGATGACTGGAGCGACTGGGATGACTGGGGCGACTGGTAATACGGGGGCGACTGGTAATACGGGGTCGACTGGGATGACTGGGGCGACTGGTAATACGGGGCCGACTGGTAATACGGGGGCGACTGGGATGACTGGAGCGACTGGTAAGACGGGGGCGACTGGGATGACGGGGGCGACTGGTAATACGGGGTCGACTGGGATGACTGGGGCGACTGGTAATACGGGGGCGACTGGTATAACCGGCCCTACAGGAGATACAGGATCTACTGGGATGACTGGAGCGACTGGGATGACTGGACCGACTGGGATGACTGGAGCGACTGGTAATACGGGGCTGACTGGGATGACTGGAGCGACTGGGATGACTGCAGCGACTGGTAATACGGGGGCGACTGGTATGACAGGGCCGACTGGGATGACAGGACCGACTGGTAATATGGGGGCGACTGGTAATACGGGGGCGACTGGTATGACAGGGCCGACTGGGATGACTGGGGCGACTGGGATGACTGCAGCGACTGGTAATACGGGGGCGACTGGTAAGACGGGGCCGACTGGGATGACGGGAGCGACTGGTAATATGGGGGCGACTGGTAATACGGGACCAGGCGGCTTAATACACGTACAGAACTTCAAAGTTCCAGCACAAGCTGGAATGAATACTACTGAACCCACAGTGACAGATATGTCTGTTGCAGCAAATGCAAATACATTTATGAGTTTTACAAAGGATACGTCGTCAGGCTCAACATCTGCAGCCGAGGTGCTATACGCTGCAACTCCTACTCCATCATTTACTTATACATCAGCTAGTGGTAATTCTAAAGCTCTTGTTTCATTGGGGCTTTCTCTTACGAACAACGCGCCATTTTCTATGAGATATATTTTGAGTAGGGTTGTTGTCTACAGTAATGATATGGTATCCATGCTCGCGGGGAGCGGGAATGGCGCGTTTGCCGACAACACCGGCACAGCCGCTTCGTTCAACTGGCCTCGCGGCGTGGCCGTGGACCGCGACGGCAACTTCATTGTCGCGGACGAGGGCAACCACCGCATCCGCAAAGTCACAACGGACGGTGTGGTGACCACGCTCGCTGGGAGCGGGTCGCCCACGCTTGCCGACAACACCCTAGGCACAGCCGCTTCGTTCAGGAGCCCTTCCGGCGTGGCCGTGGACCGCAGCGGCAACATCATTGTCGCGGACAGGGAAAACCACTGCATCCGCAAAGTCACACCGGGCGGTGTGGTGACCACGCTCGCTGGGACGATCATGGCCGGGAATGTCAACGCCACCGGCGCGAGTGCGCGGTTCAACTGGCCTTATGGCGTAGCGGTAGACAGCAACAACAACATCATTGTCGCGGACTGGAACAACCATTGCATCCGCAAAATAAGTTTGCCGATAGGGAAAACAAGTTGGAATGACGTACAGATAACTACAGGTGATAGTAACTCAGGCGGTGTGGTGACCACGCTCGCTGGAAGCGGGTCGGCCACGTTTGCCGACGGCACCGGCGCAGGCGCTTCGTTCAACTACCCTCAAGGCGTGGCCGTGGACAGCAACAACAACGTCATTGTCGCGGACCGGTTCAACCATCGCATCCGCAAAGTCACACCGGGCGGTGTGGTGACCACGCTTGCTGGGAGCGGGTCGCTGGCGTTTGCCGACGGCACCGGCGCAGGCGCTTCGTTCAACTACCCGTGGGGCGTAGCGGTAGACAGCAACAACAACATCATTGTCGCGGACAACTTCAACCATCGCATCCGCAAAATAAGTTTGCCGATAGGGAAAACAAGTTGGAATGACGTACAGATGACTACAGGTGTTAGTAACTCAGGCGGTGTGGTGACCACGCTCGCTGGGAACGGGTTGGCCACGTTTGCCGACGGCATCAGCGCAGCCGCTTCGTTCAACTTACCAGCCGGCGTGGCCGTGGACAGCGGCGACAACATCATTGTCGCGGACACGTACAACAACCGCATCCGCAAAATCTCCAATACTGGTATTGTATTCACCCCCAGCTCAACTTACTCTTCAACGACCGTACCGCCGTTCGTCCTTAACACAACAGTGCCATTGTCATTGAATAACAGAGGTAAGTTCGGAATACAAGTGTGGGGTTCAAGTGTTACTACCACATCATTGGCAGGCTCAATGCTCTTAGAAAAGACTTCTATTTTAGACGGAGGGGATAGACGTATTTTCGCAGTCCCTCCTATTCCCAAACTACGCAAACGCTCATCTATAAAAATCCGCAAGAGTTCTAAAATCAACACAAAACGGGCATCGAAAAAGTGAGAGCACACGTCGTCAAATAATAGTGTCTATTTTCTTAATGTATTTCAGATGTCAAGTGTTTCTCATGAAACTAAGGATGATATCTTGGAAGATATAATTTCCAAGATTTCATCGAAAATAAATAAATTAAAATCACAAAAGGGTTCAAAGGCCTATTTAAAGATACGCGAAATTCTAAAGGGCCTACATCTCATTTTAGAGGGCATCGATAAATCACATCCCGGTTACGAAAAATTACAGAATTTACGTGAAATTGCAGAAAAAATTGAATTTACAAATCTAGACGACGAAGAGGCATTATTTTACAACCAAAGAAAGAAATGTGAAGACACCGATAATGTTTCCGTACTTCTTTGGCTACTTTTACCCGAAAATGTGAAGACACGGGCAATACATATGTTTCATACATCGATAGATGCACAGAAAGAATATGAGACCTCTATTTCATCAATATTACAGCGCATTTTGAATAAAACGAGGGCTACATCTCAGAATAAAAAGCAGGCGGAAGAAATTATTCTGAAGAATCTTTCTAGTGCAGCCACCTCTCAGAAAATTTCCAAAGTTGCCAAGAGTGTTACAAATGAAATCAAAGCCTCTGGATACAACGATTTTGTTTCCGACGTAGGGCTGTATTTGAACAGTTTGAAAAGAAAACATTTAGAAAAAAGAGGGCGTGTAAAATCACTTGAATTAAAAAGGGGGAGAAAGAACTTGAGCGGTGGCGGAATTTTTGATACGATTATTTCATTTTTCACAGGTAAATCTAATACAGCCCCGCCCGCCGCCCCGCCCGCCGCCGCCACCGCCCCGCCGCCGCCGCCGCCGACGCTGCTGCCACCGCCGCCGCCGACACCGACGCCATCGCCCCCGACGCCGACGCCGCCGCCCCCGGCGCCGCCGCCGATAACGACGCCGCCGATAACGACGCCGCCGCCTGCTCTACTGCCGCCGCCGCCTGCTCTACTGCCGCCGCCGCCTGCTCTACTGCCGCTGCTGCCACCCTCCTTCACGGGAGCAAATAGTAATACGAGTTTATCTGGAATCATCGGCTATACAGGCTATACGGGTCAAAGGGGTGAACCCGGTCAAACGGGAAATACAGGAGCAACGGGTTCAACAGGAGAAACCGGTCCAAAGGGTGATATGGGTGAAACTGGTCCAAAAGGTGATATAGGTTTATCAGGACTCATCGGCTATACAGGCTATACAGGTCCAAAGGGTGATATAGGTGAAACCGGTCCAAAAGGTGATATAGGTTTATCAGGACTCATCGGCTATACAGGTCCGCAGGGTACTATAGGTTTATCTGGACCAACTGGGCAAATAGGGTTTACAGGAGCAACCGGTGACACAGGTTCTACAGGCCAATTTGCTCCTGTAAACTACACCTGGAATAACTTAGTAAATATACAACAAATATCAGGAGATGTTATTCAACCAGTAAATCTTCTACCAGGAATAAGAAGTTCCGGTATAACAAGACAAAGTTTCAATTTTCCCTTTTCGGCTGCGTTTGGGCTCGATGGTGATATACCAACAAATAGTAATGACTCTATAAGTGATATTTTGAAATTTTCTATGACAGACCTGAATACACCAGCAAGAGAATATTCTATGTCGATTGATTCTACAGGTCAAAATATTAATATTAAAGAAACTGTAAATGGCTCTGAAGTAATAGTCTTTAGAAATACACCAAGTTCTGCAATTAGTAAAGGTACGCTTTTTATTATAGAGGCGGATGCAAAAGGAAATATGAAATATTATATTGGCTACGGCTACGGCACTATTATTAATTTGTTGTACTCACAACTAACAAATGCAATTCCTATGTCAACCCGTATGTTTTTAAAGGTAGAATACGATATTAGTTGTCAAAATAGACTACCCACATCTATATTATTTGTACAGGCAACAGCTGGCCCCACTGGCTCTATTGGAGATTCAGGTCCAACAGGAGGGAAAGGAGATTCAGGGCCTACAGGCAATACGGGACCTAGCGGTATAATAGGCCCTACAGGATATACAGGTTCGACAGGAGATACAGGCTCTAGCGGTGTAACAGGTCCGATAGGATATACAGGCTCTACAGGTCTAATAGGTCCGACAGGTGATACGGGCTCTACAGGTGTAACAGGTCCGATAGGATATACAGGCTCTACAGGATATACAGGCTCTACAGGTATAACAGGCCCTACAGGAGATACAGGTCCTACAGGAAATACAGGGCCTACAGGTGTAACAGGTCCCACAGGTGTAACAGGCCCCACAGGAGATACAGGCCCCACAGGAGATACAGGCCCCACAGGAGATACAGGCCCTACAGGAGATACGGGTTCTACAGGTGTAACAGGTCCTACAGGAGATACAGGCCCCACAGGAGATACAGGCCTCACAGGAGATACAGGCCTCACAGGAGATACGGGTCCCACAGGAGATACAGGCCCCACAGGAGATACAGGCCCCACAGGAGATACAGGCCCCACAGGAGATACAGGCCCTACAGGACATACGGGTTCGACAGGTGAAATGGGTTTTACGGGAAATACGGGGCCTACAGGCAGAACAGGGCCTACAGGTATGACGGGGCCTACAGGCAGGACGGGGCCTACAGGCAGGACGGGAACGACAGGAGGTACAGGAGATACAGGTCCTACAGGAAATACAGGGCCTACAGGAGATACGGGTTCGACAGGAGATACAGGGCCTACAGGAGATACGGGTTCGATAGGTGAAAGGGGTTTTACGGGAAATACGGGGCCTACAGGCAGAACAGGGCCTATAGGCAGAATGGGACAGACTGGTAATACAGGCTTCACAGGAGACACTGGGGCAACAGGTCCTACGGGCTGGACTGGTTGGACGGGCTCAACAGGTGTCACAGGAGACACTGGGGCAACAGGTCCTACGGGCTGGACGGGCTGGACGGGCTCCACGGGTGTCACAGGAAACACTGGGGCAACAGGTCCTACGGGCTGGACGGGATGGACAGGCTGGACGGGCCCCACGGGTGTCACAGGAAACACTGGGACAACAGGTTATACGGGATGGACAGGCTGGACGGGCCCCACGGGTGTCACAGGAAACACTGGGACAACAGGTTATACGGGATGGACAGGCTGGACGGGCCCCACGGGTGCAACAGGTGTCACAGGAAACACTGGAGGCACAGGCCCATACCAAGGAATATTCACATGGGACATGTCAAGTGCATCAAGTATAACATCAAATGGAAATTTATTGACAATAATCCCTCCTTCGCCCGGAAATTGGGCGCGCATTTTTACCAATGATGTGTATGCAAACAATATAAATTACGTTGCTACCGTGCGTTTAAATACAACAAATATTACGGGCGCTACTATATATTTTGGCGTAGTTAAACCCTCGCTTAGAACAAGTTTGTCCCCTCCTAATACCAGTGGTTTCTATAGTATCGCTGTAACAAATGGTGTAGCGACCGTGCGAGAGGGTTCAAATACATATAGTTCATCTAATACTGGAACAGGTACATGGAGAACGCCTCCCACGGTGTCGTCTACATCTCTACTCACCGTTATGTATGATGGAGCTGGTAATTTTATGTACATGATAGATGGAGATGTATTTTTTCGAAATAGTTCACCGATTTCATCTGTTCCTCCGCTTGGATTTGCCCTGTATGTAGACAGCGGTATTCCCGTCAATTCATCTCTCTTGGGTACATTCTCTATTGGACAGCAAGGAGCCACAGGACCTATTGGCCCATCAATCTATTCTATCAAACCTGTAAATAATAATGCATACAATTCCTCGGGAAATGTGAATATTGTTTCGAATATTGTGTATTTATTTTCCTCCACGTTAAATACGGCCGGCACTCACCCGGATACTGGTGGTGACTGGGTATTTATAACAACTCCGATCGTTTCTGCGTGTACCGTGAATTTCGTCGTGAATTATCCAAACGGCTATACGTCAAGTAGTCAAAAATGCGTTGAAATGGGGCTTCGTCGTATACGTAACACAGTAGGTGGCACACCTGGCTCCGATATTACTCAGGAAGTTCCGACAAAACCAGCAACGGATGCATCCTCTGATTTCTCAGATTCAGTCATCGACTATTCCATTTACATGGTGAATCAGACGTATATGGTTCGTGCGGCTCCTCTTGCTAAAACTACAAGTAGTGTGTTCTCTGTATCCACTGTGAATAATAATACTGCAAGCCCCTTTTATGGAAGAGTCTCAACACCTGGTGTAAGCGGGGCGTACATCGATGCAAGCTCACCCGATCTCGTGAATTCCAGCACGTGGAATTCTGCTACATCGGTTACGGCTCCTACAACTGTCACGTTCAGTCTTATTTATACGGGTTCAACTGTATCCTTTATGGTAAATGGCATGCCGATTACAACGAAACTTGGTAATTCCTTACCCTTTATAACATCTGCTCCAGTCTATGCCGCAATTCGTATACGTGGTCTAGAACAACTTGATACAGTGACACTAAGTGTTTTGCCAACACAGGGTCCTACGGGCGCTTCTTCAAATACAAACCTTTCTCTCATTTCAAAAGCCGCTACGAATGCAGTGATATTGAAGAATGCTACGACTGTTTCCGTAATAAAACCTGCAGCAGTGAATCTTGATATGGTAGACACACCATTTGTCGTTTCTGCAAATGCTTTCACGAATCCTTTTGTTCTGAATTTCCTTTTCAACACGAATACAGGGGCGTCAACAGTACCAACAGATAATGGTACAGCCTCAACAACATCTTCCGCTATTGAGTTTGCAGTGGGTCTTGTTACGAGTGTAGCAAACCGTGATGCGTTCGACGGGGGTCTTACAACACCTATGCAGTATGGACTAATGATAAATACGCCTACGGCGGGCGGGCCGACCACTGTGTATTATAAAACAGATTCCACGAGCTTTCTCACCAGTCTTACCAGTATAGCATCTCCAACAATTTCGCCTGTAAATACCGCCAAGCTCACAAATACGGCATCACAGACGATAGCGTTTGGTGGGAATCATTCACTTCAAATAAAGTTTGACGGAACATTTTTCTTCTTTTATGTCGATGGGTTACTGATAGTACCGAGCACATCCACTGTTACCAATCAGACTTATACATTTGCACCAACAAATAAAGGACCGTATTACCTTGTGATGAGTTTTGCAAATAGCAATCAATATTCGTCGATTCCCTCAGCTCAAACGGCAGCTCCAACAAATTTTGACCTAGAGCTAACGATGAATGACCTATTTGCAGCACCAAACATGATTAGTTCGGCCGTACAAATACGGCAGTACAATATTGTGCAACCAGCGTCGATTCCTAGTTCGACACCCGCGGCAGTGAATACACCGGCTCTCACTTGGAGTATTGACCAACCAAACTCGAGCACGACATCAGAAATATCATACGCTGCAGGCGTTTTCACCTATAGGGCGAATGATAATGTAAGTAAGGCAATGGTGAATTTGATTATAAATATTAGTAGTAATACCAGTTTTCAAATGAGATATGTGGTGTTTCCTGGACAGCCTGCGACAACCACTACACCGGGGCCAAGAATAGTAGGTCCATCGATAGTATCAAGTTCAAACACTCTTAGCATGAAAGATTCCTTCCTCATGAATCATCTTGACTCGTTTATACTACAGCTTTGGGGTACTAATGGTAATTTTTCTGGGACACTTGTTGTAGAAAAAATGCCCGTTGCGTCCGGTGGTGCACAGGATGGGGGCAGTTTGTATAAAAGTATTAAAGTGTATGCTATTCCAAAACGCCATCCTTCAAGAAAGTCATCCCTTCGTATTTGTAGAACTTCAACAAAAAAAGGCCATAGAAAGTAGAGGGCATGAAAGGAGGTGACTGTGGTTGCTCAGGCGGAAAACTTTTTGGGGGGGCAAAAAAAACGGGGCGCAGAGCGCGTGTTTCTCTACGCCAGCGACCTCGTAATCTTACGCGCAAAAAATCTATGCTGCTAAGGTAAATCGCCACCCAATGAATGTCGATGTATGGAACTCCTTTTTCGTAGAGAATGATACCGATCAGCCGTGTCGCACTCGATGTGGATATGCGCCTAATGAGGCCTTACGATCTTTACAGAAGACACTTGGTGAATCCGGTTCTGCATCTACTGCGCGTGCTATTCATCTTGCAGCCGATATTGTTTGTAGTGGCGGCTTAGAGGCTCTCTTTCGGCTTGTATGGGAGTATGCGCTTACGCATATTGGCCTCGCATCTCCTCGCATTTTCGTCTATCTGTCCCAGCGTATTAAAGAGGTTGACGGAATGCTAAAGACGCTCCCCGACGAAATGGCCTATTCCAACGAAACCTTTCAGATTCGTATAGGAGAAATGATAATCGTGCTGAGAGATGCGCCGACGCAAACGATTCTTTCTTGGCCGAAAGTGGCACAGGAAACACATGCGGAAACTTGGATTCGAGCAGTGGCAGTTGACCCTGTAACAGAAACGGCTGTGCTCAGACGGGTATGGCAGTCCGGCGCAGATAATAATATTCTTCGTATTGCGGGTGGGAATCTCTGTAAGGCCGTCATAGACGGCTCTACAGAGAAATCGTTGTTCTGGGTCAAGTGGCTTTTGGACCATGAAGCACTCGTAAATCGGGTGCACCATGGCGCAAGCTTAAGCACGTTGGAGCGTGGTCCCGCAACTCTTGCGGCACGACAAAGAAAACACGTCTCCTATTTTATTCTGCAGCTGTTCGGGGAAATGTATAAGGAATTCGCTGCAAAACAGATGATTCGTATGAACGAGGAAACATCGACCCTCGTTTCTCTTTGGACTACGCCCCCAAAAGGGCTGGGAGCAACAGCCAGGCGCCAAATTCTCACCATACTCACTCAGATTCTCACGGAAGTTCCGAAGTGGAAAATTCCGGCCGCCCCGGCCCTCATCAAAGACCCTCTGTATTTGACAAATGCTGTGAAGGCTGTTCCAAAATTTTTCCAAGAGGTTCTGGCCTACGACCCGCCCAAAAAGGCGGCGGAAATTCAGAAGGCGCTGAAATCGAAGACGCCGCCGAAACCGAAAGTAAAGCCCGTGACGACAACAGGCGCAATGACACAAATGGAGGCATATGAGAGGGCGATGGAGGCCTATTTGACGGGGTCGGGCAAGAAATAGTCCCCCTTTTGTACCGTCACCTGGGTCTTATATGTAACTCCAGGAAGGGTCGCGTGCTTGGACGTATCGAGGATAACCGGGTTATCTGGTTTGACGGTGCTTAGAAGAGAGTCCATAGATGCTATCATTGGTGCGGCCATTTCCCGATGTCCGAGAAGTTCACAGATGTATTGACCTGTGATTTGTGCAAGAAGGGATTGTGACGTCATACATTGTATAATATGTGCCCCACCCTCACGCAACGACTTCTCACCGTTTTCAGAAGGCTGTGAACGAGTGACCCAGAGACGATGGACTGTGCGCCTACGCCCTGTAGGGATTCGGGTGAGTATTCGAGCACAGCAGTCGAGGAATTGCGAAACTTCCCGCTGATTCGTGAGAATCTTCCACTTTTCTTGGAGAAGAAACACGGTCACGCCGGACGCCGTCTCCACTTCCAACATGTGGTCCACACCGTTTAAGGACTGCTCTCCAAACCGATCACGAATTTCCTGTTCGGTCAAGAGTGCAAATTTCCATCCGAGTTGTTTCATCGGCTCTGCAAGTTTCTTTAGAGTCGTACCCACCAATTCTTCAAAAAGAAAGCCGATTTCTCCGGTCCCCTTAATGCCGGTTTCACGCTGCATTCAACCTAATCAAGCACGGTAAACTCAAAAATGAGATTGAACTCATGTCCGCCGAGGTCAATCAGCCGATAAAATTCGTCCCGGATGCTTATTGTCAGTGCTGATATACGCGAGATGGGAGCAGGCGCCGAATAATATATCGGTGTATAAAGTTCCCGATTGAGATTATGGAATCCGTCGCGAATCTCTGGAAGATAAATAATATGGAAACAGTCATGGCGCCCAGCACCCATTTCAATCCGAGTAAGTTCCTTGGACGAGTCCGCATTGATGTAGAGGTAGATACGCTTGATGCAGTAGTCTGTGTCGACACGATTGGGAGAGGAGAGGACTGTTGTTGCTTCATTTATTATGCTTGTGTAATCATAGAAGTCGAACCCGAGTAATTTTGCCGGACATAGAATATTTTCTACGACACCAGATCTTCGATGAATTGTGTCCACATACGGAAGGCCCGTTTGGAAAAAGAGGGTGAAATTAGTCGTTGTTGAGCCTGTTATAGTGAGGCGTTTCGTCGTTGGGCTGTAGTTGACGGTGTATGAATTGGTCACCCCAATCTCATTCAACTTGGTCTCAAGCTCGGCCGCAATCTCGTTGGCCGTATATTGGCCCGGTGTAAGAGTCACTTTGATTTTGGCATCAGTCCCTTCCGCAAACATGAAATTATTCCAATCTGGCGTTATATTGTAGAGGTCTGCAGGAATGGACCCAGACACGAGTTCAATTGCCACAACGTCTTTGAGAGGTCGACGGAAATTCCAGCGAAAATTGTTGCTATAGAAAGACTGTGTGCGACTCCTGTCTTGGCTATTCACTTCTACTGTGATTTTGCGCTCACGTCTAGTCTTCCGATTTGATTCAGGCAATAAAATTTCTTGCCCAGATGTTGTTGCGATTTCCATTTATTAAAGGTGCTTATAATAATGCCTAAAAGTTTTTCGCGCAGAGAAATATAGTGTAACATGGACAACTACTTTTTTGAACGCCTTGAAAATGCTATTAAGAAATTCATGGCAACTCCTGCAGATGAGGAGGCGCATGCAATCGCTATGCAAGCCATACGCCGCTGTAAAGCCATTGTAGCAAAAGATTATAAAGTTCTATGGGAAGAAGTCGAGGGGATTTTATTGGACGTTCGCGGAGATTTAGACCGGATGCAGAGTGACTTGGATAAGGAGAGGATTTTGGTGCGTGAAATTATAGGAGCCTTGAGCAGCACATCTCGGTAGACCAACGAATACTTCAGAATATTCTGTGCTCTAAAATATGTATACTTATAAAAGGATGAGTACTGACCTTAGTATTCATATGAGTACCAGTGTACTCGTTATTCTTTGGTGGGTGTCCGTGTGGGCTATGATAGAAGAGGGTATACTTTTTGTGTCCGGCAACCGGAAACATATAAAGATGATTGTATGTGCTATTATCAGTGTGGGAGTTATTATAACATGTTCGATATTTCCGCATCATATAGGGAGATTTTAGACCAATGAATATTTGAAACCGGCATCTCCCGATAAAAGGAAAAAATACCGGTTTCAAATGTTCGGCGGTAATTCGTACCGGCATGTGCCATTAAATCGTAGAAAGAACTGCCTATTTTTTCGGGAGGTTGTGCCGAATATGCAGCCACTCCTCAAAAATGGACGTCTTCGCCTGGAACGTCCATTTCGCCCACATCAACTGTTTCGTGTCGTCCTGTCCACTCTCCAGCCATTTCGTATACACTCCCTCATTCTGTGTATACCAAGCTGCTTGTACTCGCTCATGTTCATTCGTTTTCTTATCAAATCCTTCGATCCCGTGCCAAGAAAAAAAGCAGCGAACGCCCATGATGAATGCCTCAATATCCATGGACTCCGCAAAACTCTCTTCTAAGCCCCTAACATAACGCATAAACTCGTCGGCGATATTTCCCTCTTTGAACCCTCGTAAAAGTGTACGAATTGCGTCGGCCTGAAATCCACTCATCTATTTAGATTGCTGAACATTTTGAAATGTTTGTTGGTTTACCGTGATGTGCTGAAGTTAAGTAGCGCTGTATCCACTCTATACCTCCCAGGGAGAGTCTTCCCTAGTCGGATGTGACTTCCCGAAGTAAGAATAGTAACTCGTATTCAGATTTGCTCCGGGCGCACCAGTGAGCCCAGCCGCTGCAGAGCAACTTGACCTACGCATCCGAACTAGAGGTGGAGGACCAGTTGATGCATCATCCGACACGTTTGTCACCTTTTTAGGTGTGCTATAGGAGCATCCGGAACGAGTGTAGGACCCTGACGAATCCTGCAAACTTTGCTGACCAGTAGCAGCCATCTTCTTTGCATCATTGACATTCATCATTACAGGCCAATGGCGAATAGCGCTGCGAATTGAGTCACACACATTATCGAAGGCCTCAGAGAAATCGGAGGCGCGCAAGAGCACGGAGGGAGTTGTGGGAAGAAGAATCTGGACGGAGGCGTACGGGTCTGCGTCCCACGCAATCAGTTCCTTCAGAGTGCGAAGTTTCTCAAAGAGAAAGAACTCATCCTTTAAAATACAGACGTTGGCTGTTTGTTTAGACTCATATAGGTAGCGCCACATAAACCCAGGCTTTCCGTCCACCATATGCGGTGTGATACGAATAATCTCATCCTCCTGCGGAGTGGTGGGGGCGTGCTTGATAAAGCGGAGTTCAATAGGGCAAGACACAGAAGACATCCTCTTTACTTGAATATCGGTGGGGGCGGCCTGCCGCTCAATTTTATTTTTCTGACCGTAATTCAGGATGCGTATCACGTCATATAACGTGGTATTGCTCGTATCGGTCGTCATAATATGTGTGGTTCTAGTAGAACTCTACAGTGGCGAGTATTCTGTCAAACAGCCGATAGAACTGTACGATTTCCCGCACCATATTCCTCGGCGGTCTAAGCAGGAAGAGGAAGTCAGGAACGGTGTCCCTCTCGTCATATACCAGTCGTGGAAGTCGCACGAGGTCCCGAAAGAGATGCGGGACAATATCTTGCGGCTTCTAGAGACCAATCCAGAATTTGATTATTACCTCTATTCGGATGAGGAGTGTGCGGCTTTTATTGCGGACAACTACGACAAGGACGTTCTGGCTGCATTTCATGCTTTAAAACCTGGAGCATTCAAGTCTGACCTTTGGCGCTATTGTATTCTCTATAAACTCGGGGGAGTCTACCTCGACATAAAGTACTATTCTACTGTACCGCTTATTGGCGTGATAGATGAGAATCCGACCGTCTTCGTGAAGGATAGTACTGCGTGGAGAGTAACATATGATATATTTGGAGCAGGAAGTATTTATAACGGGTTTATGATTTCCCCTCCTAAAAATGAGGTCTTTAAACTATGTATTGATGAAATCGTAGAATCCTGTAAACATCGTCTTTATCGGAAAAATGTTTTGGATATTACAGGCCCGAGTTTATTAGGCAGGATATTAAAGAATAAATATTCATCCGAATACATACAGAGTCTGCAGTTTAGTTACTATGAACATTTGATAACTACAACACGATATGCTTATATAACGTATAAGAATAAACATATTCTAAAACAGTACGAGGTTTACAGAAACGAGCAAGACGGTATGTTTAAAAAAGACAGCAGTAAGCATTATTTTATACTATACGCAAAAGGGGATGTTTATCAATAAACTTCCTACAGAATAGGTATGAAACGTATATATATTCTTTTATTGGTCGCCGTAGCTTTACCGGTGGCCGCATGGTTCCTATATAAATACAATAGGGACCAGGAAGAGAAAAAGCCCATACAACTCTATAATTTCCCCCACCACATTCCTCGCAGAGCAAAGCAGGAGGAACAAGTTAGAAACGGCGTCCCACTTGTCATATATGAATCGTGGAAGTCACACGAACTCCCGAAAGGGATGCGAGATAATATTTTACGGCTTCTAGAGACGAACCCGGAATTCGATTATTATTTATATTCGGACGAAGAGTGTGCAGCCTTCATCGCTGACAATTTTGACAAGGATGTTTTAGAGGCCTTCCACACGCTGAAACCCGGTGCCTACAAGTCCGACCTCTGGCGCTACTGTATCCTCTATAAACTCGGGGGAGTCTACTTAGACATAAAATACTATTCGACCGTGCCGCTAATCCGCATTATTGATGAGAACCCGACGGTGTTTGTAAAAGACCTCGGAAAGTACTGTATATACAACGCGTTCTTGATTTCGCCGCCAAAAAATGAAATTTTTAGATTGTGTATTAACAATATCGTTGAATCGTGTAAACATAAACTTTACAGGGAAAATCCGTTGGATATAACTGGACCATGCCTTTTAGGGAGAATTCTTCAGGGACAGAACGGCTCTAAATACATAAGTAGTCTTCCGTTAACACACAAAGTTTCACTTTTTATGGACCGCTCTATTACTTATAAGGGAAGAACCATTTTAAAGGAATATGATGAATACAGATTGGAGCATGTGCAAAGTCGTATTGGAAAGCATTATAGTGAAATGTATTGGAAGAGGGACGTTTACAATACACGCTGAGCATCTAAAATCCTGACACGATAACCATACATGACGCAGAGTCCCCCATCCCTCCAGAAAATCGTAGACTTGCTGGAACGTGCTTCTAGAGCGTACTACAATGGTGGACCGCTCTTGATGGACGACGAGTCGTTTGATGCGCTTCTTGCGCAACTACAGGGGCTGGAGCCGAACCACCCCTTCTTGTCCACCGTTGGCGCTCCTCCACCCGCCGAGGGCGCAGTAGAACTCCCCCATTTTATGCCGTCCTTAGATAAAATCAAACCCGGCCAGGGCGTCCTAACACGCTTTCTATTGCGTTATGCAAACACGGTCATATCTGAGAAGCTGGACGGGCTGAGTGCGCTCTGGTGTCCTTCAAAGAGGGCACTCTATCTACGTGGGGATGGACGTGTAGGCCAGACCGTCTCGCATCTTGCGGGCCACATTCAGGGACTCGTGGCCTCTGCGGATAACTGGGCGATTCGTGGCGAGCTCATTTTGCCGAGGGCCAAAGGCGCAAGAGCCACCGTGAACGGCCTTCTTCATCAGAAGACCCCTCCAAAAGAGGAGTTGGCCAAGGTCCGTTTTATTGCGTACGAAGTGGTCTTGCCGGCCGAGATGGGGCGTGAGTCCCAAATGAAATGGTTGGCCGCTCGTGGCTTTGAGACGCCGTGGTGGAAGGCGACGACGGCTCTCACCGAAGAGGCGTGTTGCGAGGCTTTCCGAGAGCGGCGTGAGTGCTCGCCATACGAGACCGACGGCATTGTCGTTGGCGCAAATGCACCCCCTCTAAAGGCTACGACCCTACAGAATCCGAAAGACTGTGTGGCGTTCAAGATGCCCGCGGCGGACCAGTCGGCTCTAACAACAGTGCGGGAGGTCCTTTGGACACCCTCTGCACAGGGCTATCTCATTCCTCGTCTCCGATTTGACCCCGTGAAAATCGGGGGCGCATCCATAGAATTCTGTACGGCCCATAATGCGAGAACTGTCATTGACAAGGCTCTCGGTCCCGGTGCGCGTGTGAAAATCCGTAGGAGCGGAGACGTGATTCCAACACTGGACTCTGTACTATTTCCTGCAGAGACCCCTGCGCTACCTGCGGATCCTGCGTCGTGGGCCTGGGCGGCACAAGACCCCACTACCGCCACCCATATTGTTTCCAAAAAGGCGAGTGCAGAACAGACCACTTCGCAACTTCTACACTTCGCAAAGACCCACGACATCGCTGGGCTAGGCCCGGCGAATTGTAAGCTCCTTGTCAAGGCTTCCATAGACGGCCCCGCTGCGCTTTGGAAGGCGACGGCGCGCACGCTTGGAGCCCTTTTGGGCCCCAAAACGGGCGAGAGTGTCTATGCGACTCTAAGGGGTCGCATGTCCGCCGCCTCAGAGTTGGATTTCCTCTTGAGCAGTAGTGTTCTTCCAAGAGGAGTCGGTGAATCGAAACTAAAGGCCGTCTTTGGAATGTACCCGGATCCGAGAAACTGGGCTGCCGCTACGGAAGTCCCTACAGGATGGACACTGGACTCGTTCCGTGAATTCCAGCGCGAATATCCTAATTACGAACGCTGGCGAGCGGCTGAAATATTCTGGATTCCCTATCCGATTCTTACGGCAGAGGCGGCCGTACCCAAGCAATGCAAAGGCCGCCTATGTTTTACCGGTTTTCGTGATAAAGAACTTGAACAGAGCGTACAACAGCGGGGCTTTGAAATTGTACCCACCGTTACGCAAAACCTCAACGTCCTTGTGACTCCCGATGGAGTTTGGTCAGACTCGGAAAAGGTGAAAAAGGCGGTCAAATACGGCTCTGTGGAAATTCTCAGCTGTTCTGAATTTATAAATAAGTATATAACCAATCACTAGATAGTAATGGGTATATTTGATTCAGTTTTGAATAAAATTTCTTCTGCTGCAAGTGGTGCAAAAGATGCAATTGATAATAAAGCCGAAAGAACCGCTATAAATATAGCTTTTTTAGGTATGGCCCCTGAATGGTTACTTGATGACATACAGCATATGAATCGGTCTATCGGAATTCCTTTACCAGATTCATTCGAACCGACAGGTATGGCCCAACTTGCCGCAGAAACTGCAACATTTGGGTATATTGTTGCTCAAATTATATTTGGGATACTTGCATGTTTGTATTATCTATGGAATAAATTTAAAGTCCTTAGTTTGGCGCTTATTATTATTGCTGTAGGACTCCGCTTTTTCTATACAAAAAATATGAGCCTGTTAAATGACTTTTTATTGAGTACATCAATTATTTCATTGTGTATATTGTGTTTCGTGATTATATGGGTCTTTCTTTTATATTATGTTTTTGATCTGAAACGATCTACTATTAAAAATGGTGTGCTCTACACAGCTCCGCTTGTAAATGTATATGCCAATTTTTTCTCTTCTGATATGAGAAATAAAATAAACAATATTAAAAGTGATAAAGGACTAGGAAAAATGAACGTTGCTTTGTTGGAGGTGGGTTGGACTGCGCTATTTTTTTGTATAATATCGAGCGTTCTGTACTTTACACGCTCTGAATGGGAACCATTTATTGATAAAATTCGAGAGAGTTTTATGAGCAAACAGGACACCAAAAATACTACAGGTGACGCTGGTGGGCCAAGTTACGAGGAGAGTGACGTTGAGCCTTTCATCGACAAAAGTGCAGTTGAAGAGTCGACAGATCCGGCTGAACATGTGACTATAGTTAATATACAACCAGTTTCTATTAAGCAGATTGGATACATTGGACCAACAGAAAGAGGGGGGAGTTTTGAAATAGAAACTGCAATCATTGAGGCCACACGAGCTGGCATACGCTTCTTCGTACTGCAAATCGACTATTTGGATAAGACGCTTGGAAATGGCTTTGAAGAAAAGAAGGAGCCAACCCTTGTATATCGGGATGATAATGGAAATCTGATAAGCACAAATGGGGCTTCTATTACAGATTTAGCGCAGAAAATTTCAACCTATGGATTCAATGCAGATTTCCCAGCGTCCACACAGCCACTCATTCTCTATCTTCATTTTGTCCGCACTCCAAATACTCTCACAAATCCAGAAAAATATTTTAAATTTTTAAAGAAAGTTGCAAAGGCACTTGCTCCTATTCAACCATTCATTTTAAATAAAATTGACACAACAGATTTTACTCGGCAGAAGAATGAACGTGCACTATTATATTCGCAGACAAGTATTTTTGATGGAAAAATTCTTGTCTGGACAAATGCGGATACAACCATCTTTCGAAATACGGCAAAGCTCTCATTGACTGCTGCACCCTTAGAGGAAGACCTAGATTACATGGCCTGTATGAGAGTTTATTTGGATGATGAAAATGATTCGTTCGGTATAACAAGTATGGCACATGGAAAGACAGCGCACGCTGTAATTGCACCTTACGCGCGATTAAATGCAATGAGGGGTATATGGAACAAACCTAATAGTGAGCGTGATGATTTTTCCGTGAAAGGGAAAACACGTTTTGTAATCGCAATGCCTGGACAAACAGAAGAAATAAATGAGCGGGATGTTTACCAGGTTATGAAAGTCCTCGGTGTGAATACGGTGCCTATGAATATCTTTGCTAAGACAAATGTAGAAATACTTTCGCAGATAAAATTGTGGAAGGGAGAGCCATTTCTCAAAATGAAACAGCCAATACTACAGTCATCGAACACAGCTGTTGCAGGTTACACCCCTCCTCCAAACGTTTTAAACTAACTTACTAATAGGTATCTTCTGAATGGAAGAAGATTTGAAATATTTAAAGGAGAGTCCAATCATTGTCCGTGTGAAACGTCGTCTTACTGCGGCAGTTGAAAAGGCTTCTGAGCGTCAAAAGTACGAGTCTGCGCACAATCCAGAACTCATAAAGGCTCTCAAAGTCGTTGAGCACTTCTTAAAGGTAAAAAAACGTGTATGTTATGGTGGAACTGCTATGAACGCAATTCTACCCCCATCAAAACAATTCTACAATCCAGAATTGGACCTACCCGACTACGATTTTTTCACACCCGAAATGGAGGAGGATATTGAAGACCTCGTTGCCCTCTTACGCAAGTCCGGTTTCACCGAAATTTATCATAAGGTGGGAATTCACGAGGGAACTAAGAAAATTCTCGTAAATTTCACGCCAATTGCTGACATAACATATATATCTAAGCCAATATTTAACGTCCTATTAAAAAGGTCTATTGTTCGAAAGGGTGTACATCATACCGACCCGGAAATTCTGCGGATGATGATGTATTTGGAGTTGAGTCGCCCAAAGGGTCAAGTAGCACGCTGGGAAAAAGTCTATGAGCGTCTGAAACTTATCAATACAGTATTCCCTCCCCGAAAATCACTTGGACATACACGGAAACAAACGGGGCGTGTGAACTATGCGGTCTTACCGGCGGATATGAAGGCTGCTGTGTTTGACTACTGTATTGAGAAGCAGCGCAGCATTTTTACAGGAAATCTCGATTCCTTTTATAAACGGGTTATAGAGGCAAAATCCAATACCCCAGTATTTGATATAAGGGACTTCAAGGGACCTTTAGGGTTTATTACCTCGGACGTAAGGGGAGATACGAAGGCCATTCAGGAATTGCTTGGTGGTAGTAGTATTGCGAACGTCCTTTTACATCCTGCAAAGGGGGAAATTGTTCCAACTTACGTGGAAATTTCCTATAACGGTCTTCCGGCATTTTTATTGTTGGAAGAAACTGCATGCCATTCCTATTTGAGTTTTCCTGTAGTTGGTGGCCGTAGTATTTCTATATGCAGTCTTGACACCTTAATAACAATCTATTACTCGTTAGCCATTTTTACTGGAACAGCCCGGCGCTATATATCCAATATAGAGAGTCGTATAAATAAACTGGTAGAACTCACAGAGCGCAATCGTCTTTATAAGAACCCGAATATCCCCTCCTTTCCCATCAGTTGTCATGGCTATCAAAAAGGATTTTCAACACTCTTGCGTGAAAAGATTGGGCGAATCGCGAAAGAAAAGGCGGGTGGAATAGAATGAGTAGTTTCTATACTTGTCCGAGCAACAGTTATCTTCCAAATACTGGTATTCGTCGCGCCTGTAATTGCGCGACCAATGACACTCAGCCTGCAGAGCCGCTAGAGCAGCCACCCTGTTGTGCGAAGGAATTCTCTCGGCGAATAAATACGACAGACTGCTGTGCTGTCAGACCCACAAACGAAGTGATATTCGTTTGTGGGACCGATGGAGTCGTTTCTGAAACACTTACTGTGACACAAGTCCAATCTGGACTCATATCGATAGGTATGATATTCACGTTCAATCAAATATCCAACGCAATAATTGGGCTTGGAACGGGCTCAGGGGGCACAGGGACGTATACGATTCAGTCACAGGCAATCCCCAACGGTAGCATAATTACTTCTACAAATAATCGGGGAGTCCCACTTTTGAATAGTGTGTGGGAGGCCTACAGGACTGACACGCGTTTTTGGGGGACTCTCGCATTTCCTGGAGCGACGAATGTGAAAAAACGCGACCCGTTATATCCGACCTCTGAATCGGCGCGAATTGCGAAAAAACTGGCTACATACAAGCGAACGGAGGTCGGAGGTACATGTGGATATTATACAAATGGTATACCGTTTATCCCCCCCGGATGCGCACCTACACCTACAGAAATTTTGAATGCAAGTCTTCCGAAACCGTCTACAAGAGAGGCGTGTCCTCCTGCGCGATTTGAAGGTATACGAAGTGATTGTGACCAATATTTTTGGTAGTCTAGAGTAGAATGCCACCTGCGAATCGTGATGCTTCGGAACTTACTCGCCGCCGTAATGCAATGTCTTTGAATGCCTGGAAAACGGATGTGGATGTCGCCAATACAAGCGCGTCTATTGTTCGGAGAGAGCAGCCAACAGCGCAGGTACTCACTGTGGTTACACAGCGAAATATGGGGGGATGCTACTGCGGACAGCCGAACGCAGGTATGAACGATTTCAACGGCTGTGGTTCATGCAGAGGAACTGGTTAATTGGGTTTTCATTCTATGTACTGTATAGAACGTAATCTTTTTGTTCTAGCCATAAGAGTCAAGTAATTAGACCTCATCACTTGGCTGCGCAAAGCCCCTATCAAATTAAGTACTTAGCGGTAATCCCCCATTCGGGAGAAACGTCCTCAAATTTCCCAGCCCTTTCGGGGCACATTGCGAGCGCAAGCAATTCCTGCTTTACCCTAGAAACGCGATACCATACACGAAACGGCGAAGTCATTTTATACTTTCGCCATTTACGTTGTATTTGCCGCGCAGCGGCCATATAATTCTCCCCGATGAGTTGTGAATGGGCGATGAGACAATTTCGCGAGTTTGGAATTTCTAGGAGCAAATTATTCTGAATTGTGTACCGAAGGTTTGTGAAGAGTTGGAGCCAATTCGGAATTTCCATAATTCTGTTATCTCCAATGTGGAGTAATTCCAGGTTCGGAGGAAATTTTTCACGCGCACAAAATTCCTGTAAAAAATTCCGAGAGAGGTTGAGAAATTTCAGAGAGTCTGGTAAATTTCGTGGAAATTTGCGCAATCGTACATTGTGTAATTCAAGAACCTCTAGAGAATTTCCAAAGTATGAGGGAATTCCCTGTAGGTGACGAGCATGTGTCACGTTCAATTTTACAAGCGTATCTGGACACTTAGAGGGAATTTGTTGGAGGGGCGTTGAAATTGCTGTAAAGACTTTTAGATTTGGAGGAAAGTCTAGTACACATGTAACTTCCGAGAAGGATATATCAACTTCCTCCAGACTACGTGAAAAATTTCGGAAACTTAGAGTGTGCGCAATGTGATTGGATGATAGATTGAGAACACGGAGTGCACTTGGCCATCGCGCAACAAAACCGATATCCATTATACGGTTATTGCATAGATTCAAAATTTGTATAGTATTCGGCCAAACGGGTAAGAGTCCATCCGATGTCAAGTAATTTCCCTCTAAATTCAACTCCTGAATTTCTCGCGGCAACTCCTCGTCCCATAGAACACGTATTTTATTCCAGGAAGCATTGACTGTTTTGTAGGATGTGTGGTGTATTTGAGGGAAGGTTGTTAATGATGTACTTGAAATATTCAATACTTCCATCTATATTTTATGAGTTGTGTTACTTTAGACTTGCTATAAAAAAATATAGCGCTTAATTACTAGACGGTAGAATTATATCAGCGCTATCGCCGCCAAGTACTTAACTTTAGTACTAGACGTTATGGGAATTGTCGTCGACCCCATTCACTTTGCGCCAGCCTTTTTCACGAGCTGCTTCTTGACGGTCGTGAGCTTCTTCGGTACGGCTGCAGGAGAAACCACCTCTGGCACACCATCCTCCTCGTCCTCCTCGGGCGGTGCGGGCTTAGAAGCCTTTACAGGGGGAGAGAGAGCCTCCTCATCATTCACGTCCTCCTCATCGTCGTCGTCCGCAAGAGCCTCAAACTGATTGCGAGCCGGCGTGATGTGCGCACCCCCAGATTCATCAGGAAGGAAGGCCGGGCCGCGGATGGTTGTAGGGACCTTGTCGGCACGAATCTGCTCAGCCTTCCAACTCAGGCCGAACTTGCCGCCAGCAAACCAGACACCAGTACACTTCATCAAGACCGTCAACTGTGCGCGCTTGACCAGAATGTCCTCAATGGGAGTACCCTTCATGGAGTTCAGAGATGCGTCGTAGACATCGACATCAAACTTGCCGTCGCGCTTACGCAACTGAATCTTCAGCGTCGGAGGATACGGTTTCCGAACACCATTTAGGTCCTTAGCGAAGCGGAGTGACGGTGTGTAGAGTGCGCTGACCACGTCGCGACTCATCTCACTCTTGAACCACTGACGACTGTTCTTGACACCCTGCTCTACCATGAACTCATCCAGACGCGTCAGAGCATCATAGATGGCTACGACACTTGGATTGTTTGCGGGGTCATCGTAGCCACGTAGATTGAGCTCGACGGAATACTTAGGAGGGTTGACCTTGTCGTATACTGACATCCCAAAGGGAGTTTCTAGAGAGCCTACCTGCATCAACAGGGGGCCGCTATTGTAGTTCACATACGCCTGCTTGCCACCAGACTCCAGCATCTTTACGGCAGAGAAGGTTAGGTTACTCGTCTTGAAAGCAGAAGGCGCTACAGGGCTGGACATTTTCTCCGGTCTAATGGTATAGGGGGACGCATAGCCTCTCAATTTTATTTTTCGGAGGATCGTGTAGAGAAATGTTTGTTGGAATGTCACAAAGTGAACGTTTGGCCCGCCTAATGGATGAGAACCCAAAATATGTGTCGAGGTCTAAGGTGCGGGATTCGAGCGAACTGACAGGTATTCGTAAAGCACAGGCATCCAGAGTTCAGGATCCGCAACTCGTCATTAACGCTGACGGAATATCTACATTTGCCGTGAGTCAAGGCAAAGGGACAAATAAGGAATACCTCAACGTGCTACAGAGAGCGCAAGGGTGTGCTATGTGTGCGGACAATGTGGGTACCGACGTCCTGCCTGGAATCTACGTTTCTACATTTACTACATATGACCGTACTAAATATCCGTTCTCACCCTACAGTGTTTTATCCACCACGGGATACAAAGAAGAGTGTGCAGTTACTGACCCCGTGAAGTATTTCCCCCCCTTTCTAGAGCGGGGCGACACGAATGTCTATAGGGGACAGGGTATACATAATACAGGTGATACGCCGACGACGATTGCGTACCAGCATTTACCGTATCCCTCTTGATGATTAGGCTGCTTCACTGAACCACGGAAACACTTCCGCAGCCTTCTCATTGATGGTGACAAAACCGATAACACAATACATCGCACCGAGTTTGTTACTTTCTCTACTTTGAGAGCGAGTAAGAAGCGCTTCCATAATCCCCAGATTCATTTTTTCCCACCAGGATTTTGACCGTGCCCGCCGTATCTTCAAAGCTTCTGGTGAATAACGAAACAGAACCGTATCTGGGCTCTTATAGCCAGGAACAATTGCCTCACGTTGTTCGTGGCTGAGTCCCAGAGTGACAAACCATATCATATATAATTTTTGGTAAAATTCCTGATGGTCTTCAATGCTCATCGACGTATACCAATCACACGAAACATAATATCCGAACGATTCTATTTTCATACAGACGTCCAGGATTCTTTGACGCCATATTTGCTCCACTGTCATTTCAATTCCTGTGGGGTGCAACACGGAATACTTGCGATTACGAAGCCACGTAAGACGATAAATTACATCGTCCATGAACCGCTTTTGAAAAGGTTCACGAGTATACGGATTATGTTTGAGTTCGCCGATAGATAATAGTTGCCCCAATGAACGAATGTCAAAAATCCAGAGATTTTCTTTGGAATCAATGTAGCTGAAAAAAAACAATTTTGGAATCTGCTCCACTGGGTCGAAACTGTATATCTCTTCGCGATTACAACTACGTTCCTTTAAAATAATTCCCGGCCCATGATATTTTAATATCGTGCGCAGGAGTCGGATTCTCCAGAATTTTTGTATTGTATTCGCGGCCCTACAGAAATTCTGAGTCTTATACGAGGTCGTAGTTGTGACTACAATATATGGTGTAGGATGCTTCCAATGGCGGTTACAGAAGTCACCATGTGTTGCGCTCAATTTACATTGAATATCCGGTGATTTACGACTCTTTATATTGGAACAGGTACGAATCAACCTTTCCGGTACACTGGGATTATTCATTCGTCCTATTGATTGGCCGGAAATATGGTATTTCATATAAAAGTATAAATATTCAATCTAGAATAAAATCATATCATCTACTCTATCGGGTTTTGATACTTTTCAAAAAAAAAGGAGAGAATTGTAAAAATAGGAACAGTTCTGTTTTGTTTTTCGAACTCTATAAAAAAAATTTGACGTCCGGCATGACTATAAATCCGTTAGAACGCGTAAAATGTCCGCTAAGAGTTCCTCCGTATCTGGTATAATGCCTGCTGCTCCCTCCTCCTCCAAGCCCGCTGCTCCTGCAAAGGTTGCGAAGAAGGCCGCTGCGGCGGCGCCCGCAGCGGCTCCTGCTGCACCCGTGGTCACCAGCGAGACGAAGTCAAAGAAGGCGTCTAAGGCGGCGCCTGCTGCGGCGCCTGTGGTGGTGTCCACGACCCCCGTAGAGCAGGTGGCGGCTGCAGCGCCTGTAACCCCTGCAACGACGCTGGAGGCTGACCTGAAGTCTCTAGCGGCGCGCCTGAATTCTCTGCGTGAGCTGGCGGCTGGCCTAGTGTCCGATGTGAAGAAGCTCGACAAGCGTGTACACAAGGAGATTAAGGAGGCCCGTAAGCGTCGCCGCCGGTCCAAGACTGAGGAGGGCGTGGAGGGTGTCGACGCGAAGCCTCGTGTGCCTTCTATCTTTGAGCGCCCTGTGCAGGTGACCGATGAGCTGTGCTCTTTTCTAAGCAAGCCTAAGGGGACTCTGATGAGCCGCTCGGAGGTGACGAAGGGTGTGAATTGCTACGTGAAGGAGAAGAATCTGAAGAACAAGCATGACATCACCCCCGACGCCGCGCTGAAGAAGCTGCTGCAGATTCCGGAGGGTGATTCACTGACTTACTTCAATCTCCAGCGCTACCTGAATCGTCACTACGTCAAGGCGGTTGTGCCTAATGCAAGCGCCTAAGCAAATAGAGTGGGTGGGGTGACTTGGCCGAAAATAAGGTTGGGGGCAACAAAAAACAAACACCAAAAAGAAAATGAGGGGGGAAAAGGAGGGATTTAAAGTTTAGAAAACGACTTTGTGGTCTAGTGGTAAAGACGTCGGACTTTGAATCCGGAAACCCGAGTCCGATTCTCGGCAGAGTCATTCGTGGGGATGTCCTTGCTGTTCTTAAACATCAAGAAAATATTCCCTTAGCGGGGATGTCCGAGTACGGTTCAAGGAGAGGGACTTAAGATCCCTTGGAGAAATCCGCGTGGGTTCAAATCCCACTCCCCGCATTTGGTCCTCTAGCTCAGCGGTAGAGCGTCCGACTGTTAATCGGAAGGTCGCAGGTTCAACACCTGCGAGGGCCGCAATTTTTTAGGCATTTTAAATTCCTAAAAAATTGTAATGCTGGCCTAAGCAAATAGAGTGGGTAGGGTGACTTGGTAGAAAATGAGTTTGGAGCAACAAAAAACAAACACAAAAAAGAAAATGAGGGGGGGAGGAGGGATTTACACCATTGAAGATTTAGACCCTTGGTCATTTCAAACCGGCATCTCCCGATAAAAATTGATTTAATAAAATCTTGTAGATATGTAGTAATAGATGGATAGAGTAAAAGATGTTATATGGACTGGATTTAAGAATACAGGTGTTGCTATGACTTTTGGTGCTTACCACCTCTATGTAATGGATGAAAAATGGAAACTCCAACAGGAAATTCATAGACTACAAGATGAGAAAACAAAAGCGATGTTAGAAGAAATGAAAGAACTTTCTAAGCGAAAATGGTGGTAAGAACTGCCGGATTCAAATGTTCACTGGTCTAAAATGGAACAAAACTAACAAATATTCGATTTTTCTAAAAATGGCAAATATATCAATAAGTAACTCGCATAATAAATCATAATAGAATTAACACTCCAACACCACATACTCCATACTGTGTGGTCATTATTGTAATTTATAAACGTAATTATTAACGTAAAAATAGCAAATATAATTCCAAACCAATGTTTTTCATAAATAAAACTGAATAAAAAGAAAAATAACCATATTAACAAAATAATTGGATTACTTTCAAAAAATTTCCATCTTAAGTGACCACTTTCACCTATTACTGAATGAATATTTTTATTAGAAAATTTATATATTGAATATGGTGTTGCAAATAATAAATATGATGTTAATAATAAATTACGCAACTCTACATTTTGTAAAATCATAATACTGGCAATTGGTTGTAATAATAATAAAAGCATCGCCATAATAGAAAACATATTGTTGTAAAATTTGTTATTGATATTTCTCCAAATAAAAAATTCTATGAGTTGCATAAATATAAAAGATGCGAAGAATAGATAATGAAAAGTATTGTTCAGTTCTTGAATTTTATATTTGGTAAATAAATTGTTATAAATAATAAGTAATAATACAAAACTACTAAACAAAAAGGTATTTAAGGAAATATGCTCATTCCAACACATGACTATATATTATGATTTTATATTTTTATAGTAGTCTTGTCCCATTTTAGACCGCCGAACATTTCAAACCGGCACTTCGGGAAAAGAATTCGGGAGAAAAAAATTCTAAAAGTGCCCGTTTCAAATGTTCATTGGTCTAAATCTTCAATAGTGTAAAGTTTAGAAAATGACTTTGTGGTCTACCGTGATGTGCAGATAATCTCAGACCTTTTAGCATTTTGTCGAATCAATAATATACGTATGTGGACTACATATATGGACTCTTGTGCTTGCCTGTAACATTTTAATTCGTGCTTTACGCGCCTCAAGTTCTGCGACTGCGTCCCCTTTTGCAGCATCAATCACATCCGAATTTTCTGTTAGTCCAAAATACTTTAGTCTATCTAAAAACGCTCTACGCGCGTATGGACCGGATATTTTAGAAGAATATGGACAAACGCAGTTGAGTCCAGAACCTGTACTTGTTCCCGCAAGTTGAGTCCCATATGAACCGCTTCCAATCGTATCATACACTGCATAACAATCCGGATCACATGAATTGAGTACACTTGGCGCAATACAATTACAGTTACCCAATTCTGTCAATTCGCAATTCGCGGGACAGTCCTCCAAGATAGGTAGCGCCTCTGTCAAATATGGCGATGTGTCCATATCACCCGTAGAGTTGTCCTTTGACCGTATAGGAAATCCATCTTGTGCCATCGGCTGACACTGTTTCAAATCTGGACACCAGCCGCATCCGGGCGCATTTGCACATTTACTACACGACTTAAATCCGCCACATGGATTGGAAGCATACGAAAATCCATCTAATGAAATTTTAAGAGTTAAAAATAAGCATGCAAAAAGCGCAAATATAAATATTTGCCTGAGCATCCCCTATTAAGATCCATCCAATTCCTTCGTGGTGAACCGTGAACTGTTTCCCACCGTACTCGTCACCCCATTTCCCAAATCAAATCCCAAACGCGTATACACTTCTGCGCGTCCGTTTAAATATCTCCACGCATAGTCCCGTTGATTTCGAACAGAATGTGCTCTCATTGCACGTTGATTTGTATTTCGAATCCAGATTTTCTGCGCATTCCAAAGACTCGCAGCCTTTTCACGATTTCCGCCTGAGCGAAATGCAATGAGAAGGAGTTCCGCCCATGTTTCGGTAGTGGCTTCCAAAATCGGCACAGGTGTTGTTGCAGGATCCGGATCCAAACATGCAGCGTGAAATAGTTCGTGAATGAGAACGCGCGTAGCCTCTTCTATGCGATAGATGAAAATACCTTCAGAAGAGCAGCGAGTGGTGTAGCCGCCGTTCACATGCTCAGGGCCCATTGGCAAGCCATTTTTTGGAAATTCACGTTTAACATATGAGCCGAACCAATACACAATCCACTTTTCTCCATTTTTAGGCTTGCCGAACCATTTAAAAATAAGCCCCCAATCATCTAAAGGTATTTTCGTCTCTGAATCTAAAAGCGCAACCACACGACCGTATTCGCACTCCTTTCCAATACATTTATAATGTCCCTGTTTATATTTGGTCCACACCATATTTTTTAACGCGCCTTTATCAAAAGTATTATTCGCAAGAGAATTTTCCTCCATTTTTTTCATATCTTTCGTATTCGGCCTATAATTTCTCCAGATGGGTTTCGTTTCTTTAGTAAGAGCCTCAACTTCTTCTACAAGTGTATCCAATAGAACCGGCATCCTTATAAGTATCTAAGGAAATATTTATTCTATCATTCAATGGATAGTTTGAATATATGTTGGAGAGGAATGCCTGGAACAGGAAAGCGTAAACTTCTTCAGACAGAACTAAAAAAACTCGCCGATGTGCGTAATATTTATTATACGATACAAATGAAAAATATTAATGGTTCCGATGAGACAGAAGAGGAAACAGATGAATCTGGGCAAATTCAATATGAATCTTCGCTTGTCCACATTGGCTTTGACGTTGCGCGAATGTCCATGCAGGATAAACAATTTTTAAGACCCATTTTCTCAAGCCTAGGAAAGGGTAGTCATGTTCTAGTTGGTGAGAACGGTCGTAGTGCAAGGATACTAGTTTTATATCACGCACATCTGCTTAGTTCCGAATCCGTTATTCTTTTACAATCATGTTTAGAGCAGAATGAACAGGATATTTCTGTGTGGATGACATCGGAGTTTCCTGTAGCACAGCGGGTGCGAGATTGGTTTATAGAAATTCCGGTTTCAGGAACGGATTTTGCCTGTGAGAAATATATTTCGAAGTCGGGTGATGCAACAGCAGACTGGTACAAAATCTTCGAAACTCTTTTTCAGCGTTGGATAAATAGTGCGCCCCCCACAATCGCGGACGTTAAATTCATTAAGAACTTTATCTATGAACTTCTGATGCGTAACTATAGGTGGATAGAGGCGGTGCATTGTATTATGGATGTTATTATTTCACACCCAGGTTTTACCGATTTACAGCGTATGAAATGTTTGAATATTTTAGCAAAGTGTGAAGCGACTGCTGCGGGCTACACGATTCCGAGTTATAGAATTCCGATTATTTGGGAATCATTATTTATACAACTGCGCAATGTGCTATTTACGCCGCTGAAGACTTAGACAACTAAAGTTATCGTGACGTGCTTAAGTTAAGTACTCCCCATAGAAAAAGCCACAAAGTGGGCTTATGATACCGGTACTCGGTGGTATATGCATTCGCCCATTTTCACTATTTGTAGGTCTAAGGCTATAAATACTAGCTATATACATATGGAGTGGTTAATACCTACTCAAACATTACAGGTGGATAACATACAATTCGGCACGCTCATTCAGACATCTAAGCCACTCGTTCCTCTCGCATATAAAGATAATGATATTCGTTTTTCGTCACTATCACTTTTACTTCCAATATTAACTATCAAAAGCTATGATAAAATGACCGGACAACTAATTCTTTTTTTGGGAAACTCGCAGCACACTCTAACAAAACTCGCATTGATACAAGAAATGTTTATTTCCGCAGTAGAACTTCATCACAATACGTGGTTTCCATCAAGAAGGGCTAATGTCAATATAAAATCAGGATTTCAACAAATGATTCGTGGTTCGGAAATACATTTATATTGTCCCACACAGAGTGAAATTATGCAGTCCGTGCCTTTTTTTCATAACGATATGTGGAGTACTACAGGAATTCAAAAGGAGTTATTGGTGGCTGGGAAACAAGTTCGCATTGCCGTTCGTATACAGGGTATTTCTTTTCTTCTCCAACAAAATTCCGATATATGGAGTGGAAAATATCGTATTCAGCATAAAATTCTTAGTATTCTTTTGAAATAATATGCATATAGTGGTGATCTAGGCTTAAAATAAGTTCCCCCTAAAGGAGTACTTAACTTCGGAACATCACGGTAGACGTTACAAACAGTTAGTCTGAATTTGAATCACGCAGTGTCGATATAGTAATTGCAAGAAGTGAGCAAAAAAACGATGTTACTGTAAAGAACATAAGATAATTCAAAACCTGATCAGGGTGTCTACGAATATTAAGAAATGTTATAAGTAGAAATGCTATAAAGATTCCCGTTGTAGTTAATATTGAATTTAAAATAGAGTCATGTAATGCCGGCTTAGTGTCATGCATTCCTACAGCGGCAAGATTAATCTGTAAAAAAGGGATTGCAATTACTATTATAATAAGAAGAAATGACAACATAAGAATAAAGTTATTATTAAAACTACCACCATATGCTACAAAAGCTGCAATAATTACAAGAACAACTATAATTCCTAATATAACAATGTTGCCCGTTGTTGCTAAATTAACCATTCTATAGTAAATGGAGAAAAGATTATAAAGACAAAACTCCATATATGCCGTATATTACCACGAATGCAGTCATTGCGTTTTGTATGTTGTATGTATCTGTCATATCAATAGATTTTATTATATCATCTTGGTTAAGATTATTTAGCTTATTATGATATAAAATAATTAAAACTAAAAGTGCAAAATATAATATAAGTGCAGATACTAATATATAGAAATAAGAATCTATTGCTACTGTATTATTTTTTCTTATAAAAAATAAAAAAATTACTGAACAAATAAATAATGCCCACGATAATGCAACTGCAATATCTACACCCGCTCTTGCATCTTTTTTGTTCTTATTTGTTACTTTAGTTTGGAGTACATATATTATAGCTCCTAAAGCAGCTATAGTAACAAATAAATATAAAAGTGGATTAGACATACTTGGATCGAACATGGAATTATCCAAATAGAGTGAACGCTCTCTCTTTTGTAAAGGAGTATTACTACCCGATAACATATAAATCAAATTATATCCAATTATAAATCCTATAGTAAATATAACAATAGATATAGTAATAAGATAAGGAAGCAAAGTTTCTGTAATTTTATTAAAATCTATAGAAGAACCACTCATTAAACTAGATTGATTTTTAATCGAAGATGTGATGATATTGCCCATTAATAATACAATAGAAATAAAATATCCTAGAAAATAAGAGGATGGTTAATAGTCGGAACAATAAAAATTTTCCAATGCCGGGTCCTCAACAATGTCATCCTCGGGTTGGTGATGTTCGGCCTGAGTGGGGATGTCTTCCAGTGGAAACGTTAAAAAAAGTTGCTAAAATGTACGGCATAAATTCTGAAAAAAATCCGTCAACGCTTCGCTCGGATATTGAAAAGCATGTAAAAATGGAGGAAGGAGTACATGAGTACTCATTTCTTATGAAACTTCGTCTTTCACGTGAAGAAAAGGATTCACTTTTCAGACAATATTTGCGCCCGATGTACCCAAATGCTTGGAAATGGGATAATGACAAGTGGCTTGATAGTAATGATATTGAACGTGTCATGAAACAATATGAGGAGGCTTTTCCAAATTTTGACTTTATGGGACCATTTCCGATAGATTTTGCAGCTCCGAAACCCAATACACCTCCAGGTACAGCTCCGAAGTGTTTAATGGATGAAATATGTGAATATCGTGTACAATCTGCAGCGAAAAATAAGAAGGATATGTTGGGAGTTATTTATAATCTGGATCCGCATTATAAATCTGGAAGTCATTGGGTCGCCACCTTCGTCGATTTGAAAAAAAATCGGTGTATGTATTTTGATTCATATGGTCTGAAGCCTCCGAAACAGATTCTTACATTTATGTCTTGGGTATCTAACCAAGATGCGGCTCGTAAAATGCCTCTTATGTACAGCTCCCGCCGAGTTCAATATAAGAACACAGAGTGTGGGGTCTATTGTCTTTATTTTATTATACGTATGTTGATGGGTGACGAGTTTGTGACGTTTACGAGGGCAACGCCGAATGATGCGGGAATGTTAGAACTACGCACTTGGATTTTTGCGGATTGAACAACAAGAAACTTATCCTAATAGTGTATAGAGTCATATGGCAGATATTAGGCTAAATGGAAAAAATGCGTTCCTCGGAAAAAAGAATGAGGCTTTGCTGCAAAAGTTACTTACGGACGACTTCCAGCGTCGTTTAGGGACAGCCTTGTCTTTAAAAGAAACTACACGTCTCAACAATACTATTACATTTTATATGAAACGAGTGTACGAGAAGACAGATTCAGACAAGTCGCTCCAGGATATGAATACGGAGGTTCTAAAAGCGGTTGTACCAGATTTTCAGAGTTATATTCGGAGGCAACAGACATCCTCGGTCGCAGCGAATTCCTCTGTGGCGGATCCGTTGCGCGCAGATGTAAATGCGCAGTTTGACAGGTTACAGGTCGCGCGTCAAGAGTCACAGTCAAAAATCCCCGCCGCACCTGTATTCCAGCTCAGTTTAGAGGACAAAGATGCGATTCCCTCTATACAGCGCTATGAACAGTTGAAGAAGCAGCGGGAATTGGAGGCTAGGCGTTTAGAGGAGGCACAGGCCACTCTGGCACCCACTGACGTCGCTATGGTGAGCCGCAATGATTCCAATGAAATAATGGAAATGATTCAGTCGGATGATATGTTCCGTGCGGGTCAGCGCGAGGCGGCTCTAAGAGATACCGCAACTCTGAATGCGCGCGAGGCGGAGCGCGCAGCAGCGCGTCTAGCGGCGGGACAAATTATGCGGGACGTGCCTCCGGATCCGAGAATGCTGTACTTATCCGACAAGGGGAATCAGGCCATGTTGCCCATGGCTATTCCAAACGCAAATCCAACAATAGCCTTGCCGAACTCGTTTCAGACTCGTCCTCCTCTTCCTCAGGATGTTATCAAGTCACAGGGGGATCTCATTGCGTATAAAGAGAATGAGTATAACTTGATAATTTACAGCGGTGACCGTGATTGGGTAAATAACACCATAGAGAATCGTTACAACTTCAGTGTGAATTTTGACCCGGCCAATAATCGACAGGGTTTTGGTCTGTCCCCGTCAACCTACATTAAATTTAAAAATATTACGCGCATTGAACTCGTGAAGGCCATTATGGCCACAGAGGGCCTGGAGACGGTGTCTCTGAAGACGGGAGCCACGGCCTATGACACCTCTAAAATAATCAACGTCCTCTCATTCCCGTATCTCCAGGTGCGCATAGACGAACTCAATACGAACAACTATGGCACGAATGACGGCGTCAATAACTCGTTTGGTGTTATCAACTACGATGCGTATTGGACGTCCGATACCCTACTGAAAAACAAGGGATTCACGTGCCTCATTCCTAAATTCTTGAAGTGCCAGAAGGTGTATGCGCCGACTCCGCTGAGCACGCTGAACAAGCTCTCTATTCAGATCCAGCGGCCGGATGGGACTCTCGTGACGACGGACAACGATGCGCTGGACATTAGTGGTGTGGTCTTGTCTTCTATGTTGACGGGGGCTACTGGATTCGCTTGGGGTGGGACAGTCACAGCCGGAATTGTTACGAATTCTCTTTATAATGATGCATCCAGCAAAACGACGGGCGAGTATATCTGGATCCAGACGAAGAAGTGGTTTAATCAATTCAGCGTGACACAGGGTGACCGTATTGTTCTAAAGAATCTCGCCTACAAGGCAGTATTTACAGCAAGTATTACAGGGACGACTATGACACTCAGCGCAATTGCATCAGGAACCATCTTCGTTGGAATGTCTTTGGATACGCCAGCGGGAGGAACGATTGTATCACTTCTTTCAGGGTCTGGTGCTACAGCCGTGTACCAAGTTTCTACGTCACAGGTCGTCACCTCTACGACGATTACGGCCACAACAGTTTCAGGAACAACGCCAGTGGTTACCGACTTTTTGGCTTACCTCCAGAGAGACACTGGGCACGTTGTGGTGGACGTTGGACAATCCACGCAGCCTGTTGCCGTGTTTGTCGGTAGTATATCTAACGGCTCTGGCAGTGCTGGCACGATACTCACGGTCGCTTCCATGATTTCAGGGACGATTTCTGTAGGTACTACTACAGGTATGGGGATGACTTCTGGAGCCACTGGCACGATTACTGCACAAACCGCAGGAACTCCTGGTGGAGTTGGGACGTATACAGTCTCATCCCAGCTCGTCGCATTCGGAACAAGGATTACTGCGAGTTTGGACGCAACATACACCAGTTTCCAGGACGGGACCAACGGCTCCAATAAACTCGGCTACAGCAATTTCATCATTATACGCAACAACTTTAGCGACTCCGATCTGAAAGACAAGGGTCTATCCACTCCTGTTGCGCTCAATACAGCTCTAGGCGATTTTATTTCGGTCACTCCTGGTGTAAGTACAGGCCGTCTTCTGAATACGAGCCACCAAGTACAACTCGTGTTTCGTGTCATTACAAGAGACCTTGATTCTACGACAAAGATTCGACCCGATAACATGTAACGCTTATGACAGCGGTCAGCCCCAGAATAAGCAGCGTAACAGCGATAGAATTATCTCCATTCCTTCCCAGAAGTTCTAGGTGAGAATGCGGATAGATATCTAAATACATGTATGCTCTAAAAGAGCATCACAACTGTATTCAAATTTTTAGACGCGAATCAAAAATCGGTGGAAATACATAATGAGCTCGTGTGTTATGTATGAGTGTCTGGAATATGAGTTCGTGACACAGAGGTTCGCGAAACGGCAAAATTGTTTTAACGATTTTTTTCACGTAAGAAAGACGAAGGGCAATGGCTCTAGAACTCATAGGGCTTGTAGGGTCGTGTTCACAAATTTCAGAGTCGGCAAAATAAGATGCATCCTCTTTTAGAATATTCGGATAGTACGCAAGAGAAATGCAGTCCCAAGTCATTCCTACAAGATTTTTTAAACGTCCATGAAAATCCCTTCTCGGAATTGTTTTTGCATCCAACACTATAATGATTGCATCGTCGCGCAAATCAAGTTCCGCTGCACTTTGTAGAATGGTCGTAAAACTACATATCTGAATAAGGTCGTCTAGAGGCAGATGCGTTCCCTTACAGTTAAGTAGAGGCAGTTTTCCTCTCGGTAAAAAAGGGTCGTAAATATTAAATATAGAAGATGATTTAAGTTCGTCGTGGCGCATAAACGGTACACAGATAACGTCGTCCTTTTGAAATCCCGCAGAAAGTAGCGCCGGGAGTAATGTGTAGAATTCAGACTCCCCGCGCTTTAAATCACCTTGAATATATATTTTGGCGATTCCGCTCATACCTATAGGGAAATGTATGTGGGTGTTTAGACCAATACCGACGTATGCCAAACTTCGGAATCGTGATGTGCGCATTAAATAAGTACCCCCTAAAGGGTACTTAACTTTGGTACTTGGCGGTATTTTGCACCATACCTTCACAAAAACTCCACAGGCTTTCCAGGCTTCTCTTTCCCAAATTCCGTCGGCAATCTAACTCCCGTGCGTCCAAGTAATTTCTTGAAACCCGCATCATCTATTGCGTAGATTTCAAAGCCAGTCGCGACGGCTGTGGGCTCAGGACGAACGTATTTGAAAATGTAGGGTTTCCCCTTGTATTCCTGTTTAATGTATGTGACCGCAGGTTTTACCACGGAAGCCGCAGTTGCAGCAACAGCAGGAGCCGCCTCCGCGGGCGGCGCCGCCTGAAATTTGGATGCCGACTCACGAATATCATCCTCCAAATTTGGGTGATACATGAAATCCCCGATTTTTCCCCGCAAAGGAAGACACTTAAATGAGCCGTCCTTATTCTCTTTGATATTCAACTCACAGTCCACGGCGGCGGCTTTCATTACTGATTCCAATGAATTCAAAATGAGTTTTTTTCGCTCAGAAATCATGTAGAGTCGCTCATCTGTAGTGAAAATGTATTCTGTCGCACGTTCCCCTATAGGTAATCCGAGCGCCAAAGCCTCCTTTCGCTCTATCCTATCAAATTGCCGAATGTTCGGAACAATGCGCGCTTCTCCTGCAGTTGCCATTTGAGCCTCAGGCGAGAATACGCTGAGATAGGTGTATATTACGACATTCCGCTGCGATTCCTCCAACTCTAAATGCGAGCCAATACGGATTGCACGCCCCTTTACCTGTTTCAGACGCACATCATTCCAATAGGGTTCCATAATATGGACGGCGCGCACGTTTTTTAGAGAAATGCCTTCTGCTCCCGCAGAGGTTATACAGAATACGCGGCAAAGTTGCCCGCTCTTATTATCGGTGTATTTCATTTCGTCGACAAGAAGAGACTTGATGTCGGTTGGAAGTTCGTTAAAATTTGCGTTGAAAATGTCCAAACATATACGACGCACATCGTCCTCCTCACCACCGGAAAAGGTTATATAACGTGGTTGGCCACCTGAACCCTTGCGAAGAGATTCCTCTGTACGCGCAGAGAATTTTACACCTGCCGAGGTTTTGATAATTTCAATTGGCGCATAACCGTTCACGTCCATCGCAATTTTGAAAATTCCGATCCCCTCCATATCCAAGAATTGCGAATACACGAGACTACTTCCGCGCTCTGCAGCAATTTCTCCAATTTTCGTCAACATCATTGCGAATTTCGGAGAGTAGATAGAAAGTCCCTCAGACCCCAATTTCATTTTATCACGCGCAAGTGTTTCCAGACACTCTTTCGCGCGTTGTGTCGCATCTTGATACTTTTCGCCGGGCTGTTGCCCCGTTTCACACTTTGTCTTAAATTCTGCGGATTTCTTGGCCATCAAATCGGCAAGTCCTGGTCTTTTAAGCACGAATTTCTTTACAGGTGCTGCAGTAGGTTCCACTTCCAAATTGTCTGGCCTCCCTCCATTGAAATCATCTAGTTCTTCGTCACCTCCACTCAGCGCTGGCATATCCTCATTTCCCCTATTCTCCTCTCGCACATCCATCCAAATTTTTCCAATATGGTTTTCACCCTTTTCATCAGGACCATTTCCCCAAAATGCGTCCGAAGAAGCATATACAAGTGGGGCATTCCTGCTAGATGCGAGCAGACTCTTTATGTCGATGGAATGTTTTTTTGAATAAAAGGTTTCTATAGCATATTTCATAATGAACAGCGTTTCTGCGTCTGAATCTTTACGTCCTCTTTGCTTACTCAATTCCACAGCCTCTTCTGCAGTTGCGGCGTTACGAATCTCCTTTTCCAAATCTGGATCAGTTTCCCTGTACTTTACAGATTCGTAGAAATGTATTAATGTTTTGTATTGATGCACTTGAATATGCTTTTGGTTTTCCGAACTTTTGTATATAGGGTACTCTATCTCAATCATCTCTTTAAAATAGGGGTCCAGAATTTTGTATTCGTTCTCTGTATTCACTGAAAAAGGAATGGGAGTAAGCGCAGGAGCCGCCGCAGGAGCCGCCGCAGGAGCCGCCGCAGGAGCCGCCGCAGGAGCCGCCGCAGGAGCCGCCGCAGGAGCCGCCGCCTCCGCCGCAGCTCTTGCGGCTTTTATTGCGGGTCCGGCCACTGTAGTTTCCTCCTCGGCAGCATCTGCATCTTTAAAAATGCCTTCACGAATTGCATCATCCTCCTCCGCTACAGCCGCTGCCTCAGCATCCTCCGCAATTCCTTCTGCTTCCAATTCTGGAAATTCCTTTGCGCCCTTCGCCTCTGTCGTATCGGGTGCAGTGTCCAAAATATCCCCCGTTTTATTGCCGCGCTTTGCTTCTGCTGTCTGTTCCTTTTTGTTTGGCTTGGGTCGCGCAACATCGGAAGGAAATGTGAAATTACATGCTTGACGAGAGGCCATCTTATAATTACTCGTCTGGCTCTCTCCACCGACCTCATAGACCTCTCCCCATACACCCCCAAGTCCACCCGTCGTTTTCTTTTTTGCCTCCTTGGAAATCTCTCCCTCACGCTCTTTCATGTACATGTGTTGACTATACGCGCTCATGGGCACACGAACAACTTCATCACTTTCTACCCGAGGCATGAGTTGCTCGTTGCTGCCCTTGTAGTAAGAAATCAACCCTGTTAATCGCTTTACAAGAACAATTTTTGTTGTTTCGTTCAAACCTGACCCGTCCGCCTTTAAAAAACTCTTAAAGAAGTCTTGGCCGAACGGAGGAAGAAGTGACTGTGCCTTCATTATGGGAACGCCCGCAATTTGTAGGCCAGCCGCTGTAAAAGCTCCTTTGAGTTCTTCAAGAATCTGCGCAAGTTTAGGAACGTCCTCCTCTTCAGGAATACGCTCTACGCCACTACCATCCTCTAATTTCCGAATTCCCTGTGGAAGTAGTGTAATCATCACTTTTGTTCCCAAACCGCGCGGATCGTGTTTTACCTCCACGTAGTCCGAGTAGAGGAAGCGCAGAGAAACATCCTGTGCCTTTTTTTGAGAGACATTGCCTGTTTCCGTAATTGTGAATTCAATTGTTGGAATATATCCGTGTAGAACGTTTGCAAGAATTCCCAATTCTTCTGGGAAATTTATAAGCGGTGTCCCGCTCAAACCAACAATTTTGGAATTCTGCGCAGCTAAAAGGAGTCGGTAAAACATATACCCTCTCATATAGGTCTTCGTACCTTCGACACAGAGTTTCGGACTCCAGTGTTCAGGTGTAATTTCCTCTATGGGAATAAGCCGACGCAATCCGGGTACTTTAATAAGATAGGGGTCTATTGTTCCCTGCATGAGTCGAATTAAGTTGTGTATTTCATCTATGATAATAACTGAATCATCAAAAAATTCGCAAAATGGTTTATGACAGGCCATCGCCTGAAGCCGCTTTGCAGAAATTCCGTTGTAGTTTATGAAGCGAATTCTTCCGTGAGGGTTCTTTTTTTCATCCCAGACAAGAATGGAGAGAATCTGTTTTCGAATTTCGGTCTGCTGGTCAGCCGTAAGAGTTGCATAATTCGCCTCCTCCCCACTCTTTCGGAAGTCCGGAACCCATATGTTTTTTACACTCCGTAAATACGATTCTGGAATTCCAAGCACGCTTGTCGCAAAGGGTGTAACAATGGGGTCAGATATTGCATAGGAAACCCAATAGTTTTTCAGGCGAAAGTGGCGAAATCCACAGGAACTCACTTCCTTTAGGAAATTTTTACGGAGTGAAAATGGCGTCATGACAATAATCTTCTTATTCGCCGTTGCGTATAGGGCCTCTGCAGTTGCAATTGCAGTGCATGTTTTGCCCGAGCCGAGTCCATGATATGTCAATATACCCCTGTACGGACTATCATTTCGCATATACTCACGCACGAATTTCTGATAGGGATACTTATCTCCTGGCGCAGTTTTTATATCCGGTGAGAGCATAAATCTGTCGTAATTCTCCTTGATGAATTCCGAAAAGGCCCGCCGCGTTTGAGGAATATAGCCCTTTGGTCCATCGGGATTTTCATACGGGTTTTTTTTCTCTTCTGCGCGAATCAAGTCACCCATTTCTTTCAACTCTCCAGTAAAGTCTGTGGTCGGAATTTCTTCCAGCGCAAGTTCTTTTACTAGTTTTGCAACGGAAGGAGGTGCCGGCGGCTCTAATTCTGAAAGGGGTTCTTGCAGCGCAACGTCAGTCGCCTTTACCTCTATTGGAACTACCTTCTTAGTTTTACTAGACGCAGACGCCTTGAACGTATGGGTAGCCCCCATTCCAGGTATATTAAACATAGAAGCAACTCTTTCTGCCTTCACGTCCGCCTGCTTGCGCTCTTCTACTCGCAATTCTGCAGGTAGAACTTCAACAGGTCGCCGATTCCCTTTGAATGCTACTCCCCTTTTCGGCGGAACGCGTACATTTTTTTTAACAGGAATATCTAATTCCGACATCTATATACAGATTCGGTATATATTTGATAGCACAAATCTAGCGCCAAGGCAGTAAATAGAAAAGTGTATGAGATGATGAGCAAGATTTTTTATTTTCTTATAGCGGCATGTGGCAAAATTACTTACACCCCGAGGGTGTACGTAACTTTGGCACATGCCGGTACAAGTTAGAAATGGCCTCTATCGTCTAATACGCTTTGATCGTCTAATACGCTTTGTTTGTAAACCCCGTTTTGCCTTTGAAGAGCGTGTATGCTCCTTTAATGATAACATACTTAAAAGTGCTCTATACAACCCCCCCCCTCTTTTGTTCAGCCCTCTATAGGCAGTTCTCAAATGCATTTTTTGTGAATTTAATATATCATTTTTGGGATTTGGAGTTATCAAATTAGAAGGAATCTCGTTTTCTTTAATACTTGCCAATACCCTTTTTGGATTTGTTAATGAGGCGAGTTCTTCTGCGTCATCGGAAAGTATGGGTGTGTTATTATCATTTAATAAAGTTCCCGGATTATCTGAAGTTATAATTAATCTCATTATAGTAGGATTTCTTGAGTCTGGGTACTCTGGTTTCCCTTTGAATTTCATAGGTACATTATTTTCTCCTAAAAAAAGTACGGTAGGATATCCGGAAACATTTTTAGGAATTTCGGGTGGGGTTCTTTCTAACTGGTCATAATGAATGCTGGCCATACCTGCTTTGCGCCCCCTTTCTTTGAGAAGTTTGTTCCATACCTGCTCCTTGTATGTATGACAATGTCCGCAATAATTCGCCCAAATGAGAACAACAATAAGTTTATTTTTATTTTTTTCCAAAAGCTCTACTAATTGAGGTATGTGTTCGGCACTTGTTACATCAACACTGTTGCTTGTTTTTTTTAATTTGCTCGTTTTCGCTCCCTTTTTAGCAACCATTCTTCTTTGTACGCAGATTATATTGTATAAAGATAGATGGTGTCATTAACAACTACAATGTCAACATTAATTACAATAGCAATAATACTATATCTGTTCTTCTATTTTAATAATCAATACTATCTCTATGAATATTTCCAACCAGGTATTGATGAGCGTGAATGTGCTGCAAGAGGCGGCTCGTACAGAAATGGAACCTGCTTGATACCTCGAGATGAAGATAAACGTATCTGTGAGAGTTCTGCTGGCGGCGTATGGGAAAATGGAAGGTGCTCTATTCCATCTGTTCAATGTAAGCTGATGGGTGGAAACTATATTAATGGAAATTGTGTATCTAGTGATACAAACATACAGGCTCGTCTCAATTGTGAAATGGGTGGCGGTGAGTATTCTCCCTCTACGGGTGTGTGTAAACAGGACTCGTCACAAGCCAACCGGTTCGGATTCAATATGACAGAAAACAATAACATAGAGAAACCAATGTTTCCTGGTGCCGGAGAAGTGGAAATGACCGTATTCAGTCCTCCATATGAACAACAGTCCATACAGAATTTGGACGATTACGAATACAACCTAATTTATACCAATGAAGCCGACAGAGTTTTAAAGAAGGAATTAAGAGATAAACTAATGTCCCAGTATCCGATGCATTGGACAACATACCCTCCATCGTCATCCCAATTTCAAGCAGGCTATCGCGAATCTTTCCAGAATGCGAAACAGGATGTGCCGGATGATGCAAAACCATATGAAAATATTAGTGGTTCCATGATGCAGCCCCCCGACATGGGTGAAATTGAGAAAGAGGAGCGAAAAATTCTTCAGACCTATCGACCTGAATTTCCTCCGAAGGCACAAATGTACGATGACCGCGATGCAAATACCTTAATTAAGAAAATATATGACGCGAAAGGTCTGATACCTGTTGTAAAACACAAGGACGGTACAAACGTATATGAGATTGTTGGGACAAGACGGAAGAACGAGAAAATCGTATATGAGGATGAGGAGGGTGTGGCTCTACAGGGGGCCAATACAAGCACGGGCGAAGGTGTTGTTCCCGTTGTTTCCGGTGTGAATGAACTCACCACGTCCTCTAGGGACCAGTTTTACGGGGGTGGTCAAGGCTCGGCGAACTCATGGCAGTATACAGCTTGGACACCTGGTCTAGAACGCGTGTTTGCGCCAACGAAGCCAAAACAGAACTGGTATTGACCGTCTAAACCGGATAGAATATTCTTAATAGGGATGTGGGTATGTGATATGCGAGAGCGTGATTTAATTCCACTTTTAGAAAATATTACCACAAGGAATCTTCCTGTTGGTGATATTTGGATAGGGCTTTCAGGAGAGGATATTTTACCAGGTGGGCTTATTATAGAGCGAAAGACGGTAGCAGATTTAGAGGCGTCTATCAAAGATGGGCGCTATAGAGAGCAGCGTTTGCGGCTTTTAACACATTGTCAAGAAACGGGCGCAAGACCCTTGTATATTATTGAAGGTTCTGTAGACCGACCATTTCAGTTGCATTTTCAAGGAAATACTCTGCGAAAATTTCTCCATCGCCTACAAATACGATATGGTGTTCCTGTGGTTCAAACAGAGAGACTAGAGGCTACGGCGAATGTCTGTGCAGTCCTTTTGGAGCAGTGGATTAATGACAGAGACGTATTCAAGGCGGAAGACGGTGCAAAGAAGGACTATGCTGCGTCAGTCACCGTTCACAAGCGAGGGAACAAGGAGGACCCCCGAGTGTTTGCTTCAATGGTACTTCAGCAATGTCCCGGCGTAAGCGCAGCCATTGCGAAGGCACTACTAGATAAGACTGGTCGCAATAATCTTGAAGGTATCTGGATTCTTTCGGAGAGGGATATAGCAGCTGTACAAATCACGGAGAAGAGACGGGTTGGGCCGGTGTTAGCGAAGCGGCTTTGGACGCTTCTTCACTGTGACTCGCAGCAAGAGCAATCAGAGCCGCACCCAGAAGACTCATAAGTCCAGGCCGTTCACCGAGGAATAGAAAGCCGAACAGAAATGACGAAAATACGCCAATGAATGATAGAAGCCCGAAGGTTTCCGTGTTTACTTTTGGTATACTGTAAAAACGAAGACTGTATCCTATGAAGCCTACAATCAAATTGAATAAGACAATCTTGGTCCAGACGGACGCTGTATACTGTATTTTTACTAGGCCGAAAACGATGAGAGGGATGATACAGACGAGCGCACCACCGTACATCTCCAGAGTAGAACTCCAGGGGTTCTGTTGTTCGTTTGTCCGTACGGCAAAATACATGGCTGATTCTGTGAGGGCAGCGACGAGGGCTGCGGCAACACCAATTAGTGCGCCGTACCGATTTTGGACGAGGCCACGAATATCGTCGTTTATACCTTTTGTGCTAACAAGAAATGTTCCGAAAATGCCGAGAAGGACGTACGCATAACTCTTGGTCTGTATATTTTCTCCGAAAAAGGCCGAAGCACCGAGAAGATTCCACATAGGATATGTATAAAATAGGGACATTGCGACCCCTGCAGAAAGGCTAGAGAAGGCGATGTACGATACGAAAATATGAGCCAGAGTTATTGCTCCAATTCCGAGCGAACGACCGGCCGAAATTGATGAACCCCATGTAGATATCCAGTCGTCTTTTGACGCAACAGCGGTTGCGGCACCCACAAATGTAACGAGTCGGGAGAACACCTGTGTAGACAGATTTGTAGACACGAGTTTTATTAGAATGGGGTAAAGTGATAGGATAAATTCACTCCCAATCACAATATATTCAGCGAGAGAGAACATTCTTGCTAAATAATACAAATACGAAAATTACGCTTGATTCTAGATTTAAAACGATGTAATGAATGAATAAATTTCCATCTGTAGAGGAAGTCATTGTTGTCTTGACCTCTTCGCATTAAACACCTTTCTAGGTCTACAAGCTCCCCTCCCCGTCCCAAACCCCATTTTTTACGAAAATTCTGTATTTTCGAGGAATACAGTTGTATCTGTTTTGTACAGTCTTTGTATTCCTGTAATTTTATAATTTCTTTGAATTTTTCTTTAGACTTAATTTTTATAAAGTCTTTAATATCGCGCATTTGTGTACGAAAAAGTTTCAAATGATGAGCGCGCACTTTGTTTAATGTTTGATATGTTTTAACTAAGGTCTTCCAGTAATTCCTTAATTCTTGAATTTCAACATTAAAGCTGGGCTGTGTGTCGAGTAAATTCTCTATAATATCCGTATCATTTATCCATACTTCTTCCTGTTGTCTAAGATTTCCATGTGGAAAAACAAACTCTTCACATACATTACATCGAACATTATTTATTTGTATCAAACCAAGTCGTCCTAACATACATTGGGTGTGATATGTGTGATTACACAGAAGTGTCATCTTTGCGTGGTCGTCGTTGATTTCTGTATTACATACGGGACATTCCATTCTTTTATACAAAATTAGAAATGCCTTAAGCATACCGCAATATGCATGTTTCGGTATTATTAATAATAGCGATATCCACCTTCTAAAGCATTTCTTACTTCCTTTAGTTGTGGATTAGTATATGTTATTTGCCCTGTGGCTGTATTCTCTGTATCTCTAGGGCCTGTAGGGCCTGTAGGGCCTGTAGGGCCTGTAGGGCCTGTAGGGCCTGTAGGGCCTGTAGTACCTGTAGTACCTGTCGGACCAGTTTCTTCCGTAGAAGACAAAGTTTTAGGAGCTTTAGTGGGAGCTGCAAACGTAGAGCCTGTTGCAGCCTTTCTAAAGGCTGCTTTCCATATGATTCCAAGCAGTTCAAGTAATTTTTCGCGATAACATGATTTTCGTGGATCACTATATCCGTATAAATTAGTGTATTTATTTATTGTGTCTTCTGGCATAACTACTTCTTCTTCTGTAGGCTCTACTGCAGTTGGTTGTTCCGCAGCTACTGGTAGAGCAGTTTCTTCCTCTTCTTCCCCTTTCCCTTCTTCCTCTTCCCCTTCCCCTTTTTTCCCTTCTTCCTCTTCCCCTTCTTCCCCTTCCCCTTCTTCCCCTTTTTTCCCTTCTTTCCCTTCCCCTTTTTTCCCTTCTTCCTCTTGTAGACTTGTATAATCACCCTCAAATTGCTTGTTATAATTTCCCCCTCGCATCTGCCCCCTGTGCTCCTCGGCCCGCCCCCCTTCTCCTTCCTCTTCCTCTTCCTCTTCCTCTTCTCCTTCCTCTTCCTCTTCCTCTTGCTCATTGGAAGTGGGAAGCTCTGTTGCGGGAGCTGAAGCGTTTCTATTTTTCCACTTTGTTCCTGCGTTCATTGCCCCTTCCTTTATTTCACCTTTGTATTTTATCGCATCGCTTTCTGCATCTCTATTACCATTTTTACATGAGTTATCTATTCTATTTGGGTCATTATTATTGGGTAACGTAGTTGTATAAATAAAGGGACTTACACCCAGAGCTAAAGCAGCTAGACCCAAGGCTCCCATGGCTAGATTTCCCAAACCACCAGGTGCCTGTGGAATAGGCCTATTGTTATTTGGAGGTGTAGGGTTGTTTCTTTGAATATCCTCCTTTAATTTCTGTAGCTGTTTAATTGAACGAATTGCATTTTCTAGTGCAATTATTTGCGCATTTAAGCTAGCTAGTTCTGCTGTTAGAGTAATGAGAGCATTCATATTGATAGTTTGATTTGACTTTTCTGCCTGAATTTGAGCAAGAATACTCGCCTTGTTTGCTTCTGTCAATTCAAGTTTTAATTGAGCATTTTTTAATTCGGTATGTGTATTAATGTTATCTAGATTTTCTAATAAAATATTGATACGGTTCTGAAGATCCTCTACTTTTCTAATATCAGAATCTGTATCATCCTTTAAACTTTCGTAGCTTTGTTGCAAATATTTTAAAAGGCGGATAGTATTCATCTGCTCATCTGTGAGAGGGCTAGTCGCGGCAATTCCCTCGGCAATAGCAGCATTGGCAGCCATCTCCGCCGCCACCGCCGCGTACGCTGCAGAATCTCCCTTTAATTTTGCAATATCAATATTTCGCAGTAAAATATTCACATCTAATCGATTTGCACTCTCAAGTAATTTCTCTAACTCAGCCATTCTTGCTCGAGCAGTATCCAATACATCCGCTTCATATTGCAGTTCTGCTAATTGCTCCATTAGTCGCATTTTTGCTTCTTGCATAGTTTCGTATGTTGTTCCCATATTTCTAAAAAACTGCTCTAATTCAGCCTTTCCATTAATAACAGAAGGGTCGTTCATCATTTCTTCATAAATTTTAATAATTGTATTTTCTGTTATTTTTTCGGTTGGTTGGATTAGATTTACCTCTTTTAGATTTTGTATTTGAGATAGATTTGGAAAATTCGGATTATCATCCAGATTGTTGAGAGCAGCCGCAGCTTCGTTTGCTTTTTGCGCCTTTTGCTTTGCTTCTACTAAAAGCGCTTGAAGACGATTTTTCTCTGACTCAATATGACTGCGATACAAAAGATGTGTTTTCATATCACCGAGATTTTCAATTGTACTTTCGACTATTTTCAGATTTTGTTCTGCTGTATTCAAAGTGGAAACTGCATCAACTAATTTGATTGTTGCGGCATTCATTTCTATAGCCATTTTATTCATTGTATTTGTTACATCGGCTAATGAAGTATCGAGTTCAGAAATCTTTTTTGCTAAATCTAGATTAGCCTGTATTATGTCTGGATTCTCAGCTTGATTATTTAAAGCATTTAATCTTCTTAGGCAATCTTCGGTGTATCTCTGTATTTCTTGTATGTTATCTGTATTTGGCATATACAGATTTGTTTCATTTATCATATCGTCAATAAGGAATTTTTGGTTTTCCTTTTTTAAAAGATAGATTTTCAAATCGGACACAGAAGTGCTAAATATATGCAGTGATTGTGGAAATAGTTTACGAGTTATTAAAATAATAAATGCATTGTTATTTAAATTAGAGGCTGTTGCTATTTCAGTATTTAAATTTGGTAAAACGTTGGTTTGAATATCTGTTATGTTAACAGTTACACTATGTAGTGATTGCCCAAATGTTTGCATTATTGTGTATAGTGAATTCATTTCGGTATTTGCTGCGGTAGCTGTATCAATTATAAGCGAAAGAGTCGTTATTCCAGAGCTGACATCTCCTTCGGCATTTTGTACGGCCGTTTCAGCCATTTCAGTAATCATTTGCGCATAAATAATATTAAGACGAATTCCTCCTCCAAGTGCAGCAAGAGGAATATTTGTGTTTGCACATCTTATTTTGCATATCAGAATTACTTTTGCCAGTTTCTCTTGTTCTAAGCTTGTGTTCACCGCGCCCATTTCTTGATTTAACGCAATGACAATCTGAAAATCTACAGGAGAAGGACTCGACAAATCAAGATTAATAAGAGTATTATTACGGGCTGTAAGCACGCTTACAAACCCCATATATTTTCCCAGGTTTCTTTCCGCTACTGTTGACGTATAGAAGTATAAGTTAACGAAATTATTCGCATCCGTTGCTTCCAATACAGCTAAAACTAACGTGGTATTTCCTGTACCAATATCACTTTCTGCCGTTTGTTTTACTAATGCATCCGTTGCAACCGCTGCTTCAGCTAATAATTTTTTGGCTAAGATGCCTGCCGCATCTTGGGAAAGTGTCAAATCAGATACGGTTTGTGCTATTTCTGCGGTTATCTCAACAAGAGTTACCTGCGCCTCCCCATATCCTTCCCTCACCGCGCCCATTTCTTGATTTAACGCAATGACAATCTGAAAATCTACAGGAGAAGGACTCGACAAATCAAGATTAATAAGAGTATTATTACGGGCTGTAACCACGCTTATAAACCCCATATATTTTCCCAGGTTTCTTTCCGCTACTGTTGACGTATAGAAATATAAGTTAACGAAATTATTCGCATCCGTTGCTTCCAATACAGCTAAAACTAACGTGGTATTTCCTGTACCAATATCACTTTCTGCCGTTTGTTTCGCTAATGCATCAATCGTTGTAACAGTATCCATAGCAAGCTCCATCAATCTCCTTTTTTCTGCCGCAACTCCTGCAAGTTTAAGATTTTCTATTTGATTTCTTATCTCTGTACTAATTTGTTGTAAAGAATTTTGTAAAACACTGAGTTCTCCTTCTGTGATTGCAACATCTCTTATAGAAGTATTTACTTGATCTAGACTCGGAGAAAAGGGACTCGAAAAATCAAGATTTGATAACCCCTCTAGTTGATTGATAATTTGTCTATATGTTGTAACGTTTGTTATTTTGGTAATTCTTAAAGTTTTTGCAGTTAAAGTTAGAACATTCATTAAACTATTCACTCTAAGATTTTCCATTAATTCTATATTTCTCTTTAAGGAACTGTATTCACTATTTGCTGTTTCTAGTTGTGCACTACTAGGATACGCTACAAAAGCAGAAGTCAATGCAGTATTTAAATCATTTAAGTATAAAAATAATGAGTCAAGTGTATTCGGGGGGCGACTTTGTAATTGTGCTAATTCTTGAATTATTTCAGAAATGTATTGCTGTTTTAAAGTTAAATTGTATAATTCTGATATGGGTATATTTGTTTGATAGAAATTTTTATCAGAAACAAATAAAGAAGTTTCGTGAACCAATCTATACATAACTTGGTACGGTACAAGAAGTGTTTGCCCAAGTTCAAGCTGTGTATCATTCACCCCCGGTGCTATTAAATCTGGAAGAACGGGTGTGTCTATAGTATAGTTCGGTGGAACAGGTGTTTCATCTAATGTATTTTTATGTTCTTGCATTGCGCCCAACGCAAAATAATATTGTATGTTAGCACTATTTTGATTGTCTATTGCTCCACCATCTTCATTTAACGCGTTAAGCAAGTCTGTTTGAACTTGCTCAAGATATCTCTTCTGAATATCTCTCGACGCTTGAATTTCTACAGTCGAAGGAAATACATTGCTCAAATAGCTTTGTAAATTAAAAATGGCCTCTTGCATTATTAACACCTGAGAATCAGTATAGCTCTTTAGCGCAACATAATTAGTATATTCAGGATCCAATAAAAATTTTGAAGTATTTAACCTTTCCTCTACTAGTCTTAATGAATTATTCAGACCATCTATATCTGTATTTATAGTTGTGATTGCTTGAAATATATTTACGCTTGTATTATATAGAAATCTCTGTAATTCAATAAGATTTGAACCATCATTTATCATCATTTGTAAAGTTTCTAACAATGTATTTATTTCTAGGGTTTTTTGGGTAATACTGTCCTGAAGAATAGAGACGTCACCTCTTAATATAAAAATAGCATTTATTAGATTGTACACATCTGAATTTACTATTTGTTGGATTGAAGTGAGTTCATTTGTTGCCTTTTGAGCTTCATCCAATTCTGATACTGACATACTTTGATAATTTGTATCGCGAATATGGTAAATTTCACTCAGTGTTTTATCTAATTCTCTTCCAATGAAGAGATTTGCTGCAATTGTCTTTGCATATGTTGTTTTGAATTGTATTAATTGCGCTAAAGTCAACTGTTTTGTAAGGGCTTGCAATGCAACTTGTGTCCTTAATTGAATAATTGCCTGTATTTGAATACTCTGTACTACTTGCATTTGGCTCTTTGCCCCTTCAACCAATTTTTCCATTTCTCGCTTTATTCTTATAATTTCTTCATCGCTATTGGAATTTAGAAGGGTGGTTGGATCGAAATTTATTGTATAATCGTCCAGGATTCCTTTTGAGAGTTCTCTACCGATTCGTATTTTATCACTCAATTTATGTATTAAAATTTCAAATAATCTATTATTTCTTTGTGGATTGATCGGATCTATTTCTTTCTCTCCCGTTCTAATAGCCGGTTTCATCAATGGGTTCACTCCTTTTCGTAAAGCATTTAAAAGGGAATTTTGCCTTTTTGCTTGTAAATTCAGTCGATATGTTCTTGCTAATAAGTTTATAGACCTAGACAAATTCCCACCTTTCATTCTACTACGCCCCTTTGAGGTTATCGCTCGACCCATCCCTATATGCTAACGTTAAAAATAAAGTTAAACAAACAGCGGTACCGGTATGTGCCAAAGTTACCGCGATATTTCAAAGATAGGTACACCCCCAAATGTGTACCTAACTTTGAAATATGCCTTTAGTAGTGATGTAGGCTTAAGTTAAGTACCCCCTTTAGGGGGGTACTTAACTTAAGCCTACATCACGGTGTGTACACCACGGTAATTTACCCCCGCGTTCTCCAATACTCTCCACAAACATTGCATATATACAAATACTTCAGATTCTCAGAGTCATACTTAATATAAATGACGTCCTTTTCTGAACCGCCACCATTAGATTTACAATCTTCGCGAGGACACTTCATTGTCTTTAAATGTGGTAACGTGGAATCTTGCCGGGTAAATTCATTTAAGAGAATCTTATATCCTTCACTCGTACGCTCCTTTACAAGAGTTTCAGAAACGAGACTCCCTTTCTCTTCATTCTCTTTATGTCCACAATTACGGCAAAGACGAGTACATGCTTTCGCCTCTGTATCAATATCTAAATACAGATAGAATTTGCAAACTGGGCAAAATTTCATCCTATTCTATATATAACAGGAGTTTAAAGTCGTCAAATTTTAATTGAGTACCTTCACGGGCATAAAAAGTATCTCTTAAAGGGGTACTTTTTTTATGCCTAGATGTCGGTACTTTAATTAAGTTCTTGGTAGTAGCTTTGCCCAATGAATTGTTCCTTGCATTCCGTAGAGAATATTTGTACAATGGTTTGGCTCATCTAGGGCCTTTAATTTCAAGCGATTTTGAATTTTTTCTAGATGGTTCGGCCAAAACTGTTCAAATGTATCCGAAAAATGTGACCATAGAGTGTTTTTACCGTCCCTGTATTTTTCATACTCTTTCAATGTATGTTTCACTAGATGAAATTCGACAAAATCTGCATAGGCCTTTGCAGCTGGATGTTTTTCATTATAGGATTCCCATCCTGGCTCATTTACAATTGGATTATTATCCAATAACGATATAATACTTTTGAATACACTCCCAATATTCATAGATGATACCCAAGACGGTCCTGGATATGTTCCCAGAATGGACAAACAGACTTTGCCTTCAATATACAAATTTGGATGAAAACGAGTGTGACCATCGGATGTCAATATTCGCACAATAGGGGGAGAAATTGGGTAGTCTAGAGGATACTCAACTGAAAATAACAGGGGGCAATTTGCATATCTGGAATCCTCTGGTCCAAAAATGAGCGTAAAGCCTCGTCGCATATCCGATTCATCAACGGCATAGTAAATTCCAAGTGAGGCCATTTCATCACATAGCATTGTTTTTATATCCTTTTCTAGGCGCCGATTCATTATAAATATGGTCTGTATACGCGCCTTAGACCGAATGCGCCCCGCTCTCAAAAATTTACCCCGCCGCCGCCGTTCCTCTAAACACAGAATAGGATGAGTGACCGTCTATTTCATGAACACGAACTTTCGCGGTTTCTTGAGCAAAATAAGACACATGACAGTACAAATACAACAATGACTGGTATGGGAACAACCTTGGGAAAATGGAAGATAAGCGATGATAAATATCCGACCTTTCTAGACCTCTTACATGACTACTTGTTTGTAAAACGAGGTACTCCTCAAAACTTCGTAGAGAAGCCTCGGAAGAATGAGCCGAAACCATTGCTGATTGATTTGGACTTCCATTATCCGGAGCACCATAGTCTTACAAGGGTGTTTAATCTTGACATGATAGAGCAATTCATCCACAAAATCACGGACGCACTCAACTATTTCTTCGGATTGGAGTTATATAGCGAACTCCGCTTCTTTGTGACGTTGCGGTCAGGGCCCTACCATGCAAAAGGAAAGCGTAAGGACGGTGTTCACATCTTGTGTCCCGATATTGCCCTTACGAACGAGAAGCAGGTAGTACTTAGAAAATGGCTTCTTGCAAATGAAGCTATCAAGATGTGCTTCAAGGACACGGGCTATACTAATAGTGATGATGTTGTCTACGACGAGTCTATGACCCGTCAGCAGGGCTGGATCTTCTATGGAGAGTCTAAGCCGAATATTCCCCCCTATACACTCGTCGCAGTCTTCAATTACAAACCGGACGAAGACGACTGGATTGATGAGGATATTTCTCAATACAGCTCTCGGGATCTCATTGAACTCCTGAGTGTTCGGTATAATATTGTACCTGATGAGAATGTCTTGAAGGAGGGAGCAGCTGTTAGCGTCTACACAGACCTATTACATCGTCCAGCGAACGTGACAGTCACAACCCAACCTATGCAAGAGCAGACAGAAGCCGTAAGTCAGGCGAGGGATCTCGCAAATGCTCTTAATACTTTTGCCATCAAGCCAGCATCAGAGGAGGAGCGTGAAATGGTTCGGAGGTTCGTCCTGGAATGTCTGAAGCCGACCTGGCACGACGAATATGACAAATGGATTCGTGTAGGATGGTGTTTACATAACATAGATGCGAGTGAGGAATATTTCACACTGTGGAAGGATTTCAGCGCAAAGTCTGGCAAATCTTCAGAGAACGATTGGGTGAAGTTACGCCATGAATGGTTTCACGGAATGCGCAAGTCAGGGGATGGTCCACGTCTTACGCAGAGGTCTTTGCAAAAGTGGGCACGCGATGACAATCCTGAACTTTATAAGCAGATTGTCGCTGACAATATTCATGAATATATTCGAACGGAGGTAGAACCTACTCACTTTCATATTTCAAAACTTATGAAGAAGATGTATGGAAATAACTATGTGGCTTCAGTGCATCAAAGGAATACAGATTGGTTCAAGTATGACGAGGATATCAATATGTGGAAGCGCCTCAATCAGGGGCTGGAGTTGAAGTCGAAAATTAGCTGTGAGGTTGCAGGGGAAATCGGTGTTGCTAGACTCTTGATACAAAAACGTATTGGAGAATGCTCCGCAAAAGATGAGAGTACGCGAAACTGGTTAACAGAAAAGATGAAAGAACTCCTGAAAGTGGAGACGCAACTTTATAACAATGGCTTCACCGAGTCCGTAATGAAGATGGCATCGCAGCAATTTTGCGAGGAAGAATTCACGAACAAGCTGAATGCAAATCCCTACTTGCTTGGCTGCCGCAACGGCGTTTTGGAACTCCGTACAAAATGTGATAACCCAGCAAAACACGTAATCTTTCGACAGGGGCGTCCAGAAGATTATGTGAGTTTTCTTGCAGGTGTGCGGTATCCGGATCTGGAGTCTATCAACTATATTCCCTACGAGCCGAGTCATCCAATACAGGAGGAAATTCAGGAATTCTTCCAAAAACTCTTTCCGAATTCCGAGTTGAAAACATACGTGCTACGACTCTTGTCTAGCATGTTAGAGGGTACGAATAAGGAACAATGTTACTACACTTTCAGAGGTCGGGGGAGTAACGGAAAGTCAAAGATTGCAGAGCTAATGGAAATGACTCTGGGTGACTACTTTACTACGATGTCGTCCACCGTTCTTACTCGGAAACGTCCGGATGCGGGGGCGGCGAATCCCGAAATCATGGCTGCAAAGGGTCGACGCTTTATATGTCTTACGGAGCCAGACGACAAAGAGCCAATTAACACGAGTCGCATGAAGCAGTTCAGTGGCGAGGACATGGTAGAAGCCCGCCCCCTCTATGGAGATCAGGAGCGTTTCCGTATCATGGGTAAGATTTGTATGCTATGTAACGACCTTCCTGCTGTGAATTCCATGGACCACGGTACTTGGCGCCGTATTCGCGTCATTCCTTTTGAGGCCAGATTCCTCGATAAGGGAAACCCGGAACTTCTATTGAACAAACCAAACATCTATGAAAAGGATCTGGGACTCATTGAGAAACTTATAAAGTGGCGGGAACAGTTTCTCTCACTACTTGTGCACATTTACGAAACAGAGTACATCCCTCATGGACTGAACCCGGTTCCAGAGATTGTTATTCGTGAGTCTAACAAATATAAGGAGAAGTTTGATGTGTACGCGCGCTTCAAGTCGGAGCGGATTCGTGAGCCAGTTACAGCCGAAGAGCAGTTGGAGTCCAGAACAAATCCTCTGGAATCCAAGCGAGTCAGACTTATTATCGGACAGTGGAAAAAGGAAAATCGCATCGATGGCTTTACAGCAAACGATGCGCTTGACCGTATGAAAGATGAATTCGGTGAGCCGGAGGCTGGACGCTTTTGGCCAACAATTCGGATGTTTACAAATGACGAAGACATTGCTGAATGGGATAAGGCTCATGCTATGATTTAGACTACCGTAATGTGCTTAAGTTAAGCACCCCTTTAGGTGATACCGACATGTGCCAAAGTTAGCCCATATGCCGGTATGTATTGAAACTACGCCGAATACAGTACGAAAAGAAAAAATGCAAATCCAATTCCGACCATTATACCAGATACGGAAAAAAATGTTTTTATTTTGTTGACAGATTTTTTGATTGCAACTATAATAATGAAAGTGCTCAAGATAATATAGGAAAAAAAGAAATACGCCAGAACCCAATCCTGGGTCGTTCGAAGACCTACTTTGGAAAAGAGTCCATATGTAGTAGGATTCTTTTTTAAATTCAAATATGTTTCGTTATACGTTTCCTCTTCAATTTCCGCTAGAGTTATTTTATCATTTATATCCTGTAGTTTAATTCTTAGGTCTGTTATTAATATTGGATCCGAACCATTTGAGTTCGAACCACGCCCCTTGTAGAAAAAGTATTTCGTAGCAGCATTTATAAGTTCTATATCAGACGGAGGACTCATCTATCGGGATTATTTAAATTATTTCCCACCGCTGCGTCCTGAAGTTACTTACCGCCAAGTACTTAAATTATAGGCTACCGTGATGTGCCAAATGAGGAATACTTGACTTTAGTACTAGACGTTACACCTACTCAAAATATCATTCATGGCAGACCGTACTTCCATCGGAATTGCAGTGGTTTCGCCGTCACCTGTAAAACGGCGTTTGTTCCAATGGTAAAAATCCCTTGTATTTTTTGAATATGAATATTTGAAGTACCATACGATAAATATAAAAAGTAAAAAGAAAACTGTAATATATACAATAAAGATAGGCGAAATTAATCTATATTTTGAAAAAATACTAAATAATAAAATAATAGAAAATGCTAAAAGAGTAAGTTGAAGTATAAAAAGGGTATCAAGTCGATAATTATAGTACCAGTTATTTATTTCAGTCTGTCTACGTTTAGAGTCTGTAGTTATATTTGTTGCCATCTTTCTAGTTAGTGGAAACAATATAGAAGAGTAGACCGACAGCAATAACGTTCAAGAAAGAATAAAGCGAAAGATTTGCAGAAACACTTTTCATTCTTTGTTCGGATATTTTGAACGCGCGCTCGGCGTCGACTGAAGGTTGAAAATTCTCTTTCATTAAATCAGCGAATCTTCTTTCGTTGATTGCATTTGCATTACTCTCTAATTTGGCCCGAAGTGATACAAAACTTTCTTTACTCTTATTTTTAGTATGATTATCAGTTTTGATATCAATCCACCCCTCTATAAATTTCTTACCATTCTTATCAGCAGGAGCCTTTTCCAAAATTTGCCGGGATACAGATAAAATATCTCGCATTGCAGTATTCTTATCCCGTATGAGTTCAATAATTTTTCCACTGAGCGTTTCATCTTTCCGAATAGACATGAAAAGGGTTGACAGAAGGAATTGATATTGTGCGTTTAAATTACAAAGTGCCTGATTTGTTTCCATGAGTATTGCGTTTTGCGCATCTTCCGTGTCTACATTTATTCCGAGACTTGACAGACCATCCATAATTGTCTTTAACGCGTCCTGAGTCAAATCGCCATTTTCATTGTGGCGAAGCCCTTTTACTGGTAAAAGAGGAGTTATAACAGGTTTCTGCGCATCTTTCATATTCTTTATTTCAGACTGACACGTGCTAAATATTGGGTCACTCATCTAACACGTTCCTAGACAAAAATTGAAAGTAGAAATTACTTTGGACACTTACAGTATTACTTGGTATGGCGGAAGCATACACTACAACTTACACACTTTCACTCGTGTATGATAAATATAATAGAGTACCCTATGGAGAAGCAATAACGTTGACGGGTTTACAGACAATCTTTGACCACATGGTCGATGCACATGTTGATAAAATTCAGAAAACTGGCAACTATACGAAAATGCCGGACCTGCAAATTGAAGCGCGCTCGGTGGACGCAATAGGAATATATGTAAACCACTCTTTTAACCGTAAAATTCAACCAAAAGACCTCGTAAACAAGCATGCAGACTTCTTCCGCTATTACTCAACGTATAAAAGCGACCTTTATAAGGACAGGATAATCAACGCGGAGCGCTGCAAAATTCTCTTGGACGCAATTGATGAGCGACGGGCCATTCAGGAACGACTCATGTATTTACAAAAAGAATGGTTTGAGGAGAAAATGAAAAGCGGCGGGGGTGGTGTGTGTATAGAGAAATATCCGATTTGGGATGAAATTGAGATACGTGAGTCGGCCCTGAAAAACCGTGTTACGGAGGCACTAAAAAAATAGACCAACGAACATTTCAAAATGTTTGTTACCGGCATGTGCCAAAGTTAGTGGCCGCTGAACATAGGTGGGTTCATCACAAGAATATAGGAATTCTCGTCATTTACACCTATACTTACATAGAGTATTCCATTGTATTCACAAAGGCTCAGAGGGAATTCAATATAGGAATGCTGGAAAAAGGTGAATTCCTCCGAAATCTGTACGGTCTTTTTTAATGGATGGAACAATAGCCAACGATGATAGGTGCGTTCACGATTGATGTGAACTAGGAATAGGCGGTATTCTCCATGAAAGAGAATACCATTCGTAGAGCCATGATAACCCTTCAACTCGCGCATATTGTTTCCAATCGTTTCGATCGTATCTTTCTCGATATCCTTTATGGAAAAGGGATACACGCTGTATACAACTTTCAACCGATAATTTTCATCCGTATAGGGCATCCAGTTTTTTTCCATTGCGTTTGGGTAGCAGGGCTCCACGTAATTCAATACAGAGCCGTCTAAACATGCTCGGAATATTGCCGGGTTTCCGGTTGGATTACATTCCGGAATGGTGACGATAATTCGATTATCCGTAGTGAATCGGATGTCCTCTGGGCCTTTCCAGTAGGACGGATACGTGGAAACTCCATAGTCAACTCGTAGAGGGGTTACGTCCCAGCGAGTCAAGTTACGAACTTCTCCCCGCGCAATAATGTATTTTGATTCAGACGGGTACGAACCAAGCGAAAATCGTTTGTCTGCATACTTCCGGTAATTTACACGACGGACGAGTAGTGTTATTTGACCATCCTTGTCAATACGCATACTTGGATTCATATCGACGAGTGCGTTCGGCTCTCCAAAGCGATCTGTGTACTGCTCTTTTGAAAATATGAGTGGGATGATCCGGTCAACAGGATACATACTATCACTCTAAAGAGTCTTATGGCTGAAACTTTATGCGGCAGTTCTGCTTAATAAGTATATTACAAATAGTATGTCTTCGGGATCCAATATAAAAACAGAAAGATCTGCAATTTTGAATTTTGCTCTCAAAGCAAAATATGCCTTTTATGCTACATTGATTTTCTTTCTTGTTGCAAGTCCGGAAACCTATCGGATTACACAAGACACCTTTGGTTGGCTGTTTACAGTTTCTACTCATGACGGCGCGCCAACACCTCTAGGATTCTTCCTTCATACTTTCCTCTTTTTCCTTGTATTGTGGGGGGCCATGTTGTTTCCTCGCGACTCCTAGGTCAGAATAAATTTTAACTTCCGCTTTTAACCATGCTTCGTCCCATGTGGCTCCGGCCTCCATTTCATGACAGATAATCATTGCTGCCTTCTGCCGATCTCCCCAGACCCAAGATGGATCTATATAGTTCGGCATCTCAATACTCTTCCAACAACCCCGATAAAACACGAACATTCGGCTCTGTCTATGTATGATGCTATTTCCTTGAGTGGCTAAAATAGTATGGCGAACATCATTTTATTTTGTTCCGCATTGTTTACCGGTATCAAAATTGAGCGCAGCCACAGCTGAAAAGATAGTTTCAGAAGAGGATGAAGTTCTTTATTGCCCTGTATGCTGCTTTTAATGCCACATTGAAGGACTGTAGTTCCGGTAAGAGTGTTTTCAACGTAAATACGATGTCATTGAACCCGTCGAACCCCTCTCCCGGCGATCGTGTTGCTTTCTTTCTAGACTATTCCGTCCCCACTGGCGTTTCAGTCGCTGACGGAACGGCTCGGTATGAAGTCACCTATAATTTCATCCCACTCTCTCCTACTATTCAACCTCTTTGCTCCAACATCCCATGCCCTCTTGGATCTGGTCGCTATACAAATACAACCTTGTCGATATGGCCTAGTGGGCTTTCAGGAACGATTCAGAGCCGTATGAAGTGGTTGGACCCCAGTGGAACATTGTTGCTCTGTACGGAGATCAGCGGAAAGGTTTGAGAAAAACTATCGGCGCATTATTAGAAACATTATGAACTGGAAACTCATTTTTCTTGGGATTGCTGTTCTTGCACTTTTCGCATATGTTGTCCGTGAAGGGTTTATTATGAAAAACGTACAGGGATTCCAGAATGCAAGCGAGTATACATTTACGATGTATTATGCAGATTGGTGTGGCCACTGTAAGAAGGCAAAACCGGAAATGGAGGAACTTGTAAAGAAGGGGGTGATTGAAAAGAATGGAAAGAAATGCGAAATTCGTATGATTAGTCCCGAAAAGGAGCCCGAAAAGGCGGCGGGAAAACCTATCAAGGGATTCCCGACCTTCCTCATGGAAACGGCAGATGGGCAAATTGTCGAATACAAAGGTGAGAGATCGTTGAATGCCTATTTGGAATACATTAATAAGACACTCTCCGCCGGCGCCGCTCAATGAGTATGGGTCTAAACGACGTACTATCCTTTCTCATATATGGGTATCGACAGTACATCTTTAGAGGCTATATTGATTTCACAGTCGTATGCTTATGCTGGGTAGACAGGGCATTCACGCCTTTCCACAGAAAGTCGACTATTTACTCGATAAGTACAGTCTATTTTCATTAAAGGGGTGCTATGTATGGGGTTGGTCGGAGCCGTTGTTTCGAGATCTGGGGTATGAGATTGTAGAATCATTGGATAACTCTGCATACGAGGGGGCGACTCGAATTCACAATATGAACAGGGAAATACCCGCACCCGTTGCACGATACGATTATATATACGACGGGGGGACGATCGAACACATTTTTAATTGTCCGGGCATGGAATTTATCAATTCAGTCCGGAATTCTTTCTATCGGCGTTCAATTCTAAATATGGTATGGAGACTCTGGAAATGTATATTGGACTTGTAGGGACGGAAAGGGAATCGTGGATAGATGTAAACTCCTACAAACGCGGAAATGGTGGGCGCAATTGCGCAAAATTCAGCTCTCCAGGTGACGTATACATTATTACGATAGCAAGAAAGATCTCAGATGAACGTTTGAGTCTCATTACTGATTCACCTCATCAATATAGTTATGAAGAGCTTGACTGGGTAACACCAAATACCGAGAACCGGCATACGAGCTCCTAAAATTTGAAATGGTAAATTCATCCGTCTCGGCAAGTATGGAAGATTTTAGACCAGGAGATATTGTTGGTGTGCGTGGATGGGATAAGAATCGCAACCTAATCGTATACGGACCGATAACTATTCATAAACGACCTGATAATCCACATGACCAGCATATGTGGGGATTCACGGACCACCCGCACACGATCATTGCGGAATCCGAGCTATTTCATTGGTGGCGTCCGAACCTATGCATCGGCGCACAGATTCCCGCGCCGCCCCCCGCTGGTCCATGGCGTCAAATGGAGCGAGTTATAAAAGAGATTCCAGACGCATTAGAGGGTATGTGGGCACGAAAAGTATGGGATAAATGTGTGAATCTCACCCTCTTGTATGGAAATGGTAGCGCTTTTACTAAACATTTCCCGAGTGTTGTAGACCCAGAAAGGCAAACTTCGCGTGCCTGGTGTAAAAGTTAGAGGCTTTATAAAAACGTCTAACTTTCGCATGAAAACATTCCGTTACTTCTTGCGCCTCGACGCCTCCTTGAGCGCATCGGAAAAGGACGCGTCTTTATTTTTCGCCTTCAACTCTTTAAAGGTTTTCATGACCAGCAGATTCCAACTAGACAACTTGCGCGTACCCTTCTTTCCACGAGAACGACGAGTCTTTGCCATTTGTATATTTAAGGTGAAGAATTTCTGCGTGCGAACTTTTTTAATTCGGATACGGACTTTAGAAACCGCTGTGCAGAATTTCGCCCGGCCTGAAAAAGGTTTTCCTTCTCTTCTGGGCTTGCTCCAAAGTGAAATGGCGCAGCATTTCCAGTATCTATATACATAACTCGTTCTCCCCATTTTTTATAGGTGTCTGTATCTTGGTTATTATGCAGACTGTAAAAGAGTCGTTTGAAATAGGCAAAAGGTCCATCACCTATGGGGGACTTCTGAAATAGGTCGCGTATACGAAAGGTCAAATCCAGCGTTTCGGAACGCTCTTCATCGTTGAGATGATAGAACGGTGTAAAGGCTGTCAAACCACCATCAACAAAAATATTGCCGGACAGGTCGCAAACAGGGGTGAATAAGAGGGGGACGCAACAGGACGCGAGAACCGCGAATTTTATCTCTACGTTTGGAGTTTCTTTGGAGCTGAATTCCTGTTTGAGGCATGTTTGGAGATTTGTTGCGAAAATTCGAGGCTGGGGATTCATGGGAAATTGTTCGGCAAATTCACCGAACGTAATTTCTGGTGAAAGCCCCTTTGCGCGAAGAATTATCTTAAGTAATTTATCAAAATTCCGTCGGTCATCTAAACCATAGGATTCCATGAAGGATAGGATTGTTTCTGGATTTAGATTCTGAATAAGAGAAAAATCAAGACTGTTGTTGATAGTACGTAATTCAGATACGGTATAACCAATACATAGGGACATTACTGCCATAGAGCCTGCGCTAATTCCAACATACTCCCGTACGCAGCGAAGAAGACCATGTGATTCCAGAACTTCCAGTGCACCTACATGTGCTAGACCTAGCATACCCCCTCCGGACATTGAAATCCGTTTCGGAGGGATGAACATCCTTTCCACTGATTATGTATGTGTGGTTGCTTTAGGGGGAAGAGAAACACTTGCTGTATTAGGAATGTTAGGCGGTGGTGGTCACTGGAATTTCAAAGAGACGCCGGTTCAAGGAACGCCCCGTCTAGAGCCGCGCAATCTCTTTGAAAAACGGATTAGTCGCGACAAGGCCCGGTTGAAAGCCTATAACCAGATTCTCAATCAGATACACACTCGAATTTACCATACATCACAAATTCTAGGAAATCAGAATTACTTGACCTATACGGTCCCCCCATTCGTTCTGGGACTTCCGTCGCTGGATTTGGAGGACTGTATCGTGTACGTGGTACACATGTTGCGCGAGGCCGGCTTCGTCGTTCGCTACACGTACCCTAACCTCCTCTACATTTCGTGGAAGCATTATGAGGCGGAGTACAATCGGCAGCAGAATCCGATTGTCCAGGCGATGAATTCCAAGAAGAATGCGGAGTCCACCTCTAGAAAGGGCGCAGGAGGAAAACGGGGGGCCGGTGATTCTGTGCAGACGGTGACATTTTCTCCGTCAACGTCCTTCTATCCGTCTGCGCCATCTACGTCCTTCTATCCGTCTGCGGCGCAGGTACCCCCCCTACAGACCATAGGGTCTAATCAGGCTCCCGCGAGGTCCGTGGCCGATTACAGGGCACCGGATGCGCTCATTCAGAGTATGTCTAGGCCACCTTTACACACGGCAGGTCCACCTGTTCCCGCAAAGGCGGGGAATGTCGTGGCGGATTTATGGAGGCTCTAAAGCCGCCGGTCTAAAACTGTGCGCACTATCTACAGTATGTCCGTGACAAAAGACGCATATTTCCTGTCACATAACGGCTTGGGCGACAATATCACGAGCATCGGCGCAGTCGTCTTTTTACTACAACACTATCGCAGGATCTACTTCCTGTGCAAAGACAAATACGCCGATAATGTGCGACTCCTATTTGCTACCAGAGAGGTAACCGTTGTCTCTTTTGACGCAAACAAAGAGCACGAAAGTTGTAGTAGGATTATAAATGGAGTAGATACAACCAACAATGATATTTTTGTTTCTGGCCAGCATAAATACTATCTGAATTCCCATATAACACACCCATCCATTTTAGACTACGAGATGGACGACAAATACGAACTAGAATATCCGTTCATTCGGGAGTTTTACCGTGATAATCACTTAGATACAGCAGTCTATGTGGACTATTTTGATATTCCTACGACGGACGAAAGTTCCACATATTACGAACCGTTGAAGCCCTATAGCATCGTATTTATGCATACACAGGCATCCGATATGACAATGGACTTGAGCAGTGTCGTGCAAAAATACGTGAATGAGCCCAACCATATTATTATTTGCGCCGACAAGAATGCGTATGCGGCAGAGCATCCGAATTACCTGCTCGCCGACAAGTATGTCAATCGGAAAGTGGCTCACTACATCGATATTATTAAGAATGCGAAGGCCATACACATTATAAACTCCTGCTTCTCGTGTATTGTCTATCCGTTAATCCTAGGGAAAAAAATAAGCCCAAAGGAGTTTGCTCTTTATAATCGTTGACCATACTGTAAAAGGTGCGCACATATTTTCTCTATCTGCTCGGTGCTGAGGTCCGGATAAGAGGGCAACATACAAAAGCACCCATCTAAGGCCATGGCGCGACCTTCTATGTGGGCCAGATGCGCATGCCGCTTGATATCGTAAAAAAAGGGCCGTATATCGACCCCATTCTCTTTCATATAGGCCTCCAGAGCCTTGTATTCCGCATTTAGGCCACAGACAAACATCCACTCGGATTCAACCGTGTCATCTTCTGCCTTCGGAAGAGTGACGTGGCCCCCCAATAATCTCTTGTAGGTCTCAAATACGGTGTGTTTATCCGCTCGTATCTGCGCAACTGCGTTCAGTTGGTCATACAGGAGCGCAGCCTGGATATTCGTCATTCGGCAATTGTAGCCCAGCATCCTATAAACATACTTTTCGGCTGATGCGCCATGGTGTATAGAACAGTATATGTAATCATACAGTTCTTTATCATGTGTGAAAAATGCTCCCCCTTCTCCACACGTAATGGTTTTATTGGCAAAAAATGAGACAGAGGAGCACAGGGAGGCCGGCGATGTGCCTGCGTAGACACCCTCATACTTTCCAAAGAGTCCTTCACAATTGTCCTCTACAAATATTATATCGGGACGCAGGCGCTTCAGACGGGGTACGTTAATAATATTGCCGACGTTGTGGACGATCATGACGGCCGAATTCGGCTCCAGCCCCCGTATATACTCTTCGTCCGTTCGCATGTTCAGACTGAGTGGGTTCATCTCCAGGATTTTCAAACTGGACTCGTCATATTCATACAAAATCGTGTTCCACACGGCCACGAACACATTGTTTGGCGCATATATTGTCTTGATTCCGGGATACCGGTATTTCAGCGCCTTTAGAAGCATGTGCGTCGCCGTCGTACCATTGTTCATGAGAATCACATAGGGCACTTCGAGTAATTCAGCAAGTTTCGCTCTGGCCTTTTCCAAATACGGGCCTTGGGAACTTATCCAATTACTCTCGAGTGCATCTTTTGCGGAAGCCGTTGTCACACGGGGTATATAAATAGGTATCATCCTATTCTAATGCGTCCCATTTTTAGGAAGTATTTATCCGCAATTCGTAGCATGATAGAAGAACTTGATTTGACGAATGCGGATCATCTTAAGCGGCTAAAAGAGTTCAGTATGCTTGAACACCCCCCGTCTTTTCGGTATTTCAAGAACAGGGTGTTTGAAGATGCCGTAAAAACTCACAAAATAACTATGTTATACTCGACTGAAGATAAGAAGGATGTTGCGTATGCGCACATAGACGTAGACGGCTCTACGGAACGCCCGTTCTTTGGAATCTGTGTTTTGCGTGAATACCAGTCAAAAGGAATAGGGAAACTGTTGACGAATCATATACTTCAACGGTTTTCCGAAACAGTCTATTTGACCGTGGACAATGACAATCTTAATGCGATATCCCTGTATAAGAAATTCGGATTTAAACAAGTAGAGTATTATCCTACATCCGCACTATGGCGTAGGATGGCGGCCACCTCACAGTAATTCCTCAAGCGCCTTCTGGTCTACACGAAATATTGCAAGAATTTCCTCCGCCGAATGGTGGCCTTTTGGAAAGGAAAAGCGAGCCTTGAATTGCGCAGATTCGCTCGCAACTCCGATCCGAAAGATGATGGTCGGGTCGTCCTTGAAGGCGTCTCTCAAGCCGCCGCAGTATTCCCCACATTGGATAATAACCTGGTCATACAAGAAAGAATAGTATCGTATAGGGGCGACAAAGTTCTCTGTGTCAGGCCCCTCACAGATTTCTATAAGGACACTGTTGATTTTGTAGCCTTTTTGTTCCTTTAGAGCCGAGCCAGCCGCATAATTTATCTTATTCTTAATACGGAAGCGGATGTCATTGTAGTCAACGGTCTTTCTGCAAAGAGCCAGGTAGTCCTGGTCATTCATGTTGCCGTCTCTGAGTAAATCCATATAGTCCCAAATAAGCCTGTTCACCTTTTTCATGGAATTATACAGGGCTCCGTGTTGCCCTACATGAGGGCCGAGTCGTTCCAACAGCAAATTATATTCTAACTCTACATCGTTTCGTCGTCTATCCTTGATATTTTCCTGTTTGATCTCCAGAATTGTCAATTTATCTATGGCCTCTCCAAGTGAAACGGGCAAAAAAACGGAGTCGGTGGTCATATCACTAGAGGGTGCGCACAACAAACCTTTAGACTGCTGGTGCGCTCGCTAAAATTCAGGGATTTTAATAGCCACATTATCAGTATGAAGATCGCATTTATAACAGGTATAACGGGTCAAGATGGTTCTTATCTAGCAGAACTTCTTCTAGAAAAGAACTACAAAGTGTACGGACTCAAACGCCACCACTCTTCCATAAATACGACACGCATTGACCATATTCTCAAACGAATCAGTTTCTTTTACGGGGATATGAATGATGGACAGTCACTCATATCCGCCCTGTCCAAAATAAAGGAGGATAATTTCACGAGCCTTTCTGAGAATTCCCGATTGGAAGTGTATAATTTGGCCGCACAGTCCCACGTACATATCTCGTTTGCGATGCCAGAATATACGGCAAATTCGGACGGAATTGGGGTTCTTAAATTGCTTGAGGCGATACGTTCTCTCAATATGGTAGCCTATACTCGCCTGTATCAAGCCTCCACGTCCGAAATGTTCGGACTGGTCCAAGAAGTCCCCCAGAAAGAGACGACCCCGTTTTATCCGAGGTCACCCTATGGGGTTGCGAAATTGTACGCACACTGGATAGTGAAAAACTACAGGGAGTCTTACGGCATGTTTGCTTGCTCGGGCATCTTATTCAACCATGAAAGTCCGAGAAGGGGTCAGAATTTCGTGACTCGCAAAATAACAATTGGGATTTCGAAACTCTTGAAGGGTGAAAAGCAGCCGATAGAACTTGGAAATTTGGACGCACTGAGAGACTGGGGACACGCAAAGGATTATGTCTACGGTATGTGGCTCATGCTGCAACAAGAAAAACCCGACGATTTTGTCTTGTCCACGGGTGAGCAGTATAGCGTGCGAAAATTCGTGGAAGTGGCCTTTTCTCTGGTAGGGAAGACTGTATTCTGGGAAGGGACTGGGGTCGATGAAAAGGGCTATGATGCGGCCACAAATGAGGTGATTGTGTCTATCAACCCCTATTATTTCCGACCGAGCGAAGTAGAGTCTCTCATAGGAGATTCCACAAAGGCGCAGGCGGCTCTTGGCTGGACTAGGCGCATTGGATTTATGGAACTCGTGAAAGAGATGGTGGAATCGGATTGTGCGGCGTAGTAGTCTAGATTAATATTTCTAAAAGGGTCAGATGAGTTCGTCCAAAAAGGTATTTCTCACATTTACAAACACGGCCTACCATCCGCCTACGAGAATTCTGGAACAGGCGGCCGCATTCAAGATATTTGATACGATCCTTCACAAGACCGAACTAGATATGCCGGAATTTATCGAAAAGCATTCGGAATTCATTCGTGATAATCCCCATGGTTACGGATTTTATATCTGGAAACCGAAAATAATACTGGATACCCTACTCAATATGGAAGATGGCGAACTACTATTTTATTGCGATAGTGGGGCCCATCTCAACCCCAAAGGCGTTTCCCGATTCCAGGAATATTTGGCGTATTTGGACGGAGATAAATCTATGGTGACATTTTGTATGTCACGCAGGTATAACCCCCAGATGTTCGTAAAACAGGGTGCTGTCCAGTATTATTTCCCGGGATTTAATGATATGAAGGATTTGGAAAATTGCTATGCTGGTTACATGATACTCAGAAGGTGCGATGCTACCATGGATTTTTTAGTAGATTGGTTAGGTCTGTGTGAGAGGTATTATTTATTGGATACAACTGTAAGTGTTTATGCGAAAGAACTGCGTGGGTTTTGTGGAAATGACAAAGATGCTGGGCTTTTCAATGTAGTCTTGGCAAAACATAATATAGATTACAGAATTACACCGGACGAGACGAATTTATACAACGAAGAGGGAGTACAATTCCACCATCTAAATCTGCCGATACATCCGAACGAATGGGAATGGTCGCTGCTAGATAAATTTCCCATTCATTGTAGGCGTGATACGGGGTCTGGGCGCTACGGTACTGTCTAGTACTAAAGTTAAGTAACGGCATTTGAAATGCCCGTTGGTCTAACTACTTGGCGGTAGGCCGAATTAATTCCACCGGTCCCCGCAAAGGCTGGGAACGTCGTGGCGGATTTGTGGAGGCTCTAATGGCGGCGGGTGCGACGGGCCTTGCGACCACGTTTGCGACGCTGGCTTTTACGCCTTGAGCCGCCATTGGGAGCCGCGTAGTTGCCTGCCGACGAGGGGTCCGCCGGCGCCGCCGCCGCCGCCGCGCGCAAACTGGCCACCTCCTCTGCCCGCTCCGCCAACTGCGCGCGCAAACTGGCCACCTCCTCTGCCTGCTGCTTCGCCGCTCCCGCCACCGCCTCCTGGCGCCGCCGCGCCGAATCCTTTGGTGGCCCAGTGCGCGCGCGCGTCTGCGTCGCTCAGGTGCGCCGCCAATTGCTCTTTACTAAAATATGTATTAATAGCCCATTCAACTACTTTATCATTAGCACCGAGTCCTTCAGCTTCATCGCTTTCTAGCCATTCACGTATTTTCAAGTTTGGGTTGTATACCACTCTCACTGTTTCAAATATACTAATGAAATTCAAGATTCTTTGTATATTATCATCCTTAATATTAGATACAATATATTCATACTTTTGATGTATAATGTCCCTATAATAACTCTCTCGCGCGTTAACAAATTTTGAACTTGTTCTTGAATTATTGTTATTCCGATAACCTAACCGCTTTTGAAGTGAGTGAAGGCCCCTAGATATAAAACCCTGTTTAAGCCCGTATTTACTGAGAATCTCCTTTTGTTTGTTTAGGTGGAGATCTAGAAAATCTTGTTTAAGTTTAGACCCTTGCGGGTTTTAAATGAGCGTTCATTGTAGATAATGAGTACCCGAAAAATAAGAAAATCCTTCACTTGGGCAAAAAAATCTTGCGATAGTAAATATTTTAAATCGTTAATTAATATACTAGATGAAGATAAAATTCCTAAAAATACAGGGGAATTTATACGACCCGGATTTACTCGTAAAAAGAAGTTTTGTAATAAACTAAAGATAAAAGAATGCATGCTTGATGATTTTCATTCAGGAGATAAGTATTTACAGATAATACTTGGACGTTGGATGATAACTTCAAATTGTTTTACAAACTGTAAAAATTACTTTGCGATGGCTATGAATAAGTGGTCTTTTTTTAAGAATGATGTATTTATACACCATATGCTACGTAATAATTTCTTTTATAAAAAATACAATTCACTCCCTCTAGACCCGGTGTTTCCAATTCGTATAGTCTTATCAAATGACTTTTTAATTCCAGAACATAGAGTTAAGAAAACTACGAACTTTATAAAAGAATATGGATATGACTTCTTTAAGGGTAAAGCAATTTCTGGTAGAATTTTAAATCTTATTATGGACAAACACCCTGAAATTACCAAAGAAATAACGAAATCACATATTATTTCAAGAGAATTATGTTTATTAAATGAAGAAAATCTATATTTTTATAAGGTTAAACACAATGACTATAAACTATATAAACCCTATGTTCTTATAAGTGAAAAATCGTTGTCAGAAATTAACGAAATATATAGTGATAATAAATATACGTTTGAATATCTATAAACGCTCATTTAAAATCCGCACTGGTCTAAATGTACCCAGAGATTCAGTTGCCATTTTTAGTATAATAGCTTTCAATATTTTTTTAGCATCCAACATTTCCTTCTCAGGTCCACGTGGAGGGCCCATCGCCATCATATTCTGGGCCGACATTCTAAATCTATAATAACCCAATAAAATAAATTACCGCATCATCCTCCTCTCCAATTCCTCCACAGACTCCACCCCATGTTCCGAGAATTTCTCCGCGTAAATTTCGTAGGGATGTTCTGGTTGGTGAATTTCGTTCCCGTACTTGTCCAAAAACGTCCGAGGAAATTCCTGCGCTAAACTCCCAGAGCGTATATCATACCATTCTATAACTGCATTGGACAGCGTGGGCCGTCTATAGGGGCGAAAAAGAGGGAGAGGGACCAAATACGTCTCCCAAGCCCAAAAGGGTCTGGCCATCGTATCCGGATTTATTCGAGTCCGCTCTTGCAATTCGGACGGAATTGTGGAGTCAGGAATCCATGTCCATCCTTCGGCCACACAGAAATTCATCCAGAGTTCAGGCCGCATCCTCTGGTGAACGTGAATTGCTTCGTGCGCCAACGTAATTCGGAATTGCTCCGTTGCTTCACTCTCTTTACAGAGGGACGCAGGGAGACAAATTAGGTTGGGAGGACGAGTATGAGGAAATCCGTTGTCCGCTTCGGAATTCAGGATGACAATTTCGGAGTCGCCCAGAAGAGGGATGGAATTCGCCGCCACCTGTAAAAAATTCGTGGCCTGGTCCGAAATTGCATCCATTTCGTATCCCTGTCCCTCGCGCGCCTCCCAATTCATCACATTTTGTTTACAAGCGGCCCTGTAACCGTCCAGGGCTTCTGCGGCTGCTAGATAGTCCATCTTTCTCTACTACGGCGTCTTTTTTGCGGATTCCAGTTTTTTTACGAGCATCTTGTCGGCGAAATAGGTGCTGATGGACGCCTGTTGCTTCGTCTTTTTATTAGTGGCAGCGGCGGCGGCTGCTGCTGCCGCAATTCGCTCGGAAGTGCGTTTCGGCGGAGCAGAATCCACAGGTGTTACAGGCTTCGCTACTCCAAAGAATTCGACCCCGAAACGACGCACGGCTGCTCGGTCGCACATGGCAAGAATTTGCTCAAACATCACCTGCGTAGTTGCCATTTCTCTGTCGCCTTCCGCCCATCCACCTTTTGGAATAACCACACCTGGAATTTCCTCCACCACAAGAGCAAAGAGCTGCACAAGGGGATTCATGAGCTGATGTTGAATATAGAATTTGTAGTCTGGCCGCAGCCCCTTTTCTTTGATATAGGTCGGATGCTCTACACGATCCCCTTGAAGTTTAGAGGCCACCTGGCCCGTCGGTGGAAGAATGTAAATGAACGGAACACGCTCACCAGAAGCGGGAGCTGTCCCTTCGTCGCGTAAACGCATACGGTCCGCCAAGACCTTATGAGCAGGTGGGCTAGCAGTCTTGTATTCTGCGCGCAGCGACTTACTCATGGTAAGAAGATTCATACTTATCTTGCCCTCCACGAGTTCCAGCAACTTCTCTTGGACAAATTCATAGGCCGCTTTCACCCTCCGCTCTGTGAGCAGAATCCGAATGGCGCCTCCGTAGATGACCTTGACAATGGGCGCATAGTCGCGCCGCTTTGTGGCAATACCCATAGAATTTTGGTAATAAGATTCCGCCGACTCCTCGTACTTGTTACCCACATAGCGCTTTTTGCTAAAGATAATAAAGGGATAGAACACCTTGTCATACTCAAAGTCGTGCGGTGCCTTGAGAACGCGCGTGACGAACTTCCCCGCCTCTTCGGTCAAATGCATCGTTGCCTCTATGGCCTCCTTGCCTTCTAGGCGCTTTCCGTCCGGTCCGACAGGGTTGAAATTCACGAATAGAGAGTCCGTATCTCCGTATACGATTTCGGCGGAGCAACGAGGGTCGTTTGCGCCTGGTCCGTAGAACCGCTCAATTGCCGCTTTTGCAAACATGATTTGTTTGCGCCCATAGGCCGTGACGGACGCCGCCAAGTGCTGAAGCCGAATCTTAAATGTCGCCGAGCCGAGTTGGCCATACAAGGAATTCGCCGTGAGTTTGTACGCCAACTGTTCTGCATCTAGAAGTGCCTTTTTGAATGGGTCCGACTCCTTTGCCGCCTCCTTCCGCTTCTCCTTTCGGGTCGCAAGCAGCTTTTCGACAATCTGAGGAAGCGTGCCCTTCACTCCCGAATCGTATTGGGCGTAGCGACAGACGCGCATCCCCTGTTTGACTTTTGCAGGCTGTTTCCGCTTATCGGCGGGGTCTGATCCCCACACATCAAAGCTAATATCTGTCCATTGGACGTTGGGTGCAGGCTCAGTTTCAGTCCCAAGAACAAAACCGCGAAAGTTCCCCGACAAATCGTAGTCTTTCACCCAGACCAGTGTATCAAAGGAGATATTTTCACTAATGATAGTACTCGGATACAGCGACGCAAAGTCCGCCACACCGATAGGAGACTCATAATAAATACCAGGCTTGGGCTCAAGAACGATGGCACCCTCATAACTATCCTCGTTGGTGGCCGCCGCGGAGCCGAATGCGGTGGTGGGAAGCACCTTGACGCACTGGCCGCGTTGATAGCACTCTTTGAAGATGAGCGACTCTATTTTGACGCCTTGGCCTCTCGTGAAGATATAGGGAATCGGCACAGAGCACGCATTCGCCATCGCCATTGCATTATTGAACACGTCCAGTTTCTTATAGAGGTCCCGCACGAGAATACAGTCCTGGATACAGTAGGACGCGATTTTGGCCCGGTCATCAGGGGAGCCGACGTGAAGACGAAAGAGTTCTTGGGGTGACACGTCGTCCTTTACGACGGCCCATTTCGTCGCCATTTCTGACGCAAGAGCAAGTTCCGCAACGTCGTCGCCGGTAGGGGCTTCAACAACGACACGCACACCGGCTACGACATCTACCACACGGAGTTTCTCTACGATGGGATCCCCCGTTTCGTCCAAAAGGACGACGAAGCGTCCTGGCTGGATGTCCGACGTGGACTTGGTATGGAGATGCCAGACCTCAGAGCCACAGTCAACACTTTTCAGATCCCCGCTCATGAAATGTTCACATACGGAGTCGAGTTTGTATGACCCCAATGTAAACGAGCGCTTGATGTATTGGTATAGGTCGATAGAAATGCGACCGTGCATCGAGAGCATATAGAGGGTATTGTCCCCGAGAGCAGAACTGGAGAGAAACTTCTCGTCGAGGATGAGCTCTTTCCCAGAATTACTGAGACGGGACAGGGCCTGAAATGTTGTGGAAGAAGTTAGACCTAGCTCTTCCGCGCGACCCCAGAGATAGCGCTCATCAAAACCGAATGTATTGTATCCAAGAAGAATATCAGGATTCCATCGAACCATGTATTCAGCCCAGGCTTGAAGTAACGCCTTCTCGCTTTTATACGAGTGTACGGCAGTATTTTCAACCGGTCCGCAAGTTCCAAGAACGAATATATGCTTTTCATGTAAGGTAGCGGCACCTCGTTCCAAGACGACGCCAATTTGAATAATTGGGTCACCTGACAGGGGAAACTTTTTATGGAGTGGTTGTAATGAATCGAAAACTTCATCAGAAGATTTATTTGCGAGTGCAGTGCCGAGTTTTCTGATAAAATCGGGGCGTTGTAATTCCGATTCGATAATATCACGATTTGGGAGTCCGTTGCGGAATCGTATTGGATCCATCCCTGTAGGTGGATTTTCAGGATACAATGCCGACTGGAGAATAAGATTTACCGCTGCATCAGCACTCGAGGCATTTTCCAAAAGGAGCTTTGCAATACGCCCGTAGCCCTTTTTAGGTACAGGAAAATCCCCCGATTCTGAGTAGCATTCAATGTCCCAATAGGCGTGAAGAAATGGTGCATACGGTCCACATGGTGGGGAAGGAGAAATTTCCTCCCAATTTACCTCATAAGCCTTCGACTCTTCATCATATTCGTTGGAATTGACTGTGACCCAGCCACAGGGTTTGATATCTCGAAGATGAAAGAATCGTAGCATCGGGTCTAGATTCGCTTCAAAGACCTCTAGGGGGGCGGCGTCCTTATAGATTTGAAATATGAAGCCATTTTCTTTGTTTAGGAAATAGGATTTCAGAGCTCGCCAGGTTTGCAATGATTTTACGGAGAGTTTTGCAAACGTATAATCGCGCCCCGCAGTGTAGCCCATAAGAACTTGTCGGCGCTCATAAGTTATAGAATAAGAGCCGGCGCGTTTGAGAGCCAAGTCGTTCCTTTTATGAATGACCACCTGTAAGTGGGCCGCAAAAGTTTCTTGAACTTCGCGGAGATTATTAGGAAGTTTTACGTAGAAGAAAGGCTCAAAATCATTTACATTTACTTGCAGGGTTTGCCCATCAATGGTTGTACCGAAAAGGTGTAATACTATTTTGCGCTCAGAAAGGGGTTGTGCAGCCCCCTTTTGAACCTTTCGTTGCTTAGAACTAAATTCTGGATCATCGTTGTCGGATGCTTCGTCAATGTATCGGACTTCCATTGTTGTTTCAGTCTGGTTCTCAATTTCCATATCTTGGATATGAGAATCGAGAATGTGAAATATTACAGTTGACATTATTTACTTGCTGTAAAGAGGTAAAAATGGTCTTCAAATTTTATTGGGATGGTTCTTTTGCTTTTAATGTTTCTAGTGCAAGTTTGCTCGCAGTCTGCTCGGCCTCTTTTTTGTTCTTGGCTGTTGCGGTCGCAATCACGGCACCTGTGACACTGAGAACACCCATTGTGAATGTGCGGTCATGAGATGGACCCTCTTCATGAACAAGTTTGTATTTTGGCGGCTGATGGTATTCCGACTGGAAGTGGCGCAGGAGTTGGTCCTTGTAATTCGTATTTTTCGTGATGAGTTCCACGAAATATATGTGGCGCTCTAGGACATTGATGACGAAGGTCTGGACCGCCTCAAATCCTGGGCCACCCTTTCCAAACGAATAGTACAGGGCACCGAGCCAGGCCTCAAACATACTCCCGAGCAATCGGAGATTCTGGCGCCCGTCACACATTTCCTCCACGTGACGACTTATCATGAGCCACTCGGAGAACCCGACCTTTTTCGCGAGTTCTCCGAGACGGTCATTATTTACTATTTCGGTGCGAAGATTTGTCATGAAACCTTCGCCTTGACCACTGAATCGCTCCTTTAGATATGTGGCGACGACGGCACTTAGAATACCGTCACCGGCGTATTCTAGTTCTTCGTTGTCCGCGGTCTGTAAGGGTAGACACTTCTCTGGGCGTTCAGCAAGAACCATAGGTTCTTCCTGTTTTGACCATATTTCGGACTTGTCTACGTAGCTTGTATGTATACATGCTTGCCGAAATAGTTGAATATCTTGAGCAGTTTTTGTAATTCCATATTCTTTGAGAATACGGATGATTTCCTGTTTGGGGATTTGTTTATTGCGTGGATTCCACGGATTACATAGTTTGGGCACACTCATCTTTACTATATATGTGCGGAGTCTTTAGCCCGATGAATAATCTTGGGTATGTATAGGTTTTATACTAGGATGCTGTCAAGTCCTCTAAAAAAAGCTCTTGTAAAAAAAGTAAACAAAGTAAAAAAAGTAAATGAACGAAAGGGAAATTCTGCAAAAGTGCGTCCTCCAAATGGAAACACTATAAATATTTTAGATGAAAACGTTTCATTCGATATGGAGTACACGGGCACAGAGGGTGTAAACCTCCTTATAGTACCATTTGAAGGGAAATATACTGAAGTAGAAAAAAATACAACACCGAGTGAAATAGAACAGGCCAAATTAGTTTTTTCTGATGTTTATGGTAATGTAAATTTTAATCCAAATAAACCCCCATGTAATGAAGAGCAGTATGAAACTTTGAGAAAGGGGTTGATGCGAAGACGTACTACACTATTGGACGAGATTTCTGAAATGCGTTTAGCAGATAAGACAAATAATATTACATACGATGCATTGGTAAATCGACAGAGAAAAATGGGAGAGATTGTAAACATTCTTGATACAAATTTTAAATACAATAGAATGAACTGCGAGGCCTATTCAGATACGAGGTTTGTACATGATATGAAAAATCAAAGTATCGATGAAGCTGGTTTGAATTCTTACTATGATACGTTTTCATATCTTGTTCTCTATAATCTTTATAATGATGTTTGGGACGATCAAAATGAAAAATTAGCTCTTAAGAATGATGGAATGAAAATAATGGAAATTTTGAAACGGAGAAACAAGAGTAGGGAAGATGTAACAGGAAAAATATCAACACTACAGGGAAAATTTGAAATGGATAGTCCTCGGTACAGACAAATGGAAGTATTTAAACAATTCTATAATAAAGATTGCACAACACTTGTATACAATAGTATTAATAATAGACTTAATGATCAACCAGACAAGCCTGTTCTAAATGAAAATAATCTAGACGAGTATATTAAGAATTTAGTAAATTTTTTCAAAGAAAAAGAGGCGGCGGCGGAGGCGCGCGGGGCGGAAGCGGCGGAAGCGGCGGCGGCGGCGGCGGCGGCGGCGGCGGCGGCGGCGGCGGGGTTGCCAGCGGCGGCGGCGCCCGCGGCGGCGGCGGCTGCGGCGGCGGCTGCGGCGGCACAAAGGGAGGCGGTGGCGGAGGCGAGAGCGGATGCGGCAGAGCAGCAGGAGGCGGCGGCGAGGAGAGCGGCGGACGATGCAGAAGCTGTTAGAATTGCCACGATTGCGGATCTTGTCAGAGTACAAGGAGAAGCGGCTGCGGCGGCGGAGGCGGCTGTGGCGGCTGCGGAACGGGCGACGGATGTTGAGCGGCGAAGAGCGAACCAAGTGGCGGCGGCGGCACGAGCGAATGTTCTACAGATGCAAGCTGAGCTTCGGGAGGCGGAGGAGGCGGCGGCGGCGGCGGAGGAGGCACGGGATGCTGCAAACAATGAGTTAAGAGGTGCGAGGGCGGCGGCGGTGGCGCAGAGAGAGGCGGCGCGTGAGGCAGAGCGTCTAGCAGAAGAAGCAGATGCGGCGAGAGGCGTTGCAGAAGGAGAGAGGGCGGCTGCGATACAAGAAAGGGATGCTGCGAGACGGGATATGGCCGCCTTAGCTGCGGCGGCGGCTCGGGCGGCGGCGGCGCAGGAGAGGGCGGTGGCGGCGGCGAGGGCTGCAGATGAGGCTGCTGCTGCTGGGCGTGCCGATGCGCAAGGTCTTCAGGAACAAGCTAGGAATGCATTAGCGGCTATGACACGAGAGAGAGATCAGGCGCAGCAAGCTTACGAGAATGCGGTCTTGGCGGCGGCGCAAAGTCTAAGGGAGAAAGAAGCCGCTGTCAGGGCGGCGGGGACGGCGAGAGGAGAGGCAGCAGCGGCAGAAGCGGCAAGGCAGCGAGCGGAGGAGAGACTTCGGGAAGTTGTAGCAGAGGCGGCAGAAGAACGGGCACGTGCAGCAGCGGATGCAGCAGCAGCGGCGGCAGCAGCGGCGGCGGCGTTAGAACGTGAGCGTGAGAGAACAGCAGCGTCTCAGGCAGAGGTGGGGCGTGCACAAGTGGCACTACAGGCGGCGCAAGAAGCACAAGCAGCACAAGCGGCACAAGCAGGCCAGGCAGACAATGCGGCACAGGTACGCAATGCAAAAGATAAAATAGGTGTGTTATTAACTTCCATACAATCTCTGCAGGCAATGTTTCGAGCCGTAGATATGAATGCAGAAATAGGCATAATACGAGGCTCAATAAACTCGATTAATAGCCCAGCTAGTATAGGTGTTCAGTGGGGCCGTGCAAATGCGGCCGCAGAGCAGTGTGTGGCGACCGTAAATGCAGAAATAAGGCGCAGAAATGGTGATTTAATAGCGGCTCAGGATAGGGCAGAGGCGGCAGCGACAGATGCGGCTGCTCAGAGGGCAGATGCGGCAGCAGCACGTGCCGAGCTGGCTGCGGCGGCTGCGGCGGCGAGGGAGGCGGCGGTGCGGCGGGAGGCGGAGTTGCGTGCGGAGGCCGATGCATCGGCGGCGGAACTGGAGGCAGCGCACGTAAATTTTGTTCGGATTTTAAATGAGCAAATACGCAACAACGCAATTGCTGCGGCTGATCGGGCGAGAGAGTTAGGTGGGGCGAGGTGGGATGCGCAACAGGAAGCGGCAGCAGCACGTGCCCAGCTTGCAGCGGCGGTAGCGGCGGCCAGAGGAGATGCGGCGGCGGCAGCAGAGGCAAGAGGAGAACGTGATGCGGCGGTAGAGGCGGCAGAGGCAGCTCGGGTGGCACTTGCGGCCGCTGAGGCGGCAGCTCAGGCAGCGCAGGCAGCGCATCAAGCAGAGCTAGAAGGTATTCGAGCTCAGGTTCGTGCGGCAGAACAACGCGCAATATCCGCAACTGTAAATTTGCAAAGATTGCAAGAATTGAAAGATGCATCAGACGCAGCAAACGATGCACTGCGACAGGTTTCGGAGCAGGCTGCGGCGGCTGCTGCAGCTGCTGCGGCGGCGGCGACTGATCGAGCTGCAGATGCGGAGTCCGCACTAATTATGGCAGGACTTGCAAATGAAGCACTTGAGAGGCAGAAAGAGGAGGTAGAGGGGCAGGCACGAGCTTTAGAAGAGATGGCGGCGGCAGCGTCAGCGGCGGCGGCGGCGGCGGGAGGGGACGCCGCAGCGGCGGCGGAGAGGATAAGGAATATGGAGGCTGAGAAAAGGGGAATGATAGAAAGGTTGAGGCAGAAATGGGACAGATTGGTTGCAGATAATATAGCCTTAAGGCAGAAACTCCAGAGCCAACAGATTATGAATCTCAAGCCTCGGCAAGGTGCAGCAGCTATGGGTGCGCTATTAGGAAGATTAAGGAGTCCATTGGATCAAGTACCTGATGCGGAAGAGTATGCAGCAGAAGCAGCGGAAAGGAATGCCGAGGAAGCAGCTCGCCAAGCAGCGGCAGCAGCACCTCCAGCAGCAGCACCTCGAGCAGGACCTCCAGCAGCACCTCGAGCAGCACCTCCAGCAGCAGCACCTCCAGCAGCACCTCCAGCAGCACCTCCAGCAGCACCTCCAGCAGCACCTCCAGCAGCACCTCCATTTCGCCTCGGCGCCCCTAATTTCAGTCCACTCCTCGGTAGAAGCCAATCAAGTACACCGCCCAAAGGGCCCAAAGGCGGCGGCCTCGAATCCCTCGAAGAAAAAGTCGAAGAACTCTGCAAGGCCTACGTCGACCAAACAAATAGCCTCATGAAAGTCCTAAAAAACAAGGGGTACATCTCCAAGGACACACCCTTTTTCGACATACCCAACATGTCGAACGAAAACCTCGACGACGCACTCGACCAACTCCTTATTGACATGGAAACGAACCCTATAGGGTCCGAGTTAGAAAGGCTTCCCTCAATCAATGAAATTATGGATGAATTTACCGGCTTGGTCGTAAAGACAAACAGAGATTTTCAAGGAAAACCTCTAGAAAACGAGTCAATGATGATTCTCAACGGAAAAAATAAACTTGAGAATTTACCAAAAATCATTCGTAGCCTCAAAAGTGACAATATCAAATTGTTAGAATTATACAGAGAATTTAAAAGAAAAAGAGAGGAAAGACAGACCCCTAAATCTCGCAAAACAATTGAAGCACTGTTAAAGATTTTTGAATGAGAGGGACTGAAAGGCCAGGTGCGCGGCCTGTAGGTGTCCAACGAATTTGCGCACAGCCTCTAGTTCCTCTAAACACAGCTCAGGAATCACCACGTGGTTCAAGAGATCCGTTTCCTTTATGTTAGCCATAATGGAGCCCCCCGTATATGAGTTAAACTGGTCCGTGAATTCCTTCATAAACAGGTATCGGAACACAGTGAGCCTCTTTGTTTCATCAGGAATGCGCAGACGGAACACTCCGTTTGTTGCAATAATTTTTTGAGAGTCCGCAGCCGTATCACTAATCATACAGAACGACGGATTCCCCTTGAGTTTTGAAAGGAGAATATCATTCGGCTCTACAGCATAGGAAGCTCTATTCGGCAATTCCCATCCGCGCATCAGATTCTTTGTACTGTAAGAACCTCGCTGAATTTCTGCAATGTCTAGATACACGTATTTGCCCTCTTTCTGAACTCTCTTCTTGCCCTTTTTCACTGCTGCAACAACGGCCCCCAACATAAAGTGAGCCCCTCCACGAACGCTCCTCTGAATTTGGACAAAATCTCTAAAATACAATTTCATATTCATTGTAGCGCCTGCTCGGAGAAGGTCACTTCGTTTTGCCACCACATACGTAGTATCCTCCACAGAGGGCATCCTAAATCGCCTATTTCCTTTCATAAAGCTCAGAAATCGCCCAGCAACTTCAGGAAGGGAGTTGTCCTTTACCGCATTTCCATTTGAGTCCATAAGAATATGCCCTGTTGCAACGTCCTTCTTGTAAAGCGGCGGCGTATCTTTTTTATTCGTCTGAATTCCGATGGTCCCAATATTCTCTACGAAGATTTCGTAATCGTCGTCCAAAGGTACTGTCGTGTTCTGAATAATGACCAACGACGTATCAACACCTGTACCTGACCTCTTGAATGTCCCATCGGGCAAGTAGAAAACGCCAAGAATACGATGACGTTTCAGCAAGTCCGCGCGCATGAAGGCCTCCGACTGGTTCGTGAGATAGCCTGTAGGAATAATAATGGCCGCGATTCCTTCAGGTTCTACATAGGCGAGAGCCTGCTCAATAAAGAGAACGCCGAGTTGTTGGGTCGTCTTTTCTTTCCCATATTGGTACTGGTCAAGAATGGCCCGTCGCCTTTCCACTGTTTTTACACCAAATGGAGGGTTCGTAATTACAAGCGAGAATGTGCCTTCTCCACGCTGTGAGAGCGTGTCTCTCACGTCAAATACAGTGCGAGCCGGTGCGACTTTATGAAGAAGCATATTGAGTCGCGCAAGTTCTATGGCATCGGCGCTCCTGTCGTAGAAGTGATAGACTCCTGCCTCTATATTTGTAATAAGGTCACCAGAGCCGGATGCGGGCTCCAAGACGGTTGCACAGGATGCCATAATGGAGCCGAGAAACTCACTAATTGTGGAGGGGGTATAGAACTGGTCTAATGAACGTTGAAGAAAGGTTTCTCCGAACTTCATAAAGAAGGCCTGGATTGCATCACCAGAGTGTAGGTCCACAGACTTCAGCAGTTCCACTACTTCTGGATCAGCGGCTTCGCACCCCTCATACGTTTCGTAGACAATATAATATTGAAATATTGATTTCAGCAAAGTATAACGTGCCTTTGTGTCAATACCCTTATTATGGAAGTGTTGATTGAGTTTTGTCAATACGTAGTCCATTTCGTATGGGCCTCTGCTACCCATACCCTCTCAAATTTTATAGGCAGAGCTCCGCGTGTAAAATTTGATTCGGGTCAGTTTTCTAGCTGCATTCTAGTAATGGATGGAAATGTAAAGCCGGTTCTAAAATGGGTCGGCGGCAAGACACAAATATTGGGGAAGATTATAGAGCTTTTTCCAAAAGAGATGATGAATTATCACGAACCCTTTTTGGGAGGAGGTAGCGTTCTTCTTAGATTTCTAGCCTCTGTAGAACTCGGCAACACAGCTATCTATGGAACAGTTTATGCAAGCGACCTGAATCCGAACCTGATTGCACTCTATAAGAACTTGCAGTCAAGGCCAGATGAATTCATACAGGAAACGAGGGCTCTTATAGACACTTTTTCCAAATGTACGGGGACAGTAGTAAATCGTAAGCCGACAACAATGGCTGAGGCGACCACATCATCCGAGTCCTATTACTATTGGATTCGGAGTTGGTTCAATGCTCTAAAGGGAGTCGAGCGCGAAACACCCGCTGCATCCGCAATGATGCTCTTTCTGAATAAGACGTGTTTCCGAGGGGTCTACAGAGAGAATAGCGAGGGGGGGTTTAATGTGCCCTATGGGAATTACAAGAGGGTAAGTATTATGGAAGAGGCGCATATACGAGAAGTTTCGCGGCTCATTAGTGGCGTGGTGTTTACTTGCTGTGGGTTTTCTACGGCGCTTAGAGCCGTTTGTGAGCACGATTTCGTCTATTTGGACCCCCCGTACGCCCCGGAGAATGACACGTCGTTCGTATCTTACACGGCGGATGGGTTCGGTCTAGATGCACATAAGGAACTTTTCCTGCTGTGCGCAAATATGGGAGCGCAAATGCTCATGAGTAACGCAGATGTTCCTCTTGTGACGAATACCTTTGCAGGTTCGGCTTTCACGACCAAAAAAATCTCGTGTCGGCGTGCTATTCATTCTAAGAGGCCGAATTCCAGAACGACCGAGGTGCTCATTCAAAAGTAACTTACCACCAAGTAACGTCTACCGTGATATGCATAAGTTAAGTACCCCTTTAGGGGGTACTTAACTTATGCCTGTAACTTTGGTACATGCCGTTAACGCCGGTGTACTGCTGTAAAATTAGCCAATATAATAAATAGGACTCATTACTATAATACGACTCTTTTCATTTTCAACAACATATACATTATCCTTCGAATCAACAACGATGCCATAGGGTTTAGATGACACATAATTAGTTTTATCCTCCTGTTGAAGAGTGCTAACTTTCCCACTTGTGCTTATCATTCTAATACAATTATTGTTAGTATCTGATACAAATATATTTCCATTCTTATCGACGGCTATACCGGAAGGTTCATTAAACTTTGCGTTTGAAGCATCACCATCAACGTAACCATCTGCAAGACCTGTTACTGGGATTTTAGAACCTGTTAAACTAGTCAGAGTGTTTCCAACCATTTTTCTAATCCGGTGATTAAATGTATCTGCAATAAACAATGCATTTTTATATGAAACCGCAGCTAAAGGTCGACCTACATACGCCGTTTCACCAGAACCATCTGAATACCACACATTCCCGTTTCCCGCAATTGTGAATACAGTACCTCCAGGTACTGTAGGTACACGTCTAATACGACTACCCAAGAATTCCGTAACAATCAGATTTCCGTTTGCTTCTAGCGTGAGTCCGTAGGGTATGTTGAATGTAGAACTCATGTTGTCTGCATTAATGGAACCAGCCACCCCTGTTCCTGCGATTGTGCTGACTACCCCATCAGGCGAAATTTTGCGAATGCGATTATTATAGGGATCTGTAATATATATATCACCGTTTGTACTGACAGTTACACCAGTAGGGTTGCTAAATTTAGCAGTCGCGGCTGGGCCGTCAATAAATCCGTAGTCACTTCCTGCAATTGTACTAACGACACCTGAATGTGTAATCTTTCGAATGATATTATTTACTGTGTCTGTAACAATTAATTCTTCATTTGAAGTGAGAGCTAAACCTATAGGTTTATGGAATCTCGCTTCTGTTCCGGTACCATCTCTTTTTCCAAGAGTACCACCTGCTAAAGTCCTTATTTTATATTTTACTTTTAAAGTGAGATCCATCGCATAAATATAATTTCCTAAAAACGGATTTGGATTCGGGGGGTTTAGAGTGCCCGTATTCACTATAAATAGTTTGTTTATGGCTGAATTATACAACATACATGTAGGGTTACTTAATGTAATATTTAATAAATTACTAGAATCTGTATTTGTACTAGTCTGAGTAGTGCTTAGTGTTTGACTTCCACTTCCTGCAAGTGTTGATACATTACTCGTTGCTAAATCAATTATGCGTATACGATGGGCTGTACCGGCAGGTGCATTCTTTTCGGGGTCGCCGTCACTAACAATCAATGTATTATTTGGTCCTAGTGTTAAACCAACGGGTCTTAGTTTTGCTGCAGTACCATTACCATCTACATAACCGAGTCCACTACCTCCTGCAACCGTTGTTACAGTCCCGTCCGGTGTTATCTTCCGTATAGCCCCATTCATATAATCGGCAACATATACATTATCAGAGGGGTCACACACAACACCGTAAGGAAATTTAAATTTCGCAGCAGTCCCTTTTCCATTGGTATTACCACTACTACCTCCTGCAAAAGTTGTAACAGTTCCAGTGGAGTCTATTTTACGAATTGCGTTATTCTGATTGTCTGCAACGTATAGATTATTCCTTGAATCTATTGTTATATCGAATGGTTGATTAAATGTGGCTGTTGCACTAGCCCCGTTTACAAATCCTCTTATAGTCTGCCCTCCACTGTTGGATGTTGTTGCAGGTGGACCCGCAAAGGTTGTAACATTTCCGGAAGGATCTATTTTACGAACAACATGATTATCCGTTTCAACAAAATATAGATTATTATTATTATCACATACTATACCCTGAGGTCTACGTAATTTAGCAGCAGTTCCTTGTGCGTTCACGTATCCGGGATTAACAGGTACTCTTATTTTTGCCTGTATATTTGCCGCATCATCTTGTACACCAACAAAAGTTGTTACCTCTCCAGATGTGGTTATTTTACGTATACAGTTATTCCCTTTATCTGTGATGTACATGTTACCATTTGAATCTTTTGTTATACCCCAGGGTTCATTGTATTTAGCAACACTTATGTTACCATTAATATATGCACGGGATGTTCCTCCTCCTGAATATATTGAATTTCCAGCAGTAGGTGTCTGTCCACCCTTCATTATACGCTTTAATTTCTTCGACCCTCGTTTTACACCTCGTTTTACAGCTTTCATTTATTCTAATATATCAGTTTAAAAAAAATGGAACAGGCGGGACTTGAACCCGCGACCCTTGCCCATAAGTGGCAACGCACTGCCTTCTGTGCTTCTGTCCCTGTTGTGATATCGCCCCGCCCTGCTCGCGTAACATCCGCTCAAACTCGTGGCGGCGTGATCTCCACAGAGCCGCCTACAGGAAGAGATGCGCGCCAGGCCGCCTCGTCGGCGAATACGGTCTGCTTGAGAGGGCGACGAGCCCACGGCGCGGGTGGTATCATGGCGAGCTCTTTGCAGGGGGTGCACTCGCGGCACGTGGTCGGGTGAAACTCGCTGGCGCCGTCTGTGACGCTCTTGACCTGGAGAAGGCTCTTCGCAGTCATGATGGCCACGCGATATGTGTTGGCGTCCAGAGTCCAGCGGAACTTGCATCCGATTGCGGGCGGCGGGGCTGCAACAGGAAGGGGCGCAGAGGCAGTGGGGAGGGGAATAAATTCCTCCTGGATTTTAGCCCCGTCTGCGAGGATGAGCCAGTCAGCGAGCTTCATCATCTGGCCGTAGCCAAGACCGGCTGTGACCATGACGTTGTCGCCGGTGAGAACCGTTGCGCGGCACGAGACGTCAGTGTGGGAGAGCTTGGTGCCAGGAGTGTAAGACATTTGGGATACATACTAAGGGGTCGCCCAGCTGGTTCAATTTTACGAAAAAATCTACACCCCCCCTTGTCTTTGTATTTGTCTTTCCCCCCGTTCTTGAGTCTACGACCAGTTTACAATAACGTAGTACTCGTAACCATTAGGGCGGCTCTGGTAATGTTCGTATTTAATACTACAGTCTGGAAATCGCGCACGGAGTCCCTCCAAAATCTCGTCCATCTTTAATGCCGGTTTGTTTCTCTTCTGAGGATCACCCCGCACGTAATAGTCAATTGGCCATTCTTGAGAATGGCGTCCATTGGCACAGGCGTTTTCTATGAGGCAGATGTTTTTTTCAACCATTTCGTCAAGAAACGCGTTCTTCTGAGCCAGCAGGATACCTTGAATGTATTCGCGGCTGTAGGAGACTGGCATGTTTGGCTACAAACGTATAAGGCAACAGCTGTTTCAATTTTTCATAAAAAAATGGAACAGGCGGGACTTGAACCCGCGACCCTTGCCCATAACTGGCAACGCACTGCCTTCTGTGCTTCTGTCCCTGTTGTGATATACGCCCCTCCTCGCGCACACCTGTCACACCCATCCATTCCGAATCCTCGCCTTCAGACAGAGCCTGGCGCCCACATTTTGCGTCTCTGAGAGCCCAGCCGAAGCCGGTAGTCTCAGAGAGGAGAGCAGGATGTCTGTAGGTCACAGGCAGAGGGCTCGAACGATTAAGAACCGTCCCTTTTGGGGAGCGGATACGAGCAGACCTCAAACCTCGTGTTGAGAACCCGGACTTTGGTGTGTCCATTAGTCAGTTGGTTCATCTCTCTCCAGCAGATGCAGAGTCTCTATCCAGGACGGCCACGAGGAGGCCTGACTATTCGTCCCGTCACGTCATCTCATTAGATGCCGACCCCCAGATGATTAGTCTGAAGGACTTTGCTTGCGCCTTGACGCGCGCAAGCCTGTCGTGTCCATAGCGTACTTTATGCATCGCGAACCTCATCACAAGGTTCTAACCGCTATTTCAGGTGAAACATACTGCGCCCAACCCGTAGTGAGTGTAACCTCCCACGTGCAGATGCGAAATTGACACGCCCACAGACACCCCTAGAAAGGTGTCCGACCATCACCGCTGTAATGGTTTTTTATTACCACCCTAGTCAAATTTATGAATCGCATCGGGATTTCTGTGCGATTGGTATGTGCCCCTTCACTCGCACATACCCGTCGTGTTCTCCGCTTTCCTGGGCGTTCCTTCCCAGAGCATCATGCTTTCAGCTTGAGTCCGAGTGCAGCACCAGCACCCGTATTTCACGGCGCCCATCATGGCCACGCCGCTCAGGTCTCACAGGTTGCGCAACCCGCATACTTATTTCATGAAACACGTCCGTTTAGTCAGTTGGTTCATCTCTTGTTCGCCGACACAGAGCCTCTATCCAGGAAGACCACGAGGAGGTCTGACTGTATTCCCGTCTCGCCATCTCTCACCAGATGCCGACCTTCGAAACCCCGAAGGACTTTTATGCACGTGCGCCCCTCCTCGCGCCCGTTCGTCGTGCCCTACCGTCCCCTTAAGCGAGCTGCCCGATCCACACTTGCGCATGGTTGAAGACTTCGTATCGTTGGCACGTCCGTTAGCGACAACCTTTCGGCTTCGCCCCTCTCCATCTCACCTGGCGGGGGTTTGCCAGACCCCCTATGATATGTGCTCCTACCGCGCACACACCGCTCGTCACCTCCGGAATAGAGTCGAGTAAGTTCCCCACTCCCCCAGAACAACCCCCACCTTTCGGCAGAGACAGACTAGGACTTCCAGCCATCAAAGGGCATGACGCCGCACCGCCGGGTTCGAGGACCCGATCGGTCAGAGTTCCGGGCATGTACCCAGCCTCCTAGACCCGCTAAAGTCGGCCGCGTTAGAGCGACACCCAGTAGCATGACAGTCCTAATGGCAGCTCTCTCGAAATACTACAATCTAGATTTTCCGGAGAACCGTATGCTCCGACGGGGGTTTGTTGTTCAATTTTTATTTGGAAATTGAATAAATTTTCTTGTGTGGCTTTGCCTGGCTTTGACTGTCTTTGACTGGGCTTTGCCTGGGCTTTGACTGTCTTTGACTGGGCTTTGCCTAGGCTTTGCCTGGGCTTTGACTAGGCTTTGCTATTCAATTTCTTAAAAGAAATTGAAACACAGCTAGGCGCGCCCCTCAAGCATGCGTAAAAAAAATTTATTCAATTTCCAAATAAAAATTGAATGGCAAAAGAAGTTCAAAGGAAGATACCCCCCGTAAACTAGCAAGTAAACACGTATAATGCCACGCACAATCAAGACACCCTCTAAGACAGCGGTCGGCGCAGAGCGCCGCGGGGCAGAAGCGGTCAAAGCCGCTTTGTCCAAGATGGAAATGCAGCACCCGGAGGCGCCAGAGTTCTACAGCGTCCAGAGGGTTCAGGGAAACGGTAATTTCACTATTCGGAACGCGGCGGGAAAAGACTTCCGTGGCGTGGGGGGGCACGGTGGGGGCAAAGCACGCATCTCGGTTGGGCAGATTATCCTTGCGGAGTACAGCGCGACTCCGGAGCAAGGATTGGAGATTCTAGCCCTCATTGACGACCGCAAGCAGGCTGCAATGCTGGTGAAGAATGGTTTCATGAAGCAGACGGTCATCAACGCTGCGCTCACCGCCGGCGCCGTGTCCACCGCCGGCGCCCAGGTGGAAGAAGTGGGCTACGTCTTTGAGGAAGATGAAGTAGACGTGAACGCGCTATAAAAGGAAAAACTGTGGCAAAAAAGAAAAACCAATAAACAGCCACTTTTTTTTGCGCGCCGGCGCCGCCTGCGCGCACCGTTCGAAATTTTTTTTTGCGCCGTCAAACTGCAAATAAAATTTGAAAGACGCGACGTCTTTTTATTTGTCCCCCCCATACGAAAGAATATCCACCCGTTTCGTATAACAACATGACTGACAATATGAAGAAAATGAGACGCGCCGCGCCCGCCACTCCGCCCAGTTGGGTCGGCAAGTGGTTTCCGTGGACCGCCGAGAAAATCGGCAATACTAGTGTTTGCGGCTGCTGCACGTTCGACGACGCCGTCACGCCCGACAGGGTGTGGCAATGCTGCCACTCCGTCTCGGACTGGTGGCAGCTCTATCCGGACAGCGTGGTTCCGTGGAGCCGGCGCCGGAACTATGCGCACCCTGATTGGGAGTGCCTTGGCAATTGCAAGTTCCACCCGCTGCTCGCCATCGAGAGTATTTGTTGGGCTCGCTTGAACGAGCTCGATGATGAGGAGGAGGCGGCAGACTTCGCGGCACTTCCCGCAGAGGTGCGCCACGGGCGCCTCGCGGAGGAGGAGGCACTGCGCGCCGCCGCTGCAAAGGAGGAGGAGCTGAGGCATGCGACGATGCGCCGCGAGATCTACGCGGAGGATGTTAAGCAGCGCACGCGTCGCGGCCTCACTCGCAACGAAGTACCCAAGACGCTCGTCGCACCCTGCAAATGGGTCATTGGCGAGTTCAAGGGTGACGAGTGCTGGGCTTGGGAGTACACCGACCCGAAAACCGGGAAGCGCGTGTGCCCTCACACCTGCAATCGACTCCATCCGGGTCAGGCAGGCTGGCATAACGAGTGGTTTTCCAACCGCAACTGGAAACCAGCCACCTCCACCCTGCAGCCCGTCAACGCGCGCTTTAGTGGTGGGCGCTCGACTCCAGCGCCTCCGCCGCTGCCGCTCCGTGCGCCTCCCCGCCCAGCCCCTGCAGCCCGATCGCGTTGGGCACTTCCAGAATCGGAGGATTCTGAAGGGCTAGACGCATGGTAAGGTATTTGGAAAAAACAAAGAAAATACAAAAGTCGTGGCGATAGACCTGAGTAATCAGTATTACGAGTAGGGGACCATCATGCAACCGCCTGGGAACGGTTTGTAATGGTACACTGAACACCATGAAAGGGACTGATGAAAACGTCTGGAGTTACGCACCAAAGTAAAAGAAAAAAAGAGCCACAGCTCTTTTTTTGGTGGGTGGATGTCAATAAAAATTGAAGAAACGTCCACCCATTTTTCAGTCAATGGGTGGCGTACAATCTACTCTATGCGTTGACCTTACAAAGCTTCCCACAGGGGTCTGGGAACAACTTCGAACGGAGGAGTTCACTGTCCAGCGCAGCCCAAAGAACCCTGAGGCAGGGCAGGTTTGTGGTCCGTGTCCAGGAGGTGCAACCGAAGAGGACGGATGGCGCATTCAATGTGAACCGCATTCCAGCTGTTGCAGCGGATACAAAGCCGCATACGGGCCAACCGATGGCTTGTATGGCGATGCTGTTGCCACAAAATATGCAAAAGGTCAGGGTGACGTGTGGCGGATTTTCATGAACAATGGGTGGACCGAAACGCGCGCCCATGCTTGTGGTTGGCGTCCATGCGACCCCAGTCGCCGCACCTTTTGGCCTACTCGCTGCAAGACGCCCCTAGAAAAGGAAGCCTGGTGGACATGGTTTGACAGCCAACTAGAGAGCCTCCCTCTAGCGAATCATCCCTCAACTACTCACTGAATCACGTCTTTCATAAAAATTGAAATGCTCTGCTGGCGTATCTCATTTTTACATGGGCGACTTTCTACCCGGCTACGTCACCACATTCTGTGACCCCAATATTGATAAACTCCAAATGTCGATTCTCATAATTGGAAAAGAGAGCGGAAAGATTCACGCGGGTTTTGATAGCAAGAAGGAACTCTTCGAACGGGTTCGAAACCGAAAGGGGTCATTAACGATGGTATGTTATTACCGTAACATTGAGTTCACTCCAGAGGAACGAGAGGTTCTCTGGGCATATAGGTTGGCTCTTTTCAACAAAACTGATAAGGAACGAGTGGTTGATTCCGTCAAAACAATCCTTGTTCGGCGCTAAAAAAAATTGAAGCCACGAGGAGTTCTAAAGATATATCCACCAAACAATGCCCTCTCAGATGAAGCCAACAGAGCCCAAATGGCGCAGCCGTGTTTCTCGCAAGGGACTTCCATGCCCCGAGATTTGGGACACACATGTTCCACAAGACGAGAATGACATGAGGGGTTTCATCACCATCAAAGACCCCTTCAGGAACACAAACGAGCGCCGCTTGTTCCCGCAACGCCGCCTTGTCCTTGAAAATTAACGATAGAAAATGAATGACACTTTAAAAATAGTGAGCCCTCTTCTCATTGCATCAGAAGCGAGTGCTTTGAGTCAGAAACACATCTGATCCCTAAATGTGGATTTTTGGCTAATAAAATACATTATGTGGATGTTTGACAACACTTTTTGCTACAACCCTTCGGGCAAAGAGCTATAGTATACCCCCAACTTTGCGCACCTCCCATACGTTTTTTTCCAATGGTTGTCGGTCTTGCCCTCTTTTTACCACCTCCTCCACCAGTGAAAACTATTTTCTGATTTTCCCAAACCTCTGCTAAATCGTCCTCGTAGCTGTTGTTACTACTCATTGTACAAACTTCTCTGTAAAATATTTTCAATTTTATTTTTAAAAATTGAAGGCTTACATCCTTGGAAAAGGGATAACCATGCCAAAACACCTGTTTGACGAACTCCCGACTGACATGATTTACTACGAGATTTTCCCTTTTCTTGACTACATTTCACGTGTGAACGCCAACCTACTTCTTCCGAAAGAGGACCGTATACGAACTCCTTTGAATAAGGATGCTCTCTTGGAATTTACCATCATCTTTCAGTCTACTCACATAGCGACTATGGCAAAGAAAGCAGCCATCACGAGAAACCGTACTACGCGCAGTCGGCTTATTCTGAAGATTTGGCGACTGCTTCCCATGTTTCCGGAACTAATCCAATACTCTGAAAAAGTCCGCGATAACCTGAGTCTTAAAGCCTTAGAGTTCTCTACTGCGACCTCATCAGATGTATCGGCCTACACACTGAAAACCCTTAAAAAACTCTGCGCAAACTTCCTGCACGACCTCGAGACAAAATACCCATATCTGAGAGAGTTTAACTATCAAAAAGGTGATTGGACTGCTGTGACTCAATAAAATCATATAACGTCGAGTCATCAGAGCCAACACTTATTTTAAGTACTTGGCGTTATTATTATATAGAATCTCGCTGATTCCATGAGAGCAGAGTGGAATGTAAATTTGAATTATTTTTCGTACATTCCGTAGAGTATAGAATGTCCGAACGACAGCCATTTTGTACCTGCGAAAACACCTATGAGGTAGACGAAGATGGTAAGTGTCTCTCCGATGTGCCCTGTATAAACTGTCGGATTCATAGAGGATATTGCGAGTGCTCCAAAGAGGCAGAATGTGAATTCTGCGTAGAGCGAGAACCCTTTACACCCACAAAGGAGGCCGAGTCGCGTGCACAGCATTACGCAAAAGAAATATACACGCATATGGAGAAAATGCGCGAAGAGTGGTTTAAGAGCGCGCGCGAACGCGTGAACAACTGGGAGCGCCGCTACTTTAACACTCATTTTGAGAATGACCGGATGATGTGTGAATGCTACGAATGTCTTTTGTCTCCTAACATACAGCAGGCATTCATTGAAAAAATGCGACGGGAGTTCCAGGACATTTTGGAACTTCCACTATGGTACGAGGCCTTTAAGCGGGGAGACCCTGTACACAAAGACCCGTCTGCTTGGACCAGCAAGCAAACATGGAAACTTGTCTGGAATGCTCGAAAATAAAAATTGAAATTAATCTTGCGTCTTGGGTATTTTTACCCAAGCATGCCTGTCTGCTACAGCCGCGAACACATTCAAGGTATCCTCGCCTCATTCAAGAGACAATTTCTTGACGAAATGGTTGAAAATAACATCCGCTCCATCGAATCAAAGTCAGCGAATCTACTCTATTCTCACGAGTGGCCCATTGACTATTATATGCGCGGCGATCATGAAAAGAGGGGTAAACCCCCATTGACAATTCACGAGATTTTGAAGGGACTCTCTACGCGATTTCCGGATTGTAGTATCAAATACGAATATCGCCCAAATTATTACAATAGCTATGAACACTACGTCATTGTAGATTGGTCGTAGAGAATCAAATAAAAATTGAAAACATAAACACACCATTTTTTTCACCCACGATGTCTGAGCTACAATTCAAATGTTCCTGCGCTGATGACAATGAAAACGATTGTTACGCATGTCAATTTACGATGGATCCCGAGTTTTGTATATGTTCCGCTTACAACCGATGTGAATTCTGTGAGTTTCGCGGGCCCTTTATAAGCACACTTGCCGATGCCGAAAGGGCATTCCAAAAGGAAAAGTGTCTGCAGGAAAAGTTTGAAAATAACTATGCGAAATGGCTGAATACAGTGGGGAATCTCTCCTACCTGAAATCGCCCGGCGAAAGTCTACATGGCCAGATGTGCGGCTGTCGCGACTGCTTCAAGCAGTGGGTGTGGATGTACTACCAAATGGGAGGTTATCAACAAGAGGTAGAGGAGCTCTGTCAGTGGTACAGGTCATGGCTAGCGAATGACCCAAAACATCGCGACTTGAATGAATGGAATTACTCTGAAGTTTGGAAACTTATCTGGAACTTGTCGGTTGCGTAAACACAGCATTCTATTTTTCATAGCGCAGCTAAGCCTGTGAGAGAAAAATTGAAAATATTTTCATAAAAGCCGAGTAGTAACATAATGGAGATGGGTACATATTCTGAAGACAGAGTAATCATATTTGATTGGGATGATACGTTAATTCCCTCAACCTGGTTAAAAAAAAATGGGTTCATCATTGATTCCTACGCATCCGAAATCACAACAGAAATGATACGTATGTGTAAGAGTGTAGAGCCTCATGTTTTGGCCCTATTGGAGGTCGCAAAAACATACGGAAAAGTCCTTATTGTTACAAACGGAACAAAATCGTGGGTTGAAATGTCGACTCGACTATTCTTTCCAAATATATCTAATATAATCCTTTCTTTAACTATTCTTTCTGGACCAGATCTCTATGATAATTATACTTCTAATCCGAACTGTTGGAAGCAATATGTCTTTCAAAATGAAGTTCTCATGTATTCTTTCCCAAATTATTCAACGAATCAACGCACGATTATTAGTATTGGAGATGGGTATGCAGAAAGACTTGCTCTTCAATCTGTAATGACAAGGGATACAGTTTGCTCTATCTTAAAAAAATCAGTGAAATTCATGGAACAGTCGTCGCCAACTCTTCTTATAGAGCAACTTGTCTGCACACTTATTGAACTTAAAGGAATCATAGAATCATTAGAACCAATGGACCATCAGTGGGAATTCTTGGAGTCACCGGTATCGCCGAAACTACAAACGTATTCTGAGATTCCACGTATTTCTACGAGAGTTGAATCATTCACACTTACAGACACGTGTCAAAATTAAATACTAGTACACTCTAAAAAATTGAATTATATTTTATTATTATTTAAGACGAATAATGCCAGATGAATGCTCAATATGTAAAGGGGGTATAATTGAGTTTCCTACAATAAAAGCAACGGGAAGTCATCGATCTTCTTGTGGCCATCTCTTTCATCCAGCCTGTATTTGGAAATGGTATAGTGAGGATCATATTACATGCCCTATATGTCGCAATAATGCAACCGAATTTGAGGCTTTACCTAAAGTGGGCGGAGCTATAGTGAAACGTGAGAGTATAGTCCCCCCTTTGACCGGTGAAGGTGGCTTCATTTGCATTGCGCGCAGTTCATTTGAGTTCATTTTAAGGTTCCGTGGTATTATTCCTCGAAGAATAATTATAGAGAATTTGGGCTTCGCCGAAAATAATTACTCATTAAAAATCAATATATGTCGTAAGGATTTTACGCGTATTCTTGAGGAGTATGGTGCCACAGGATTTTCTGATTTAGATTGGAGTCAGCTTATGAGCAAGTTTCCTGCAGCATTGAGTACAGACAGGTAGGCTAAGTTAGCGTGATGTGGGTACCGGCATAAAATAAGTAGCCCTTTAGGGGTACTTAACTCAAGCACATCACAATATATTATTCATTTTCATCGTAAAAACTCTGTATTTTATTAAGCCAAATATCGATACATACATTAAATGGACGTTCTGATTGGTCTAGAATACGATAACCGGAAGAATCTAGAAAACAATGGCACATCAGTTCTTGTAAACCGTCTATACCGTCATAAGTAAACCAACAGGAAATACTCGCAACAGAATTACTTGGTACTTCTAAGTGGGGATTCTCATTTTTAAATACATCCGGTAAATCAATCTTATATTTTCCAGTGAATGTTTCATTTTTGTACATGGATTTTACTCCACGAAAGCAGTCCCAGAGTAAATTTGCATAATGTCTATAGATGAGATATGTGTATACGGGCATTTTATAATCTATATAATTGTTTTTTATTCAAATTTAATCTGATAACATCTAAAAAAATGGGACTGTCGGGATTTGAACCCGATTGCTCTATCAAGATTTGAGCTATCAGTTCCTAATTACGGAAGGTGGTTTCGATCCACCGACTTCTAGGTTATGAGCCTAGCGCAATTCCTCTATGCTACTCCGTATTTACCCAATCGGGCGATTATATTTCGCCCGATTCTATTGTCAATTTTTATTTTTGGATTATTTAAAAAAAATTGAAGGGAGCGGTGAGATGGGCATAGATAGTCTATCGAATGTCAAATATCTATTCTCAGTTCAAAAACGCATTTCTCCCTCTTCGTGCTTTTGGCTATTTTGCAGAGATAGAGAATTGTGAAGATGAGCCCAGGACATACATTGTGACCTGTACGATGTACATAACTGACCGCGACGAATTTGGTGCTACTACCGTCTTACGATACAACCCTGTAGATGATCCAATTCGTGATGAAGAGGGAAAATGTATTGCGTGCAACGGTTCCTGCAACGATAATCAGCGAGGAGAAATCAAACGCGGCTCTATGATTTGTCCACTCTGTGGCCAGATGACGAAACCGTGGATTATGCGCAAAATGATCTCTATTGGAAAGTTCAAAGCATCCGACCCCAAAGATTGTGGTGGAGGTGGTGCAGCGGAGCATGTACCATTTGTCTGGGTGGAGTTTCTCAAAAATCCCATAGAAGACAAGACGAATATGCGCTCAGAACACATGATCAAGGCAATCGCAGGAGCAATCAAATTGTCCCTTTCTGCGTAAAAATTGATGCTATCAACAATATTTTTTCAGTAACCCCAAAAATGCTTGCGGCATTCTTTATTCCTATTCGTCGCACAGTTCATGGAAAAAATATTATTGCACAGGTTCCAGCAAAAGTCATTTTGAACAGTGGAGGTAATATTAAAGTGAAGATGTACGACCTTGAAAAACCGCTAACTTTTACGGAGAGTCAGTTCCACCAACTCTTTCAGCCGTACGAACCTCATGCAGATTTCATTGCAGACTTTCATTTGACCTCCATCACAGAGGGACAATTGCGGGAGGCCGCTGGTCACTTTCACCAAGAGCATGAAGCCGTAATGTGGCCGATGTTTTGCAAATGTATCATGGATGCCTACATGTCATGTGGGAATGCGAAAAGTTGTCCCATTTCCAAATACAACGTAATAAAGACCGCGTATTCTACTACTGCGACTCTGGAGAGTTATAAGCCTCAGTTCAATCGCCGGGCTCGTAACACATTTGTCATCCCTACAGATTTTGACGAAGCCGCATTTCAAAAGGACCCACTCCCTGTCGGCATTGATGCGCACGAGTTCGCCACAAAGACCGAGCAAAAGGCTATTCTCGTGAGCCTTGTGAAACAGCTGTATGGATTCGCGGGCGCGCCGCCAATGAGTAACGAGATGCAGACCCTTCTTGGCATCCCTGAAAAGCCTGTTGCAGGTACTCATTGCTGTAAGTACTGCTGTAAACCAATGGAACTCAGCAAGGTCGCCCAAGATTATAAGGCAAAGGTTCATTATCTCAATCTGTGTCACGACGACCCGAAGCAGGGAACGCGCGCCGACAATCTCTACTGGGGTCACACGACTTGTAACAGGGAACAGGGCGGTTGCTCCACATTTGAGCGAGTAAAACAGGGTCTTCAACTTGGCCTGCGTACGACGTTCACCGAAGAGGAGCGGGCTGACTTGGGTCCCCTTGTGGCCGCTCTTCAAGGTGCGCTCGGCGTACCGTGATGTGCTTAACTTAAGGACATCACGGTAAGGGCTCTGCTAATTCTGAATGCGTATTTGTAATCTCGCTTTCAACGCTCGTTCGTGTGAGAGCTAAATTCTCTGAAGATGTTGGTTCCTGAATGAAATTCACGGTGTGCTGTGAGATAGTCGATATACTTTCATCGGCGGGATACTCGCAAGACCCCATCTCTTCCAAAGTACCCATTAGCCTCTGCCTCGCAACTTCGCTAAGCGATTCCCTCATGCGGATAGTGCGAGAGGGTCGTGTGGGCTCTGGGCCACGCAGCTCTCCTCCAAAGAGTTCAGGATTAGATTCCATCAACCTTTCTGTAGGGGCAATAAACTTGCGTAAGCGGTGAAGAGTCCTTACTAATTCAGTGTTCTCTAGTTTGAGGCGCTGAATTTGCTCGCTTGAGCTCTGAGATTCGGTTTCATACGAATTTTGAGAGCAGTTGTTCGTACCTTGTGAGTCTGGAATAAGTCGCGTTTGTAAGTCAAAATGTAGATGAAATGGTGTTATGGAAGAAAAGACGGCAAGGTACACCTGAATACTCTGACATTTGGAGCGAATGATTCCCTCGTCCTCTGGAGAAAGACCTGTGCATGAAAATCTGCTGTGAATAGTGTAACTCATCTGAAAGTATAAAAGGACAGTTTCCTCACGGCTTCAAATTTTTTAATTGCGACCGTGATGTAGGCATCTAGGCTAATTTAGGTACACCACAAGGGTGTATCGTGATGTGCCGAAGTTAAGTACCCCCTTTAGGGGGTACTTAATTTAAGCCTAGATCACTACTGTAGGCATGTGCCAAAGTTAGGTACACCCAAGGCTGTACCTAACTTTGGCACATGCCGGTATATACGAAACATTCCGAACCACCAGTTTTAAAATACACACCGTGCGGAGCAAAAAAATTGAATCCAATAAAAACGAATCCTTAAGTATGAACAAAACCGAACACACATCCAAAATGAAATGCTCTATCTGTAAGCAAGAGGGACACAACAAGCGTTTCTGTAAGACGGCGACTACACCAGTTTCAGCTCCGAAGCCCAAGGCAGACCCGAAGCCCAAGGCAGATCCGAAGCCCAAGGCAGACCCGAAGCCGCAGGTGGACCTCGAGGAGGCAGAGGTAAAGCCCAAGCAGGTCATCTATCCAAATCTTGAAGCACTTAATACAGTCTGTAAGAGTTTCATTGGAGAGAAAATTATTCTGAGTGCAAACTTTAAAGGTCGTTCACTCCCCATTATGAATCCAAATCTAGTAGGAGATCTCTTGGAAGACCTCTTCTATCCGTTTTATAAGGAGACTTGTCCCGACTTTGAGGAAGGACCAAAGCAGGAATCTCCTGATTTCTTCGCACAAAAAAAAGAATTCCAGTTTGAACAAAAAGCTTTCTATAAATCTCCTGGATTTGATATCTCTAACTTTACCAGTCTTGTTCATCAGCTGAGCAAACCTGGTGGAGTTGTAAAGAAGCTCTTCAAGACAAAATACTTGGTCTATGAATATGACATGGATGTAGATGCGTTCGTGATTAAAAATTTCTGGATGCTGAACATCTGGAATCTTCCAACTTATGGCAAGACCTATCCAATCAGCATGCAAGCAAAAAAGAGAGTGTGGTATAACATTCGCCCAGGAACAAAAGTAAGCTGGACGGATTCAAGTAAGATACCGCTCATGTTCCTAGAGCACCTTCTTGAGTGTATTGATAAGTGCTCCCACCTTGAAGATAAAGAATCTTTAAAATCTTCAATAGTTACTCAGATAAAGGAAGCAACGCTTCAAGGATTGTTGTAATAACGGGCGGACAAACCATATTTCCAAAGAGATCGTATTTATTCACTCCTGACGGTAGAGAAAACTGTTCTGGAAATCCACAAAGACGCTTCAATTCTTTTTCATTAAGCTGGCGAATCGTTTTTCCAACAAGAACAGCGAGTTTGGAACTATCTGTGGCGGTGAGAGTGGGAGAGAGCTCATCTGGATGAAGAATCTTGGAGATGGGAAAGCTCAGTTTACCCTTTGCAATATTATAACCGATGGCAAGGCTTTCATTTGGAACACGCTTTCCATCAACAACATCCTTAGGATATTCCAGTGTTAAATATTTCTTTCTAACAAGATCATTTAAATCATCTTGGAGATCATCGTAATTCAGGAAAGTTTGAATATCTTTGAAAGAAAGAGGAATTCCATCCATCCACTTAATTTTTTTTTCTACCGCCCACTTCTTCTTTCTCCGTTCCAACAACAGTGTACTCAAAAGATTTTTTTGACGTTCTGATATTTTCCCATGAAAATCAATGTCCCAGGAATGAATATTTGTGTCTCCGCCTCGTTTATCTTTTATGCTTTTTCCAACGAGATTGTCATTTTGTATCGTAAGAAGCTTAGAGAGAAAATCAGCTGGAAGAGCAGTCGTTTCATCTGTAGTATCAATAATATTCTTTATAGATGCCTGTTCTTTTGATTTTATAGTGATACTAGGAGCTTTGGATTTACAGCCAATGATGAACATGCGTTTACGATCTTGAGCCAATCCAACATCTGATGAATTAATTGAAACATGCGTAGTATGATATCCAATTGTTTGAAACTCCTTGAGAATTGTTTTCAGAACCTCACCCTTCTCGATATTCTCAATATTACTTACGTTTTCAAGAATAATATACTCTGGCTTGCTTTCTTTACAAATACGCAGAACCTCATATATCAAATCTCCTCGCCCCTTGTCTTTCAGGCCCTCCTTTTTTCCTGCAGAACTAAAGGGTTGACATGGAAACCCCCCACAGAGAATATCAAAGTAGGGTAGATTTTTTATTGTGCGCACATCACAAGCTTCATTTGTTTCGTGAAAGTTAAGATTGTAAGTTTTGAGAGCATCCTTTTTAATATCTGCAGATTTGACACATTCAAAGGCGTATATAGGATGCGACGCTTGAAAGGCTTGAATACCAAACCGAAATCCACCGATTCCTGCAAAGAGATCAATATAGGTCAGCTTCTTCGTTGTGCTATCGGTTGAAGTGGCTGTAATTTCTATCTTCTTGGATATGTCCTTAACTTCTTGAGGTGCTAAGAGATTTATAATTTCTTGCTTCTTCTTTCCGCTGTATCCTTTAATACTCTTCTCCTTACATATTGCAATCAATTCCTCACGAGTGTTTTTTGAATAGTCCATTTGGTTTAACTGCATTAAACTCGTTGGCGTGTGGTCAATTTTTACCGCTCCCTTATTCGTTTTTGACAGAGCCTCTTGAATTTTCTTCTCTACAAGTGCTTCAATAGTGTTATCCTTCTTACAGGGGCGTTTGCGATTGTTGTGGTCTTCAAGATGACCCTTCTGAGAGAAAACCTTCTGACAAGTTTTGCAGGTGTATTTCGCCATTTGTCTATACTATAGACGCACAAAATATTTAAACCTTTTTCACGAACTTTAACGATTTCGTGAAATAAGGAGAATCAAATTTTGTAGCGTTTGGGGGTTCGTTGGCAAGTCTTCCTGTCTTTCTTCAACCATTCTCATTTGAATGCGCGTATGATTTGTATGGTTGAAATTTATTTCCCAAAGTTCGCCAGAAAAAAAATTCGAACCATTTTTTTCAGAAGTATATAACCAGATGGCCGATACACCCCCAGTTCCTAAGATCTCCGAGTTTGCTTACGAATGGACTGGTCCCGAGGTGGAGCGTTTCAATGACCCGCAGTTGAACTCACCTCAGCCTTGTCAGCATGGGGCGGGCTGTACATACTACGGTTCGTGTCGCTTTGTTCATCCTGGCGAGGAGGGAACTGGGCGTATGGTATTTGAGGAGCGCGTTGTAACGAGGGATGATGGCTCATCATTTATGCAGCCGGCCTGTGTTCGTCTTATCGGTAACGCAGGTTTCTACCGCCGCCGCCGCGCCGAGATGTCTTGGCCCGAGTTTTGCGCACGCAATGGAATTCCTTATTCACCAAACCCTTCTCGGCTGCGTGATGATATACGTGAGGATGCAGAGGATGGGAATGTTGTTGTTGGAGATGCCCCTGTAGGTGATGAGGCTCCAACACGTCCTAGCAGTCGTGGGGGCGGACGGCAGCACAATCGCGTTCACAGCTCATATCGCCCCCGTGTTGTTCCTATGGAGCAAGGTGGTCGTGGTCGCGGTCGTGGTCGCGGTCGTGGGGGCGGCGGTCACCACCGTAACGATACTTGGGTAGGTCTACCACAGACTCTAGAGCGCAACCCCTAAGAGTGTTAGATCTAAACATTCAATCAATGTCTAACTTGATTTGCTTTCGAAAATAGTCAAGCGCTGCACGAATTGCTTGGTCCATATTAAAATATTTATAGCTGGCAAGCCGTCCTATAAAGTGCACGGACGGTCCCATTTTTTTAGAGAGTTCTGCGTATTTTTTATAGAGTTCCCTATTTGATTCTGTGGGTACAGGATAATATGGCTCACCTATATCACATGTTCGTTCTTTTGATAAAATTGTCCATTCACTTTTTTGGTGTAGAAAATGTTTGTATTCTACGCAGCGCGTGTAGGGGTTTAAAGGTGTGGGATAATTCACAACGGAATTGGCTTGGTAGAATCCTATGTTCGGAATACGAGTCCATTCAAAATCTATAGAACGGTACTCCAATTTTGGAAGTCCAGCATCCGCAAAAAAGGTGTCTATAGGTCCGGTGAACACAATTTGGTCCGGAGAAAATTCCGCAGAGGGTTGGAAATTCTCCCAGGATGAATTCAACTGAACAGAAATTCTTGGATGGTCCAACATCTTCCGAACAATTTCGGTGTATCCAAATTTTGGTAGGGCTTGAAATTTATCTGTGAAATATCTGGGATCAAAATTCGTACGAACAGGAATTCGTGCAAGAACTTCTGGCTCTAATTCAGATGGAAATTTACCCCACTGTTTCCAGGTATAGGGTTTAAATAGCAATTCGTATAGGGGACGCCCTACACGTGAGAGTGCAACCTCTTCGCTATTTTTTGGACTTGCGCAAGGAATTTGCGTAGCGGTGAGCCATTCGGCCATTTCCGCATCTGTCTGAATTGCAACCCCGCAGAGTGAATTTACGGTTGTTGAATTCACAGGAACGGGTACAAGAGTTCCCGAAATATCCGCTACCACTGTGTGATCCCAGCGAACCCACTCACCAAACCCATTCACGTAATTCCAAACCTCTTCATCGTTGGTATGGAACAAATGCGCCCCGTATCGACTTATGCGGATTCCTGTTATATCGTCAATTTCATCATAGACGTTTCCGGCTATATGATTGCGTTTTTCAATTACTCGAACGATGGCACCCGCTTTCGCGGCCTGCTCGGCTATAGTGGCTCCTGAAAGACCCGCACCCACAACGAGAATTTTTGGAGGTGAGCGATTCATTCTCTAAATATTCATATAAAGTCCAAAATCGCGTTTTTTACTGATTTAAAGGTTTACCCATACTAAAATATAAGGGGGTGGTGGCGCAAAAAATAAAATTTGAGCGCCCCGCCCTCACGATAGTTGTTGTGCCCCTCTAGCGCAGTGGATAGCGCATCGGACTTCTAATCCGGGGGTCGCGGGTTCGATTCCCGCGAGGGGTACCATAACCGATGTGGTGTATTGGTTAGCATCGAGGGTTTTCACCCCTCAGAACCGGGTTCAATTCCCGGCATCGGTACTTAGCGCTTGTATTTCAGTGGTAGAATGCAACCCTTCCAAGGTTGAGACTCGGGTTCGATTCCCGACAGGCGCACAGAGGTTTGGGTGGTCCTTTCAAAACACCCCGTTCTGCTCCCGTAGCTCAGTTGGTAGAGCGTGGTGCTTATAGATTCAGTTCTATACTAATGGCACGCCAAGGTCGCGGGTTCAAGGCCCGCCGGGAGCATTTCACCGGCTTAGCTCATTTATGCGCTAAGCCGGTCCTAACCGGCTTAGCTCAGTTGGTAGAGCATCAGGCTTTTAACCTGGTAGTCGCGGGTTCAACCCCCGCAGTCGGTATATCGTCCTCTTAGCTCCAGCGGTAGAGCATCTGTCTTGTAAACAGAAGGTCCTGGGTTCGAGTCCCAGAGAGGGCATTTTTTTTGATGGACTTCTAGTCTCTCAAAAAAAATGCAGGATTAACACAGAGATAATGAAAGCAATATATATTGCATATGGCTTAGTCACGATCACAGCAATAGTAGAGGCCGTTGCCCTATATTTCATTCGCGCAGGGGGCGTTTTGAATATTTCTATAGCATCTGCCTTATACGCAGCAGGAGCCGTTCCCCTTTTAGCATTTACTACGAAATACGAAGGTATTGGAATAGCAAATTTTTTGTGGAATGTATTGAGTACGCTTATAGGTTTTGGAATCGGTATATTCATGTTCCAAGAGAAGATTCGCCGTATTCAAGTATTGGGCGTTCTTGTTTCCATGTTGGGTGTGGGAATGATTTTGTTGGATCCCGATGCGAAATAAGTCTAAATATTCGTGACGATAGTTAGAATGGATTCAAGTGAATTATTAGCTTTACGATTAGCGAATCGTCTTGCTTACGGACAACCGGTTACAAATTCACTCGTGCCGAGTGAGCCTCTAAAATATGATTTGGGGTCGTCCGAAGCACCGTTTCGTGATTTGTATATTGCATCAAATTCAATACATTTGGGGGGAACAGTAGTATCTGCTGAAGGAGGCTCGTTGGTTGTTTCTACTGAAGGGGATGCTCCTGTTCCAGTATCAGGCACAACAGGTGATACGGGCTTTACAGGTGCAACAGGCGCAACAGGCAATAATGGTGCGCAAGGCGATACAGGCACACCTGGCTCAGCAACGGATACTGGAGCAACAGGTGATACAGGCTTTACAGGCGCAACAGGTTTTACAGGCACAACAGGTTTTACAGGCGCAACAGGTTTTACAGGCGCAATAGGCGTAACAGGTTTTACAGGCACAACAGGCGCAACAGGTTTTACAGGCTTTACAGGTTTTACAGGCACAACAGGCGCAACAGGTGATACAGGCACAACAGGCGCAACAGGCTTTACAGGCGCAACAGGCTTTACAGGCACAACAGGCTTTACAGGCGCAACAGGTGATACAGGCACAACAGGCGCAACAGGTTTTACAGGCGCAACAGGTGATACAGGCTTTACAGGCGCAACAGGTTTTACAGGCGCAACAGGTGATACAGGCTTTACAGGCACAACAGGTTTTACAGGCACAACAGGCGTAACAGGTTTTACAGGCACAACAGGCGCAACAGGTTTTACAGGCTTTACAGGTTTTACAGGCGCAATAGGCGTAACAGGTTTTACAGGCACAACAGGCGCAACAGGTTTTACAGGCGCAACAGGTGATACAGGCTTTACAGGCGCAACAGGCTTTACAGGCACAACAGGTTTTACAGGCGCAACAGGTGATACAGGCACAACAGGCGCAACAGGTTTTACAGGCGCAACAGGCGCAACAGGCTTTACAGGCGCAACAGGTGATACAGGCTTTACAGGTTTTACAGGCGCAATAGGCGTAACAGGTTTTACAGGCACAACAGGCGCAACAGGTTTTACAGGCACAACAGGCACAACAGGCGCAACAGGTGATACAGGCACAACAGGCGCAACAGGTTTTACAGGCGCAACAGGTGATACAGGCTTTACAGGCGCAACAGGCGCAACAGGTTTTACAGGCTTTACAGGTTTTACAGGCGCAACAGGCGCAACAGGCGCAACAGGCGCAACAGGCGCAACAGGTTTTACAGGCGCAACAGGTGATACAGGCTTTACAGGCGCAACAGGTGATACAGGCGCAACAGGTGATACAGGCACAACAGGCGCAACAGGCGCAACAGGCGCAACAGGATCAACCGGACCGGCTTCATCAGATGCAAATGCATGGACAACATACAATGTAAATTGGACATCGTCATCTGGTACAAATCCGAGTATTGGGAATGGCCAAATTATTTCGCGATATAAACAAATAGGAAAAACAGTTTTTGTCTCTATAAAAATAAGCATGGGCAGCACAACAACCTATGGTATCGGGGGGTGGCGTATTTCTTTACCAGTGAATGCCTACGCATCGTATTCCGCAGTACTACCAACACTATTTTATGATGCGAGCGGGGGCGTTTTTTATCAAGGAACTTCCTCTACAGAATTTAGTGGAAATACGAGTTATGTAAACGCAGTTTGGGATAAAGGAACTACATTCGGCGCAGAAATTGATTCTGCGACACCTTTTACATGGGGATCATCTGCAAAACTTATAATAAATGGCTCATACGAGTCTATATAGTCACGTTCATATCAAATAGGAGGTCCACACGCTTCTCACGGATGTAGGATGGGTCAATAGAGCGAATGTACTCGGCGCTCCGATTGGAGGTGAGAATCACGATAAGATTCGGATAGAGTCCCCGCTGAATCGCATCAAAGAATGAGTTCCAGCCCGATTTGTCCTGAATCTGTATCGTGAGGCTCTTGTGGGACGGTATGCCCACATTGACGGCTGTAATGATATTATCCACTTCGTCAAAGCCAACAACGATAGGTGTATCAGGAGGAGGTTCAATCTCCGAGTAGAGAGATGCGAGAGTGTCGCCAGGCTGCCACGGCTTCAGAGTGTTACAAAAGGACGAGTTATACTGGTTCGCAAGAAGAAGGCCAATCATGGACTTACCCGTTCCAGGAGGACCGCAGATGAGAGCGACCACGTGCCTCGTCTTTTCGTATTGCGTCTTAATATGGCTTATGACCGATTCCTGGGACGGGTACGGTACAATCTTCATGACAGGAATACGCCGCTTTCGGAACCACGTATTGTGGAGAGAGCCGATACGCTCAAACACGGTGAATTCCTTAGTGGGCTCTGCCTCAATTCCCATTTGGAACGTCTCAATCTCCTCTGCGCTCGCTGTGAGTCTCTTGAAGGAATTCTGCGTCCCGATGAACCACATGGTGTAGTAATTTCCATTGTCGTTATCTGAAACGTCAATGTAAACTACGTACCAGTAGCCCATAGAGTATCCGTACCCCTTGTCTTCGTCGGTCATGTGACTCGAGTGATTCTGAATACGTTTCTGGGCGCGCACACAGGTGTCCCGATTCTTAATAATGTACAAATATAGGCCGAAACGCCGTAGAAAGATGAACAGCGATGTCCACGGAATTATTTGTAGGAAACCCATGAACGCGTTAATGAATAGGAGACCTGTAATAGTAATTGTAGATGTTTGGTTCATAGTCCGCATATACTGTGAGTTTTGGACTCACATGGTTCAATTTTACATGGGGGCACGGTGTTCTGTGAGACCCCCTTCCCTACCGGCGCGCAATTTATCATCGCGTTTGCCGTGAAACTCTGTAAGGGGGTAGGATATGATATTGGATATTGTAAGGAGGAGTGGAAATTGCCAGGAGCAACTGGTATTGACTCGGCAGATGGAAGTACTTACAGCGCCGATAAGTTGCCCAATGAGCAAGTGGATTACATATTCTCCAGCCATTGTCTGGAGCACGTAAATAATTGGATGTATACGCTTGAGTATTGGATAACGAAGATACGAGCGGGTGGAGTTCTGTTTCCCTATTTACCGGATTATTCACAGACTTACTGGCCTCCTATAATAATAGAAAGCATCAGACGGTCATGAATCCGCAGTATATAAAGCATTTTCTCGAGTTCAAAGCCTGTAAGAATATTTTTGTATCGGGCGTGGATTTGAACAACTCATTTACTATTGTTTGTGAAGTTTGATTTTCATAACCTCCTACTATAATAGGGAAATGCCCAAAAAGTATACAAGAAAGAAAAAAACAAAGAGGCGGACAAATGTTCACCAGAGAATCTACATAGGCGGGCAAGAAAATAAGTGCCTTTTTATATCTATGTTGGATAATGAGGGACTTGGAAACCAGCTATTCATTTTTGCTGCTGGACTCGTAGCGAGTAAAAAAACGGGTTTACCTTTGTGTGTAGTATTGTCTAAAGGCAACCCCCATTCCAAAAACCCGAAAGAGAGTTACGAACGATTGTTTAAAGGACCGAACGTCAGCACAATGAAAGAGGAGGATATAAAGCCTCGTATGAATTCGGCCAATAGTATTCTGAATATTCCAGATGGGCATGCAACAAGTAAATGGTCAAATGCAAATATCAAATACATTTCGTCGTCACCAAAGAACGCTAAATTGGGGGGCAGGCTCTATCAGAATTATTCGGCGATTGTAAAGGTTATCCCGGATGTAAAGGCGGCCTTAATGGCGAATGAATTCTCTAAGAAGCCAGAATACAGAGAGATTGAAAAGGGCACACCAGCGGGCTCTGCGTTTATACATGTAAGGCGTGGAGATTACGTGGGTCGTGGATGGACATTAGATGCCGATTACTATATAAGAGGTATGAGTGAATTGAATAAGGATCCGAGGGTGAAGAAGATATGTATTATTTCCAATGAAATAGAGTGGTGTAAAACTATTCCTTGGACTACGGATAGACCGATAGAATATTACGATTCCAAAAATGAGCTGGAAGTTCTCTATAAAATGATCTTGTGCACAGCAGGAGCAGTGATATCTTCTTCCACATTTAGTGCATGGGGGGCAATGATGGGAGTGGATTTGAGTCCGACTAAGAACGCGAACACGAAGATCGTGTATCCTCTGAATTGGCTAGAACACGATTACGATGGGAATAATCCTCTAATATTCCCTGATACTTGGACGGGTATACCGAATTCTATGAGCACTACGACGATCATATGAGGTGGTCTTAAACAATAAAATCAGAGACTGTTAATGAGCTGATTTTATTGTGTGAATCTAGTAGGAGGATGCGTCGTTACAGTCGCAGAACGAGAAAGCCTCGTAGAAGAAGTAAACGCCGCTTGCAGAAAGGCGGCTCTGAAAGTTCTGCTGTATGCGCAATTATGATTGAAGAAGATAAATACGTCGACGAGTGGATACAGTATTACTTATACGGGCTCGGTTTCACAAAAGTATTTATATATGATAACAGTACAGGGAACACGTTAAAAGAACTCCCCAATAAATATCCAAATGTAACCGTTGTACACTTTCCGGGACCAGTAAAACAATTAGCCGCATATCAGGATTGGTTTCAAAACAATGGGAAAAGTATAACCTGGTGCGCATTTTTGGACGCCGACGAGTTTATCGTTCTTAAAGAGCATAGTAACATAACGGATTTTTTAAGAGACTACTGTAAGGAGGGAGGTCTTGCTATAAACTGGTATATATATGGTGATAGTCATTTGAAAGAATATACGGATGAACCCGTTACAAAGCGATTTACTTGGAGGGAAAGTAAAGTAAACCAACATATAAAAACCATTATAAAGTGTAGTGACGTAGAAGGAATTGATAATATACATGCTGTGCATAAGTATAAGACCGGAAAGATGCTGAAAGATACAAAGGGTCACCCTGTCACTGGCCTTTACAATCCAGATGGTCCAACAGATGTTGCTGTAATAAACCATTACTTTACGAAAACATGGCCTGAATATGAGAAAAAACGAGATCGTGGTAGGGCGGACATACAAAATATAAGAAAAAATTCGGATTTTGATGCGCACAACTTTAACGAAGTAAAGGACGACTCCGCCTATAAGATATATTTGAAGGCACAGGAAAATATGCCGAAAAAGCAAAGTGGCGGCTCTGCGACCCCACCCATCGATTTAGTCATAGCACGCTTTTCAGAGGACTTGGGTTGAGTTCATAATCTTCCGAAAGGAATGTTTAGAACGATTTACGTTTATAATAAGGGGCCAGACATGGCAAAAACGGCGGACAATATGCATATAGAAACGTTGCCAAATATGGGAAGAGAGGCGCATACATATCTGCACCATATTATACACCACTATCCTCATAGAGACCATACAAGCACGACAGTATTCGTCCCAGGTTCGGTCTATTCAAAGCCCTATAAGTCAAGTCAAATACATAAGATTCTGGAGCACCTGAAAAAGTCTCCGTCCAAGTCTGTTATTGTGGAAAACAAACAAGAAAGATTGAACACGGTCAAAGACTTTACACTAAATCAATATTCTATTACGAATGAAGGAAATCGGACCTTGAATCCTAATGTTAAACTGAATACCGCAAACACGAATCCACTTGGTCCGTGGTTTGCAAAATATGTGCCGAACGAGGAAATGCGGTGTTTGAGTACGAACGGAATTTTTGCGGTGAGCAGTGAAGATATACGCAAACGTGATAAACCCTTTTATGAGAGCCTTATACGGACAGTATCGACAAAGAATCCTGTAGCCGTTCATTATCTGGAGCGACTATGGGCAAACATTATGTCAATTCAGAAGTGTATATAAATATAACATCCCTAAATAGGGATGCGTTCATCACGCAAACGACCTCTATATAGAAGAAAGCGTAGCCGCAAACGCCCAAGAAAGCAGCGGGGGGGGGGGGTCAGTCATCCGAGCCGCTTCTAAGCGGCGCAGCCTTTAAATCCGAATGTAAGTATAATTTGGATGACCGCTACGAGATAATTCCGTACGATGCGAATTTAGCAGAGGGTGACAGGGTTTTCCTGAAATTTCCGGATGTGCGAACGAAATTCCTGAAGTCACCACCGGCAAAAAAAGTCACTCTTGTAATTCACAATAGTGATGAAACATTCGATGATGCTACGATGGAATTGGTGAAACCGTATGCAAGCGAAGTGTACGCTGTGAATTGCTCTGCGAAAGGTGCCAAGCAAATTCCGCTAGGATTCCGAGATGACCAATATGCATACCATAAAACTCTCTACGATGTTCTAAACGATTCAAGTAAGCCATCTGAGAAGTCTGTCCTCTGTTTAGTGAATTTCAATTTAGGTACAAACGGCGGAGAGAGGGCTGTAGCTCGGGACAATTTCAAGGGAAAGTCTTGGGTAAGCATGTCGGAAAATTATATGAATTTGAATACGGGCAAATCGCTAGAACATTCTGACCCGGAAATTCAAAAGATGCGGGTAGAATATTATACGGAATTGAAGCGCACGAAATTCGTAATTTGCCCTCCCGGAACGGGGAAGGATACGCACCGAGTATACGAAACCCTGTTTTTTGGAGCTGTTCCAGTCATAAAGACATCTTTCCTTGACCCGCTATATGAGCGTCTAGGAGGCTGCTGGATTGTGAAAGACTGGGCTGAAGTCACGGAGGAAGCATGTAATGAACGATGGAAAAATGTGAATCGACCGAAGATGGATTTCGGAGCCAAGCGATGGCTATTAGCCTTCGATGGTACTTGAACAATTTTATTATATCAAACTTAATTAAGATGCGCAAGCGAAAGATTTTTACGAGAAAGCGTCGTATGCATTCTCGTAAAAGTGTAAAGCGGTTAAGGGGAGGGCAAGGGCCATTACGACTCGCAATACTGTTTGTAGGTCGTATTAAAGGCTATGATCAGCCAATAGTAAAAGAGAATTTGAGAAAAATTAAAGAAAAATATAATCCCACTGTATTTTGCTCATTAAATAAAACGAATAAAACAGATTATATCAAAGGGTTTTGCGAGTTTATGGGAATAACAGATGATAGGATACACTTAGAAAAGACACCACCTTACCCTGATTACATGAATCATGTAAATATGGCAGATACTCTTCATGGAAAATGGGGTGATGGAGATGCGAAGCAGTCGGCGTATTCTAATTTCTATCACCTGCAAAAAGTGTGGAAACTATTCGAACCGTATAAAAATAATTTTGATATTGTATTATACTACCGTGCAGATATCAAAAGTACGGAAGATTTATCTTTAGTATTCCCTGTGAAGGATAAAACGGTTTATGTCCCACAAACACCAGCTAATTGCGATTATGGAGGGTTATGTATGTCATTTTTATATGGTAATCCTGAAACAATGAAGATATTTTTTAATATGATTGATTACATAGAAGATATGTGTAAAAAGCAGGGTGTTACATATCACGCCGAGACATTATTTAAAAAGCACCTGGAGAACAAGCAGGTAGTAGTGGAGCGTTTTCCGTATGCCTTTGAATATACGTCTGCTAGACATGAACCGAATCCAGTTGCGAATATGGACTAAAGACTAATATATGTGATTGAAGCGTGTAATGTGTTTAGTTGTCTTTTGATTTCACCTGTGTAGGGCCCTGCATATAGTATGACGTATACTGGTTTATCGTTATATGATGTTAATACATCGGGAGAGAATACGTTTCCTGACGTTCCATACACGCGTTTCCCCTGTTTAGATAAGTCATTGTCTATAAAGCCGATAATATTCTTACGATAGTGCTGTAGATAATAATATATTTTTTGCCCATAATGGCCGCCCGGACAGATAAAACACGCGTTATCAATAACGATATTTTTCACCGATTCTTCGAAATCAGAAAGGTATGCAGAGATATCTGTTGAACGTTTCATACTGTTTAAAAGGGTCAGGGATAACGCATCGGGGTCATATATGAAATGATAAAAAAGTGAATGTGTCTTGAATGAATAACTTGTAGCACACGAGTACCCATACCGTGAGAAAAGATGGCGTATTTCTGCATCGCCTACAAAGAATGTGTGTTCGTTGTGGAGGATAGATATATTTTTAGATCTGTATAAGTGATCCATGTTGGGTATAGAAATGAAAATGGATGTAACTTGAGCTTTGGAGAGATTCTCTACAAATTTCTTGGGATGGTAAAGATGTTCGAATGTGTGTGATAAGGCAATATGGTTATGTCCTGTAAAATCAAACTCTTCGCAATTTCCTTGTATGAATTGAACGGTTGATGGGCGAGAAGGACTATCACATATATCAAGAATAGTATAGTTTGATATTTTTTGTGACAAGAGTCTAAAAAGTGTACCAGAGTTGCCTCCTACTTCCAACAGCGACGTGTAATTTCGTTCAGAAATGAAATCAGCAAATAGACGATGGTGTTCTTTCCATGTAGGAGTATTATCGGTAGAATTATGTGAATTTTCGTAGAGTTTCACCGGATCAATTAAATTCTGCAGTTGTATACAGCCACACAGGTTACATACTGCAAAAATACAATCGGCGAATTCATCGTAAGAAGTGTCGAGTTTATTTGAGGAAGGTGTGATTGGGTAGTTCTGTAATCTATAAAGTTCCACGAGTGTTCCATCTTTTTCACAGAAAACACACGATGATCGTATCATTCTATTATACATATATAATAGAATGATACGAAATATTGTCTTTGATCTAGACGGTGTACTATTTGATGGGCGTGGTTTTCATGCTATAACCTTTTTAGAGGCTGTTAAAGCAGTAATACCTTGTACAAGTTTAACGGAAGAATATCACGAGAAATATTTGGATAGCCTATCGACAAAACAAAAGTTAGTCCGTTTGGGATTTGATGACGACATATGTAAAAGAATATATGATATGAAACAAGATATGACTGCAAAGAATATAAAGACACATATTACGCCAAATAAAAAAGTTCAAGAGATATGTCAAGGGTTAACTGCTCTTGGATTCAAATTATTTTGTGTTAGTAATAGTATTAGATCGACTATAGAAGTATGTCTTAAAGGTATGGGTGTAATAGAGTTGTTTACAGGAATAGTATCAAACCAAGATACGACTGAACAGAAACCAAGTCCAGAGCCATATTTTACGCTCTATAGGAACTATAATTTGGATCCGAAAGAGTGTTTAATTGTAGAAGATTCGCCACATGGTATAGAATCCGCCACAAAGAGTGGTGGAAATGTTCTTCCGGTTAAAGACTGTAGTGAGGTTACTATGGACCGCATAATGAATGTACTAATGAATTTTCAGAGTAGATTGTAGGCTCTAATTATGTAAGTAAATAGTATGGATGCGCAAACGCAAAAATTTCACGAGAAGGCGTCGTATGCGTTCTCGTAAAATTGCGAAGAGTTTGAAAGGTGGTAGTCATAAGCAATCAATTTTAATAATCCTTTCCACGAATGAAATGTATCCTGAATTTAAACCGCAGACAGTAACACTCAAAAAATATATAGAACACCTCTCTAAAATATATAATGTTGATTTGGCAGGCATATCAAGTAAGGATGATTTTAGTAACTACGAAGATACTTTAGTTTTTAAATATAAATATGTAAACGCAAAAGCTCAAGTATCAAAAATATGTGACTTTATATCTGAAAACAGAGACAAATTGAACTACGACTGGTACTTTAGAACTAGACCAGAAGAAGAACTATTAGACTTTGATTGCATTAACTTTGAGACTCTTCCAAAAGATGCGGTGAGTGCTAGAGCAAGGGAATACATAGGGCCATTCACCGGCAAATACAGTTGTAGTGTGGGTGGAGAGGGGGCATATAAAGATATAAAAGCCTGCTTCTATAAAACTGAACTAGAAAAACTAGTATTAGACTCTAATGATTACGTATTTCACAAAACCGTAGTAGAAAAAGGTGGGTTTGCAAAAATAACCCAAGAAGAAAAGGATTGGGAGAAGTCTACGGGAAGGAACAACGAGGATGAATGGTTCTTCGACAATATAATGGTTTCTCGTAATATCAAAAAGAACATAATAGATATCGAATTGAAATTTACACGAAAAAGTCGCAACCAGGTATGCTACTCTGGAGGTATTAATACGGTGTAACGTCTAGTACTAAAGTTAAGTACTCCCCATAGATAAGGCCACGTAGTAGCCTTATGATATTGGAGTGTTTAATCTTTTCGTTCTAACCATCAGAGCCAAGTACTTAATTTAAGTACTTGGCGGTAGTAGGCCAACAAGGAAATCACATTGAAACTACGTTTTCAATATTGGATATTTATATCCAATGTGATTTCTACTGAATTTGGTCAGAAATAAATTTATAAGCGGAGAACTCCGGCCAAAAAGATATTTAAAAAGCTCTGATATTACTGCGACATAAATTTACTAGCACCTGCTAAAATTTCCCGCCCTTATCATATCTTATGATACTGGCGCAAGATTTGCGAATATTTGTGAATTTTATGTCACATTAG
>Ga0209596_1000043_pt1 | contig 111112 bp, 98 predicted proteins | sample M_130807_MF_Meta_FD_187314 | JGI IMG/M metagenome (GOLD analysis project Ga0209596, IMG submission 187314) | Freshwater microbial communities from Lake Montjoie, Canada to study carbon cycling - M_130807_MF_MetaG (SPAdes) (version 2) | ecosystem: Environmental > Aquatic > Freshwater > Lake...
AATGTATGACTCTCTCCATCTATCTCACAATACACATACGGCACTTTTAACCATAAACATTTGAACTTTTCATCCATACTAAACACACTTTTAAACCATTCATCCAACCAAAAATACAACAAATTATTTTGTAAAAAGGTGATAAGGTGATAACATTTATACTAAAAATAATTGTTTATTTGAAAATATATTCTACCTATTTCTTTCTTTACAAAAAATCTCAAAAGTTTTTTCAGGTTTTCAAAAAAGGACATTTATTTTTGTCCATTTTTGAATATGGGACCTAGACTTTCATAAAAAACGAATTTGTGACTGACTCGATTTTTTAAGGGATGGATATGTTTAAATCCAAAAAATAATGTTACGATTATTTTTTAAAAATCCAAAAAAAATATTTAGAGACAATAATACACATTTATAATAATGATACAAAATGATACAAAAAAAACATCAAAAAACATCAAAAATTATGTTTGTGAAAAGTGTGACTTTATATGCGTTAAGGTTGGAGATTGGAAGCGTCATTTATCCACACGCAAACATACAAATGATACACAAATGATACAAAATGATACAAAAAAAACATCAAAAAAACTCATTTTACATCAAACACCAAATGTTGTCATAAATCCGCCTCAAGAAATAAATGTGGAGTTTCAGTGTCACAATTGTAATAAAATGTATAAACACAAGCAAAATCTTTCAAGACATTATAAAACTTGTAAGGCATTAACAAAAGAAAAAAAAGTGGTTAATGAAACCGTGGTTGTCAAACATGAAATATCAACCGATCTTATTTTAGAAATACTGAAAGAAAATAAAGAGATGAAACATTTATTAGTAGAACAAAATAAAACTATTATTGAATTGACGACAGAACAAAAGGAACAAAATAAAACCATTATTGAATTATCTAAGAATAACCAGATTGTAAACAGCAATAATATTGTAAATAGTAATAATAAGGTATTTAATCTTCAACTCTTTTTAAATGATACATGTAAAGACGCAATGAATATTAAGGATTTTGTAAATTCAATAAAAATACAATTATCCGATTTAGAAAATGTAGGACAGGTTGGATTTGTTAATGGGATAACTAAAATAATAGTTAAAAATCTAAAATCTTTAAAACAGGAAAATAGACCTGTTCATTGCACCGATGAAAAAAGAAAAACCATTTATGTGAAGGACGCCAATAAATGGGAAAAAGAAGATGAAACCCATATGAAGGTTCGAAACGCGATAAAATACATAGCAAAAAATAATTATATGATGATAAAAGAATTCAAACATAAGTATCCATGCTGCGTAAATAGTGATTCAACATATAATAATAGGTATCTCCAACTAATGAATGAAGCGTTGGGGGGTTCTGGGAACGAAGATTCAGATAATGAACATAAAATAATAAATAATATAACAAAGGAAATCTTAATTACAAAATAAATTAGCATCATTAAACACCATTCATAATTTCTCGTGTTTTTAGTGCTTGTTTTATATTTCTATAAATATATATATAAGGTGTATGTATTTTTTCTATTTTGCTTCTGCACATCGCACAATTCATGGCTGTGTCTAATGATAAAGACACGATATATTTTTCAGTACACACCCCACAAAATGAGTGCCCACAATTATATGTTGCCATAAGATTTAATGGTGTGTGTTCATAACAAATGTTACAATCTATATATGTCTCTATTTCTTTTAATATTGAATAAAACACTTGAGTTGTTTGGTTGTTTGGATTCATAAATGTATCAAATACCAGCTGATACATATTTTGAATAGAGTTTTCTTCTTGTGAATTTATAAACCGCATAATTTGACTTTGAATATCCGTTTCTTGCGAATTAATAAAATTACGCACTTGGACATTTAACTCACAATTAAAGTTATCATTTAATTCTTGTCTTTTTCTTTCATGAATTAAGAAATGTGTTGTTAGACGGTCAATATATATTCTGACCCGTCGGTTTGATGTTGATATTAATAAAAGGTTTAATGCTAAAGCTTTTATTAATTTTTTGTTCTGTAATCTTAACCAACCCATATAATTCCATTTTATTTGGTCGGTGTTTTCATAAAAGTTAAATTCAGATGCTTTTAAAAGACATGTTTCTTTAAATTCTGTTATTACAGATGAATCGCATGAGTGTATTGTATGGCCATTTTTTTTACAAAAGGAACATTTACGATTTGATAAGTTATCCATCATTATTTATCCATGAATGGGTTGCCAAATTATAATTCAATTTTTTATTATATAGTGAATGTATATTACTTATTTATGTAAATATGCAGATATATTTGGTATTCCAGTTAAAGGTTCTCATTAGTAGATAATATATAATATAGCAATTGTTTATAATTATGTTATTTTTATGAATAGTATCACATAGATTATTTTGTGTAAAAACAACAATTGATAAATTTGAAGATGCGATTTTACGATGATGTATTATATGTAAAAAAAATTTTTAATTATTTGGATTAGGTCTCAAATTTCTATTGGTGAAGTTTATAAAATAACAATACATATAATAAAACTAAATTATAATGGTTATATACATGTATTAAATCCCAAATTCTGGAATGCTATATATGTCGCAATTTTTAACATATTTTGAAATAATTTTTGGGTTTGTCTTATTCATAATAATGTCCTCTGTTTGGTAGACATTAAATGAATTATCGATATAATATACGATTCCTTTAATATCCTGTGCCCACACCTCGATTTGATGTGTTGTTGGTTTTACTTCACTATTAGTATCAATTAAACCGTGCGGTGTTCCTTTGATATGTGTTCCGCAGAATTCACATCCTTCTTTTTTTCTTCTAGTACATTGTTCATTATTTGAGCGTTTAGCGACACATCTATCATAAAATGGAACTACATTTTTAACGCGTTTTCTCTTTATGAAATCTTCTTTACATAATGTCAGTCTTTCATAATCATATATGTATTGTATTAATTGAAGGGTTTTATCACAATTAATAATGCCAAGTTGTGTTGCCTTGTCTTTAATACTTTCTTTTAATACAGAAGTATATTCCGCAATTTTTTTGTTTAATCGTTTTTCCATCTTTATTACAATTATAATTATAGATACATCTAATTCAATTTTTTATTATATAATTCATTTAACGATTTAAAATAACTTAAATATTATAAATAATGAGTGAAGCGTGTATTTGGAAATCAATTATTACTTTTTTAAAGTTATCAAAGTTAAATCCTAAAAGAGTTAGGGGTATTCATAAAAACCCCAAATTAGTTTTAGGTAGAGAACCGTTACCAAATGAAGATGTATTTTATTACTGGGTTGAATTAGATAATAAAATACATAGTGAATATGGAATTATAGATAGAGACATATGGAATAATAAATATGAAGACTATACTAAAGAAACCGGTAATAAATACGGATTACTTGAAAATGAAATAAATCAATTAAACAAAGAAATTATATTTATGATTATTATGATATATAATGAAAAAGATGTTAATAAAAAGAAAGAATGTATTAAATTATTGGAGCAGTTGTGGTGTAATTTGTAAAATCATTTATTTTGAATGATTGAAATGAATGAGTAATTATTTTATATTGATGGATATGATTTTGGAAGAATTAATGAAGATATAATAATAAATATATAGAATGATATATACACACCGTATGTGTTCGTATCAATACCATAAAAATTAAGTATTTGAACTAAACAATAAAAAAATAATAAAGATATACCTATTATTGTTATTATTTTTGATGACATATATTTATATTATTATTACATTATTAAATATTTATCATTTTCTTGAAATGTTTCTCCTAATGTTGTTTTATTTATAAAGTGATAACTTAATGGAACCTGCTGTTCATATGTTTTTAACACCCAATAGGGATAATGTTTATTATGTGTGTCATTACTTAATTTTAATTTGCCTATATAAACACTATCATTATGTTCTGTCCATTTGCCCTCATAATCATTAATATGGGATGATTCATAACATGTTTCAATTGACTTACCCAGATTATCGTTTAATATTATTTTGTTTATTCCTAAAAAAATAGCAAACCGAACAATTCCACCTGTTTTGATATATTTGCCGTATTCATTTTCAGTAATTAATTTATTATCTTTGAATTCGGGTTTATTTGTTAGTGACCAACCGCCTTCTTTAATAGAGTTTTTATAATCTGTAAAATAATAATAGGGACCCATAAAAGCATTTTTAGTTTTTTTTGTAACTCCAAATACATATGTAAAATTCAATTTATGTTCTGGTTGCCCGGAATAAGCAACAACTGGTATTTCATAGTTAACATTATTCTCATCTTTTAAATAAATAAAATCAATATGATTAATAAAAAAATCTGTAACTGAATTGTCTATTTGTAAATTGCATATATGGCGATGATTGATTATTTCATCGATTAAAGCATACCATATTTTTGTTTTTTTATATATGTCATAAAGATTATTTTCACAATTAGTTGAATCAAAGAATAAGAATAATTCATTATTTTCATGTAAAAATCCTTTAAATGTTAAATCGTAATTTATAAGTGAATCAGGATTATCTCCATTAATTATTAGTTGATTACAATTTAATAAACCATATAAAATAGTTTCGGCGTATAATAACGGATTGATAGAATTATTATACTTAAAATTCGGGAAAACAAAAAGATCATTTTTAGGATCCTTATAAAGTAAATACATTAATAAAGGATATAATTCAGTGGTTATTACACGATATGCGCATATATGAATAACAGTGTCTGGGTCAATATTTAGGTTCGTTGTTGTTTCCAATAAATTTAAAATATTATAATTATAATATTTATTATTTATATTATTCGGTATATTATTCATATATGTATTAAATTCATGTGTTTCATTTAAATCACTATTATTGTTTGTATTCGTAAATATTGGTGTGTTGTTTGTCTTTGAAATCTCAACTTTATTAAGCTTAATTTTATTTATACTTCCTGGAAACATTATTATCTAATTTATATTTTTTATTTATCCATTTTACGCTTAATTGTTTCTTTTAATTGTTCCTCACGGTTTTCTAATATGTGTTTAGTTAATTCCTCCGCAAGTATTTTATCATTTTTATAATAATCCTGTATAACTTTTAAAAGTGTTTTATTATTTATTGGTTTTTTTATTATATTTTTTTTATAAATAATTTGGCCTCCGTTAATATCAAAACAATCAATTTGATTATTTTTCATAACATTAACCAAATCAGCGGTTAATTTTTTTTTTAAATCATTCCTTTTTTTAATTTCATTCTTTAAATCAACAATTTCAGAGTCGATTTTAATCCATTCTTTAATACTTTTAACTAGTTGCTCTTTAGTATCCATATTATAATTTATACATTTGTTTTTTTATTATTCTTTTTCTACTATATCTTTTTTTATTTCTTTTTTTATTTCTAGTTATTTGTCTTGTTTTTTGATTTCTTTGTTTTTTACCTGCTGTTTGTGATTTATTGCTGGCATCTAATATTTCATCTATATTTCGATAGTTTAAATTATCTAATCGATAATTAAATGCTTCATTTAATTTTTTTTTCTCCGTGTCACTATAACTATTATTTAATTCTGCGTCTTGTTTTTGTCTAAGTTCATTTTTTATAAATTCCATATCATGTGTTAATAATTCTTTTATGGTATTATCATTATAATTAAATAAATCTTTAAAATAACTAATGGATGCGAATGAAATAAATAAATACTCTAGGTCTGATAGTGATAGGCTGTTTAATGTATCTTTTGTTCCATAAAATAAAAATGTCCCGGTTTCATTATATAATTTAATTAGTGGTTTTTTATAATTATAGTAATAATCCGCGATACGGTCATTTAAAGGTTCAATTATTATTATTTTATTATTTTCATAATTTGTAAATATTAAGTTTAATATTTCTTCGCCTGGTTTATAATTCAACAAATTTATGATTGGGTTTTCATTTTTACATAATAACTCCATAGTAACAATAGATGAATCTTCAGTTAAAGATACTATTGCTATGCCATATATCATGTCAACCAATTCCTCATTAAAATCATTTTCTTCAACTAATTCATCGTAATAATTATTATCAACAATATAATAAATCTCAACTGAACCATTTTTTATTTGGTCATAATTATGAAAAAATCTGCGTGAGTATGTTTTAATGTCAAGTTGTTGTATTCCTTTATTTAAACATAAATAATTACTATTTTGAGGTTTATAAAGTAGACTTTTAAAATAGTTGAATTCATATTCCTTTGAATTATTATTTAACTGTATAATTTTATAATCAGGAGTATATGAAGACATATATATATAATATAATATTTTATTAAATCGCTCAATTAATTTCTAAAATGTGCGTATATGGAAACATTTTAGACATTTTAATTAAATCATTTGTAAAAAAACTTTATATTTATTATAAGTAATAAACATGTCAATAAACAACTGGGGACCGGCAACATGGGCGTTATTTCATACTTTAGCAGCAAAAATAAATGAGAATGATTATAACACTATTGGTATAGACTTATTTATGATGATAAAAAATATATGTGGTTATTTACCTTGTCCCGAGTGTTCTGAACACGCAAAGAAAAGTTTGGATGCTATAAATTTAGATAAGTTAAAAACAAAAGAGGATTTAATTAATGTATTACATATTTTTCATAATTCTGTAAATAAAAGAAAACAAAAACCGTTATATAGTTTTAGTGAAATGGATAAGTATAAAAACATGAATTTAATTCAGGTATGTAATATGTTTTTGTTAAATTATAAAACACCCGGAAATATGCGATTATTAGCAGAAACATTCCAACGAAAACTTATATTGGAAAAATTTAAAGTATGGTTTAGAATCAATTATAAAAGTTTTATGTAATAGTACTGCTAATCAATTCGCCATTTTTATAAACAGAACATTTAAATGTTTGTTTTTTTGACATTGCGCACACCTCTTTATTACTAGACATCTCATTAAAAAACAAGTATGGTTTAAGACCATTTGAACTAATAATAATTAGAATAGTTATACAACTAAGAATAGCACCTGTAAATATATTTAACAACAAATCACCAGATGAAAAGCAATTATACAAATATTTAATTCTAATATCAATTAAAAAATAACTTAATAAACCACATAATATCCAATAATTAATACTTCCATAAATAAACATTGGCATACAAATGTACATTATCGTAAACGCAAACACAAAAGCACTAAATGATGCGTTTCCATTCTTGCTATATTGAATTTTATCGCAAATATAGTTTTTATTAACTGTAGATTCTTTTAAATAACCTATATTATACAATTGTTCTCTAAATACAACAAATGCTAGTAGAATCAGTAAATATAATATACCTTTGAAATTCTGAAATATAAAAGATAATGAAACAATACCAGTAATAAGTATTAATGGAGAGAAAACCGTTAAATATAAAATAATCTGGTATGGTTCAAACATTTTAACTGGGTTATTAAGAACTACACCAACGTCTTGTTGTTTATTCATTATAATAATAATCTATAATATATTTTTGTATCATTCATCAAATATTAATTGGAATATTTCGTATATATTATTTACAGGATGGAATAAAATACCCTTAATTAATTCAGTATTTGAATACTTTTCCATAAATAAATTATAATCCTTTTTATTTTCGTTTGGATAAATAAATTCCTTTATACCCTCACTAATACCCCCTAAAAATTTTAAATCAAGACCACCAATTTCAGTAATATCACCATCCATTGTCATTTCACCTGTAATACCAATATAATTTTTTATTTTTTTAGAATTAAACAAACTATAAATCACAATAGTTATCGCAGATAAAGCACTTGGACCATCTTTAGGTGTGGAGCAATCTGGACAATGAATATGAACACCATGTTCTTTATATTTATATTTTATTTTTTCTTTTATAGTATCGTCGGTTAAATTCCATGCCATAGTAAGTGCGACATTCATGGATTCGCGCATGATAACACCTTGTGACCCGGTTAATTTTAAATCTAAAAAATTTTGACTTGGGAACATTTTTGCTTGAATGGGTAGCGTTCCTCCTTTACCAAGAGAATTTGCCCATAGTCCACTAATTGTGCCTATTTTACTTTCACCGTGAATTTTTTTATGGCGTACTTCAGGTTTATTTTTGAAATAGTTGTTTTTTACATCTTCAATCGTAACATTTATAGGTAAAATTATATTAACAGAACAATTTTTTAGAAAATAAATATTTATTTCACCGATAATTTCAAAAAAGGTTTCTTTTAGTTTTCGAACTCCTGGTTCGCATGTGTATTCTTCAATAATAAATTTAATGACGTCATCATTAAAAATAATAATATCTTCTAATCCCATTTTTTTGTATATTTCAGGTAAAATATATGTTTTGGAAATTGTTATTTTATCTTCCAAAGATAAATTTGTAAATTTAATTCTATGAATTCTATCCAATAAAATTTTGTCTATAGATTCAACATCATTATATGACAATATAAAAAGAACCTTAGATAAATTCAAATCTATCCCTGTAAAATACTTATCCTGAAAACAATCATTTTGGGTTGGGTCCAATAAATGTGTTAAAATGCCAATGATTTCTCTTCCATTTTCTGTTTTACTTATTTTATCTATTTCATCAATAAAAATAATTGGATTCATACATTTCTTATCGATCAAGATCTGAACTATATTACCCCAGGATGACCCAACATAAGTATAATTATGGCCTTGAAGCGTACTACCGTTACTATCTCCACCCATTTGTATCATTGAAAATGGTCTGTTTATGCCGTGTTCGTCTTTTAAACAATTAGATATTCCATTTTTCGCAAGGGATGTTTTACCTACACCAGGAGGACCTTCAAATCCAAAACAGTATCCGTGTTGTTCTCCATTAATCCATTGACCAATTATTCGTTCTATTTGTCGTTTTGCCGCTTCATGACCATAAACAGATTTATCAAGTGTGTTTTTAATATCAAATATGTATTCTTTAATTTGGCTTAAATCATTTTTAATTTTTATAATATCATTCATTTTTGGTGGTGGTTCACGAAATAAATTAAATAATACTTTAAATAAAGCAGGTGTTGTATTTTCGACATATTCAATTAAACAGTTGATTATATTTTGTAATTCTTTTTTAGATTTATTTGAACATTTTATTTTATAAAATTTTATATTGTTTTTAATTATAAAATCATTTAATATACCTATATTTTGTATTATTTTCGTTTTTTCACAGGATGTTATTATATGTTGTAGTTCATGTTTATTTTCATTTATATTATATTTTGTCGTTAGTTGCTGTTCAATTTGATTAATATATTTGATTATTTCTATATTTGTATACTTTTCTTTTATTTGTATATCCAACTTATAAGTTTTTAATATATCGTAAAAATTACGCCTTATAGTATCCATTAAATATAAAATGGGTTCTTTTTTATAAATATTAAATGGTATTTTTAACAAAGAATCCAAATATTGTCTTGCCTTAGAGCCTGAATCTTCTGATTTTGTTTTTATTTCTTTTAATTTTAGCATCGCCTTTTCTTTTACAACATCACATGTTTTTAATAAACAGATTTGTTGTTCCAAAGGTATTTTATTTATATCAAAATTAGATAACTTATGTGTATATTGTATAGTGGTTTTCATTGCGTTTCTAAAATACTGTTTTAAACTCCACGGGAAATTATTAAATAGAATATTTTGTTCATGTGTATCAATCGTTTCATTAATATCGTTTGAGAGAATATCATATAATAAATAAGCAAGATATTGATTCTCATAATTATCAGATTTTATTAATAATTGAATTAATGTAAGTCTTTTCGTAAACATATCAGAAGATATAAAATCTTTTATGGTTTGTTCAATAGTTTTTTGTTTTAAATGATTCAGCTGACTTAAATAACCAACATATTTGTTATATATATCGGTATAATTATGTATTAAATATTCTTTTAATGTTAGCGAAGAGACAAAATTATTAAATGCAGAACAATTAAATATTTCTTCATTGGGTAAATGTTTTATAATGTCATTTTTTTTTGATGATATAAATTTATTATTTAAAAAATCTAATATGACATCATCCACAAATCCATATATTAATATAGATTTATTATTTGAAGAATTAAACATATATAATTTAATGCCGTGAATTTTTATGTGGAATGATTTAATGTTAATATGTATGTCAAAACACTCAAGATTGCTTGATTTATCGAATACATAATTATCACTTGATGGTTCGGATTTATTATTAATTACTTTATAACTGGTTGGATGAAAATATTTTTTTAGTAATTCGTATTTATTTATGTCAACATCATGCTCACTCATTATTAAACTATTTGTTCCAAAACAAATCCCTAATAAATCATCTAAATTTTCAGTACCATATAATTTTAATACGCTTGATAAATCATTATTTATAGATTGTAACACATTTATGATATCTGTAGTATTATTTACAATTTTTAAATTTACAATTTTATTATTTATATTAGTGAGTATATCCATACAATTGTTGACATCGCTTATAGCCAAAATATCTAGATTTTTATTTTTTTGTATGTATAATGATGTTTTTTGTATAATGTTTTGGAAATATATTATCTTTTTATCTATATTTTTATTTTCAATAGACATTTAATAAATATACATATTAAATTTTAATTTAATATTAAACCCAATCACCTTTAATAACCGATTCTTATATATCTTAATATTTTCACGATATAATGAGTGTAAACAATATTAAATATAAGTATTGCTATTAAAATAATGGGAATACCATCGTATTTTTCTTATATAGTAAAAACTCATCATAAAATAATAAAGAATTTGAGTTCCCAAAATTTAAATGTCGACAATTTATATTTAGATTGTAATTCTATTATTTATGATATTATAAATAATATGGATGATTCCACATATGATAATCCTGAATCAAATATAATTATTAAAAATGTTTTATATAAAATTGAAGAGTATATTTCTCTTATTAAACCCAAAAATCATGTTTATATAGCGTTTGATGGTGTAGCACCCGTTGCTAAATTAGAACAACAAAGACAGCGCAGATATAAATCCGCCTTTCAAAAAAAAATGTCTAAAATTATTTTTGAAAATAAAAAACAAAACTCATTTAATACATCATTAATTACTCCAGGAACTATTTTCATGGAAGAATTAAATGAGAGTATAAAATCATATTTTAATTCTCCATCCAAATATAATGTTTGTGAAATTATATTGTCTACCAGTGATGTTGTTGGTGAAGGGGAACATAAGATTTTTGAATTTATTCGCGAGAATGCCATAATTAATAATGATAAATGTAATGTTATTTATGGTTTAGATGCGGACTTGATCATGCTTTCTATAAATCATTTACCTATAGTAAAATATATATATCTTTTTAGAGAAACACCTCATTTTATTCAAAGTATAAATAGGTCTCTTAAACCAGATTGTAATTACTTAATGGATATTCCAGAATTAGCACGAATTATTAGTTTAGATATGAATAACGGATGTGAATTAACCGACGATATACAACAAAACCGAATATATGACTACATATTTTTATGTTTTTTTTTAGGAAATGATTTTATGCCACATTTTCCTAGTTTAAACATTAGAACTGGTGGTATTAATAAATTAATTAGTGCTTATAAATCCACGATTGGAAATACTAAATGTAATTTAACAAATGGTAAAAAAATTTATTGGAAAAATGTAAGGAAACTAATTAATTATTTAGTTCCACTTGAAGAATCATTTATTAAAGATGAATTGGACCAACGAAATAAAAAAGAACACAAATATTATTCTTTAAATAAACCTGAAGATATATTCAAAAAGTTTGAAGAAATTCCTAGAATTGATAGAGAAGTCGAAAAGTATATTAATCCAAATAAACCTTATTGGGAAGAAAGATACTACAAATCTTTATTTTATATTGATAGTGACAATGAAAGATTAAAACAAATATCTATAAATTTTTTAGAAGGGTTAGAATGGACCATGAAATATTATACTATTGGGTGTGCGGATTGGAGATGGTGTTATAAATATAATTATCCTCCGTTATTAAAAGATTTAATTAAACATATACCTTATTTTGAAACTGAATTTATTGAAAATAAACCGGTATCTTCGGTAAGTCCTCTTATACAATTATGTTATGTGTTACCTGAGCAATCTTTATATTTATTACCAGAACATTTGCGTAATAAATTAATATTAAAATATAAACATTTATATAGTTCTGATTGTAAATTTGTTTGGGCATTTTGTAATTATTTTTGGGAATGTCATGCGGAACTACCCTATATTGATATAAACGAGTTAGAAAAAATAACAACCAATATTGAATGACATATAAAACCGTCGTCATGTAATTGTAAAAAATGTTATATAATGATTGGAAATTATGATAATTTGAGTTATTTTACGGATGATTCGTCATTTATGTATGACATAAATAATGGTATATCAGAACCGTACCCTAGAGAGTTATCTATTGTAAAAAATATTTAGAATTATATCCAAGTTGTAATAACAATTGTGTTGATGTATGAGGTCATATAGGAACTATAAATAATCCACGGTTTATTTGTAAATAATCAAATTTTTAAATATAAATATAGGTAAATGTCAAAAACTATTATCACAAGTTTAGAAAATAGAACCGAATTATTAAATTTATTAAAAGTAAATAAAGGTCTTATAATATTAAAATTTGGGGCTTCATGGTGTAAACCTTGTAAATTAATCGAACATGAAGTACATCATTTTTTTATGAGTTTGCCTGACACTGTTATTTGTGGAGATATTGATATTGATGAAAGTTTCGATGTATACGCTTATCTTAAATCAAAAAGAATGGTAATAGGTATTCCTGCGATTGTTTGCTATAAAAAGGGAAATATTACATATATTCCAGATGAGTTGGTTTCTGGCTCTGATAAATCCCAATTACAACAATTTTTTTCAAGATGTATTAATCTTTTACATGAATAAACTATTTAAAAACACCAATTAAAATTAAGAATGAGTAAAAGCATTGGCGTTGCGATTCCTTGTTATGATGGTCATATCGAATTATTAAAAGTATTACTGGATTCAATTAATGAACAAACCAAAATGCCTAATGTAGTTGTTGTCAGTTGTTCATCTACTAAACAACTTATTTTAGATAAGTCTTATAATTTTGATTTAAAAATAATTACAACTGAAAAGTTACAAAATGCTGCTGAGAATCGAAATATTGCGTGTAGTTATATAAATACAGATATAATTACATTTATAGATGCGGATGATTCGATGCACCCTCAGCGTACTGAAATAATATTAAATATTTTCGAACAAAATAATGTTGATATTTTATATCACAACGCATTTTTGAATAATGATATATTTAAACCATATGAAACAATTGAAGATATAGATGTTGTGTATGATGAATTAATACAAGGTCATGGATGTATTACGCATACTAATATGAATCGAGGTTTAATTTGTCACGGGCATGTTACCGTACTTAAAAGTATTTATGATCAGGTTAAATTTAGTGAAAATTACGGTCATAATTTATGCGATGATTGTGTTTTTGGGTATAATGTGTTTAATATTCCAAATATAAAATCCGCATATGTAAGTAATCCTCTTATAAAATACATACATTCACATACTATGGAAATATTTAATGAAATGTATAATAAATGTTAAAATCCAAATAAAAATATAATTTATAATATTAATGGAACAAGATTTAGATATAGAAAATTACAATTTATCTGATATACTTAATTTATTTAAACTTCCAGTTGATTTTAATGACGAACAACTAAAAAACGCAAAAAAAATTGTGTTATTTACACACCCGGACAAATCTGGTTTACCACCCGATTATTTTCGTTTTTATTCAAAAGCATATAAAAAACTATTTTTAATTTGGGAATTTAAAAATAAAAATAGTTCAAAAATAAATAATACAGTTTATTCTGTTGATAAAACCAATCACAACTCTCAATTTGAATTTTCTAATTCAGAGAAAAATATTTTAGATAATAATAAAATAAAACAATCCGACAATTTTAATAAATGGTTTAATGAACAATTTGAAAAATACAATGTAAAAAACGAAGAACACGGATACGGAAACTGGTTAATTTCTAATGAAGATATAGAAGAAAATAAACAAATCCCGCAAAATTTAATTGGAGTTGAAATTGAAAAGAAAAAGCAACAATTAAAGTCTCTTATAGTTCATAAAGATATAAATGATATATACGTCAATAACATTAGTTCTTCTAATTTAATAGATGATATTCCGGAATCATATGGTTCTGGATTATTTAGTAAATTACATTATGAGGATTTATATAAAGCTCATACTGAAACAGTTGTTCCTGTAACTATAGAAGATTATAATAATGTAAAAAAGTTTAAGTCTCATGATGAATACATAAAGTATAGGTCTAGTCAAAACACAACTCCTTTATCTGAATTACAAGCAAAAGAATATTTAAGTAAAAAAAATAAAATACAAGATGAAGAATCCACTTTTTGTGCATATAAGTTGGCAAAACAAAGTGAAGAAGTAGAAAAAAAACAACAGATTTTTTGGGGAGATTTAATGAAAATAACAAATTATTAAATAAAATGTAATGTTATTATATGAAGAAATCAATAACAAAATATATTATACCTATTATTATTATTGTTATAACAAGTGTATTGTATAATCGGTATAAAGAAAAGCAAGAACGTCTTGAAAACACATATAGTCATGATAAAATCCAAAATTATTTATTAAATGATGATGACTTTGTAAAGAATAAAAAACCCATTTTATGGATTCATATACCATACGAATATAACTCTAGAGACTGGGAAAGTTTCGGTTCTAGAACTTCTATAAATATAAATCAACCTTATTTATTATTAACTATAAAAAGTATAATTTATAATTGTGACAACTCATTTAAAATTTGTTTAATTGATGATAATACCTTTTTTAAATTAATTCCTGGTTGGAATATTAATATGAGGTCTATTTCAAGTCCTATATTGGATAACATGCGTCAATTAGGTATGATGAAATTAATATACCATTATGGTGGGTTAATATGTCCAATATCTTTTTTATGTATGAAGGATTTAATAGGTATGTACAGTAAAGGCACCATGAATAACAAAATGTTTATTTGTGAAAATAATGATAGAAATATTACATCAACCAATTATCAATTTTATCCAGATATATCATTTTTAGGTGCTCCAAAAGAAAATAGTATGATAAAGGAAATAATACAATTTATAGAACATATTATTTCTGTTGATAATACAGCTCAAAGTGTATTTTTAGGTAATATTAGTCGTTTTTGTCAAGAAAATGTACAAAAACAAAAAATTAATTTAATTAATGGTATAGAAATTGGTATAAAAACAGACGACGAAACGCCAATAAAGATTGAGAATTTATTATCCCAGCAATATTTACAATTGTATTCAGAAACATATGGAATTTATATACCATCAAAAGATATTTTAAATAGAAGACATTATGAATGGTTCGCGCGATTATCAGAAAAACAAGTTTTAGAAAGTGATACAATTATAGGTAAGTATTTATTATTGTCAAATGCGCCATCAACCCAAGGTAATATTTTAGAACCATTAAAAGTTAAGACTCCCTTTGTTGGGTTTTGGAAAACACCATTAATATCTTTATATGGATTAAAACCTAATTTTTTGGGAGATAATTTACAAAAAGATAATTACCCTAATTATTAGTGTTTGTATTGTAAAAGATGTAATAAATAATTTCATATTTAGATTTGTCATATTTAATTTCTGTTGAATACTTTATTTTATTAAAATTACATATTTGTCTTAAAATAGTTGTAAAACTATTATAGGTATGTTTTTTGTTTAAATATTTTATTTTTGAGGTGTGATAATATTCTTTGCATGCTTCCAAAAATAGATATATTGTATTATCAAACATACCTTTTTTATAAGAACTATTATTAAATGTGTAACACTTATCATTTTTAATACATAAATTATCGAATAAATTAAAAAGAACCTGATTATCTATTATTTTTTTAAAAATTTGATGTGACATTATATAAATAAACAAACATAGTTATTTATATGAATATTTGTATTAAATTATTTGTAAATAATGCTAGTTCTATTTCGTCTTCATGAATATCATGAAATATTGTTATATACTTACAAATAAAAGGAATAATTTTATACTTTTCATTTTCATTAATTATTGTTGTTGTTTTTATAAATAAAAAATAATTATCTAAGATGTCCATTACTGAGTATCCCTTATCATAAATTTTATACATAATATTAATTGCTTCAATTAAATTTTTATTTTTTATTAGGATTGTATATTCTTCAAACGTGCAGAAACTAATATTAGTACATACATTTATTGCTAATTTAAGTGTTATAGTTTCATTTAATAATTTAAACTTTTCCATATAATTAATAAGTGTTTTTGCTGTATTATTAGAAACATTTAATATAAAATCTTCAGCTTCTGGTGTAATTGAAAGGTTTGTGACATTTTTAATTTTATACAATATCTTATACATATTTTCTCTTTGTAAAGGTTTTATTTTTATTATCATAAATCTAGATTGTAAGCTTTCAATAACTTTTTGAATATTACAACATGATGAAATAAAATGAACGTTATGACTATATTTATCTATACAATTTCTGAATACTTGTTGGCTTTGTTCATTAATTAGGTCTATATCATCCAATACTATAATTTTTTTCTTTTTTTTAATAGACGAGTTTGTTTGGCAAAATGTTTTTACATCATTTCTATAATAATTAATTCCTTGTTCTTTCAAGTTATTTATGTGAAGTATATTATCATTATAATTATTTGTAGATGAGGAATCTTTATAGTATTCTTTAATAACCGCATTTAATAGAGATGTTTTTCCAGAACCCATATCGCCAATAAATAATATATTAAGATTATCCATATTAATTAAAGTATTTAAAATTGTGATTATATCACTGTCAATTTCAAAATCTTCAAAATAAATAGGTTGAAATTTATGAATAAATAGTTTATTTTCAATTTCCATAATAATATTATTCGTAAATTATTATTTAAGTATATCTCAATAAATATTATTAAAATGGAAGACAATTTTTATAATATTTTAGGAGTAAATGAAAACGCAACTCAGGATGAAATTAAAAAAGCTTATAGGTCACTTTCTTTAAAATATCATCCAGATAGAAATATTGAACAAACCGATGATAAATTTAAAAGAATAGGTCAAGCATATGAAACATTAAGTGATCCTATTCAGCGGGATGATTATAACAAGAGTTTAAATCCTTTGGCAAATATAGTTAACATGCAGTCAATGGATAATTTATTTAATAATCTTTTCGGTATGAATATTGGGGGTATTGGAGGTAATTTATTTTGTAATGGTGAAAGTCCTCAAATTCACATTTTTAGAAATGGTATTCCAATTAATATACAACAAAACTTTCAAAAACCAACACCAATTATTAAAAATATAACAATAAATATGGAACAAGTCTTAAATGGAACAACAATTTCTTTAGAAATTGAAAGATGGATAATTGAAAATTCAATCAAGGTTTTTGAAACCGAAACCGTTTATGTTAATATACCAAAAGGTATTGACGATAACGAAATAATTATTTTAGCAGATAAAGGTAATATATTAAATAATATTTCTAAAGGCGATATCAAAATATTTATTAAGGTAGAAAATAATACTCCATTTGCTCGTGATGGTTTAGATTTATTAATAGATAAACATATTACATTAAAAGAATCCTTATGTGGATTTGATTTTGAATTACTTTTCATTACTGGAAAAGTATATACAATACATAATAACAGCGGAAATATTATTCCATCATATTATAAAAAAATAATACCTAATATGGGGTTATCACGAGATACATATACCGGAAATTTGATTATTAATTTTATTGTTGATTTTCCAGAAAAGATGGACGAACATAAAATCGCAATTTTAAGAGAACTTTTATAAATTGCGTTTATATTTACATTGTGTTAGTGTTTATTTATGAAATTTTACGAGTGGGAATATCTGATGAAACAATATATATTGAATTTTCTGTAATAATAATATATTCAGTAACACTTTTATAAAACTTTATGATACAACTCGTATATTCGTCTTCTGATTTTACAAGTAATTTTTCACCTGTATCCTTTATACCAACTAAGGCCTTTTTATCAAGCGAACACGTCCAATAATCCAACATGATTGGTTTATCATCAACCATACTTAGTTTTGCGGCGTGTTTTAATGTAGCATCAGAAGGTAGTCTATAATTCGGCTCAGATTTAACGGTTGAGTTTAATGCGACAGAAGTGTTTGCTTGTTCTGACATATATATTATTAGGTTTTTTTAGTCTTTAAATACTTATTATTTAAAATCAATTTTAATTTAAATATAAAATTTATATATTTAAATGAAACCCTCCGTATCTTTAACTAATTTGGAAAATTATAAACATGATATTGAGTATAGCATAACAGATGCCAACACTAAATATATTAACATCATGTTTGAATATTTAACAAATATTACAGAAAACATGAATATAAAAAATACAAATTATTCAAAATTTATAATTATTCGAGGAATAGAAACAATCACTCATACCTTTAAACATATTTTATATTATACTAATAATTTGGATTTGACCTATTTTCACAGTCAAAGTGCTTTATATTTATATATAGAATTTATTACTCAAATTACAACAGAGCGTAATATTTTTTTACAATTAAACTCCAGAGATGCTTCAATGTATGTTTATAAAAAAACGATTTTTGAATTAGACCGGACACATTGTAAAACCGTATATAACTCCAACAAAATAAATACTGAACATATAAAACAAATAAATGAATTTATAGAATTATCTATGATTATTATTTGTTTTATAATAAATAATGAATCCTTTGTAAACATAAATAAAGTTTTAATTCATAATATAACCAATTTGTGTTATAATATAGTAAATATGAGTCTATCATCAAGCGAATATTCTTTGTGTAACTTATTTATTCAAAAAATAAATATTAGTTTTGATATTATAGACTTTTTTTTAAAAAAATTAAAGAATAAAGAAAACAACCTAAATGAGATTAAACTTAAATTAATAAATATTACAAATGAACATATATCTAATTATTCTACTGAGAAATATATAAATCTATTATTTATGCGTTAAATGTCTACATTAATATTTTTTCTGCGTATTTTTTTCTTTTTATCTTTATTAATATAATCATTTAATACAAGTGTATTTACATTTTTTTGACAAATTTGTTTAAATTCATTATGTAATATTATTTTTAAATATTCATATATAATCATTAAGACATCATCTTCACATTTTCCAACAATTAACACACTCCCTGTTCGAAATATCATAAATGAAATTTCTTTTATATTTTTATATTTGTGTTTATTTTCATTTGAGATTTGAGCTCCGGTCTGTATTTCAACATCTGGGTTATAATAAAACTTACATTGAATTCCTGGATAAGAACACGGATCATAAATGGATTGAATATTATATTTATATTTTAAAATATCATGAAATGCTTCTCTATTAATATAAAACCCACATTTAAAATTAGAATTAATTAGTACGGTTTCGCTACTATTTAGTTTATAATCTAGTTTTTGTAAAATGTGTGGTTGTAAAATATCAATAATAAAAGATAAAATTATTTGAAATAATTCTTCAGTTTGTATTCCTGGAATTTCCAATTTGCCAGTATTAAACACTTTTACATGATATTCTTTAAAAATATTTTTGACCTTAATTCTTAAAATTAAAACAAAACAATTATAAAACGCACTTTTTTGTTTGCTCCTATAATTCATGATATCTTTTTTTGATATACCTATAGTAACCTTTCGAATGTCTTTAAATTTAATACGACCGGATGGATTATTAATACTTGTTATTATAAATTCTGAAAAATACACCTCTTTTTTTAATTTTTCTTGTATATCATTTAATTCTTCCTCACTTATTGAATTAAATTTTATTTGTTTTTTGATTACACCATTTAAGGGTTGAGTATATAATATCGTAGGAATTTTCCAAAAGATAGTTTTTAAATCTATGTGTTGATTTAAATATGCTATTTTGGTTTTAGTTGATATGTAAATATCAGAAGATGTAGGACTTTCAAGATTAATATCTAAAGCAATATTTGCCGACATCAATTCTGTATTTTCGTAATATTCACGAGGTTCTTCTTCCGCATTAGACAATATATCATCATAATTTGATGATATATAATTCTCCCATTCTTTATCAATATTATTTGTATGTGCCATATATTAAAGTATTATTTAAGTTCCTTTATATTATTTTATATTATTGATTTCCATTTCATTTTTTTTATTTTATTATAATATAAATGCTTCAAAAATCATTAAAAATTTATGAAAAAACAGCAATTATTCCTATACCCAAAAAAATTAATAAACCTTTTGAAGTTACTCATCAATATAGTTTAAAGGAACACAATTTTTATCCAATAAGTAGTTCTCCTCCAAATGATTTTATGCTAAAACTACTTATGCGAATTAATAATTATAAAAAACATGAAAGTTTAGATAACGAATAATTCACAAAATGGTTATTTTTACAGTCCGGAAAATGCATTATATTTTCAACAAAAATTAAAAAATTAACAGATATAAAATGCTGCTTACTTCGTATAATATAATTTAGATAATCCTTAATTATATTTTTCTTATCCATATTATATTTTATACTAATATTTTGAATATATGTAATAATAGAAGACAACTGGGTTTTATTTTGTATTTTTTCTGTAAGTTCTTCCCATACACAATTATCTATTATTTTAAATTCTGAATTTAAAATATCCTGGTTATATTGCATAAAATTAATCATACTTCGAATATCTGATTTATATATTTTTTGAATACACAACAATGTATTATCATTCATGTTTAAGTTTTCAATATTTGAAATATTTCTCAAAAACTTAATAATATCTTCTGTTGGTAACTGATTAAATCTTAACCTAATAAATTCATTTTGTAATCCTTCATCTATACGACTTATATAATTACAAATCAAACAAAACCTGACAGAACTTGAGTATTTTTGAAGAAGATATCTCAACGCCTGTTGTGCGTTTTTAGTCATATAATCGACCTCATCTAAAATTACAAATTTCATACCAGTTTGAAATAACGAATTTGTATTCACAAATAAATTTATTTGATTCCTGATAATATCGATACCTCGGTCGTCTGACGCATTTAAATGAATCATTAAACATTTATTTTTTATATTTAGTTTTTCTTGATAAGAATTAACTAAATTAATAATAGTCGTTGTTTTTCCTGTTCCTGGTGGTCCATAAAAAAGTAAATTTGGAAAATAAGAAGTTTCAATTACATTTTTTAAAATTTGTTTATTTAATGGGTCTAATACTATATTATTAAAATTATCTGGTCTATATTTTTCCATCCAAGGAACATAATTATTAATATTCATTTTATAAATGTCATTTATGTTTTTAATACATTTGAATACCCAAGAAATAATATATATAAAAACAATTTAAATTAATATATATTATTTATATTAATTTATGATTACTAATATTAATGAAATAAATACAATTATAAAACAAAAAAGAGGAAGAAAACCAAAAAATAAAGATAATGTTGTCTTAGAAATTAAAGAAAACGATGACACTTGTGATAATGAAGAGAATACTGATATTGTAACAACCAATTGTAAAAAACGAGGCAGAAAACCTAAGGGCGGAAAAATTATTCAACAACAATTTATATCTTTAAATACTAATGATACAACATCTAATGTAATTTTACACTTAAAATGTTCACTAAAAGACCTTCAAATCAACTCATTAAATACTGATGTTGAATCTTATAATTTTTCTTCTAATAATACTGATTTCTCGTATGAAATTCTTGAAAATGGCGACATCTCATACAATTATGAAGAAGATAATGAATCCTTTACTAAACCTAATGATAACTGTGATATAAAAGAAATATGGAAAAAATTAAAACAACTAGAACATAATTTACATATAAATAACATTTGTGATAAAAAATCCGCATGCTTTTGGTGTACACATGATTTCGAAAATCCACCTGTTTATATTCCAAAACATAATATTAAAGAAACATATCATGTCTATGGTTGTTTTTGTAGTCCCGAATGTGCCGTAGCATTCTTAATGAATGAAAATATAGATAGTTCTACCAAATTTGAAAGATATTATCTTATCAATCACATTTATTTAAAAATTTACGATTACACCAAAAATATAAAACCAGCTCCAAATCCATATTATATGTTGGATAAATATCACGGTAATTTATCCATACAAGAATTTAGAGCTCTCTTTCGAAATGAAAGATTATTCTTTGTAGTAGATAAACCACTTACACGAATACTGCCTGAATTACACGAAGATAATGACGATTTTATTATTAATAATAAAATTATTCCATCAAATACATATCAAATAAAAAGGAAAATTCAAAAACGAAATCAAAGTAAAAATAATATTGTTAATCAACAATTCGGAATAACTCAAACAAATGAGAATACCTAATTATTTGTGATTTTGTAATTTATATCTTAATTGTTTATATATTTCTTGATTAATTGATGTTATATTTTTTTCAGTTACATTTGTAATTCCAAAATATGATTTAATCACTAATATATGGTCATTATTATATTCTTTCAGCCTCTCAATTATTTCTGATTCAGATAAATCTGTTTGTCTTGATATGATTTGAATTTTTTCATTAATGTCTTGATTTTCTATATCACTCATTTATTTAGTTAACTAAATTAATTAAATAAATTTTAACGAATACAATATTTATAATAAAAATATATAATATGTTTAATTTATGTCCACCATCTATAATTAATATTATATTCTCATTAACTCATATTATAATTGATATCTTTAAAGGTTTTTATAATTCAGCATTAATGAAATTCATAATAATGTTAATAATTACACTATTATTACAAATATTATGTAATACAGGTTTAGCCATAATTTCATGGTTTATTGTTTTTATACCATTTATTTTAATGACACTTATAGTTACTATATTATTATATATTTTTGGATTAAACGCAACCACTGGAAGCATATCAAATAATAACACCACTAAACCATCAAATCCACCAAAACCGCCAAATCCACCAAATCCACATTATAGTATCGATACAACCAATTTAGATACATCTAGTCCAGAATATAAATCATAACATAATATAATTAAACAATTTAAAACATAATATACAATATCTCAATATATGTTATTTATTATTTTAGGATTAATAACAACAATGAATATAATTTATTATTTATATCCAGAATATTATGAAAAAATCATAATTTTAATTTTATATAATTGTGTATTTTATTATAGTAAAATTCAAATATATTTTTCGAAATTTAATTTTGTTAAATCATACTTCTTAATTAAACCATATGATATTGAATTTATACAAAATGGTCAAATTGTTTATAAAACATATAAATCAAAACTTGAATTGATAACTGAAACAGAAATTCCTTCATTTGATTTTATTATTTATTCAGATAATCAATTATATAATGATATACCAGTAAATAAAATTATATATTACTCAATTCCCAAAGATTTTAACTATATTAAAACAAACTTTAAATTTATTGTCATTCAATTATTACATAAAAATATTACAAATAATATTGTTTTATCCAACAATGAATATAATTATTATATTGTTAATAATGTAATTAATGATAAATTTTTATTATATTTTTTAAATAATGTTGAAAATTATAACATAACAAAATTAACTAATTATAATTTACAAATTATGGATCATAATATTAATCAATTTAGTTTATCACCAACAGACAATTTATTATTTAATAAAGAAGATTATATTAAAAATACCTAATTTAGAAATAAACACATATAAAGAGATAATAATCAAATTATTAAAACAATATAAATAATTTAAAATACATATAATAAGATGATAACCACAAATAATAAAATGTCATCATTAGATGGGGATGGGTTCCATTCTTTATCAGATAAATGGACTTTTTGGGCTCATTTACCTCATGATACGGACTGGAGTATTAATAGTTATAAACAAATATATACAGTATCAACCGTTGAAGAAACTATTGCTATTGTAGAAACCATACCTGATATTTTAGTAAAAAATTGTATGCTATTCTTAATGCGAGATGGAATTAAACCTATTTGGGAAGATATCAAAAATAGAAATGGGGGTTGCTTCTCATATAAAATTTCAAACAAATCTGTTTATAATATATGGAAAGAATTATGCTACGCACTTGTTGGTGATACAATCAGTAACAAATCATCATTTGTATCTTGTGTATCTGGAATTACCATTTCACCCAAAAAAAATTTTTGTATAATAAAAATTTGGTTATCAAACTGTTTAAACCAAAATCCAGTTATTGTATCATCAGAACTAAAGGGTATTAACCATCAAGGATGCTTATTTAAAAAACACACTCCTGAATATTAAATAAATTTACGATTTATTTATTAGATTATTATATTTATATTAAAATATATTAAATACAAACATTATTTTTATTTATGTTAATAGACATAAATAAAAAAAAATACGCTGTATGCGAAACTGAATTCAACAAGATTCCTCACAATGAATATAATAATTTAATTATTCTTGAAAGTTTGGGATTACACGAAAGAATCGCATCTCTTTTAAATGAACTTATATTTAATAATATTCAAAACTTAATTGTTGTATCACCAACTCATGGAGGATTTATACCTATTGAATGTTCAAAATGTTTTAAAAATGTGTTTTTGTATCTTACTGATACAGCTCATAATATAAATATTAACGAAAATATTTCAAATCATAATATTTTAAATATTCACACGTGTGAATCAACTCAATATTTTAACGATTATATTATTTATTCACACCATAAATATAATTTCGATTTAGAATTACTCTCAACAACAACACCTATCCTATTAACACCACTAAATAATGAAATACTTAATTCTGATATTTATAAATATGTTTATAAATTGACAAACACCGATTTATATTTATATATACCTGAAAAATATTATGTTTTTTTTAAATATAATTTTAGTTATTTTATTGATGAGAACAACAACTTAGATTATGATAATTTAATTCACTTATGTATTATGGTTAAAAATGGAGGAGACCAATTTGAAACCATGCTAACACACAATTTAGATATTATTGATAGATGGACTATATTAGATACTGGAAGTACGGATAATACACTTGAAATCATAAACAAAGTTTTAGTCGGTAAAAAAAAGGGTCAATTATTTCAGGAACCCTTTATTAATTTTAGAGATAGTAGAAATAGATGTTTAGATTTAGCGGGAAAAACATGTAAATTTACATGTATGTTAGACGATACATATATGGTTGAAAACGAATTAAGAGATTTTTTAAATATTGTTAGAGGTGACCAATTCTCAGACTCTTTTAGTTTATATATTAAAAGTAATGACAGTGAATATGTATCGAATCGTATTGTAAAGACAGATAGAAATTTAAGATATATTTATAGAATTCACGAATCAATCACATCCGAAAATAATATTAATGTTATTATTCCAATTCATAAATCAAGTATCATGGATTTCAGGTGTGATTATATGGAAGAACGAACTATTTCACGAAAAAAATATGACTTACAATTACTATTTGAAGAATTTAATGAAAACCCAAATGTTCCAAGACATCTTTATTATATTGCTCAAACATATAATGTTATGGGTAATTTTGAATTAGCATATGAATATTATTTAAAAAGAATTAATCATCCAGAAGAAGGATTCATACAGGAAAAAATAGATGCTTGTTTTGAAGCAGCAAGAAAAGCAAATTTTGATTTAAACAAACCTTGGAATGTATGCGAAGAATTATACTTAAAATCTTATAATATGGACAAAACACGACCCGATAGTTTATACTTTATTGGTATTCATTACCAAAACGAAAATAACCACGAAAAAGCATTTGAATATTTTAAAAAAGCGTTTGAAATTGGTTATCCACTTCACGCACAATATAGTTTAAAACCAACCCTAAGTTATCATTTTCTACCTACCTTTTTAGTTAAATATTGTTATATTTTTAACGATTATATTCTTGGTGAAAAAACCACGACTTTATTTTTAGAACACAATAAACCAAACGCAGACCAGTATAATATAATGCTATCATGGCATAAAATTTTTGTTAATTTAAATAAAATGAAACCCTTATCCCAATTTCCATTAAAATATCATAAACCCTATTTTTCATTTGTTGCCGATGGAGGGTTTTCACAATGGACAGGAAGAGATATTCTTACGAAAGGTATCGGAGGGTCTGAAACATATATAATTGAAATGGCGAAATATATTCAACAAAATGGATACTTTCAGGTAATTGTATTTTGCAATTGCCCATTTATTGATGTATTTGAAGGCGTTATATATTACCCACTTGAAAAGTATTTTGAATTTGTACGCGAAAATGTAATACATACATGTATTGTTAGTCGATTTTCTGAATATCTACCAGTTGCTTTTAAAAGTCATATTGAAAATGTGTATATGGTTATTCATGATTTAACACCATCTGGACTTGTAATACCAATAGACCCAAAACTAAAAAAAATATTCTGTTTAACTGAATGGCACGTAGAACATATGTCTATAGCATTTCCTTCTTTAAAACATTTATTAGTTCCATTTTATTATGGAGTTGATGTTAATAAATTTAATATTAACACACCTATTAACAAAATACCGTATAAATTTATTTATTCTTCATTTCCAAATCGTGGTCTTTTACAATTATTACAAATGTGGCCAAAAATTTATAAAAAAGAACCAAGAGCATCACTTCATATTTATAGTGATGTAAATGGTGAATGGGTTAATAATGTTGCCGGAGAACAAATGGTTCAGATTAAACAACTACTTTTGGATTTTAAAGGAATGAATATTTTTTATCATGGATGGGTTAATAAACAAGAATTATCTACCGCGTGGTTAACATCCGATATTTGGTTTTATCCTTGTACATTTATGGAAACATTTTGTTTAACCGCATTAGAGGCTGCGTTGTCAAACACATTTGCGGTTTGTTCCAATTTAGCTGCTTTACAAAACACAGTAGGTAATCGTGGAATATTAATTGATGGCGACCCAACTTCTGAATTATGGCAGGATAACGCAATAAATGTTTTGTTCCATTCAATGAATAATCTTCAATTAAAAAATAATTTATTAAATAGAAATTATTTATGGGCAAAAAATATGTCTTGGAAAAATCAAGCAAATTTACTATTGGAAAAATATATTATACAAACGGTACAAAGCGAACACACAATAACATTAACACAAAATATACCAGTTGTACAAAGTGAAAACACAATAACATCCACCCAAAATATACCAGTTGTACAAAGTGAAAAAACAATAACATCAACACAAAATATACACGGCGAACCTGCAATAACAACTCAATTTGATAATGATGATAATGAAATTATAGACCTTTTAACATACAAAATAAAAAATAAAAAAAATATATTAACTATAATGGAACCTTATAATAATAAATTATGTAATTATTTACAAAATATATCTAATATATCAGGTATAAAAATAATTGACAATACCTCAAATATTATTGATATTAATGAAACACCCACTGTAAATACAAGTAATTCAAATATTCGTACTATATGTGGCGATTCAACATTTATTTTACATGAATTACATAATAAAACTGATATTATTTTCATTGAACTTAAACACAAAAATGAATTTGACCTTTATGTAATCTTATTTTTAACTTGGCAATTATTAAATAATGGTGGAATCCTAATAATTAAAAAACACGTAAATAATAATACATCATTTAATTCTTTTTTTACAAAAATAAAAGACGAAATTAAATATAACACTTATTTTAAAAATAAGACCATAATTATAGAAAAAACAACTAAATAATAATAGTTATAACCTCAAAAAATAAACAGAATATACTTATAAGTTGTATATCTTATAACTATGTTTCAATGTAAATTATCTTACACAAATTTATGACTTTTTATTTGTATTTATGTGTTGTTATATATAATAAAATTATATCCATTTATAAGGTCCATTACCTTTTACAACTACATCTTTTTTATTTGGTTCTACATTAACAATTCCTCGTTTTCCATATACAATCCAAAAAAACTTACCGTTTTCACCATAAACATTAAAACTATTTTGAATAACATTTGATGAATTATATATTTTGTTTTTACCATCATAAATATTTGTAATATGAACTGTAAAGTCCGTTGCGAATTTATCCACATATTCTGGCAAATGTACAGTTATGTAAGAATCATTTATTATTTCGTTTTTACCGTGGTAATATACTCCTACTTCCGGTCCTTCTAAACACGCATGAACCAAATACTTACTCTTATTTATTGGATGGTTAATAATAAATGTTTTACTAGTATTGTATAAAATCTCACTTGTAGATGTATTATATACTATCTTATTATATGTTGCGACTACAGTTGACCTGATAGGGGATACATAAAAAGCATTAGCTATCTGTGATGTGAAATTATTATTGATTGTAGATAAAACTATTGTATTTTGGTATGTATTCGTAATATTAGACCCAATTGATATTGAAGATGTGCCCGCATTTGTTTGTCCCACATTATATCCAATTGCTATTGAACCTGAATATTGAAGTGTGTATCCTGCCTGATACCCTATTGCTATTGCGGACGAACCGGCATTGTTAAATCCGGCGTTATATCCAATGGCGATTGAACCTGAACCTTGACCCGTCCATCCTGCTTGATATCCAATTGATATTGGGTAAGTTGTAGCATAATTTTTACATGCATCTGTACCAATTGCTATTGTGTATCCTTGAATACCCACATTACATGTTGCGACACCTAACGCAATTATATATACGGAGTTGGGATTATTAGATCCGGAACTATTTCCAACACAAATATAATGTTGAGCAACGAAACTGGTTGAATATACGGCATAGGGTCCAATTCCAATTGAAAAGTTCCCACCCAATTGATTCCCTCCATAGATTAAAGCCTGAAACCCAATAGCTACCGATTCAAATCCTCCACCGGAGACGGACGAGGTTTGATAACCGATCGCGATTGCTCCTTGTTTAAGTGAAAAGTTTCCACCATAGTATATATAATTTTCTCCACGACCAGATAATGAACCAATCGCGATTGAAACTGTTTGTTGTCCCGAATATCCTGCTTGATAACCAATCCCGATTGAATATGTTTGTTGAGATGAATATCCTGCTAAATAACCAATAGCAATCGCACTTGTTTGTTGATTTGAATATCCTGCTTGATAACCAATAGCAATTGATGCTGAACCCTGTTTTGTATTTCCGGCTTGATATCCTATCGCAACTGAATATGACCCTTGAATAAAATATCCTGCTTGGGTTCCAATAGCAATTGATGCTGAACCCTGATTCGTGTATCCTGCTTGGTTTCCAATAGCAACAGATATTGATTGTTGTGTCGTGTTTCCACTATCAACCCCAATTGCGATTGAACCGGATGCTTGACCATTTTGTGCGGCGCGTAATCCTATTGCGATTGATTTAGAAGCTTGATTAAGAGTAGATGCTTGATTACCGATAGCAATCGAAAGTCTATCTTGTGCCAGTGCTCCTACATTGCTTCCAATTGAAATTGAACCTATTTCTTGATTAGTTGGTGATGCTTGATTTCCAATAGCGATTGAATAATACGATTGATTTGTTGTTCCACATTGAATTCCAATCGCAATCGCAACTGTGCCCTGGTTTGAATATCCTGCTTGATACCCTATTGCGATTGTTCCTGTTCCTTGACCGGATTGACCAGCAAGGTATCCAATTGCTATTGAAAATGTGCCCTGGTTTGAATATCCTGCTTGATACCCTATTGCGATTGTTCCTGTTCCTTGACCGGTTTGACCTGCTTGATACCCTATCGCAACTGAAGATGTTCTTTGACCGTTTTGACCTGCTTGATACCCTATCGCAACTGAAAATGTGCCCTGGTTTGTATTTCCTGCTTGGTATCCTATAGCAATCGCATACCATGATGAATTATTGTATCCTGCTTGATATCCTATACCAATACCATAACCCCTGGCAAATGCTCTTGCTGCATCGTTCCCTATACCAATACAAAAACCTCCGCTATTTTGGTAAATTGCCGAACCACCTAATCCTACACAATAACCACCCGGAAAATAATAACACGCACCTTGACCAAACCCAACCGAATATTCTTTCATTGTATTGTTTCCTGCTTGATTCCCAACCGAAATCGAACCTGTCAGGGGTGTTCCAAACGCCCCAGCCAAATAACCAATACAAATCGTAAGGTCCTTTTGATTCTGACCTGTTAATGTTCCAATAGCAATTGTGTATAATCCTGTAGCACCTCCTGCTGTGGTCCCTATCGCAATTGACCCTGAACCTTGAGTAAAATAACCGGCACCGTTTCCTATTGCGATTGAACCTGAACTTTGACTAAATTGTCCTGCTTGATATCCAACCGCAATTGAACTTTTTGATTGACTAAATTGTCCTGCTTGGTATCCAATCGCAATTGAACCTGAGTCTTGACTAAATTGACCTGCTTGATATCCAACCGCAATTGAACCTGAACCTTGACTAAATTGACCTGCTTGATATCCAACCGCAATTGAACCTGAACCTTGACTAAATTGACCTGCTTGATATCCTATTGCGATTGAACCTGAACCTTGACTAAATTGACCTGCTTGATATCCAACCGCAATTGAACCTGAACCTTGACTAAATTGACCTGCTTGATATCCAACCGCAATTGAACCTGAACCTTGACTAAATTGACCTGCTTGATATCCTATTGCTATTGAACCTGTTCCTTGACTAATTTGCGCTGCCTGATACCCAATAGCAATTGAACTCGAATCTTGACTAAATTGACCTGCTTGATATCCAATCGCGATTGAACTTTTTGATTGACTAAATTGTCCTGCTTGGTATCCAATCGCAATTGAACCTGAGCCTTGACTAAATTGACCTGCTTGATATCCAACCGCAATTGAACCTGAACCTTGACTAAATTGACCTGCTTGATATCCAACCGCAATTGAACCTGAATCTTGACTAAATTGACCTGCTTGATACCCTATTGCGATTGCGGATGAACATTGACTAATTTGCCCTGCTTGATACCCTATCGCGATACAACCTGAACCTTGACTAAATTGACCTGCTTGAAATCCTATCGCAATTGAACCTGAACCTTGACTAATTTGACCTGCTTGAAACCCAACCGCAATTGAACCTGAACCTTGATAAGATTGTCCTGCTTGGATACCAATAGCAATTGAACCTGAACCGTGAAATGATGCTCCTGCTTGGTACCCTATCGCAATTGAACCTGAACCTTGATTAGATTGTCCTGCTTGTACACCAATAGCAATCGAATGTGTTCCTTGATAATAATTACCAGCGGAATAACCAAGAGCAACAGCACTTGTTCCCTGATTAAATTGACCAGCAAAAGATCCTAAATTTATATTATATGTACCAACGGTCCATGCTGGTGTTATACTATTGTTATTCCAATATACATAATCACCATAATTTGTTCCTAATATACTTAAAAATCCAATACTTCCATTAGGTCCGGTAGGTCCTGTTTGTCCTGTGGGTCCTGTTTGTCCTGTGGGTCCTGTTGTTCCGGTTGGTCCTGTTGTTCCGGTGGGTCCCGTAGGTCCAGTTGGTCCCGTAGGTCCTGTTGTTCCGGTTTGTCCTGTTGTTCCGGTGGGCCCAATTGTTCCAGTGTGTCCAGTGGGCCCAGTTGTTCCAGTGTGTCCAGTGGGTCCGGTTGGTCCAGTGGGTCCGGTTGGTCCAGTGGTTCCTGTTGTTCCAGTAGGTCCTGTGGGCCCTGTGGGTCCTGTTGGTCCTGTGGGTCCTGTTGGTCCTGTTGTTCCACTTGGTCCTGTTGGTCCTGTTGTTCCAGTTGGTCCTGTAGGACCTGTGGGTCCAGTTGGTCCTGTAGGACCTGTGGGTCCAGTTGGTCCTGTTTGTCCTGTGGGTCCTGTGGGTCCTGTGAGTCCTGTTGTTCCAGTTGGTCCGGTTGGTCCTGTTGGTCCTGTTGGTCCTGTTGTTCCAGTTGTTCCCGTATGTCCGGTTTGTCCTGTTGGTCCGGTTGGTCCTGTTATGCCGGTTGGTCCTGTTGTACCTGTTTGACCTGTAGGACCTGTTGTACCTGTTATGCCGGTTGGTCCTGTTGTACCTGTGGGACCTGTTTCACCTGTAGGTCCAGTTTGACCGGTGGGTCCTGTGGGTCCAGTTGGTCCTGTTGGTCCAGTTGGTCCGGTTTGTCCTGTTTGTCCAGTCGGTCCTGTTTGACCTGTTGGTCCAGTTGGTCCGGTTTGTCCAGTTGGTCCTGTTTGACCGGTAGGTCCTGTGGGTCCTGTTTGACCTGTTGTTCCTGTTGTTCCAGTTTGTCCTGTTGTTCCAGTTTGTCCTGTTGGTCCGGTGGGTCCTGTTTGTCCTGTTGGTCCGGTTGTTCCTGTTGGTCCTGTTGTACCTGTAGGTCCAGTTGGTCCGGTTGTTCCCGTAGGTCCTGTTGTACCTGTAGGTCCTGTTGGTCCTGTTGGTCCTGTTGATCCTGTTGGTCCTGTTGATCCTGTTGGACCTGTAAAACCTGTTTGTCCTGTTTGTCCTGTGAGTCCTGTTGGTCCTGTAGGTCCTGTAGTCCCTGTTTGTCCGGTTGATCCAGTAGGACCTGTTTGTCCGGTTTGTCCCGTTGGTCCTGTTGTGCCGGTTGTTCCAGTAGGTCCGGTAGGACCTGTAGGTCCTGTTGTACCGGTAGGTCCTATTTGACCTGTTGTTCCAGTTGGTCCTGTTGGTCCTGTAGGACCTGTAGGTCCAGTAAAACCTGTTTGTCCGGTAGGTCCTGTGGGTCCGGGTTGTCCTGTTGTTCCTGTTGTTCCTGTAGGTCCTGTGTGTCCAGTAGGTCCTGTAGGTCCAGTTGTTCCTGTATGTCCTGTGGGTCCTGTGGGTCCTGTGGGTCCAGTTGTTCCTGTGGGTCCAGTGGGTCCTGTAGGTCCTGTTTGTCCTGTTTTTCCCGTAGGTCCAGTTGGTCCAGCTGTACCAGTTGTTCCAGTTGTTCCAGTTGTTCCAGTTGTTCCAGTTGGTCCTGTTGGTCCCGTTGGTCCAGTTGTTCCTGTTGGTCCCGTTGGTCCTGTTGTTCCGGTAGGTCCTGTTGTTCCCGTAGGACCTGTGGGTCCAGTAAAACCTGTTGGTCCTGTTGGTCCAGTTGTTCCTGTGGGTCCTGTGGGTCCGGTAGGTCCTATTGTACCTGTTTGACCGGTAGGTCCTGTTGGTCCTATTGGTCCTGTTGGTCCGGTTTTACCTGTTTGACCGGTGGGTCCTGTTGGTCCAGTAAAACCTGTTGGTCCTGTTGGTCCAGTAAAACCTGTTGGTCCTGTTGGTCCAGTAAAACCTGTTGGTCCTGTTGGTCCCGTAGGTCCAGTAAAACCTGTTTGTCCTGTTTGACCGGTGGGTCCTGTGGGTCCTGTGGGTCCTGTTTGACCGGTTGGTCCTGTAGGTCCCGTATGTCCTGTAGACCCTGTTGTGCCTGTGGGTCCTGTAAAACCCGTATGTCCTGTAGGCCCTGTTGTGCCTGTAGGCCCTGTTGTGCCTGTGGGTCCTGTTTGACCGGTTGACCCTGTAGGTCCGGTTGTTCCTGTAGGTCCTGTTGTTCCTGTGGGTCCTGTTGTTCCTGAAGGACCTGATGGTCCTGTTGGTCCTGTTGGTCCTGTTGGTCCTCTTGAACCAGTGGGTCCAATTATTCCCGTAGCTCCTGTTGACCCGGTGTGTCCAGTTACTCCTGTAGGTCCAGTTACTCCTGTAGGTCCAGTTACTCCTGTAGGTCCAGTTACTCCTGTAGGTCCAGTTACTCCTGTAGGTCCAGTATAACCAGTAGATCCCGTTTTTCCTGTAGGTCCTAAAAATCCAATTGAACCTGTTATTCCTATTGGACCTGTTGGACCTATTGGACCGATAGGACCTGTTTGTGACGATGGCCCTGTAATCCCGGTTAATCCTGTTAATCCCGTTATTCCAGTATTACCAGTAGAGACATGACCGAAAAATCCTGTAATTCCAGTTGTTCCTGTAGGACCAGTAAGACCAATAATACCTGTTGGTCCGATAGGTCCTTTTGGTCCTGTTTGACCGGTAAGACCTGTAATGCCTACAGGACCTTTTGAACCATCTTGACCGCGTGAACAACAAACTATACGATTATGTACGTGTTTATATTTATTTATCATTAATAAGGTAAATTATAATATTATTATATTATTAAAGTAAATTTTTTAATTATATCCAAAGATATGGTTCTTTGCCTTTTACAATTACATCTTTTTTATTTGGCTCTACATTTACATTTCCTCTACTTCCATGAACAACCCAAAAAAAATTACCATTTTCACCATAAACATTAAAACTGTTTTGAATTACTTCAGTAGCACTATACATTTTAAGTTTACCATTATATATAGGTGTAATCTGTACTGTAAAATCAGTTGCCAAGTTGTCCACATAATCAGGTAAAAATACGGTTGTATAATCATTATTTGTTATTTTACCTTCTCCGCGATAATATACACCTACTTCTGGACCTTCTAAGCACGCATGAACTAAATACTTATCCTTATTTATTGGATGATTAATAATAAATGTTTTATTAGTATTGTATAAAATCTCACTTGTGGCTGTATTATATACTAAACTAAAGGGTGCTGCAGAGTTAGTTGAATTCATTGTGCCTACATAAAAAGAATTGGGTGATGATGTTGTGAATCCGGAGTTTAACGCACTTAATACAATTGTATTTACATGTGTATTTGTAATTCGATATCCAATTGATATTGATGCTGAACCATGATTAGTCTGTCCCACATTGTATCCTATCGCAATTGAACCAGACCCTTGACTATATTGTCCTGCTTGGGACCCAATAGCGGTTGATCCTGACCCTTGACTAAATTGTCCTGCTTGGTACCCAATTGCGATTGAAAGTGTTCCTTGACTAAATTGTCCTGCTTGAAACCCAAGAGCAATTGAATTTAGCCCTTGACTAAATTGTCCCGCTTGATACCCTAACGCAATTGAATTTGTTCCTTGACTAAATTGTCCTGCTTGATACCCTATCGCTATTGAATTTGTTCCTTGACTAAATTGTCCGGCTTGGCACCCAATAGTAACCGCATTTTGTGCTTGATTTGAATATCCGGCTTGATATCCAATAGCAACCGCGTTTTGTCCTTGATTTGAATATCCGGCTTGGGTACCAACCGCAACCGTATATTGTCCTTGATTTGAATATCCGGCTTGATATCCAATAGCAGTTGCTTGATTTCCTTGAATAAAATACCCGGATTGATATCCAATAGCAACGGTGGCTGCTCCTTGAGTAAAATACCCGGATTGATACCCAATAGCAACTGAGTTTCCTCCTTGACCAAAAATAGCTGATTGATATCCTATCGCAACTGAGGATCCTTGTTGGTTTGAATATCCAGATTGATATCCTATCGCAACTGCGGATCCTTGTTGATTTGAATATCCGGATTGATAACCAATAGCGAGTGCTCCAGCTCCTTGATTTGAATATCCTGATTGATACCCAATAGCAACTGAACCTGAACCTTGTGTAAAATATCCGGCTTGACTTCCAACAGCAACTGCTTGGTATCCTTGACTAAACTGTCCTGCTTGACTCCCAAGAGCAACTGCTTGGTATCCTTGACTAAACTGTCCTGCTTGATTCCCTATAGAAACAGATTGAGTACCTTGACTAAATTGTCCTGATTGATACCCTATCGCTACTGAATTTGTTCCTTGACTAAATTGTCCCGATTGATACCCAATAGCAACAGCATTTTGTGCTTGATTTGAATACCCTGATTGAGTTCCAATCGCAACTGTATTTGTTGCTTGATTTGAATATCCGGCTTGATACCCAATCGCAATTGAATTAGCATATTGTTGATAAAATCCCGATTGATATCCAAGAGAAACTGTGTTAAAATTTTGACTATAATTGCCTGCCTGGTATCCAATAGCGATTGAATACGAATTTTGACTAAATTGACCTGATTGGTATCCTATGGAGACCGCAAATGAACCTTGACTAAATTGTCCTGCTTGGATACCAATAGCAATTGAACTTGTCCCTTGACTAAATTGTCCTGCTTGAATACCAACCGCAATTGAACTTGTCCCTTGACTAAATTGACCTGCTTGAAATCCAACAGCAATCGCGTTTTGTGCTTGATTTGAATACCCTGCTTGATATCCAACCGCAACCGCATACTGTCCTTGAATTGAATACCCTGCTTGGAATCCAACCGCAACCGCGCTTTGTCCTTGTTGAGAATATCCTGCTTGGTACCCAATAGCAGTCCCAAACTGCTGTTGCTGATAATTACCCGCTTGAAACCCAAGAGCAGCTCCATACTGCTGTTGATTAAATTGACCTGCCTGATACCCAACCGCAACACTATATTGTCCTTGATTGTTTGCACCGAATTGACATGCTTGGTATCCAATCGCAACTCCTTGAATACATTGAAATACTTGACCTGCTTGATACCCAATCGCAACTGCTTGTTTACTTTGATTGGTTTGTGCTGCTTGGTATCCAACCGCAACTGATTGGAAACCTTGGTTAGTTTGACCTGATTGGTATCCAATGGCAACTGCTTGGTATCCTTGTTGAGTAAATCCTGCTAAATACCCAATCGCAACCGCACCTGTACTTTGATTTGTATACCCTGCTTGATACCCAATAGCAACTGAACTTGTCGCTTGATTTGTATACCCTGCTTGATACCCAATCGCAATTGAACTTGACCCTTGATTTGTATACCCTGCTTGATACCCAACCGCAATTGAACTTGACCCTTGAGTAAAATAACCGGCTTGATACCCAACCGCAATTGAACTTGACCCTTGAGTAAAATAACCTGCTTGAAACCCAATCGCAATTGAACTTGACCCTTGAGTAAAATAACCTGCTTGAAACCCAACTGCGATTGACCCAAACCCTTGACTAAATCGTCCTGCTTGTACGCCTATAGCAATTGAACCTGACCCTTGACTAAATTGTCCGACTTGATATCCAATCGCAAGTGAACCTGTTCCTTGACTAAATTGTCCTGCTTGATACCCAATCGCAAGTGAACCTGTTCCTTGACTAAATTGTCCTGATTGGTACCCAATCGCAAGTGATAATGTTCCTTGACTAAATTGTCCTGCTTTATATCCAAACGCAATTGAACCTAATCCTTGACTAAATTGTCCGGCTTGATACCCAAACGCAATTGAACCTGACATTTGACTAAATTGTCCGGCTTGATACCCTATCGCGGTTGAACCTGACATTTGACTAAATTGTCCTGCTTGATATCCAATCGCAATTGAACCTGACATTTGACTAAATTGTCCTGCTTGATATCCAATCGCAATTGAACCGGAACCTTGACTAAATTGTCCTGCTTGGTACCCAATCGCAATTGAACCGGAACCTTGATAAGATTGTCCTGCTTGTATACCAATAGCAATTGAACCGGAACCTTGGTTAGTTTGACCTGCTTGATACCCAATAGCGATTGAACCGGACCCTTGGTTAGTTTGACCTGCTTGTACACCAATCGCAACCGAATGTGAACCTTGATAATAATTGCCTGCGGAATAACCAAGAGCAACCGCACTTGTTCCCTGGTTATATTGACCAGCAAAAGACCCTAAATTTATATTATATGTACCAACGGTCCATGCTGCTGGTGTATTGTTTGTATTCCAATATACATAATCACCATAATTTGTTCCTGATAAACTTAATAATCCTGTTGGTCCTGTTTGTCCTGTAGGTCCAGTAGTTCCAGTGGTTCCAGTAGGTCCAGTAGGTCCTGTTGGTCCTGTTGGCCCTGTTTGACCAGGTCCTGTGGGTCCTGTTTGACCTGTTGGTCCAGTGGTTCCAGTGGTTCCTGTTGGTCCAGTGGTTCCTGTTGTTCCAGTTGTCCCAGTGGTTCCAGTGGTTCCTGTTGTTCCAGTTGTTCCAGTTGGACCGGTTTGACCAGTTGTTCCGGTGGGTCCTGTTTGACCGGTAGGTCCTGTTGGTCCGGTTTGTCCAGTTGTGCCTGTGGGTCCAGTGGGTCCAGTGGGTCCTGTTTGTCCGGTTTGTCCTGTGGGTCCAGTTGGTCCAGTTGTTCCTGTTTGACCTGTTGATCCTGTTGTGCCTGTTTGTCCTGTTGGACCTGTTTGACCGGTGGTTCCAGTGGGTCCTGTGGGTCCGGTTTGTCCTGTTTGACCTGTTGATCCTGTGGTCCCTGTTTGACCAGTTGTTCCAGTGGGTCCTGTTTGACCAGGTCCTGTTTGACCGGTAGGTCCTGTAGGTCCAGTGGATCCTGTTTGTCCTGTAGGTCCAGTGGGTCCAGTAGGCCCTGTTTGACCCGTGGTTCCAGTGGGTCCGGTAGGTCCAGTGGGTCCGGTAGGTCCAGTGGGTCCGGTAGGTCCAGTGGGTCCGGTAGGTCCAGTGGGTCCAGTGGGTCCTGTTTGACCGGTTGTTCCTGTAGGCCCCGTAGGTCCAGTTTGTCCTGTTGTTCCAGTTGTTCCAGTGGTTCCTGTAGGTCCAGTTGTTCCTGTAGGCCCCGTAGGTCCTGTTGTTCCAGTTTGTCCTGTTGTTCCGGTTTGTCCTGTTGTTCCGGTTTGTCCCGTGGGACCTGTTTGACCTGTTTGACCAGTTTGTCCTGTGGGTCCTGTTTGTCCTGTGGTTCCAGTAGTTCCAGTTGGTCCTGTGGTTCCAGTTGGTCCTGTGGATCCTGTTTGACCAGTTGGTCCTGTGGATCCTGTGGGTCCTGTGGATCCTGTGGGTCCTGTGGTTCCAGTTTGTCCTGTGGTTCCAGTTTGACCTGTTTGACCGGTGTTTCCAGTTTGTCCAGTGGATCCAGTTGGTCCTGTGGGTCCAGCTTGACCAGTAGGTCCTGTTTGACCGGTTGGTCCTGTTTGTCCGGTTGGTCCTGTTGTTCCAGTTTGTCCCGTTTGACCTGTGGGTCCAGTAGGACCTGTTTGTCCTGTTGTTCCTGTTGTTCCTGTTGTTCCTGTTGTTCCTGTTTGTCCTGTTGGTCCAGTGGGTCCAGTGGGTCCTGTTTGTCCTGTTGGTCCTGTTTGTCCTGTGGGCCCGGTAGCCCCTGTTTGTCCGGTTGGTCCTGTTTGTCCTGTTGGTCCAGTGGGTCCTGTTGGTCCTGTGGGTCCAGTCTGTCCGGTGGGTCCTGTGGGTCCAGTCCGTCCGGTGGGTCCAGTTCGTCCAGTTGGTCCTGTGGGTCCGGTTGGCCCTGTGGGTCCTGTTGTTCCTGTTGTTCCTGTGGGTCCTGTTGGTCCTGTTGGTCCTGTTGTTCCTGTGGGTCCTGTTGTTCCTGTTGTTCCTGTGGGTCCTGTAGGTCCTGTTGTTCCTGTTGTTCCTGTGGGTCCAGTGGGTCCTGTAGGTCCTGTGGGTCCAGTTGTTCCTGTTTGACCAGTTGTTCCTGTTGTTCCTGTTGTTCCGGTTGGTCCGGTTGGTCCTGTGGGTCCTGTTCTACCTGTAGGACCAGTTGTTCCTGTTTGACCTGTAGGTCCTGTAGGACCAGTTGTTCCTGTTTGACCTGTAGGTCCTGTTGGTCCTGTAGGTCCTGTGAGTCCTGTTGGACCTGTTTGTCCGGTTGGTCCTGTAGGTCCTGTTTGTCCAGTTGTTCCTGTTGGTCCTGTTTGTCCTGTTGGTCCGGTTTGTCCTGTTGGACCTGTTTGACCTGTTGGTCCTGTTTGTCCTGTTGGTCCGGTTGTTCCTGTTGGTCCGGTTGTTCCTGTTGGACCTGTTTGTCCTGTTGGTCCTGTTTGTCCTGTTGGACCTGTTCTACCTGTAGCACCAGTTGGCCCGGTGGTTCCTGTTGGTCCAGTGGTTCCGGTAGGTCCTGTGGTTCCTGTAGGACCAGTAGTACCAGTAGGTCCAGTTGGTCCAGTAGGACCAGTAGTACCTGTTACTCCAGTTGGTCCTGTTGCTCCGGTACAGCCAGTAGGACCAGTAGGTCCTGTTGCTCCAGTTGGTCCAGTAGGACCAGTAGTTCCTGTTACTCCAGTTGGTCCCGATGGTCCTGTTGTCCCGGTTGGTCCTGTTGTTCCGGTTGGTCCGGTAAGTCCAGTAAGGCCAGTAGGACCAGTAGGACCAGTAGGACCAGTAGGTCCTGTTTGTCCAGTAGGACCGGTAGGCCCAGTAGGACCGGTAGGCCCAGTAGGTCCAGTAGGACCAGTTTGTCCAGGTCCAGTAGGACCCGTAGGACCTGTGACACCCGTAGGACCCGTAGGACCCGTAGGACCCATTATTCCAGGACCAGTAGGACCAGTAGGACCCGTAGGACCAGTGTTTGGACCAGTAGGACCTTTTGGACCTATAGGACCTGGTTTTCCAGTTGGTCCTGGATTACCTTGAGTACAGTTTATTTTATAATAACAGCAATTATTAGACATTTATAATATAATATAATATAATATTACATTATAAATTTAGCGGATAACACATAATTATGATGATGGTAAAGAAGACACACATAATTTAATTTCTCCCAAACTAGCAACATTATATTTAACTACTAAAGGTAAATCATTTTCTAAGTAAACCTCAATTTGCGAGCATAAATTCGTGCATTTTATAAAGTAACCTAGATTTTTTAATGAAAACTCTCCCTGAATAACTTTAGACGAATCTTGTTTTAATACAAATCCCATACTTCCGTCGGATTCGGCACGATGTATTTCTGCGGAAGCAAATTGTCCTGAACATTTAAATATTAGTTCGTTTCCAACCGATTTAATTTCTATTTTATCTGATATACATGACATGTCACGAATAATTTTTTGAAAATCTGCGGAAGGTAGATTAATAATGGATGAAAATTTTACATCAGGATATTCTAATTCTTCAGGGTCAGGTTCAATAAGTCTTAATTTCTGGGTTTTACATTGTTTGATTTCTCCATTTTCAAATTTTAATGCTAAATGAGATACAATACCTTCTGCGTAATCTGAATTTTCAATATATATTGTTAAGGTGTCATCATTATCAATAGAATTAATTAATTTAAATAGATGAAACATATTTACTCCAATAATAATTTTATCTTTTTTACATTCATAAAATTCAAAATTAGGAGCTGCTAAAAATAAATGTGCCAAAATCGTGTGTGATTTATCCATGTTAATTATGCGTATTCCATCAGGTTGAAATGTTATATTTGTTTCTAATAAAATATCTTTTAATGCGGTCATTAATGTTCTAAAAGGTGCGATTTGAACTGTTTTAATAGTTAATATATTTCCATCGGTATTAGATTGTCTTGAAAAATTTGTCGTCATTATTAATTTATTACTAAGTCCTTTAAATATTTATTAATATAATACATTTTTAAATATTAATAAATAATTTAAAAACTAACTTTTAAATTATTAAAGTATGACAGAACAAATAAAGGAACAGTGTATAGTTTCGATACATGAATTGTTTAATAAATATAGTAATAATTCTTATATGTTACAAAGAATTCATAATCATATAATAAAATACTTACCAAATACATTAGAAAGTGAAATAACCCATCATGCTGAGCGTGTAGTGCGTTTAAATAATTTAATTAATGAAAAGCAAAAATTTATTCAGATTTTTTTAAGTAAAAATCAATATTTTTATTTACCAAGTAGTAATTATTTTTATGAATATAATGGAGAGAATTATACGATTGTTAAGGAAGATGAGATAATTTATAAGTTACTTTCAAATATTTCAAAAGATAAAGTATTAATGAAATGGAAGCAACGAACCAAAATAAATATTATAAAACAAATTAAAGACCGTAGTTTATTTAGTTCTATTCCTGAAACAGTGACAATCCAAAATATTTTAAATGTATTATACCCATCAATATTTACAAAAAAAAGTCAAGCAAAGTACTTTTTAACAATATTAGGAGATAATATTTTAAAAAAGAAAACAAAATTAGTTTTTATAGTTACATCAAAAACCAAAAAAATATTAGTTGAACTAGAAAACATTTCAAGTGTGACAATGTGTAATATGAACATAATTCATAATTTTGTAACTAAATATCACGATACATATAATTATGAAAACTGTAGATTAATACAAATAAATGAAAATTTTTCATTTGAATTATGGAAAGATTTAATAAGAAAGGTGGGTTTAAATTTATTATGTATTGCTGCGCATTATTCAAATAGGTATGAAAATTCTGAGAAGTTTTTAGAATATAACGCAAATGACGAGGATATAAAAACGAATATTTTATATTTAAAAAATAATAATCAAAATGTGATTTTTGATAATTTTTGTTCTCAATGTGTCCAAATAACACATAGTGCTAATTTAAAAATAGAATGGAAGAAAATACATTTTATATGGAAGCATTATTTATCAAGTATTTCACTTCCAAATATAATTTACTCAAATACTTTAAAAACATTATTAAAAGGTAAATATGATTATGACGAAACAACTGATACCTTTTATAATATTACAAGTAAATATTTACCAGTTGTATTTGATTTTATTAAATTTTGGGATGAAACCATACAACAAAATGAAGAAATCGGTATAGAAGAGCTTGAATTAGATGAGTTATGTGTATTATTTAAAGTATGGGTTAAAAATGAAGAATCTGCTTATTCATCAGGAAACATAAATGAAGAAAATGTATTAAAAATATTATGTCATTTTTTCCCAAATGTTTCTATAATTGAAGATAAATATGTATTAAATATAAGATGTATTTTATGGGATAAAATTAAGGATATTAACGCTTCATTTGAAAGTATTAAAGTTTATTTTAAACATAAACAACCATTAGTTTTATTACCTTTGACAGATGCGTACAATTGTTATTGTAAATTTTTAGGATTGAATAATAAATTTATAGTTAGTAAAAGATATTTTGAAAAATATTTATGTATTAAAATAGTGGATTATATTGTTCATGATGATTTTATTAGTAATAAATGGTTGAATTTATGAGGTTGCGTTTCCTGCCATGAATTGAAGTTCAACACCTGAAGTTTTAGAAATTCCTGATATTTCAGATGGTGATAATGAGTAATTAACTCCATTTCCTCCTTTCATTTTTCGTTTATTTTTTCTTGATTTACCTTTTAATTTCACAAATCCGAATTTGCCTTTTTGGGTTCCATATCCAAATTTTAATAAACGCATTTCTTTTTTGGATGAAGCGTGTTTTGTTTTTGAAACAATTCGGCCATTTTTATTTTGAAGAAGGTCTGATTTAGTAAGTCCTCCACTGGTTTTGTACGCGGTTCCGTGCCATACTTGAGCACGAGTTCCGGATAATAATTCGTAAACTTTGCCTTGAATATTATACTTTCCGTCTGATGTTTTTGTAAATTTGGTCATTTATAAAAATAAGAGAGAAAATAATTTTTAAAATTATTATGAAGTTAATTTAAAATAACAGGTTTTCCTCCTAAACTAGCGGAAATTATTCGAGCCTGGCGCAATTTATTTGATATGTTTGAATTATTTGGGTTGAGGTTTTTTTTGTCAATAGTTGTAGTGGTATTTATATGGTTTTTTTTACATATACAATATATATCTTTAAATGTCGAAATTTGAGTCATTATTATATGTGAATAAATAAAATTGAAATAAAAAACAGATTAAAAATATAATTACATAAATAAATAAATCATGAACGAAACAGACGCATTCCTTTCTAATAAATATCAACAAAAAACAGATAAGCAACATATATTGGATAATCCAGACACATATATTGGTTCGGTTGAAAATATTGATTCTAATTTATGGATTTTAAATGATACGAATGATAAAATCATTGATAAAAACATTACATATAATCCAGGCTTATTTAAGTTATTTGATGAAGGTATTGTGAATTGTCGAGATCATGTAATTCGTATGCAACAATTAATCTCGAATAATACAGAGGATTCATTACCTGTGACTTATATTGATATTTCAATTCAAGAAGATGGAACCATTATTATGATAAATGATGGTAACGGAATAGATGTGGTTGAACATCCAGAGTATAAAATATGGATTCCAGAATTGATTTTTGGACATCTTAGAACATCTACAAATTATGATAAAACCGAAAAAAAAATAGTTGGTGGTAAAAATGGTTTTGGTTTTAAGTTGGTTCTTGTATGGTCTATATATGGTTCAATTGAAACAGTTGATCATGTTAGAGGTTTAAAATATAAACAAGAATTTAAGAATAATTTAGATGAGATTTGTAAACCTGAAATTACCAAATTTAAAGGTAAAAAGCCATATACAAAAATTACATTTAAACCAGATTATAAAAGATTAGGTATGAATTGTTTAACACCTGACATTATATCTCTTTTGAAAAAACGGATATATGATGTTGCCGCAATTACAGATAAATCATTAAAGGTAAAATATAACTCTACCTTGATTCCAATAAAAAATTTCCAACAATATATTGATTTATACATTGGAAATAAAACAGAAATAACACGAACACATGAAGATAATGGTGACCGTTGGGAATATGCGGTCGCAATATCACCATCTCACGAGTTTATTCAGGTATCATTTGTAAATGGCATTCATACCTCTAAAGGAGGAAAACATGTTGAATATATTTTAAACCAAATTACTAAAAAGTTAGTTGACTATATTGAAAAGAAGAAGAAAATAAAGGTTAATTCAGTTAGCATAAAAGAACAACTGTTTTTGTTTTTAAGATGTGATATTGAAAACCCGTCATTTGATAGTCAAACAAAAGATTATATGAATACACCATCAAATAAATTTGGTTCTGTATGTGTTGTAACTGATAAATTTATTGAAAAAATCGCAAAAATGGGTGTAATGGATGCTGCGTGTACCATTACAGAATTAAAAGAAAATAAAATATCTAAAAAAACAGATGGAACTAAAAGTAAAAATATTCGTGGAATACCCAAATTGATTGATGCGAATTGGGCAGGCACAGATAAATCAGGTAATTGTACTATTATATTTTGCGAGGGTGATTCAGCAAAGGCAGGAATAGTTTCTGGATTATCATCGGAAGATAGAAATACATATGGCGTATATCCAATGAAAGGTAAAATTATGAATGTTCGCGGAGAACCAATAAAAAAAATAAATGAAAATAAGGAGATATGTGAAATAAAAAAGATTTTGGGGTTAGAGATAGGTAAGGAATATTGTTGTGAAGATGTGTTAACTTGTTTAAGATACTCAAAGGTATTAATTATGACAGATGCTGATTTAGACGGTCATCATATTAAAGGATTATGTATTAATTTATTCCAATCTGAATGGCCATCTCTTTTAAAAATTCCTGGTTTTATTGGTTTTATGAATACACCAATATTAAAAGCAAATAAAGGAAAACAAAATCTTGTATTTTATAATGATGGAGAATATGAATTGTGGAAAAATGATAATGATTATAAAGGATGGAAGATTAAATATTATAAAGGGTTAGGAACAAGTACCGGTAAAGAATTTCGTGAATATTTTGAATCAAAAAAAATGGTTGGTTTTGAACATAATGGTGATATTAGTGATAACGCGATTGATATGATATTTAATAAAAAAAGAGCAAATGACCGTAAAGAATGGTTAGAAAATTATAATCGTAAAAGTTATTTAGATACAAATAAAACAATGGTAACATATGATGAATTTATAAATAAAGAACTAATTCATTTTTCAAAATATGATTGTGATAGAAGTATTCCTAATTTAATGGATGGATTAAAGATTAGTTTAAGAAAAATATTATACTCAGCATTTAAAAAGAATTTAATAACAGAAATTAAAGTTGCGCAATTTACAGGTTATGTTTCAGAACAATCAGGGTATCATCATGGTGAGGCAAGTTTAAATTCCGCAATTGTAGGTATGGCTCAAATATTTGTGGGGTCAAACAACATAAATTTGCTTATGCCAAATGGACAATTTGGTACAAGAATACAAGGAGGTAATGATAGTGCTTCAGAAAGATATATATTTACTCAATTAAATAAAATAACACGAATTATATTTCCTCAAATGGATGATAATATTTTACAATATTTAAATGATGATGGAAATATAGTTGAACCTATATTTTATGCGCCTATTATTCCAATGATATTGATAAATGGAACTAAAGGTATTGGTACCGGTTTTAGTACCGAGATCATGTGCTATAATCCATTAGAAATAATCCAATATTTAAAATGTAAATTAAATGATGAGTTGTTTAATGCTAAGTTTATACCTTATTATGAAGGGTTTAAAGGAACAATCCGTGAAATTATTCCTGGAAAGTATTTAATTAAAGGCGTTTATGAAAAGTTAGGTATAGATAAGGTTCGTATTACAGAACTGCCTGTTGGATTATGGACGGATGATTTTAAAGAATTATTGGAATTATTAACCGAAAATGTAGATAAAACCGGGAAAAAAATTATTCCAATTGTAAAGGATTATGATGATATGAGCAAAGATACAAATATTGATTTTATCATAACATTAAATAAAGGTAAATTTGAAGAGTTAGAAGCATCCATGGCAGATTATGGATGTACTTTATTCGAAAAAACATTTAAATTATATACAACTTCTAGTACAACCAATATGCGTTTATTTAACGCAAATGATAAATTAAAAAAATATGAAAATGTAGAAGATATTATAGATGAATATTACGAAACACGCTTAAAAATGTATCAAACAAGAAAAGACTATATGATTCTCATTTTAGAAAAAGAACTAATTATTTTATTAAATAGAACTAAATATATAAAAGAAAATTTGAATGATACCATTGATTTAAGAAAGAAAAAAAAAGAGGATGTTATTGACATGTTAACAAGTAAAGGATATGATATAATAGAAAACGACACAGAATATAAATATTTGACAAAAATGCCAATGGATAGTGTTACAGAAGAAAACGCAGAAAAACTGTTTAATGAATATAATAAAAAAATTAATGAAATAGAAGAAATTAAGAATAAGACTATTACTGAAATGTGGAATACAGAATTAAATAATTTACAACATGAATATATTATTTATAAGAAAGATAGAGAGAAAATGAATTCGTGTGAAAACATCCAAATCATACCAGAAATTAAAAAGATAGGTATTAAAAAAAATAAATGTTTAAAAATAAATGTTTAAAACCAATTAGATTTATTTATAAATCTCATTTCAAACTGGGCATTTGAAATGAGAAAATGTGTAAAAATTTGTAGAGATAGTATATAAAATTAAAAATTTTTTATTGGAAATAAACTAAAACCAACTTTTAAGAACAAGTTCTTTATCTGAATTATTTGCCATCACTGGATGTGATATTGGAACGACAAGTGTACTCGCATCATATAAATATTTTATATATCCTTGTGCCTCCCCATATACACTTTCAATACAATAATTTAAAACCATTTGATTTAGCTCTTTTATTTGCGATGGTATATTATTTGCTTTATTTGCAGCATATTGTAAAAAAATACTTCTCATTATAATTTTCAAAGAATCACAATCCTGTTGTCCAACAAGATATTGATTATTTGATTTTTTATATACACCAGCTCTAATTCCATTTTGTATTATTTGTATATTTTCTTTAGAAAAAAAACATGTTGATAGTTGTGTTTCATTCCATAATCCCAATGTTGGGTTTCTAAAGGTTGAACATTGATTTGCTGAAATTTTATCATACATATTAAATAAAACGGATGTATTAGGACTTTTTATGTCAACTCTACCATTTGAATAATTCATTTATAATAATAAAATATAAAAAATTATATACATTTATTTTATGGAAGCATTTCAAAGAATAGTTTTAATTATTGCGATAGTTATATTAATATTTACTTTACTATTTATAGGCGTTAAATTGAATCAACAAAAGATGAGTAATTGGCCACCAATTATTGGAGATTGTCCAGATTATTGGGTAGATGTTTCAGGAAATGGCGCAAGATGTGTAAATACAAAGGATTTAGGAACTTGTAAGTCTTCATCTGGAAAACATTTAAATATGGATTTTACAACTTCACAATTTACAGGGTCAAACGGGTTATGTGCTAAATATACTTGGGCAAATAATTGCGGTGTAAGTTGGGATGGAATTACTTATGGTGTAAATAATCCATGTACAACAACATAAACACAATTATTTCATATATATATATAAATGGAAGTATCATTCAAGGACAATTCATTATTAAATTTAATTTATATCATGCCAGATGATATTAAATATATGATTAAACAATATTTAGATGTGCTAACAATTATTTTTACAAATAAAAATAATTATATGATATATCATAAATATTTAAGACCCTATATTATAAAAAATCATTATGAAAATTACATTAGAAGCATAATAAAAAAAGACTGTGAATTCGTATTTAAACAACTAATTTATGAAAATTGTGAAAAGTGGATATTATTAAAGGGTTATGTATATAAAAATAATATATATAAAAATTATATATTATTTTTAATTAATTTTTGTATTGAGCACGAATCCGTTAAATGTTGTGATATGATAACCAAATTTTTAGCTCAAAAACAATTATGTCAAAATAGACATAAAAAGAATATTATTAAATGTATAAAATGAACAGTTTAAATTTAAATAAAATATTAAATAGAGATGAAAATGTAACTATGGTTAAAGAATGCTTACAATTATTTTCTCAAAACACAAATAATCTTACCATAAAAAAAGGAATATATATTTACGGCAGTCCTGGTTCGGGAAAAACAGAATTTATTACAAATATTTTAAAAGAGATGGATTATGATATAATTAAATATGACGCAGGTGATTTTAGAAATAAATCTATTATTGATACTATTTCTAAACATAATATGTCAGATAAAAATATTATGAATTTATTTCACGGTAAAATAAAAAAAATCGCAATAATAATGGATGAAATTGATGGGATGAATAATGGTGATAAAGGAGGAATCAATACATTAATTAAATTAATTCGACCAAAAAAAACAAAAAAACAAAAATTAGAAGAGGTAACTATGAACCCAATTATTTGTATCGGTAATTATCACATTGATAAAAAGATTAAAGAATTAATGAAGGTATGCAACACGGTTGAATTAAAAACACCAACTAATACTCAGATTACTAATTTAATTAATGAATTAATACCAAATTTAGATAATCAATTACTAACAAATCTAATTAATTTTGTTCAAGGAGATTTAAGAAAATTAATAAATATTTACAACATTTATAAGAAAAATAATAACATATTGAATTCAACATTTATTAAGGACATTTTTCAGATAAAATCTTATAATGATGATACCAAACAAATTACTCAAAAATTATTAAATCAGCAATTTAATATTGGCGAACATATGGAAATAATGAATGAAACAGATAGAACTATTGTAGGGTTATTATGGCATGAAAACATTATTGATGTAATTGGAAAAATGAAACAAAATGTATCAATCCCATTTTATATTAAACAATTAGACAATATATGTTTTGCGGATTATATTGATAGAATTACTTTTCAAAAACAAATATGGCAATTTAATGAAATGAGTTCTCTTATAAAAACTTTTAAAAATAATAATTTATATCATACTACTTTTAAAAAAAAGATGAAATATAACCCGGTTGAAGTAAGATTTACTAAGGTTCTTACAAAATATTCAACTGAATATAATAATTATATATTTATTCAAAATTTATGTCAACAACTTGGAATGGATAAAAAGGATTTGTTTTCATTTTTTCTTAATTTAAAAAATAAATATACAGACAATGAATTATTATTAATTTTTGAAAATTATGAAATTAATAAATTAGATATTAATCGTATTTATAGGTATCTTGAAAAATACACAAAGGAAACTATTAACGACGAAAATGAAGCTAATAATGATGATGAAAGCATATACGATTAAAGCATTAACTTATTATATGTTTTTGTTTTTCATACCATTTTGATATTGTTTTGGTCGATAGTTTATAATGTTGATGTGTTTCGTATTGTTCTGGTGAATCGTAAAACAATACCTCCTTGGTCTTATTATTTTCACATGTATTTATTGAAATCTTGAATAACATATCCTCATCCTTTGTTCCAACTCGTAAATTCTTATATTTAAGTCCAGTTACTGCGTTTATTATTAAGGATTGGTTATGTCCAGATGAATAATATTCTAGTAAATATTTATGTTTTATGTTATTATCGTCTATATAAGTTTTAATAACTTTATTATATCCGGTATCTTTTGAAGTATTATCATTACTTGATTGTTTATTATCTACATCATTATAGTTCATTGGATGAAATCTATCGTCATCGTATATCATTCTATATAATATAAATTATTTATTATCTTTAAATAATTTATAAATTTATTATTTCTCGGGTGCGCCTTTTTTTAGTGCGATTTTTTCCGCAATTCGTTCTTTAATTAAAGTTGAAATTTTGAATTCAAGATATTCAACTTGTTCTTTAAGATTTTTATTTTCGTTAAGTACTTTTTCTAAATAATTGTTTTGGTTTATAAGTGTATTCATTAATTGACTATTGCGTTGTTCTTCAATTAGTTTATCTCTTTCAAGAAAAAAAACTTCCAATTGTTTTACAACATCCGGTTTATTTTCTAATTTACCAGGTGAATAATCAACTAATAAATTGTCTATATCTTCCGTATAAAACTTTTTTAATGCTGGGTCTTTAATAAATTCATCAACGGTTCGTGTTGACAATTTTACATGTGGATTCATTAATGAATCATCCAACAACTTCTTTTTATCTAAAGTGTTATGATCATGTGAAAATACTAAAATGGTTTGTAATACATCTAATTGTACAAATGGAATAGTATAATTTTTTAAAAAATGTTGTTCTTCTCCAAATGTACTATTGTCATCATACTTTGTTATATTTAATAATTTTTTTTTAAATGCGAATGTAGCAGCTGTAGAATGATTTGGTCCGTATGGTCCAAATTGGTACATTTTATTAATATGTTTAAAAAATATATGTAATTCACTACAACCGGCACATAATACAGATGGGTTTTGTTGTAGGGTTTTTACAGCATGCATAATTCTAGTTGGTGGGTAATAATCGTCATCATCCATATAAATTATAATGTCTCCTTTACAGTTGCTATGCGCAATATTTCGTTTCCTACCCAATGTCATTTTTTCGGAAAACTTTATATATTTAACTAATGGTATATTAATTACAAGGTCTTCGATTTTATCAGTTCCATCATCAATAATAATCCATTCAATTTTGTGTTTTGGATATGTTTGTTGATTAACACACTTTATTATATGGGGTATAAATGGTCTACGATTAAATGTAGGTGTACAAATACTAATAAAGGGTAACCCTGTTTTTTTCATTTATTAATATTATATTAATTATTTTAAATACTTATTTAATTTATTATTATTTAATCTTTATGGAACAGGTTGTTTAATTATATTTGGTTCTATTTCTGGGAGGTTTGGTTCTATTTCTGGAAGTTTTGGTTCTATTTCTGGAAGGGATTGGTCTGAGTTGATTTTTTCTGGATTAACTTTTGTTAGTTCAAGTGTTTTTTTAAAACTATCTTTTTTTAATTTATTTATTTTAGATAAGGTATCTATATTAATGGTTGACAACCCTCCGCAACTTTTTTCGGCAATATCATAATCTGATAATTCACCAAATGTAGATAAATTTAATTCTGGATTTGAAAATAACGGTATTTTAAGTATTTTAAAATAAATTAATAAAATAATAATTAATGACAATACTCCACCATTTGTTCCAAAAATATTAAATGCTTTTGAGATAACAGCATAACATATTATATATGATAATAATGATTTTTTATAATAAAATACATCAGTTAAAGCATTAATAAAATTATAATCAGACCCATCACTAACTTTTGTAGATGTCATGGTAACTGTAGATAAAAAGCAATAAATTAAACTAAAAAACACCAAAACTGGAAATACAACAGTTATAAAAAATAACATAAAACATAATAAAATAATAACTATGATTATTGAAATAATAAAATTTGAACTAAAAAATGATACTTGTTTAAAATAATCAGTTGGTTCTATAATATTATTTTCGTTAGAATTATTTGTATTTATTTTAAATATCCAAAACATTTTTGTAAAAAATAATATAATTAAATATCCCCAACTTAATAAATAAATTAATGAAAAATACAATAATGTAATAAAAGGTGAGCCCAATATAATTACTGATTCGGAAACCCATTTATTCAAAAAGTTTAAATATACATTTAAACTGCTATAAATAAAACACAATAAATTTTCTAAAATAGTTATAAAATACATTACTACAGGTTTTAATTTTGGATTTGTTGTCATGTTTTTTAAAGAATCTATAATAACATTTTTATTATTATTTTCATATAAAAACTTTATTTTTTCAGAGTTTTTTATATCATTTATACTTGTGACATTAATGTTTATATTTTTAATGGTTGGTATAAGGTCTAATGGAGTATCATTATAAGGATTACACAATAAATCGGTTGGTAATATATTTGATTGTGCGACCTTACAAGCATATAATATGGAGGTTCCAATACATATAATTATTAATAATATAATTATAGAATATATAATTGATTTTATATATGTTAATATTTGTTTGCCTGTATTATTAGATTGCGTTGTATTATTTTTTTTATTATCAATTATTGAAGTATCTTCATCAGTTGTCGACATATTATATTAAAATGATATAATAAATAAATTATTTGTACATCTTAACAAAAAACATTATTTAAAATTTAATTCTCTAAATAACATCAAATTATAATATTCAATTATAATATGTTTCAACAAAAACATAAATTGTTCGTATTATGTATTTTATTAATTTGGTTTATATTTAGTTGGATACATTTTTTAACTACAAATAATTATATTAAAGAATGTTACGAAAATTATTATAATAACACATTTGCGCCAATAAAAGATAGAGGTGATTTTACAACAACTCATACAGTTAATATGCCATTAACAACTAAATTTAGTTGCACAAATATGTGTATTAACTCAAGATGTTCTAAAACAAAAGAACAATGTTTATCTGATGTGGATTGTCCCGGTTGTCAACCATATTTTCCTTTTAGTAAATCAAATACAACAAATACACCAAATATTAATGGTGAAAATGAATCAGGTAAAATGACTGTTGGGGTTACTCCTACTTTTTCAACATTAACGACTGATATTGGAACACAATCTAAATTATATACAACAAACAAATTAAGTCGTGCGCCTCAAGCAAATTTTGGTATTAATACATGGGGAAGTAGTTTTAATGAAGGTGAAAAACTGTTTAATAATAGATACAACTTAGATAATTCAAATACCATGGTAAATTATCCAAAAAGGTTTACAGTAACTGGTGAATTTTTAAATAATGGTCCACTTGCGTCAAACTCATATTTACATTAAATTTATGTAGCATACATTAAACCCGCATTACCAGAAACAAAAGTTACAATATTAATTCTCTCTTCTAAAACAACCAGATTAAAATTATAATCATAAATTCTCCATGTAGGTTTATTTATACCTATTATATTTCCGGTGGATGGGTCACAAATAGTTAATGTTTGAGCATTCGGGTCCAGAGCTGGAAGGATAGTATTAAATTCAAATTCAATTAAATTAAATCTATTTGAATTTAACGCACCACTTGGTTGTAATACTAACGGATTTGTATTTAAACAAAAATTATAACAATAAATACCAGGTGGTGCGTATCCATTTGTTCTTGTATATTTTTCTATATAATTATATACACCAGAAGGTTGAAGATTCTCTCTATATTGACCATCTAATAAAATACCTAAAGAAATCAAAATATTACGAATATTTTCTATATTAAAATCACCTGTAATCATTAATCCAGTTAGTGATTGGTCTGGATTTTCACCAGGACCAATTGTGGGGGGGGTGGTACCTGGGTTTGGAAAGGTTCCTGTTAAAGGTGCGTCGTCTAGTTCACTTGGTATATAGTCATATGGCCAATTTGTAAAATTAGACCATTGATTTCTTAAATTAGCATCACTTCTTTGAAAATAAAACATCCAATTTGAAATTAACCCAACGGAATCTAATTGAACTTTATTTGGTCCTGTTACATTGTAAAATATAGATTCGTGTGCTTGTTTAAATAAATATTTTTGTTCATTCATCGCAAATAATCTCGATTCATCATTAGAAAGAAAACAATAAGTACAATTTAAATGAATATCTGTGTTCCATGATGTTTTTGTGTTGACATATGATTTATAATCTAACGCAACGTTTGGCGGTGGTTGTAAAAATCGATAAAATTGCATATACCATAAATTAAAATTTGGTGCTACATAAGGATATGAATTGGTTGAGTCCAATACATCTCGAATAACAAATAATTCTTTTATAGGACGCATAGTTATAGTTATATGAAGTTCATTATATTGTAAGGCTACTAATGGAAATGCTAATTGTGTATTTAAATTAAACCAAGCATTTAATGGGATATATAATGTTTGACCACGAATAGATGGTTCAGGGCCTACATTACTTGTATTATAATACGCGTTCGGGTATGAATTTGAATATGTTTTTTTAGGGTCATTTAAATTGGATGTGTTTCCAATCATTGTATTAAATAAATTTATTTTTGAATTTGTAAAGTCTCGTAAAACAGATGCTAATAAATATGTTCCTGAAAACTCCTGTAGCTTTTGATTTCCACAAGTAATTGTTATTTTTTCTATCATTTGTGCTCCGAGATAATCAATCCATTTAAATTCATAAGGTGCCCAGTTTGAACTCGCGTCTTGTGGTGGTAGGATTGGGCTCCAAATGTCGGGTAAATTAACAGATAAATAACAATCCATTAATAAATCGGCATATCTAGGTATTTTAAATACAAATTGTGATGATTCATTTAATTGTAGAGTTTTTGCTCCTTCAAAATCAACCCTAAATTTTTGCATACCAAAATTTGTATACTTTGAGTAAGTACTTTTAAAAAATGTTTTACTTGGATTTCCGTTTAATATAACATTTTGTTGACCCTCACTAACAAGATTTAATAATCCTCCAGGCATTATAATTTATATTATATCTATAATATTATTTAACTTTTTTTATTATTAAATAGTATTATAATAAGTATGACAACACAACAATTAAGTGATTTAAAAAACCAAATATTAAATCTTAAAGAAAACACAATATCAACAATTATTTTTGTTAGTATAATTTTTATAATTATTTTAGCTATATGTTATTATTTATATAAAAAAAACTTGAATTCAAGAGAATGTAAGTTTATGACTAATATTTATGGAACATTGAATAATAAAATTAAACCTATAGATTCAAAATATAAAACATTCAATAACAATTTATTAGATTATTATATTAAAACATCATATAATTGTTGTAGTGGTGGTAATTATAAAAATGATTATGTAAACACGTGTAATTTAATTAATGTATTAAAACAAGGTTGTAGAGGTCTTGATTTTGAAATATATTCTATTGATGATAATCCAGTAGTTGCGACTTCTACTTCAAATAATTATTATGTAAAAGAAACCTATAATTATGTTAAGTTTTCAGATGTTATGAATATATTATCTAATTATGCTTTCTCACAAAGCACTTCTCCTAATTATACTGATCCAATTATTATTCACTTAAGAATATTAAGTAATAATCAAAAAATGTTTAATAAATTTGCACAAGTATTTGAGTCATATAATAATTTATTGCTGGGTAAAAAATATAGTTATGAAAATCACGGTAATAATATAGGAAATATTCCTATATTAAATTTAAAGGGTAAAATTGTTGTTGTTGTCGACAAATCTAACACATCTTTTTTAGATAACCAACCATTTTTAGAATATGTAAACATTACCAGTAATTCAATTTTCATGCGTGCGTTACATTATTATGATATCAAAAATACTCCTGATATAAATGAATTACAAAATTATAATAAGCAAAATATGACAATTGCTATGCCAGATATAGGTTCAAATCCACCAAACCCAAGTGGTATTGTTGTTAGAGAAACTGGATGTCAATTTATAGCTATGAGGTATCAATATATTGACCAATATATTGAAGAAAACATCAGTTTCTTTGATGAAAACGGTTTTGCGTTTGTATTAAAACCTGAAAGGTTAAGATATATTCCGGTTATATTGCCAGACCCTATACCTCAAAAACCTGAGTTATCATATGAAACAAGAAACATATCTTCCAAATATTATAATTTTAATATTTAATAATTATATATTATGAAACCTAAAATATGTGATAAATCTGTTAGTTTTAGCGAGTGTGAATTAGTAATTTTACGATTACAAGTAGACGCGAGTGAATATAAACAAAAAAAACAACATATTATTGAACATTCTGCAGAGTTATCTGGTATGTTTAAAATTATTGAAGACTTTTTAAAAAGAAAAAAAAATATTTGTTATGGTGGAATTGCGATAAATGCGTTATTGCCTGAAAACGACAAAATTTATGATGAAAGTGATTTACCTGATTATGATTTTTTTTCTGCAGATGCTTTAAATGATGTTAAAGAACTTGTTAATATTTATATTAAACATGGTTATACGGATGTAGAAGCTAAATCAGGCCAACATCATGGAACATATAAGGTTTTTGTAAATTTTCAAGGGATGGCAGATATTACTAATATACCTAAAGGGTTATTTAATGCTATTAAACAAAAGGCGGTTGACGTTAAAGGAATTTTATACACAGACCCGGTTCTTCTACAAATGTCTATGTACCTGGAATTATCAAGACCAGATGGAGATACAAGTCGATGGGAAAAGGTGTTTAAAAGACTTCGACTTATAAATAAATATTACCCATTGCCAACTAATGATTGTAATAAAGTTCATTTTCAGCGAAAAATGGAGAATATGTATAAAAATGATGAAATTTATGAAATTACCAAGAATGCGTTAATTAATAACAATGTTGTATTTTTTGGAGGTTTTGCGATTTCACAATATTTGCGATATATGCCTAAACACATACAGAAACAAGTTAATAAAATAGCAGATTTTGATGTTCTTTCTATTGAGCCGTTAAAAACCGCAAACATAATAAAAAACGAATTAAATAAAAACGGAATAAATAATGTCTCAATATCAAAAAAATCAAGTATCGGCGAAATATTACCTTTAAATTATGAAATAAAAATAGGAAATGATACTATTGCGTTTATTTATCAACCTTTAGGGTGTCATAGTTATAATATTTTAAATTCTAACCATAAACAAATCAAAATAGCAACAATTGATACCATGTTAAGTTTTTATTTAGCATTTATGTATGCGAATAAACCTTATTATGATCTTGACCGTATATTATGTATGTCTAATTTTTTATTTGAAGTACAGAAACACAACCGTTTAGAACAAAAAGGATTATTAAAACGGTTTAGTATAGATTGTTATGGTTATCAACCAAGTTTAGAAGATTTAAAACGAGAAAAAGCTAAAAAATTCATTGAATTAAAAGATAAAAAGGGAACAAAAGAATATGAAGAATGGTTTTTAAATTACGCACCATTACAGAAAAATAGCATAATTAATAACAAGAAAATGACACGCAATAAAACTAAAAACAAAGCTTTTAAATATAAAATGAAAAATAAAACCTTAAAAAAAAAAGGTATTTTCTGGTAAATTATTTAACTGTGAAATAAACAGTTATTTTACTTAATAAATAATATAATAAACTAAATATAATACTCGTAAATAAATACCCGTTAATATTTAAGTTACCATCTTTTAAAAATAAAATAGGCAAATATCGAAATAAGTATTTTCTGAAAATAGGCAATTGAAATAAAAAATATAATACTGCTAATAAGATTGGAATTTGAAGTTCATTATACATTTCATCTAAAGTGTTATTATGTGTTTTTGGTGTAGGTTGAGTTGACATATCATGGTTGGATATATAATCAGTTTTATTTTTCTCCTGTGGAATATAATTAGGTTGTATCTGTTCATCTTGAGTGAAAATATTGGTATTTTGAGGTATATCTCTAGATTGAAGTTGTGTTGCGCCTGTATTATTTGCTTGTTGAAGATCATTCATTAATTGATTTATGGTTGTTTGGTCTAAACCGTTATTCTGCTCATTCATTTTGGGTTTTTCAGTTATACTTAAATTGATATTATTTGTATTTAATCCGGCACCATAAATTGAATCAGTTGGTAAATCTAAAATACTAGTAGTATCGCTCATAAATATTATAGATATTGATAGATTAATAATATTTACGCAAAATTAATTATTTTTTTATCCTTGGAACATTTTGAAAGGGTTGGGACATATTTATAACATTTATTATCCGTTTTATATATTTTATTTGTGATATCTTCTATATTTGCGGCATAAAAAGTGAGACAGTTTTTACCTTTACAAACACTTCTAAATAATGAGGCTAATCCTAAACCTAATAAAATAGATAGAATGTATCTACCAGTTTGTGTATGTATATATTTTTCAAAATTTATCATTAACGGATATATATATTATGTTATTTTTATTTATGTTTGAATTGGTATCTGGTTAATTTTACTTTCATCAGTTGGACAATTTAATTGTACTTCATTAAAGGCAAAACAGTTTTCTGATTTATCTCTAAATAATAGTTTGTCGAATGTTTCTGGTGTTGGATAAATATAAATTGTTTTTAATTCAGGACCCATTATATAAATAAAAAATAATCCTATAAATAAGCTAATTAAAAAAATAGGTATTGATATATATTTTAACATTATATATTATATAATTATTAAAAATCGGTATTAGTATGTTCTGATTCTTTAAGTATATCATTATTTAATTCAGCCTCATTGTTAATACTCATGTTTGATTCAACAGAATCCACACCAAAAATACTATTCATCAATGATTCATTATCTATTACATCTGGTACATTATCTATTACATCTGGTACATTTTTTGTAGGGATTTGTGGTGCTTTTAATGTTTTTGTTTTTTTTTCAATTATAGGTTTTATTTTTTTGGTTTTATTTGTTGGTTCAAGATTTTGACCGAGATTTTGAGGTTTTGTTTTTTTGGGTTTTATCTGTTTTGGTTCAGTGGGTTGAAGTTTAGATTTATTTATATTATACACACCTGGGTTATATTTAAAACTTATAATTTTAGGGTCACCATAACATCTTTCAAATGTTTCTATTGAATATGGAAGTTGAAACAAACTATATGTTAACGTTCTGTCATTAAATTCCACAAAGTTATACTTATATTTAAGATTTCGCAATTTATCCAAGTTGGGTCTTAATGTATTTTGATACAGTTCAACAAGGTCCAATACAAACTGTGTATTATTTGTTTTATTATATTCATTCATTAAAGATTTAATTTGGTCAATGTTTACATTAATATCAAATTCTGTGATTTTTATTTGTTCTGTGTCATTTTTATTATTAATAATCATTTCGTACTGTTCCAAATCTATTTTTAAACGGTCTGTATATTCTGATATATCATTTTTAAATGTCTCGAAATTCTTTAATGCCTTATCTTTTAAAATATAACCAAACATTGTGTTATTTTTATCATAAATAATATCATTTTTAATATTTTGAATAAGAGATTCAATTTCTTTTAAATCTTCTTGTAATGAATTACAATAGCCAACATTAATATTTATATTTAATTCACACGGTTTTTGTTTATCTCCACAAATAGCCATTAAATTTCTGTTATCTAATTCTGGATTATAAGTGGTATAAAATTTGGATCCTACACGTCTTTCACAATTAATACATTTGGGGTTAAACACTTTGTTTACATCTATATCACCTGATTCAACCTTCTTTTTAAAATCGGAAATGTCCTTTTTGGTATTAATTTTATATTGACTTTTTATATTATAATAATTATATAAAGCATCAGTAAATTCATCAGAATTTATACTTGTCATTATCTATAATTTAGATATATTTTAAATTATTTTTATGTATTAAATCAAATTCGTTATCCCAATTAGGTAGTCCAGTAATTAATTCTTGTTGTTCTCTTCTTTTAGCATTTTGATAATTTTTAATTTTGGATAATATATATTGTTGTTTTTCTCTGTTTTTTTGTTCTATTTCTTTTGGTTTTAATTTACCTTTATATTTATAAATTAATAAGGTTCCTAAAATTGTGAGAAAAATACATAATAAAAAAATGTTAAATAAAATATTATTAAAAATGTTTTTAAAGTTTCGACATTGTTTTAATGTTTGATTTAAAAAGGATTTTACACCAGGTTCTACTAAAGTTGGTTTAATTACTTCTTCAAATTCCATAATAAATAGTATTATTATACTAAATTAATTTATACATAATATCTATGAATAGTTATATAAATCTAATAACATTTATAATAATTACATTATTATACTTTTTTAAATTAAAACCGACACTAACATATGATATACTAAATGACTCCAATAAATTATTAAATTATACTAAAAGTAACTATACTTATTTAGGTGTATATTATTTATTTGTTTTATTGAGTCAAATTATTTTAAATTCAGCTCTTATTATTAATTCGTGTGGTGGTAGTATATCCAAAAATATTGGGGTTGCTAGTTTGCTTACAATTATACCATGGACTTTAATTTTTGGAATAATTATTATTGTTCTAATTATATTTCCAGGATTTAAATCTGCGTTTTCTGATGTAATCGGATATTTTTATGTTTCTAATTCTGCACATTCATTACTAAGTAATTTATTACTAATTGATGAAAAAGTATCAACTGATATAGATAAGGCAACCATAAATGATGCTAATACCCAACAAGCAATGAAACACGCCGCGAATGTTATTATAAAATTATGTGGAAATATGGGCATTTTAATAAATCAAATTGTTCCATCTAATTTTATAGATTATTGGAAATTACTTGATCCATTAATGAAACCAGAATATAAAAATAATGCTAATGAACAAATAAGAACGGATTTATTAAATATTGTTATTTCTAGAGACAATGTTGGAGAAGCCATGTGGTATGTATACACCGGAATTTTATTGATATCAATCGTTCAATATAATATTTCATCGAGAGGATGTGTTAGTGATACAGCAACCATGCAGAAAAATTATAAGACATTTTTAGAAAATGAAAAAATAAATGAAAAGCAAAAAGAAAACATAACTTCTCAAACTTATACAATTACAAACTAATTTAAAAAAAGCGTGGATATGCGATATAATACATTACAAAAAGATAACATAATATTCCTAAAACAATTGATAATAACCATACTGGAAGAATTGTTTTATTTCTATAACCAATACCAAAAACACGAATACTTCCGTCAGAATTATATAAAAATTGTGGTTTAATTACTTGAGTTAATCCAAATATAATAATAAATAAAACAATAGATGTCATTGTTATATTTTCTCTCACAAATTGTCGGAACATTTATATATAATTACAAAAATATTTTATAATTATATATTGTATTATATAATTTTTGTGTCGACAACCAACTAATTATAATCATTATAATCATCATTTGTATTTTCAAAACCATCATAATCTCCATCATTATAATCTTCCGTCATATGGGACATATCATAATTCTCGCGGTCAATTTCAGCATCTATCTCGTTCTGTTCCATTAAATCATCCACATACATATCCATATTTTCGAAATGTACATTTTTATTTTTTGCTATCATATTCTCAAGTTCCATTTTTTTATTATTTATATGTTTATCCATCTCTATTTCATCATCATAATATTCTCCTACATATTTAGTTAATCCCTTTTGTAATCCTTTATTCCAAACACCAAGTTTATTTATTTTAAGCATTGTATCTGCCTGGCGTTCTTCGTCAGTTAGTTCTTTTAATCTATCTGTAAATGTGTCTTTTTCCTTTTCCTTTAATTTAAATATTCTATCAACGATTAATTCATTTGAAGTGTCTATTTCTTTTTTATGTTCGGTCATTAACTCAATATAAGTAAATAACAATTCAGCATTTTTCTGTCTTAATTTTTTTTGATTACCACGAATGATATTTACATCCGTTTCTATATCATTTATATCTAAATTATATACTACTGAATTCATAATCGAATAGGTATTTTCTTCACTATAAGTATTATTTACAATATTCTCTTGAATTGATTCTGTTACAATCATTTTTTTATCTTGTGACAAATCAATATAATTCATTAAAACTTTCAAAAATAAATGTTCGAATAGAAATTTACATGTTCTGTCATTAAATATTTGTTTTGAATCATTAATACAATGAATCTCTTCTGATAATTGTAATATATTTTTTGATGTTTTTTGAATAGTTCTCAATATAAGAAATAAGGTTGAGTCATTATAATATTTTTGTAATTTTTTTAAATTGTCCGCGATAATTATTCTTACATCAACAAAATGTTTTAAAGATAACACTTTAGTAAAAGGCCATCCCTCATGTATAACGTGTTTTGTTTTATTTAATATCATATTAGGATAGGTCATGACTATATTTTGAATATAAGTTTTAAAAAATTGAATTCTATTATATAAGGAATCATTCGAAACATCACCTTCTTTATTTTTTGTAATTTTGTCTCCTTCCCAAACATTTAAATTATCTACGACATTTTTAATATTTCTTTTGTTAATAGTTGTGTTAGATTCAAGGTAGTTTATTATATTAAGTTTAATACTATTGTTTTGTTTAATTAAATAATTATTAATATTTTTTGTGGAAACGTCGACATTATTTGAATTAATAAGATTTTTAATTAAAAGTTGTAGTTCAGGTTCAATAACTTTTTCATTATGTTTATTAAAGGATGTTAATAGGTCATTTAATCTATTAAATTCTGGAATATTTACTAATGGGTATTTTATATTAATTATATTTTGTCTACTAATTAATTGTAATAATCTTAAAAAGTTTTCAATTGAATAAGTTTTTCCTTCTTGTTTTAATTTTCGGATAATTTCACTAATAGAATCACTATCATTAATAAAATCAGGTTTTATATTACATAATGGTATTAAAATTTCATTAATAGGCGTTGGTGTTTTAAAATGGCAATACATAATAAATGCGGAATAAATCGTTTGTTCGCTATAATCAGACGATAATTTTGGATATACATTTTTTGAGTTTATTTTAGTTGAGAATAAACAAGCGTTAGATATTTGATGTATTTCATATAATATATATGATAGTTGTTCGACATTAATATTAAATTGTGATATGTCATTATTTTTATTTTTAAAATATTGAATTGTAGATATATCGCTATTTTCATTACAACACGCGTTTTCAATATAAGGCTTATTATCAGCGGTTACTAATAATAATTTTTGTTTATTAATTACATCTTGTATTTTTTCTTGTATTGCTAATGAGAATTTTATTATTTTACCTTCGATAATAAGGTTTTTTTCGCTTTGATTAAATGATGATTTTTTAAATTCTGTTGAGATATTCACTAAATTCTTAATTTTAAATTCAAATAATGGAGGTAAAAAATTCGTCCAATTTGTAATTTTATATTCTTCACTAATTAATATTTCAGGATTTCTTAAAAGGTATTCGGTTTTTTCATTAAATTTACGAGTTATATCAGGCAATGGTAACAAATAATTATCAATCGCCACCTTTATTAAATTCGCAATAACAGTTTCTTTTTTTCTTTCAAGAACGTTCCATGGTTTTTTTTTAGATTTTAACTTATATAATACACATCCTAAGTAATTCACACTTTGTAAATCTCCAACTCCTTCAAACGGGTAACCATCAAATGACTTTACACATCCAGGATATGTTTTTCTTGTTTTTATAGAAGGAATGCTTGTTTGTATACTAATTAAAAACATTCCTGTCGTGGTGTATAACATTACGGTATTATAGAATTCTTTATATGTTGGTATTGGTTTACCTTTATTCATCGCATCATTATATTGTTTTGAATAAGCCTCTTCACTTTTAACGTTTTCTTTAATTACATTCGATACTGTATTTATTATATATTCAATTTGACTATCAATATTAACTCCTATAAGGATGGATAATACATTAATTATATTGTAGATAAGTGTAAATTCCGGACTATCGAAAATTTTTAAATTTTGTTTAGGAAGAGCAAGCGCATCACCCATAGTCCGTTCTAAAACATCATGAGTTTTGACACGAAACCCATCTTCATATTCCTCCTCAACCTCAAAATCTATTCTTTTTATAACATATCCGCTGTGTTTATCAACCCATGAATCGCCATCATCACTTAAAGCACCTATTTCTTGTATTATTAATTGAAGAGCAATATTATATGAATCAGGAGATTTAAAAAAAGCAATCGCTAATTTATATAAAAAGACAGGCAATAATTTAACATTCGTTTTTATACAATATAACCAATGTTCGCTTTCTTGTTCAACTGGTAACTCTGTTAATATTTTATTATAATGTTGTCTTGTAAATGTATTTACAAATTTGATAATATAGTTTTGTTTTTTTATAAATTCAGGTTGTTTTAATATAAGGTCTCTTAATTTAGCATATGGTGAAATAACAGCAACACCATCCTGATAATTATTTTGTGTGCCAATTTTATATTTTTGTTCGTTATATTTAAACATTTCATAATACTTTAAATCGGATAAGATTGGATTTATTTTTAAATAATAATCAAACATTTTATAAATATGTTCTTTAAGTTGTATCTGTGATGTTTCGTATTTTTGGTCAAACTCGCCTAAAATATTATTTAATAGTTTTTTTTGTGAATTTAAATTAGATAATCTAGAAGTTTCACATTTATCATTTATTTTTTCTGCAGAACTAACACAATTAAATTGTAGATTACATAGAATATTTTGATTATTACTTATTCCATTTTTTTCTACAAGCTCGTCTAATATCCATTTATTATTTTTTCGAACATAATAAGTTATTTTTGGGAGATCCATTAATATAGCATAATTTCCATCCAATACCTGTTTAACTCCGTTTATTAAAGTATCAGCCAAATATTCAGATTCAGTTTCGTTTAATTTCATGCTTGATTTAAGTTTTTCAATTAAAAATACCATAAATAATTCTGGTGGCATATTCATTAATTCCTTTGTGTAATTATCCAAAATACCGTAATTTGTAGTATCATATTGTTTATCGAAATAAATAACTGAATCGTTATCATTCTCCAAATCATAAATATCAAAATATTGCTTAGAAATTATATAATTTTTACATGTATTGTTTTTTTTCTCATTTAGTATTTGTTTCTCTAATATTTCATTATCCTTTTCTAACATATGGTTTATGTCTTCAGGAAACATAAGATATAAAGTATCAATGCTGATAGCACTATTATATAAATCTCCAAAATCCCTTAAAACTATTTGTTTTAATAACTCGGAATTTGTAAAAACAGACCCTAACTTATCTGTAAAATCATATTTTTCAAATACAGATTGACTTAAATTATCTTTTGTAGACAATAAATTAAATAATGGCAATGATTTATTTTTCAATTTAAATCTTTCATCTATTCTTTTAAATTCTTGTAAAACCTTGCTTTTTTCAATAAAGCTTTTATTATAATCTGAAATTTTTAAATTAATAAACTCTGTTATTTCTTTATATTGAGAATATGTTAAATCATCAGAATAAACCAAAAAGGGTTCTAAATAACTGACAACATCAATAATAGATAATTTCCCAATAATATATTTTTTCATTAAATTAAATAAAATTCGTGTTTTGGGTATAATTGTATCAACAAAATCCGGATAATTTCCTTTTATTTGTTTTTCGGGTAAATTTAAAACAAAATTCTTAATATTATTGACGAAATTATTTTCATCAAAATTTAATTCTTGATTCACATTCTCAACTATAATATTATTTATATTATACTTGGTTGGTTGAAATAACTGCCAGTAATTCAAAAAATTAATATTTAAATTAGATTTATCCATTATAGAAGTATTTGGAAGGTTCACCCGAGAAAATCGTATGGTTGGTTCTGGCAATGTGACAAATGATACAATTTGTAAAATATCAGGATTTGTGAGATTTTCACGATTACTTAACATTTTATTCCCATTAAAACTATATGCGTTTAATCTTTTAAGACCTGTATTATATCTTGTAAAATATGGAGGCGTTGATTCAACATTATTTATGTCATAAATAAATACATTAATGTCTGTTTCAACCTCTTTTTCATGAATAATATCATATTTTGATTCAGAATCAATATAATTAAAAGGTGTCCAATGGGGATTTAAATCTGTGAATAAAGTCAAATATTTATTATCCGTATTTTGTAAAGTATTTGATTTATAATTATTAAAAATTTCACTAATCTCTTGATTATCTTTATAAAAATCAATAATTTCAACATCATTATTTTCTTCAACCTTACTATTTTCTTCATCCTCATTACTTAAGAATATTTTTTTTATATGTTTTACATTAGGTAAAATCCAATATAAATTTTGATTAAATTTTTCAAAATAGGTTGATAATGGTTTCCAATTATGTTTTTTTAAATATGATGTTAAAACATTACCATATTCATCAAAAATTGAAAAGCTTGTCCTTAATTGTTTATATCTTTCAATAGTAGTATGTATATTATTTAATACAATGCTTGTTCTTTTAATGTTTGGAATGGTAGACAATAAATCATCTAATAAGTCATTTGTTTGTTCTTCAATACTGTATCTTTGTCTATTTGTGTCGACATCTACAAGTTGAACTATAGGTCCATATTCTTCTCTTCCAAATTGAACTTGATTTTTTTGTATTATAAACTCACGAATTTGTGGTTTTACTTCTACTTTATTCTCTGGTTCTTCCTGTGGTTCATATTCTTCTTCATTGTCTTCTGGTTGTGGTTCATCTTCTGGTTGGAACTCATCTTCTGTTGGTTTTATTATTTTATCTCTAATTTCAATTAATTCAATAGGAATATTTAAAGGAATACCTTTATAATCGAAATTTAAATAAATAACATCACCTGATGGATATGTTTTTATTTCTATCATATCACCTTCTAAATTTGTAATTTCGCCAGTTATTACCATAGGAACTTCTCCACCAAAGTATACATTTATCCATGTATTAGGTAATAAATTATTTTGTAATGCGTACCCGGGGTTATCATTACGATTTAATAATGTTATTGTTGTAATTGTGGAATTATCTATTGTTTTATCTTCATTTAGGTTTAACTCTATAGATGTCAAGTTGTCTACATTAATTAATTTAATTTTTGAAGTATCTATATAATCTATAAAAAAAGTGTTATCGTTCAGGTTTGTGTTTGATGGATCTTTAATTGATATAATATCTCCTAATTGTAATTCAAAACTTTTAGATGCATAATTATTATTTTTAATATTTAATGTCATTTGTTTCTATATTTATTGTAGAATTTTTTATGCTTAAGATAAAGTATATTATAATTATTTAATTTGATAATAATAATTATAATAAGGTTGAATTGAAGTAATATCTAGTTAAATGAAACACACATATATTATCCCTAAAATTAAATAAAGAAAAATTTGTATAATAAAATCAATGGAGTGATATTAGATATTCCGAAAATAAAAAACGATTCAAACACGATTGAATTCATTATAGTGGGGTTCTGCGTGAATTTATTATTTTATATTAGAAATACCTTATCATAAAATGTTCCATTACATAATTGGGCTTTTGTTAAACTACGACAATATTTTATTAATTGTTTAACTGTAAAAGTTCTTTTTGGGTTTATTTTATGTATATATGTTCCGCTTCTATCTTTTGATTGTAAAGCATATTCTACGGTATTATTAATATCAAAATGGGTATTTAATAATTCCAATATATCACACGCTACATTTTTTGCTATAAAAGCGTTATCCATATATTCACCTCTTTGTAATTTTAAAAATTCTTGGCCTATATGTGAATTTGGTAAAAATTCATACTGCATACGCATAAGAGCAAATGTTTGACAAAAATGGTCTGTATTTGTTAGTTGTATTCCTGTTTTATATGAATTCCATAAATTCACACCATCAACAGTACAAGTGTAATGAGTTCCTGAACCATTACCATAAAATATTATGGGGTTTCCAGGTATAAAAAAATGTTCTGGTGGTGATGTAGGTCGTGAAACCTCAACCACTTTAATATGTTGATTTGATTCAATATTCAATATATCTTCAACATATGTTTCATATAATTTACTTCCTAATAATTCAATCAAAAATGATAAGTTAGCCTCTGTATCACTTTCTCCTTCAGTTCCTAAAAAAACTGACATGTTGTTAATTGTTTTAGGTTTAATTGTTTTAGGTCTGGTTGTTTTAGGTCTGGTTGTTCTAGGTTTAATTGTTTTAGGTCTGGTTGTTTTAAGACTGTTTGTTTGGTTGCTTCTAATAGTTTTATTTTTTACCGTTTTTGTAATTCTACTATTTGTTTTTGGTGTTTTCATTTATATATTATACAAATTTTTTATTTAAAACTGTTTTTCTATGTTTTTAAATACATTAATAGCATCTATAATACTATCTTTTAAATATTGTTTTACTATTGGTTTATCAACATTATCACGATACGCAACACGAATAATACTTTGTGTATCATGTGGATGAGCCTTTTTAAATCCACAATAGGTAATTGTTTGTAACCCTTCAAAGAATTTTGAATATAACATATACTCAACTATTTTTCCAATAGTATAATCTTCATTTTCAATAATAATATCAAAACAATATTGCATAGTGTTTTTACTTGGTTGTATATCCAATTTATCAGTATCTATGAATGTGTTTAATTCATCTAATCTAAAAATTAAAATATTACATGCTTTACGAATTAATTCTTTATTCGAAAATACCCCGATTGTTTGTATAATAAAATCAAAACTATCTTTTTTTGTTATTCTCATACCATCAAGTAATCTCCAATTTTTTGTTTCATAAGCTATATCTTTTTTAATTTTTTCTTCCTTTTCGTCATTCTTCCACTTTTGTATTTGTTTTTTTAATTCCTCTTCTATTTTTATTTCATCAATAGTAAAACCATAAGAACACGTCGACACAACATTAAACATGCCATCTTGTTTTGCGGTTCCAATTGAAAATCCACATGTTAAATGTATATTTTCACCAGGTATTTCATTTGAAATTTTAGGTCGTAATCTTACAAAATCAATAAAATCACCAAACTCATTTGGAGGAAATATTTCTAGTGTGTCTGTTTCGGTTAAATACTTATCGTTTGTCAAATTTTTGATTTTAAAATCTTTAGTTGTGGCATAAATTGTTGTGTCTGTTATATTTTCAACATTTAATTCCATTAAATAATTGTTTAATGGCATATTTAAATCAACAATATGAATGGGAATACAACTTAATCTTTGTTTTATACCTTCATTATGTAATCGAGAAGTGTTTGAAATTATAATCGCATCATTTTCTTCATAGGGTGATGTTTTAAATACAACAGTTGGTATATCTGATAATATAGTTCGCCTGAGAGCGTTAGCTAAACTAACATTTATTCCACTAAGGGTAAATGTTAAAATATCGTTTTTTTCTGTTAAATTATTAACTTTAGGGTTCATATTATTTATATATTAATATATATTTAAAATGTATTTTTAAATCAATTTTTTATAATTGAGTTAAAAATTACAGGCAATTAACTTTATATAAAATAAAGTATATGAATTCTATTCTTTATTATAGTAATTATTGTAACCATTCTAAAACCCTTTTACAAAATTTATCTAAAACACCTTTAGTAAAAGATACCCATTTTATTTGTATTGATAAAAGAATCAAGGATGAAAACAATAAAGTTTATATTTTATTAGAAAATGGACAGAAAATAATTATGCCTGAAAAAATAACTAGAGTTCCTGCGCTTCTGTTACTAAATAAAGGTTATGAAATATTATACGGTGAATCAATCACCCAATATTTTAAACAAAAACAAGAGGTTGTTGTCAAACAAGCAACATTCAATAATTTAGAACCTTCTGCTTTTTCATTGGGAGGTGGAATGTTTGGTATTGTTTCTGATCAGTATAGTTTTTTAGATATGGATTCTGATTCTTTATCTGCTAAAGGGAATGGTGGAATAAGACAAATGCATAATTATGTAGACTTGCATTACAACGATAAAATATCTACTTCGGCAGGGGATGACGAACCAAGAGGTTCAAATAAAGTATCTCCTGATATGACTATCGCAAAATTACAACAACAACGAGAACACGATTTAAAATCAATTTAACAACTTATAATATATTAATTTTAAAATATTATTTAAAAACAAAATCAATTATATATATATATTATGTCTATCTCTTATACAAGCGCATTTAATGAACACTTTTTAGAATTTATTACTTACATACAGACTTTATTTCCAGACGATCATGAATTATTAGTAGCCAAAAATTCTCTTATTGCGATGAAAAAAGTAAACCCTAAAATTATTCCCAACATTTGGAATACTTTTATTGTTGGTAAATACAGTAATGAAATCGCGAACGGTGATTTAGACTTTTTTATAAATAAGGATTACTCATCAGATTTAATAAACGCATCCAAATCTGATAAAATTATTCAAGCAATTGACCGGTTTCGTAATCCAGTTAAATCTATGTGTCAAGAAGATAAGAATAAAACAATTAAATATATTCAAATTTTAACAAAATTATCTGTATTGTGTAAATAATCGAATTTAATATATATATATTTCAAATAGTTTAATTTAAATAAAGAATTTATATATTATACATAATAATGACTACAAATGAATTATTAGTTCCAGATGAATTTTCAAAAATAATAAAAGATTTTGTAAATGACATTAACGTGACCTTTCCTGAATATAGTGTATTTATCAACAAATGGTGGAAACCACATTCTGTTTTCGAACATATTCAAAATGAAGAGGACAAAAATAACGCAATTAAACAATCTGAAACAAAAAGTTTAGAATTTATTTTTAAATTCTGTAAAAAAAAGTTTCCTCCAAGATTTTTTGATATTTTATATAAAAACGAAGAATTATTTAAAGAAGAATCAGAAGTAGATACTGAATTTTTACCTTACATTCATTTTAAAAATTTATGGCAGTGTGATATTACCGAAAAAACACGCAGTACAATATGGAATTATTTACAACTTATTTTATTTTCAATAATAGGAACATTAAAAGATAGGACCGAATTTGGTGATACTTCTAAGATGTTTGATACTATCAATGAAGATGAGTTTAAAAATAAACTTGAGGACACCTTTAGCCAAATGCACACTTTTTTCGAAAATAATGTTTCAATCGAAAAATCTTCTGGAATTAATATTCCAAAAGCAACACAAATTCATGAACACATTACAGATATTCTTGATAGTAAACTTGGAAGTTTAGCAAAAGAAATTGCTGAAGAAACGGCTAATGAATTGAACCTTGACATGGATAACATCACAGATATGAAAGGTGTTTTTGAGAATCTATTCAAAAATCCGAACAAGTTAATGGGGTTAGCTAAAAATATTGGTGATAAATTAGATAATAAATTAAAATCTGGGGAAATTAAAGAGAGTGAATTAATAAGTGAAGCAAGTGAGATGTTAACCCAAATGAAGAATATTCCAGGAATGGAAAACTTTCAATCTATGCTTTCTCAATTTGGTTTGTCTGGTATTGGAGGTAGTAATGGTGGAGGTAAATTAAATTTAAATGCTATAGAAAATCAACTAAATCAAAATATAAAATTCGAAAAATCTAAAGAACGAATGAACAAAAAATTGGAAGATAACCGTAATAATAAATCAAAAATGGTTCCTTTAAATACACAACCAAACCTGCTAGACCAAATATTATCAGACACACAACTAGATGACCTATTTAAAGCTGATTTTAAACCTGAAATTAGAAAACGAAAAAATAAATAATCCATTTTTAATTTAAAATAATATAAATACATTATTTACATTATTTATACATGGAAGAGTATAATTTAATAAAAAGTAAAGTTAATGATAAATTAATATTTAAACTTTCTCAAATAGGATACGCACTATATTGTAATGCGATGTTTACTAATAGAGTTAACCAAATACCACAAGATATAAATATTGTATCAAAATTAAAAAATGGCGATAAAATATTTATTTGTAATATCGAAATCAATATTTGTTTAAATAAATTAACAAATATTTTAAATGCGAAACAAATTAAAGTTTATTTTTATTTAATGGGTGAACCTATTATTCCTAGAGATATTATTAACAGACTATTGCCTTATTCATTAGCCATATTTGCGAATAATAATGTTTATGAACATCCAAATATACATATTATGCCTATAGGAATTAGAGATTGTGAGTATGTAGTTCCAAACCATAAAGGGTTTAATCACAATTATTTACTTAATGAAGGAAATGTTGTGTGTAACAAAGAATTCTTATGTTTATTGTGTTTTTCATTTACACACAATGATAGAAATGTCTGTTATAACGTATTGAGCAACAAGTCATTTATAACAAATTTAAATAAGAATGAGTATAAAAAACAACCTTCAATTCACTGTGGAAAAGTACCTGTTTGGATAAATTATTATTATACACATAGATCAGATTATACCATTTCACCAAGAGGATGTGGTGAAGATTGTCATCGTTTTTATGAAGCAATTTATTTAGATAGCATACCTATTGTAAAAAGAACAAATACTGCATTTGATAAATTATTCAATATTTTCCCTTGTTTAGTTATTGACAAATGGGAAGACGTTACAGAAGAGTTATTATTACAAAATAAAGAATTATATTTTAATAAAATCCAAGAGTTTAAAAAAAAATATCCAAATGCGTTTACTGATTTAGACAGTATACACGAATTATTATTACAAACATAAGGCATAATATTTATGATAAATTTATATATAAGATTATATTACGGTATTCTAAAATAAAAAATAAATAATCTTATATATAATGACAATTACATTTTGGTCTAATGATCCGTTAATATTATTTAACAAAGATTATATATTTGAAGTTATTCCAAAACAAGGAATGAGTTATGAACAGAAAATGAATTCTATAACCCGTTTAATTATATATATTGCCTTTTTAGGATATATTCTTACAACATCCATAAAATTAGTTTTAGTTTGCTTAGTAATATTATTTTTTATATTTATTTTATATAAAGTCCGCCAACAAAACATCATTAATGAAGGGTTTAATAATAATGAAGATACCTCACCCAAAGTTTATAATTCGTTGATGACATCAAATAATATAACAAATCCTCAAACATTAGAAACATTTTCAAAGAAGGAATTCAAAGAAGGAAATAAAAAAAATCCGTTTAGTAATGTTCTTTTAACAGATATTATGGATGACCCAGATAGAAACGCAGCTCCTCCCGCATTTAATCCTGAAATTGATGAAAACATCACTAAAAATATAAAGAAATCTGTACAACACATGAACCCAGGAATTAAAAATACAAATAAACAATTATTTAGTGATTTAACTGACAATTTTTATTTAGACCAATCAAACCGTTCTTTTTATAGCACAGCAAATACTCGTGTTTCTAATGACCAAACCGCATTTGGAGAATATTTATATGGAAATATGCCTAGTTCAAAAGAAAGTAACGTAGGCGGGGCAATACAACGAGTTAAAGATAGTTATAGATATACGCTTTATTAGTTATTTTTATAATAGTTTAGTAAAAAAATAATGTATAATATATATAAATGTCGAATTATTATAGTTATACATTTGATAATGTATCAAGAATAGGTTTAGACCCGTGTTGCCAATCTCAATCAGATTTACAAAATGTAGAGTATAGTACTTATATGCTTCAAAATTTTTTTGCGTCTGATTGCTCTATGAAAAAACCAATTGATTTAGCAACATCTCAACCTTGTGTAAATTATACTGGAGGTCATAATTCAGGTGCTGGAGGATGTAATATTGATAGTAATTCTAATTTACAAATTGGTAGTATTCAAACACATCCAAAATGTAGAATTGATTTATTTCATAGACCATTTTCAACAGTTCCATATTTAGGAAGAGGTTCAGTTAATCCTATAATTGAATCACAAATACAACAAGGTGAATTAATGATAAATAAACGAAGTGTTAATAATTTAAGCGAACAAAGTTATATTAAATATCATTCAACACCCCTTTTAAAAAGTATTCAAGATAGAATAAATAATCCCGCTTATTCCGTAGAAGGTGCCGCATCAGAGGGATGGGTTAGAGGTGGTGTTCCATCTCGTGAATTAGTAAGAGACTCAAATTAAATACGAAAATATAAAAAGAATATTATAACTTAAAAACTAAAATACAGAATAATTAAATGTATAATACAAAATATACATGTAATTATAATTACGCAAAATATGATACAACACAAGACGACATATATAGAAAAGATATAATGAATATTTTTATGTTAGATATTTTTGATGAAACTATTATAAATAATTCTCTTAACGGTATATTACATAAAGTACAAAATCATCCAGAATTAAATAAATGTATGAAACAAATGGCAGGATTAATGATATCAGAAGATTTAGGAGTTGGTTTATTATTATTATACTCTTTTGATTTACTATATTTAACACATCCGTGTATATGTGATTTTTTAGAAACGGGGACAATATCTCCTGAAAAAATAAATCCACTTTTACAAATGGTTTGTTAAACTGTTAATTGTTTTATTATTATATATTATAAATGGCGTCTACACGTAATAAAAATACTCCTGGTAATTATTGTTTAGAACAAAATGAATATACCCAAAGTGAGGCATACACCTTATATAAAAATTCACAATATGGTGAAGCATATGATACAAAATGGGCAGGAAATGGATTAAATCCAGGACAGATTCCATGGAATAAAATGTCATATAATGCTCCCGATATTGAGTCATTTTTATTTGGGGTGAATTCAACCAATTTAGTTAAAAAAGGACCTTGTTTTACACCTGAATTAAAACAATTAAAATCTGAAAATATATACGAAAAAACACCTGTATTAATACCGGAACCTTTAGTAATTGAAAAAAATCAAAGACCATTCCAGTTTTAAATATTTAATTATATTGTGATTTTTCATTTAGCATCATTACTGTTATTGACACCGAACGGATAGAAAACTTAAGACAAATTTTTTATAAAAATATTTTTTTCTAAATACAACAAGTATTTCTTGTTGTATTTGGCGTAATTCTCTATTCATATGTAATTGTATTATGCGTGAACAAACATATTTAATAATTTTGTAACATAGTTAAATTATGGTCGGCATTATATCCTAAAAATAAATCTGGGAATTCGGTATGTATTAAATACCAAATATTAACCTCCCAAAATATAGTTTGGTTATTTTCTATAATATGAATGCATTTTTTTTTCATAATATCAGCAAATTGAAGTAATGGGTCTTTATGTCCGCCAAATATACCACCTAAAAAAAACCAAATTATATTTTTAAATATATCTTTATTCGTAAAATCTGGTGATCCTAAAGGTATACGTATGTTGTCGTATGTATTATTATTTAAATTACTTAAACATCTATAAAAATCATCATCATTATTTATAACATGATAAATACCAAAATCTATCCAAATAAACTGTTCACTATTAAATGGATTTTTAAGTATTGCTTCTTTTACCCATTCTGTTTTATTACACTGAACGAACATATACTCAATTGTATCTTTATTGTAATTATCCGTAATTATATCAAAATTTATTAATTTGTCATAATATTCATAAAGATATAAATCTTTTAAATTAATAAATATAAATATAGTATTTGAATTGTCTATGATTTCATCCTTTATATAATTTGTATAAATAGATTCTTCAATAAAAATTATTTTATTTTGTTCAGAATTTATTAATTTTTTACCATATTCAATATATTTATCAATACTTCTATAATTATTAATATTTGTTAAAAACGCACTCACCAAAGTTGTCATATAATAATTTAAAAATAATATTTTTAAATTATTTTATACTTTATTTATACTTTAATAAATTATCAATGTATGATTTACAATAAACGGCTAATTTGGTTGTTCTATCCCAAACGCTATATGTTATTAATACTCGAAAGTCTTCTACAACTAACCCTAATGAATATTCAATAGGTTCGCCTTCAAACTTAAATGGTGCTGAATATCGCAACAAATCCATGTTATCATTAAAAACAACCAACATATGATAATAATGTCTTGGGTCTTCATAAGATACAACATGAAGTATAAACCATAATTCATTGTTATATTTAAATCCACAAGTAGAACCACGTGCGTGTGAAAAAATTCTTGGAATATTTGTTTTTGTTTCAATTAAATTTATACAATTTGTATCACTATCTAATTTACATATTTGTAAAGGGAACCATTTATAAATAATATGAGTTGATTGTAAATAATCAACAAAAACCCAGTTTTTTTCACAAGAACTATTATTAAATGAAGATGTGATTTCTGTTGTTGGTGCTAATTTATCTAATACTATCTCATACTTTCCTGTAACTATACCTATTTGATTATTCATGTGATATCCAGTTCCAATATATCTCAATTCATTGGTGACAACATCATTAAATATTTTTAGGTCTTCAATGCCAATATATCTTCTATCACAAAATTCAAGGTCAAATATTTTTTCTTTTAAAATTCTAAAATCTTTAGATAAATAAACCACTTTATTTGTTGATATGATAAAATCATCGCAATCATGATAACATCCCTGATTATCAATTCTATAATTGACACAACGAATATTCATTAAATATCCATCCTTATTTTTTAATATAGAAGATGATGATGATTTAAAATTAATTAATTTATGACCAACATATTTTTCTATAGAAAACCCAAAATCAATTAATTGAGAAGGAACTAAAATATTTTTATAAAATTTCATATTACTAAATAAATTAGTGTACATATCACTATGTGATGTATTATTTAAAATTAGAATGATTTCATCATTAATATTTTTTATATTATTATATGAAGCAATAATGGAGTATTCATAATATAATTTATAACTATATACATCATTACTTAAAAATAAATAATCGTCAATGTGATTTTTTTTATTTAAAATTGTTATAGCTGAATCGTAAAATAATTTGGCTATTTTGTTTTGACCTGAATGTCTATAATGACATATAATTTCGTATAAGGATTCTAATCTATCCGGTAAAAAATTGTAAGCAGATAATAACGCATTAATATATTCAGGTATATTTTTCAAATTTTTATAACATAACCCAATTCTATAGTAACTATACCAAACTTCTTGGTCCCATCCACCAAAGACGATTCTTTTTTTATATATTTCAATAGCATTATTATAATCTCCTGAATCATGATATGTATTTGCTAAATAAAAATAATATCTTTCATTCTTAGGTTCATCAATAATTCCATTTGTAAGTAATTTGATATCTCTTTCAAATTTATCTGATTTAGAACCTCCATCTCCATAATCTTCTATAAATAATTGGGTTTTTAATATATTTTTATTATTGTTATTTGGTGGTGTATTAACATATTCATGAGTTACACCGGCATAATTATACAACCCATTATTTTTAACAATTCTCATATTTTGATAATAGAAATCATCCGACCCTTGTAAAATATGAAAAGAGTCCGCATTAGATAATAGTTCTTTATTAAAAGACCCAATTTTAAGAACCATATCAGCATCCATTAATAAAACATAATCGGTTAAATTCATACAAGCATGAAGAGCATAATTTCGATTATACGCAAAGTCTTTGAATGGTTCTAATATAATTTTTCCAGGTATATTATGTTTATCAAAAAAAGTGGTTATTAATTCAATTGTATTATCTGTGGATCCTGTATCACAAATACAATAATAATCGATAATTGGTAGGATTGATTCAAGCATTCGTGTAATAATCTTACCCTCATTTTTTACTATCATATTTATACATAATGTGGGAGGAGTACTCATTATAACTCATTCACAATTTTTATTTAAATTATTATTATTATAAATAAATAAAAATATATATTATATAAATGTCATTTACAAGATTTTATTATGATGAATGTAGAACAAAAAAACAATTACAACAGTCTACAGGACCTGGTAGATGGATAATGAATGTTCCAGGTAACGGAGATACACCTTGTTACATAGAAGATCCACAAATTATTATGCAAAAATGGGGAGCAAATATTTGGACAAATTGTGTTAATTTAGAAAGCGAACTTTTAGGAGTAAATAAACCTTTAAGCAAAGATTGTTTAAATAAAGATAATTATAAAAATTATACAGTCCCAACTAACCCAATTAATTATCCAACATGTACAAATTTATTTACAGAACAACCAAGAGCAATTATGCCTGCCTGGACCGCAAGAGATTTAGAACAGGTTGATTGGTATTATCCACCTTTAAATCCTCAAGAAAACACATGTATGTCTTTTGAAAATAATTTAAATACTCGAATTTTAGAAAAGGATATTTTTAATTCAAAAAAACCGTGTATTTATAGTTAATTGTTGTCAACATAAATATTGATTAATTGAAAAAATATAATACTTTATATATAATATGGAAATCGCAATACCAATCTTAGCTTTAGGAGGTCTTTATGTAATATCTAATAGTCAATCACAATCTTCTGATGAAAGTAAAAAAAAAACAATTAAAAAAATGACACAAGAAACTTTTACAAATATGGGTTCTTCACCGAATTATTTGCCAAATCTTAATACACCACCACAAAATTATCCAGTAACAAATACTCCACAATTAATAAATACTGTTCAAGAATACCCAAATCCGAATACAGCGACAGATAAATATTTTAATCAAGATTATTTTGAAAAAAAGGTTAATGAAGGTAAAAATGTCGGGAATAACCCTCAACAAATATATTCATTGACCGGAAATTATTTAGAAAGTGACCAGTTTAAACATAATAATATGGTTCCATTTGTAAAAGGAAAAATTCAAGGATATACTTATACAAATGAATTTGCCGAAACAATTTTAGATAATATGGCAGGCAATGGTTCACAAATAATAAAAAAAATAGAACAAGCCCCATTATTTAAACCAGAAGATAATGTACAATATCCTTATGGCGCACCAAATAATAGTGATTTTTACCAATCACGAGTAAATCCAGGAATGATTTCGAATAATGTTAAACCATTTGAAACTGTAAATGTAGGCCCTGGATTAAATCACGGGTACACAACCGCAGGTAGTAATGGTTTTAATTCTGGTATGGAATCAAGAGATACATGGTTACCTAAAACAGTCGATGAACTTCGGGTTTCTACCAACCCAAAATTAGAATATACGCTTACAAATTTAGAAGGTCCGGCAAACTCTCAAATTAAAAATTTAGGTATGATTGGTAGAGTTGAAAAACAAAAACCAGATACATTTTTCTTTAATACACAAGATAGATGGCTTACAACAACCGGTGTAGAAAAAGGTGAAACATTAAGACCTATTCAAGAAATGGGAGTAATAAAAAGAGTTAACAATTTATCTGATTATAAAGGACCTGCCGGAAGTATAGAAGCTCAAGTTGGACACGCGCCAACTGAATTTGAACAACCAAAAAGACATATATTAAACACACCTGATGTTACACATTGTTCTGCAAAAGGTAAAGGTCCTATTAATGATATAGAGAATTTATATAAAAGTCATACGAATTATAAAAATCATCGTTCAACCATTAGACAACCGGAAACATTAAGAAGTGGTTTTGGTGGTGCGATTGGTGCTGTAATAGCTCCAATTATGGATATATTAAAACCATCAAGAAAAGAAGAAACTATTAATAGCTGTAGAATTTATGGAGAGGCGTCTTCAAATGTTTCAAAAAGTTATGTTATTAATAATAATGATATAACTAATACAACCGTAAAAGAAACAACCATGTATTCACCTAATTTTTATATCAATAATCAAAAAGAAGGTATCTATGTCAACAATTATTCTCCAACAGAATTAACACAACGAGATACAACTAATTGTGATACTATAGGGAATGTTGGAGGATTATCAAACCAAAATGGTCCAATGGTTTATAATGCGGCATATAACCAACATAATAATGATATTAAATCTCAAACTATTGACAATAGACCAAATCAAGGTGGAACACAAATATTTAATCAATCAATGAATGTCTCTATTGCGAGACAAGATACAGATAGATATAATAATCGTTTATTTACTCCATCATCTGTTATAAAACAACCACCCATGAAAGAAAATTACGGAAGCATTAAAACACCACAAAGTTATGATGAAAATAAAATCGGGTGTGGTAGAATCCAAGGCGATTTGTTACAAGCATTTAAAAATAATCCATATACCCATTCTCTCACAAGTTCTGTATAATAAGTATTCGTACACGATGAATTCAAAATATAATCGTAAATATACGAATATAAAAACATTATTTTAATATTAATAAATAAATGATTAATATTCACAATTCTATAACAGAAAAATTGGAATACTTTCGAACAATACATAAAATACCAAATATTATATTTCATGGACCATCCGGCTGTGGAAAAAGAACTATAGTTCATAATTTTGTTAATAGTATTTATGATAATAATAAAGATAAAATCAAATCTTTTGTGATGTATGTTAATTGCGCACATGGTAAAGGAATTAAATTTATAAGAGAAGAATTGAAATTTTTTGCGAAAACACATATAAACTCAAATGGAGGTTTCATTTTTAAAAGCATTATTTTATTAAATGCGGATAAATTAACAATGGATGCTCAATCCGCATTACGCAGATGTATTGAATTATTTAGCCATAATACCCGTTTTTTTATAATTGTCGAAGATAAATATAAATTATTAAAACCTATACTTTCACGATTTTGTGAAATATATGTTCATGAACCTGTATATAATGGTTCCACCATTAATTTATATAAGTATAATTTAAGTGAGACATATAACATACAACCCATAAAAAATCTAAGAATCGACTGTTTAAAAAAAGAACTTTTAAAAAAAGAAAACGAAATAATAAATGGAGCAGGTTTATTAGAGTTGTCAACAAAATTATATGAAAAAGGTTATAATGGAATAGATATTATAAATTTAATCGAAAACACCAAATTTTTAAATATCGCAACTTGTAAAAGGTATGAATTACTCATAGCATATAATAAAGTAAGAAAGGATTTTAGAAATGAAAAGTTATTAATGTTATTTATTTTAAACTTTTTGTTTTTAGACAGAAATTATAATTTAGAAAATATTTCATTCATGTAATTTATCATTAGTTAAAAATATAAATAATATAAATAACATAATATTATGGATGATTTTAATATTAGTTCGCTTCATGAATCAAAGAATGAATGGTGCGCAAGATTAATTACCATTTTAACACCTTTTATAATTGAAGGTTATAAATCTATATTTGATGAATCATATAAACTATGTAAAGATAACAATGAACTCAATAAGTATTTAATGACATTTCAAAATTTTATTTCAAGAGTTCCAAAATGGAATACTTCTATTATTGAACAAGAAAAAAAAAGAATTTGTGAAAAAAGCGGGTGTGGCTATTTAGAAGATTTGGTAACTTGTGTACATATTATACAACTTAAAATTTTAACTAGTATGCGTGCTGGTAATAAACAAAAAAAGATTGATATTAATATCCCAAAATTAGATGAATTTATTCATAAAATATATATTAATGTAGCAAGAAAACTTTATAAAAATGTATATTTATTTGAAATAAATATTTCACCATTACAAATTCAAAAATATAATAGAGAAATGGAAATAATCGTTCAAGAATGTATTTTAAATACTATCAGAGATAGTATACCGGTTGAGACTATTTTAAAGGCATATATGGATGAAACAATTGAAGAAGAAGTTATTGAGGAAATTAAAGAACAAGTAATAAATGAAGAAATACCTACTCATGAAACCCCTGAACCAGTTATTCAGCAAAAACCAAATAATGAGACTGTTAATAATGAACCTGTTAATAACGTCTCTAAGTTATCCTTTAATGATACTGATTATATTCGTGATACAAATAATAATGATAGTAATATACAAGCACCCAAAACACTTGAACGATTAGAAGAGTTAAGCGAGTATAGAAATAATCAACGAAAATTGGAATTTGAAAATGACGACGATAATATTAAAATTAAAATTTCGGACCAAGACATCAATTTAGACAACTTTGATGTGCAGAATATGGACCTTCTAGAAACAAATTTATTGCCTGATTTATTAATTGATGATATTGAAGTATTAGAATAATTATTTTAATTGCGTAAAATGTAAAATAAGAATATGATTATTCATTTTAAAATGAATAATATTTTTATATTTGCCACAATAATTTCTATTGTTTTTTTTATTTCAAAATTTATTGAAATGAGATTTATAGAAAAAGAAAGTAAACCATTAAAATTATTAATTCGAGATACCTTATTAGTATATTTTTCGGTGATTGTTGGAAACTTTTTAATTGACCAATTAATGCCAGTTATAAATATTAATGATATTATAAATGCTCCTGTTGTTTTTACAGATAATCCAGAATTTTAATTGTAATATTACAGCAACTAAAATTATATTTATATTACAAATAATATATAAATATACTAAATCAAAACTGGTAAAGCATCAATATTGAAAATAACCTCATTATTAGATATTTTCTTTTGACTAATATTAAATGAACTAAATTCCTTTCTTTGTAATTGTGCATGTGGGGTATGATTATGAACATGTCTAGCAATCATCTTATATAATTTAAAATCAGGGTATCTTTCCATTCCGTTATTTTTATAAAGTAGATTTATACCCTTATCATCTAAACACCACTCCACAATTAGTTTTACTACAGGTCCACACTTTGTTAAATCCTTAATTTCATAAATATCATCCACTACATAATCAAATATGGAACATGCTAACCGACATAAATCAAAACTATAATTTGGTTCTAATCTAGGTTTCTTTTCATTAAAATATGGTTCAGTATTATATTGGGTTGATGCGTCACCATTACTATTAAAACTATCGCTACAAAATAATTTATTATTAAATTTATAAATACTTCTACCAAAATCTATAATTTTAAATATTTTCCCGAATGTTGGAACCTTATAGTATGTTTTATTATAACAATAATATAAATATTTTATATTTGTTGTATTGTACATAACATTATTTGTATGCAGATCATTATGTGTAAAAGAAAACATTTTTTGATAAGTAATTAAAATCATAATAATCTGCATAAAATATGCTAACCATTCTTCATCCGTTAATTCATTATTTAAAATATAATCGTCAAATGTATTTTCGATTTGTTCCATACAAATAACATGGACTGGAAATTTATATAATGTAGCGTCGATATTTTCTTCTGAATAATTACTACTACTACTACTACTATCATCTGATTCTTCAGTCTCTTGACAATCATCGCCTTTATAATTGGTTTGTTCTGTATTATTGTCTACAACATCTATATTTTCATCTTCAATACTATTTTGACTAATTGTGCTAGAAGTATGAGAACTTCTTGAAGAAAATGTAGAGTTTGAGTTTAAAGTGGTTGTATTATCTTTTTCCGTAATTAATTTAGTGTTGGTTATATCACATAAATCTAATGTATATGACTTTACATCTTCTAAATCAATATGCGTTTTTTCAAACAAATCATCAAACAAATCATCATTTATTGATTTTATTGAAAGATTTGATTTTAGACTAACAGAATAGTCAATGGTTATTGGTTCTTTTTTATTTTGTAGTAAGTAATTATCTATATGAAATAATATATTTTGATTTTTATTAAAAAAGTCAGATTCGCACAAGAAGTCGACTTCATCAGTTACATTTATTTTATAATTATTTTTTATTGATAAAAATGACCCATAATAATCTATACCATGTAAAAAACCCATTGTGTTTTTTAATATACAAGTTAAAAATACAAAAAAACCGTCGACATAAGATGAATTATTTATATCTAAAATTTTTGGATTTACATTTTTAATTGTAGATTGGTAATTCGGTAAATTAAACAAATTCGGGTCTTTTATATCATATTTACCAATTAAATATTTAATTGGGTCTAATACAGGCGCTAATTTAAAAAACACATTAACATCTGTTTTTATTTTATTCGTTTTAATGTTCTTTATAGCACACGAATATAAATAGTCATTTCCAGTTATTTGTTCTTTAACATTTAATAAATACCATGGGTGATTTAAACTTACATTTAAATAATTCGTTTCATTTAAAGTAAAAAATCTCGTGTAAATTGGAATATAATTTTGGGGTTTAGAAAGAAATAAACAATCCTTATTTTCTAAAGTTTCTAAAAGTTCTTTGTTTTTTATTTTTTGATAATTTATTGTAAACATTATATTAGGTATTTAATATATAAATAATTGTTTTATTTAACTTATAATATAATTAAATTATTCGTATTATATTATAATAAATAAAATAAAATATATATTATGTCATTAGAATTAAAAAAATTTGATATGAAAAACATATCGTTTAAACCAAATGAATCAAAAGGTCCTGTAATAGTTTTAATTGGAAGAAGAGATACAGGTAAAAGTTTTTTAGTAAGAGATTTATTATATTATCATCAAGATATTCCAATAGGAACTGTAATTTCAGGAACAGAAGAAGGTAACGGATTTTATGGTAAAATGGTTCCCAAATTATTTATTCATAATGAATATAACACCGCTATTATTGAAAATATTTTAAAACGTCAACGCTCAGTTTTAAAACAAATAAAAAAAGAAGTTGAAACATATAAAAAAAGTAATATTGACCCTCGTACATTTGTTATTTTAGATGATTGTTTATACGATAACGCATGGTCACGAGATAAAATGATGCGATTATTATTTCTTAATGGAAGACATTGGAAACTCATGTTAATAATTACAATGCAGTATCCGCTAGGTGTTCCTCCTACACTAAGAACAAATATTGATTATGTGTTTATTTTAAGAGAACCTTATATAGCAAACAGAAAACGAATTTATGAAAATTACGCTGGTATGTTTCCGACATTTGAATCATTCTCACAAGTAATGGACCAATGTACTGAAAATTATGAATGTCTTGTTATAAATAATAATGTAAAATCAAACAAATTACAAGATCAGGTGTTTTGGTATAAGGCAGACAGTCATAATGATTTTAAACTTGGTTCAAAAGAATTCTGGGAATTATCAAAAGGAATTACATCTGATGATGAAGATGAAAAATATGACCCTGACAATTCTAAAAAAAGAGGTGCTGGACAAAAAATAAGCGTGAAAAAAACCTCAAAATGGTAGTGTTTTATGGATCATTAAAACCAATACTTATGGGATACTTTATATAACAATAATTTTGCCAGTTTGTATAATGTGGATGATTTGATTCACACCATTCAAATAAATACTTTGAATTTGATGCTTTTATTGGAAATTCTTTCCATAATTTATATTTAAAGTGAAATAATAAATTCATTATTGTCATTTCGTTGGTTTTACATAAAGGATAATCATTCATTGCTTTAATTAATTGTTGTTTATCACATATTTTTAATATTTTAGTATCGTAAATCCAAATACAATTTAAAAAATACTGCGAATTAAATATACTCCCAAAATCTATTTTTATTTTATTTAATAATTCTGAATTGTAATTGCTTAATTGATATTTAAATATTTTGTCTGGATTATTATAAGGTGCCGCATCATTTGGAGCTAGTATTGAGTTTTTATAATCTAATTCTAATAAATAATTTACTGAATCTAATACTCTAAGTCCAGCATCCAAAAAAACGACACGGTCCCATTTTTTAAAATATTCATCGAAAACATGAAATTTTTCCCACTGATTTAATTTATTATTTTCACGACCATCTCCATCTGGAAAACCACCTTTAATTTGATTAAGTAAATATGTTTTATCAATTAAAGGAAAACTCACATCAGTTATATTATATAATTCTTTAATGTCATGATTTAATTGAACATCAATAGTTATTAACACAATTGTTCCTAACCATGTCCCGGTAGTTCTTAAATCTCTTATGGTTCTCATTGCTTTTTCATAATATAAATTATCCGTTAGTGAGACAAAAACTGTGGTATCCATTATGAATAATATAAATCATTTATATTATTATTTGTCCTATTTATCTTATTTTCAGTATTAAAATAATGTCAAATCTGTATCCCAATACATACCATCGCCTTTTTTTACATTATATAAAACTTTAAACAATTTAACTCTTGATAATGGGATATTTACTCTATACTCATCTAAAGCGTGTAGATTCTTAAATATTCTTGAGGTAATAAATTGTTTTCTTGTTTTTTCTTTAAGATAATTTGCGAAATATAAAAAGAAATTTTTAAAGATTTCTTTTCTAAAAATTAATGGCATTTGTTTTTTGTCTTGATAATCTTCTAAATATTCACAACAAATATTAACAGCATTAATATCAGCAAAATTTTCAGACATGCTATTATCAGACATATTTAATGATTGATTATCTCTTTTTGAGAAAAGGAGATATTGCTTTATTATATTTTGTTTAAACTTTAAATACATCTTTTTGTCGTTTTCACACCACCAATCATTTAAATTGCCATTATAATCATATTTAGAACCGGTAAAATCTAATGCGTGTGATAATTCATGCGCAAGAGTAAACCCTATATTTGCTAAATTATATTCTAATGCGCCTTCTTCTAAATCTATAAATGGTTTTTGAATAAATGCCAATGGGACGAATATTTCATTCCGATAATGATTATAACTTGCGTTTACATCAAATACTTGTAAATCAACAAAAACAAAAGGTCTTGATGTCCAATTAACAACTGTTATATGTAATTTCTCCTTAATATCTTTATTAATTACACCCATTAATTCTTTATATTTCCATTCATTAATTCTTAGTAAATTTCCCCAAATATCATTATTTATAAAATTTAAATCTGGGTCAGTAATTGGAATATCGTTATCTTTAATACCTACACTTATTTTTAAATTTTTTAATTTTAATAAAGAATACCGCTTAGTTTTTGTAGACATCCATTTATTATTTTCTATTTTTCTTTTTAATACTGATTTTAAATCTAAAATCATGTTATGGATATAATTAATGGAATACTCATTTTTATATTTTTCAACATATAAATTTGATAACAAATTAGTATAAGGTATTAATGTCAGACGAATCGCATTAACGGCTGTATCATATGGTTTAAATTCTTTATTCACAAATTTTATATTAAAATTATCATAATCGTGTTTAAACTCCTTTGTAAATCTTACAATTTGTGTAATGTATAATATTTTCCAATAATTGCGCCATTTAGGTGTATTCCAATTTTTTAATAATAACTCAGTAACCTTTTTAAAATAATTTGTATTAGTAACTACAAAATAATCAGGAGTGTTTTCAAAACCCAATTCTTTTGAAAATTGTTCAAAATTAAAATCGTAAGTTTCGAATGATTCATTTTTATTAATTTTATTATAAATACTATTTAAATTACTATCAGTTGTATCATAAAAGCATTTAACAATTTCGATTTGTACATCTATATATGATTGAGCATCTAAATTAAATTTGTTATCTGATATTTTATTTATGATTAATGATAAATATTTTTTATATTTATTAAGTATGAATTGATTTTCTTCATTTTTAATAATAAAAATTCCTAAATCAAACGGCAACCTGATTGGTTCTAAATAAATACTATAAATGGATGTGTCCAAATCATCAGGTTTTATTTCAAAAAAAATAGGAGACCCGTTTGATTCTACAATTTTATTTTTACATATAAAAGCTAACAATTTCCATACATTATTTTTTATAGTGGTGCTAAGTAAATTATCTATTATATTAACACATTCCGTCATATAACTCATAGACTTTTGTAATGGTGTATATGTGATAGCAGAATCAAAAAATTCTTTCATATTTATAACTTCCTTTGAGGTAGAGTTCGATTTACTAATTTCATTAAAAATGTCAATTATCTCATAAAATACTTTATTTTGAGTTAAAGTAAATGAATCGACTTTAGAAATATATTTTTCATGAGATGTTAGTTTAACATTTGAAATCCATGAATCATTCACAAAATTATAAAAGTTATCACACGGTTTAATAATAACAGGTGATTTTAAATATTTGAAGAAGTTTAAATCATACTCATAATTTAGTTTATTTAATTTAATTAATTCTTTAATTGTTTTATTATTTTCGAAACTGTTATAAATTAATAAATTACTACCACAAATTACTTGTTTTTCATAATCTGTTAAATTTTTGCGTGTTGCGTTTTTTTTAATATATATACGGCGTTTGATTGATGACATTTAATATATTAAAATATATTTTTTTATAAAATGTCTTTTATTTTGTAATACATGTAATCAGTTTGTTTTATACCATAAATTTCTTGAAAATATTTCAATCTTGATAAAGCACAATTTATTGCGTATTCATTAATGATAATTGATACACTTATATATTTATCAAGAAACCCCATATTAATTATTTGTTGTTTAAATAAATAAGTTATAAATATATAAAACTCGATATTTTTTTGTTTAATTATAATATATCGTAAGTTTTGTTTTCGATGGAAATCATTTAAATATGATTGACAAATAGAGATTCCATTAATCATTGATATAATCTCATCAATTATATATGTGGTATCTACTTTTATATTATCACGCCTTGCCATTAATTCATATTGCTTTTGAATATTTTCACTAAAATCTTCATATATTTTATAATCATTTTTATCCCACCATACATTTGAATTACCGTTGTAATCATATTTTGACCCGCTATACCCGATTGAATCATACATTTTTTGAGCTATTAAAAATCCCAAATTTGCTATATTATATTCTATTCCACGACCGTCTAAATCAAAATATGGTTGTTGAATACAACATAAAGGCACATATAATGTATTTATTACTTGTGAAAATGTAACAAATGGTTGAAATACCTGTTCACCTCCAATAAATTCGTAAGGGTCACTTGTCCAATCTACAACTGGCATATTTATTAGATTTGTATTATTCATCATTAATTCGGTGTTATGCTTAAATTTATAATATTCGTTAAAGTTTGACCATATGTCATTATCTGAAAAATTTATATCGTAATCTTCTGATAATGTTAAAGGAATTCCTACTATTATTTTTAAATGTTTAATGCATAGTAACGCATTTTTTTTAGCATTTTCACTATGTAATGTACTACCAAGAATTCTATTATTAAATACAACTTTTAAATCATTCGTCATATTTGTTATTATCTGTTTAGCATCTGTATTTGCGTATTTGTCTATATATAATTCGGTAAATAATTTATTAAATGGAATTAATGTATAAAGGATTGCTCTTATTTCTGGGTCTTTTCCCCTTTTAATTCCTCTATTAAAAGTTAATTCAAAATCACGCTCTATTTTCCGCGATTCTATATTATATTTTGACATTGATTTAAAAATTATATAATACCAAAACCCCTTCCAATTTTCGGATTTCCAATCATTCATCATTAAATCACATACATTTTTTAAATAATTTAAATCTGGTGTAATAAAGAAATTAGGAATATTATCATCCATATATCCAATCTGTTTAAAAAATTCATTGTAATTAAAATTATATTTTTCTATTGCTTCTGATGGAAAAACTTTATTATAATTATTAACATCATTAACTAATGTTGTTCTCGTATGATAACACATGAATATTTGCTTTAAAATATCAAATATACCTTCAATATTAATATTATGTTCATTACCTAAAAAAAACACAAATAATTTATTACAATATTCAATAAATTTTTGTTTATATATTAATTTAATCTCATTATTTGTATTATCATCCATATAAACTATTTTATTTTTTTTAAAAATAAGAGGATCTATATAAACGGAATATACAGTTGTATTCATTCCGTTAGGTTTATTATTATAATATAAAGGACACCCTTGTGATGCTATAATTTTATTTTTATTTAACATTGCTAACAACTTCCATAAATTATTATTAATAGTATCCTTTCTTAATTTATTAATTTCACTCAATATATTCTGACTATGCGCTTTTATCGAGTCATTCGAATTTAACTTTTTAGCAGAATTAAAAAAATTCATTAACCGTTTCTTAGTACTTTTTAATTGTTGCGTGTTGTTTTTTATAAAATCATAATAAATAATTAAAACCTGGGAATATATTACATATTCATGAGTAGTCTCGTAATTTATATTAACGTTGACATTTAAGCCAGGGTTTTTATAATTTTTTATCCAATAATCATTGACATAATTATAAAAATTATTTTTGATTAACTCTGTTTTTTTATGTGAGTTTTGTTCAGAAATAAATTGTATTAATTTATTACTGTCATATTTTTTAGAATAAATATGTTCAAAACTTGTATATCCTAATGTATTAGTTTGACATAATAATTCTTTTTCTGAAGTCGTTAAATAGGAATATTTAGATGTTTTATTTTTATTATTTATTATTTTGTTTTTCTTTGTTTTAGTATTCATTATATATTAAAACAAAGATTTTATAATTTATACAAAAGGGTTATTTGTTAATGTTTTCTGGCCATAATCATTTTTACCTGTAATAATATTATCCCCTTCAAATAATTCATTTTGTATATCCGTGGTTAAAATCACATCTTGTTCCTTAAGTTTATTTTCTTGTGTGTTACTATTATCAATACCAATTAAGTTTCCATTATCATCTATAGTTTGAGTTAATTTATTCCCAGACTTTTCAGCATTTTTTATATTTTCTTCAATTGCCTTTTGTTTTGTATCCTTCATTCGTTGTTCAAATGTATTTTTTGCGCTAATTTCATTTTTAGTTTTTTCATGCATCAGCTGATTTAATTCTTCTTCCATATATTCAACACGACCTGTTTTATATGCCTCAGGGTCCCATGGCATCCATAATCCAACCGGGCCTACAAATACATCATGGTTTGGGTCGATTTCCCTTAACATTTTACATCTTAATTCGGCTTCTTCAATTGATGGATATACACCACGAACCTTTATTCCTCTTGTGCTTGTTTGAAAGTTATGTTTCACACCAAAAGTTTTGACTAGTTCTTCTTCGTTATTATCTAGAAAAGTTTTATAATCATCTTCAATTCTATAAACTAATAGATTAGCCCTCTCTTCATTAACGAACTCTTTAAAATCGTTTGTTAAATCATCAAATGTAAGTTTATATTTAAAAGATACAAAGTTAAGAAATTGAATAAATTTTTCCATGGATTTATTAAAATCCCACTTCTTTAGGAATTCTTCGAAAAAAAACATATCCTTTTGTTTAAGGATTTTATCTGGAGAAATAAATGATACACACACAAATTTTTGACACGCGATTGGTTTATCTTCATCTAATATATCTACATATTTAGGATTTTTGTTCCCACCCTTAAGTTTTCTTTCAAAAGAGGATGTTTTAGCATTTTTTTCTTTATGAGACATTTTATTAATTAATTAATTATTTACTATTTAAGTTTTTTATTAATTAATATATATTTTTTTCTTGTTAATTAATATAATGAACGGTTTAGTTAATATTAACGAATTAATTAAAAGAATTATTAAGTATTTAGTTCAAGGTTTTATGATTGCTATTGTCGCATATGCTATCCCTAAGCGTTCATTAGATGTCCAAGAGATTGGATTACTTGCTTTAACCTCCGCAGCAACATTTTCTATTTTAGACACTTTTCTTCCTTCCATATCATCTGCTGCTCATACAGGGGCAGGATTTGGGATTGGTGCAAATTTAGTTAACTTCCCAGGTGGTGGAATTCGGTTGTAAACTAAATATTTTACAAGTTATATAATAATGTATATTACATCATTATATAAATTAAATGGTTGGTATAAATTCCCAATCTAATTCTTTACATATTTGTTTCCAAATCGTATCTTGTTCTACTCGTTTTTCTTTATCCTTCAACATAGGATAGTATTGTAAATATTGAGTTTCATTAAGAAGTTCGCATAATTTATATGCGGTATAATAATAATTTAAAAAATTTACTCTATCGCTAGGACAATATTTAGAGTATGGAGATTGAAGCTCTATAAACAAATTACATAAGGTATCCTCTAATTCAGGAGACATGATTGGAGGTTTAATTCCTAATTTATTTTTTATAAATGGTATATGTTCGTAAAATTTATTATATCCTAACTTTTTTAAGATTTCTTTAGTTTTATTATTATTAATTTGAGATATATCAATTCTTTCCTTTTTAATTTGTGATTTTATATTTTCAATTATTTCTTGTGAAATTTGAGTTGTTTCTTTTCCCTGAAATTGTGCCAATATTTCCTTAAAATGATTAATTCTCTTGTAAGCATAAAAACATACCTCTTTTGGAGGCTCTTTATATGATGGTTTTTCATTTTCAATTAGATAAGGAATATTTCTTGAACAAGAATTACAAATTAAAATTCCTTCATCTTCCATAGGAATTAATTCACCCTTATAACAATATTTACATATATCTGTTTGACATATAAATGAATTAATATCTAAAAAACTATCATCTAAGCTTCTCAAATATTTATTTACAATATTGGTATCATTACAATTATTTGTTTCCATTTTACTTGTATCATCAGTATTTTTGATTTTAAAAAAATCATCCAATAATTTATTTTTAGTAGGTGTCTTTGTATTTTGTTGAATTTCAGAAATGTTTTTTTTACTTTCAAAATAATCAAATATATATTTAGAATTGTTTAAATAATATTCTTTTTTTTTATTTTTAAGTTCTTTAATTGTTTGGTTAATTTCAATTATCTTATCTTTAATATCCAGTTGTTGCTCTATACTTTCAACTTTTTTTAAATTATTTAATAATTCAATCTTTTCATTTTTTAATGTAGGTATTTTATCATTTGCGTCTTTAGAAAATTCATTTATTAATTCTTTGTGTTTACCATCTAATGTTATAGAATTCTTATTATTAAATTTTAGTTTTTTTGTTGTTTTTGGTTTAAAACTTGGCATTATGTTAATTATATATTTTTGTTTAAATTTTATTTAGATGAATATATTTTAACAAGTTTAAACAATTTTTATGTTTTCTTTATTTTTATATAATGGAATTTAATATTAATTTCGAAAATAATATTAAAATTGATAAAATAAAAATGCATAAAATAACCCTCTTGTATAATGCTCTCGAAAACGGTTGGACCATACACAAAAAAAACGATTCTTATGTATTTTCTAAAAATCATGAAGGTAAAAAAGAAACCTTCCTCGATTCTTATTTAATAGATTTTATAAAATCTAATATGAATTTAAAATGAGTGTTTTAATGCTACATATATCGTGTAAAAGTATATTTATATTATATTAATCATTTTATTATTTAATATAATTAATTTAATTAAATTTTATTTTGAGTTTTTTTTTCTTTAGCAATATTATAAAATGGGTGGTGGATTAATGCAATTAGTCGCTTATGGCGCACAAGACGTATACCTTACTGGCAATCCTCAGATTACTTTTTGGAAAGTAACATATAGACGATATACCAACTTCGCAATTGAATCAATTGAACAAACATTTAACGGACAGGCAGACTTTGGTCGAAGAGTTCAATGTGTTATCAGTAGAAATGGTGATCTTGCTTACCGCACCTATCTTCAGGTAACTCTTCCAGAAATTAATCAACGCATGGGAAATAGTAATGTTTACAACGCAATTAATAATCATGTTTATGCTCGTTGGTTAGATTTTCCAGGAGAGCAACTTATCGCACAGGTTGAAGTTGAAATTGGAGGTCAACGCATTGACCGACAATATGGAGACTGGATGCATATTTGGAACCAGCTTACCATGACTTCTGAACAACAAAGAGGATATTTTAAAATGATTGGTAATACTACTCAACTTACATTTATTACTGATCCATCATTTTCTGCTGTTGATGGTCCTTGTAGTTCAAATGCCCCTCGTCAAGTGTGTGCTCCCCGTAACGCACTTCCAGAAACAACTCTATATGTCCCACTTCAATTTTGGTTTTGTTCTAACCCAGGACTTGCTCTACCTTTAATTGCTCTTCAATACCATGAAGTTAAAATTAATCTTGATATTCGTCCTATTGATGAATGTTTATGGGCAGTTACTACCTTAAGTTGTAATACTGGTTATGGAAGCGGATCATCTACTCAGCAAGCAGCTGGTACTTCTGTTCCAGCAACTATCGCATATAATCAATCCCTTGTTGCTGCTTCTCTTTATGTTGATTATGTCTTTTTAGATACTGATGAACGCAGAAGAATGGCACAAAATCCTCATGAATATCTTATTACACAGCTTCAATTCACCGGTGATGAATCCGTTGGTAGTTCATCCAACAAAATCAAACTCAACTTTAATCACCCTGTAAAGGAACTAGTTTGGGTTGTTCAACCAGATCAGAATGTTGATTATTGCTCATCTTTAACTTGTGACGCAACACTTTTTAAAGTTCTTGGTGCTCAGCCATTTAATTATACTGATGCGGTTGATGCCCTTCCAAACGCAATTCACGCATTCGGAGGACCTTCATCCGTCGCTGCTACCAGTACATCATTTATTGACCAAAACGGATTATTCAATGACGCAGGAGCCATTGATAATCTACCTAATTATTCCGGTTATTGGCATGGATATAGTGATCCTTATACTCAACCAAACATGGATTCAATTGGATATGGTGTTGAATCAGGTGTTTCTGATGCTGGAACTTTCGTCCTTACCGAAACATCCATCGACATGCATTGTTGGGGACAAAATCCAGTTGTTACCGCTAAATTACAACTTAACGGACAGGACCGCTTTTCAGAACGAGAAGGAACTTACTTCTCATTGGTACAACCTTATCAGGCACATACTCGTAATCCTGATGAAGGTATTAATGTATACTCATTTGCTCTTAGACCAGAGGAACATCAACCAAGTGGCACTTGCAACTTCTCCAGAATTGATAACGCCACACTTCAATTGGTGCTCTCAAATGCTACAGTAGAAGGAACAAATACCGCAAAGGTAAGAGTTTACGCTACCAATTACAATGTGTTGAGAATTATGAGTGGCATGGGAGGCCTTAACCTAGCACAATATTTGTTGCTAATCAGGGCCAAACAGTTGGCTGCCGTATTAGATATTTGCTTACTAATATGGATAAACAGTGTAAAGCAAATATGCGATTTGTATAATTTCGCATTATATAACCAGCTAGTCTCTTATTGACTGTTAAGTCAAACGGAGGCAACATTTCTAAATTGCGGGAAACTCCTTAGAGCTTTTTCTACTACTTTGTCATATGAAAATATTTCAAATACTCGGGGTAATGACCTAGAGCATAGTAATAACGAAAAAGATTGGAAAATCCGCAGCCAAGCTCCTAAGTGCGCTACGCAAGCATATCGGAGAAGGTTCAGAGATTATAATGGGATGGGTTTGAAAGAATTAGCAATTCTTAATGATAACTTAAGGTATAATCCGCCCTGTATAGAAATATATGGGATACTGCGTGCTTACTCAAATTAAGCGTGTGGGTTACAGTATTGTTTTTCTTATAAAAATATATTACAAATAAAAAAATTGATTATAATATTAAATTATAATCAATAAAATCACAACTTTTTTAATTAGCATGCTTAGCATAAACCTGCTTTCGTAATTCTGTATAATATAAATATCTATCATTAGTTAATTCAGTTTCGTTTATTTTACAATTTCCGGTTGATATTTGCTCAACATTTTTTTTTAGAATTTTAGAATTAGGGTTTTCTTGAATTATGGTATTATATATTCGGATAGTTTTCCACCCTTCTAAAATTTTTTCAAATATATATATTACTTCATTAGCTGATGCGTTTCGTTTTTCGGTTTTTTTAATATCCCGTCTCTCTTTTTTAATTAATTTATATTGTTGTTGATCCATATAAATATTGCGGATAAAACCAAATATAAATTTAACGATTATTTAGATATGGATATAGAAATAATAACAGGAGAAAAACTTCAACAATTAGCTGATATCTATTTAGGAACCCCCGATGATTTTGCTTATAATAATTTAATAAATATTCAAAAACTTAAACATAACAATATTGAAAATTTAGTAGATTATGTTGATAATCCAAAAATTATTTTTTGTTATTCACATAGAGTAAAATTATTATCTCAAAAAATAGAATTCTTTAAGAATCCATTTGTTTTATTAACTCATAATTCAGACGAAAATATAACAGAATCGCCAGAAATATATAAAATATTAAATACTCCAAATTTAATAAAATGGTACACTCAAAATTTATGTATGAAACACGAAAAACTACATTATTTACCAATCGGGTTAGCAAATAGTATGTGGCCTGGTGGGAATTTACAAATATTTAAAACTTTAGATACTAATACTTTGCATATAAAAACTAAACAAATATACTTTAATTTTAACATTAATACAAATTACAATAAAAGGATGGCGTGTTATAATACATTTTATTCTAAAATTCCTTTTTTAAATCGCATAAGTCCAACTGAGAATTTGATTAGATTAAAAGAATACGCTTTTTGCTTATGTCCTGAAGGTAATGGAATGGATACTCATAGATTTTGGGAATGTGTATATTTAAAAGTGGTTCCTATTGTTATAAATAGCACGTTTATTCAACATATTAAAGCATATAATATCCCAATGGTAATTCTTAATAAGTGGGACGATTTATTCAATTCGAGATTGAGTTACACAAATTATGATTTTAATAATATTAAAATCTATGTATCTGATTTTATAAAAATGATAAAGTAAATATTTTCAAACCGTATAAATAAGTTAATTGTCGACAATAACCAATATAAAAATAGATACTATCTAATATAATGGGATTAACTAAAAATAATGATTGGACTATCTATAAATTTATTAAAAGATTATGCGGATGTTGTAGACACAATGACTCATTGACAACCGTAGAGTACGCATCTCCTTTATTATTATTAGATGAAGATTGTAAATCGTCTAACTCTGTGTTTGTTATTTGAATACTTAATTTTAAGATAATAAAAAAATAAATATAATTTATTTTTTTATTTACAATTTTACAAACTAACTTAACTAACTTAACTAACTTAACTAACTTAACTAACTTAACTAACTTAACTAACTTAACAACTATTAAATAATCTATTCATATTTATAATTTCAGGTTTTTCAGTGTCTGATGTAAATAACTTAATAATTTGACTATCATCTCTAAATCTAATTGTATAATCTTGTTGATATTTATTTCTTCCAATTCTACCCATAGCTTGAATAATTTTTTCTTGTGTAAGTTCTAAATCCTTACTTAAATAACCATGACAAAATTGATAGTTTGTTCCATAAATATAGTCGCTGGATGCGATGATTAAATATAATTTTTGGTCATCTGCTAATTTTTTCATGATTTCGGTATATGAAACATTATTGTGATTTGTGAAAACACCAATCCCCATTAGTAATAATACTTTCCAACTATCATTAACATCTTTAAGCAACATTATTTGGTTAATTAATTCCTCACTAATATTACTTGAAAATGAATTTTGAGGATTTAATTCACCAGCCCATTTTTGTATATGATGTATTTTATTTGGAACAAAACATTCATTTAAGGTTGCGTTTTTAATCATAGACCGAAGAGTTTCTAATTGATTCATGATTTTTAAATATTCAGGTTCAGTTTTGGATGATGTAATATCACGATTACATTTATGGTCTGTTTTGCTTGATTTAGATTTTTCCGTATCTTTGTTGTTTATATCTTTATTTGCGATATCTTCCAAATCTTTTTCTAATTTAAATATTTTATCATTAATACAATTATTGAATTCTATTTTTTTCAAAATATCATTCATTATTTGTATGGGTATATTTGCTTGTTGAACACAGAAGTTTGATATTTTTTCAACATTATTTGATAAGAATATTGTTGGTCCGTCGGTTAGTGTATATGCGTCTTTTGTTGTAAGATATATAGCACAATTACATTCGGATTCATTATTTTCATTACTTATAACATTAGATACAATCGGTTCACTTATCATTTTTACCAATGGTCCTCCTTGAAAAATTTCTCTCGAGGGTATCATACCAGGACCTATACTATTTACTTTTGTAATTTTATTGCCTTTGGAATTAATAGTATTATTTGGTAAGATGCGTTTTTCTCTTGAATTTTTAAGAGTTAAATAAATTGAACCCCATAATCCAGGCATAATATTTTTCAACAAATTTAAATAATATAATTTAATATTTTTCATATCAATATCATCTAGTGAACCAAACTGTCGTTCTATTTTTAATCGGTTGGGTATGTAATTATTATTATGAAGATATATTATAAATCGAATTACTTCTTTTAAATCAAAATATCTTAATAATGTTAAATAATTTTCACAATGGTTTACAATTTTTAAAATATCATCATAATCTTCAGATAAATAATGTGGTAGAACCACATAACCATTATTATTTATTATTGGGATTGATTTTTTACAATCGTTGCTAACAATGCTAATTATATCCGCATTTGGAAATTTTTGTTTAAAATCATTGGTTGTATCAGTCAACTCATGTAATTTAGGTAGTGTTGCTGAAGATAAAACCATGTTTCCTATCAAATTCTCACTCCAATTTCTTTTTATAATAGCGTGAAATTCATGGTCGTCATAATCAAGTGTAATCGTTGGTTCGTCCCAATATACAATTATTTTGTCTGATGTATTAAATGATAACATATAATACATTGCGGGTAAATACGATTTAATATCGCAAATCATAATTTCAACTTTATCACCAATACTATTATCAACCTTCCATATTCCACCAGTTCTTTTATTTTTACTAAATTCCTTAGCAGCAAAATAATGTAGTCGAATATCGTCGGCACTATCACAACCAAACGCAAATGCTACTTTTTTATTTACAGAAATGGCAGACCTTGCTAATGCCAACCCTACATGTCTAGCAGCACAAACAAATATGATTTTATGTTGTTCGGATAACCCGATTGGAGTAATCGTTTTTCCGGTTCCTGTGGGTGCTATATATAAAACCAATTTAGGTGTTTCATTTTTACAAGCGGTGATTATTTCTTTTTGGTGTTCGTATAGCATTAAATCGCTATATTTAAGTAAATTTGGGTTTTTCTCAATATATTCAACCGAATTTTCAATTATTTTTTGGATAGAGATTATATCTTCTAACTTTTGTATAATTTTATTTGCGATTTCTAAAATATGTCTATTTATTAAAGGCACCTTATTCTTTAATAATTTATAAAGTGTGAAATAATAATACTCCATTTTTTTACTGTTTTTTAATTGATATTTTAGTATTTTTTCAATTTGTTCCAATAAAACATATTCATAAATATTATTTTTATCAATTGTATTTTCGGTATTTTTAGTAATACGAATAAGGTCTGATTTTTTGAGGATTGGACTTGAATTTATGTTTAATGTTATGTAATCAACCTTATACTTTTTAATAATTTCATTTATTTTTTCACGAAAATATTTATTAAATATAAAGTCTTCCATTTTATCACCATACTCAATTTTTAAAAATGTAAATATAGAATCCGTTTTATTGTATCTGATATTCACATCACAATTACCTTTAATTATCAATTTAAGGATTTCGATTTCATCAGAAGAAACAGGTATTTCAATTGTTTCCCATTCAGATTTAGTAAGTTTGAGTTGGTTTAGATCCATCTTTTAAATTAGTTATGTATTATATTAATTTAATTTACTTGTTTTAAATTGTTTTTCAAATCAATTTTTTTTTATAAATAAAATATTAACATGAATAACACCCTTATTCTATTTGAATGTATTATTTATTTCAATTAAAAAAAAATGAAATGAATATTTAAATAATACGAATGGTACAAATAACAATATAAAATGAAACATACCATTATATCCATTGAAGGAAACATTGGGTCCGGTAAAAGCACCTTATTTGAACAATTGCAACATACTTTTTCGAATAATCCAAACATTATATTTGTAAGAGAACCTGTTGATATATGGGAAAATATACGAGATGAAAATGGAACAACAATTTTAGAAAATTTTTATGAAAACCAAGTAAAGTATTCGTTTTCATTTCAAATAATGGCATATATTTCTCGTATAAATTTATTAAAAGAAAGTATTAATAAAGCACCTCATGATTCAATTATTATAACAGAGCGTAGTTTATATACAGATAAAATGGTTTTTGCGAAAATGCTTTATGATACTCATAAAATAGAATGTATAAATTACCAAATTTATTTAAATTTATTTGAAACATTTAAGAATGACTTTTATGTTGACAAAGTTATATATATAAAAACAGACCCTGATATTTGTTATAATCGTATTTTAAAAAGAGCAAGAACAGGAGAAAACAATATTTCATTGGATTATTTACATTTATGTCATGAGTATCATAATAATATGATTCATGAGTTAGAATGCGATAAAATATTATTAAATGGAAATGTGGATATTTATGAAAATAGTAATCAATTAAATGATTGGATGTGTCAAATCCAAGACATTATTAAAACCCATTAATTACTTTATTATGTTAGTTATGTTAGTTATGTTAGTTATGTTAGTTATGTTAGTTATGTTAGTTATGTTAGTTATGTTAGTTATGTTAGTTATGTTAGTTATGTTAGTTATGTTAGTTATGTTAGTTATGTTACTATTATTTTCATAGACAATAAAAAAATATTTTTTTATAGAGTATATGTTTACGGGTAATTCCAGGAAAACATTAAAGCTCCTGGACCTCCACTACCTGCACCTGTTGGGGCCTTGGTACCTCCTCCACCACCTCCAATTTGAGAACTGGCTGTTGTCGAAGAATTTGAGGTTGCTGACCCACCATAACCACCAATATTCCAATTATTTATGGGATTTCCACCACTTGGAAATCCATTATAACCACCACCAACATTAAAACCACCACCACCACCACCACCAAAATAATAAACAGTTTGGTCTGGAATACTATTAAATGATGTATATAATGAACTAAAATTTCCTCCACCAGTACCACCACCAACATAATAAACAGGATTATTAGACGCATCAGTCCCGTTTTGACCATTTCCAGAAATGTCAACTGCTGGTGCACCTATTCCAGTAGGTAAAGTACAGATTCCACCAGCTCCACCTTTTCCATATTTACCATTATTGCTGTTATAACCTCCGCCACCACCTCCACCACCACTAATGTAATTAAGCGTACAATTAAAATTCGCATTTAGTTTAACAATTGCGGAACCACCACCAAAACCATTTCCTGATAAGTCTGTTACTTGTAAACCACCTCCAGCATTAAAATTATACGTAGTATTTCCTGCGCCACCTACCCTAAAAAAAGTATCACCGCCCGAATTAGCCCCTCCATTTCCTACACCAAAGTTATAAGAAAAATTATTTGACATATCAACTGAACCAATTATTATACTACCTCCACCTCCACCTCCGGCTAAAGCACCACCGCTACCACCACCAATACACACAAACTTTCTGTTTTTACTACCGCTTAAAGCAGGATTTATATTAAAACTTCCTGTAAAATTACTACCCATATAATTAACCATTTTAATACCATTAATATATTTATAAATAATTAATCCTGTTTTTGTTGATGAAATATTTGAAAAAGAAATATCATTAAAGGTTGGTTCAAATACTTGGCCTATATCGTAATATGTTACAGGGGTCGTATTTAATGACTGGTCATAATATTTTGTTACTTGAATTATCTGATAACTTAAATCAATTACATTATTAGTTTTAGATTTTAAAAATACATTTGATAAATCAGTATAAGTTATTGGTAAAGAACCTGGATTTTTATTATAAAAAAAATTGGTATTTATATTAGTGCCTGATGTCTTTGGAGCTAATATATATGATATGTCTATAAATGATAAATCACCACCAAATGTGTTTGAGTATCCAACATTAAAGCCAGTTAATCCAGACATTATTATTTAATCATGAGAAAATAAAATACCCATTAGGGTTTATATTTTAATAAATCAAGTTGTTTTGAAGTTGTCGGGAATTCAGACGAACCATAAATATCTTGAAGTAATAACCACTCAAATAATCCTCCAATATAAATATGTATATTATAAAATCCGAGTAAATATAACTGTTTATATTTTTGAATTGGTGTATCGTCGTTACAGTTTTTTCCATAAATAATAATTTTAATATTTTTATTAATATTTTTAATATAGTCATTAATAACGTGTTCTTCTTTATTATAAGGCATAGTAGTTAATATTAAACAATCTTGTTCTTCTAATTTTAAAGTATTAATTAATAAGTATTGTTCGGGTTTTGTTGACAATAATTGTTGAATATCTTCAAAATTCGTTTTATTTATTGATTGAGTATTTCCCATAAATAATTATTTAATTTTATATTTAAATTTATATAAAATTAACTAATTAAATTGAACGACAATTTCGACCTTTTCTTTTTTAATACTTTTAGTAGCTGAAATTGATAATTCTTCTCTTTTTTTGCGTGTTTTTGAATTGTCTACAAGTTCTTTTCTTCTTGATGTGCTATTACGACAATTCATATCTGTTTCAATCTCATCATAGTTTTGTTCTATATATTCAATAACTTTGTTTTCTATAGCCCATTTAAAAAAGTTTAATTGACCGATAGTAGTTTCAATGCTTGTATTATTTTTATATGGAATACTTATTCTATCCCATCTACAGAAAGGGTCAAATCTTCGTTTAGAATACGCCTTTAATTTTAATTTATAATCAACATAAACCTTAAATCTTTTGGGTGGATCACCAGCATTATTAATTGAATAAATTGTGTAATATTTTTTTGCGTAATTAGTCGCAAACCAATCTACAATTCTTAATGAAATTTTATTTTCTCCTGTAATAATATTTAACATACGATTTAAAGCACTTTCGTTTTTATAAAATTCGATTAAATTTGTTAATAATAAATTATTTTGTGTTATATAATTGACAGGTTTAATCATAAATGTGTTTTATTATTAAAAATATTTTGTTTAAATACTTATTTAAATAAATATTATTTTTGCTCTTTATCAACATTTGTTGAAATTGGTTTTAAAAATGTATCTCTATTGACAACATCATCAATATAATTATTATTACACAAATATGGATTTAAATTTGATTGACATATAATTTGACGTTCTGATAATTTTTGTTCTATGTATTCTTTTTTATTTGAAAATCTAATATTATTATTTAAAACATCCCATGTGGTTTCATCGTGATTTAATGATGCGGAATATGCGGATTTTTCAACATTATTATTGTATTCAATATTTTCTAAAACCGAAAGTTCAGGTTTATATTGTCTGATAGACTTATCATAGGGTTCTCCTTTGTTCCATTTCCATTCGTAATAATTCATTATTATAATTGGTTATAAAAATAATAGTTGGATAACTTATTATTCAATTCTATGAATTTTTAATTGTTTTGTAAATTCGAACTTGTTTTTATTTGTACATCTTCTTTTTAAATTACATTCTAAACATGATAATACAACATTATCAATATTATGACCATAATTATTATCGATTCTATCTATGGACCATTGTTTATTCTCTCTAACAACTTTATATAATAAAAACATTTTACAAGAACAATAATAACATGTTAGGTTTGATTCAACTAATTTATTTAATATTAAATTTAAATAAATGAATTTTTGAGGTTCAAGATTATTTTTTTTAATATCCTGTTGTTTATAACCGTATATTTTTTTTTCTATTTGTTTAATTACATTTATATATTTTAATTCAATATTAGGTAGTTCATTACAAATATTTTTTAAAATAGACAATTGTTTATCATATATAAAATAATCATCAGGAAACAAAAATGTTTTTATATCAGTGCGTTCTTTATTATACTCTAACTTATAAGTTGCTTTTTTAATTTTATATCGTGTAGATGTTCCAACTATATTTATTTTTTTATCGTTATTATCATTAATTATAACTTCATTTGTATCTTCGTTTTTAATTATGGATGATATGTTTGTTTCCATTATAGTATTTATATTATAAACCAATATAAATATTATAATATAACTATATATTTTAAAACGAGTTAAACTTAACACCTGATATAATATAAATGGAACACTCAATTAATGAAGAATGCCACGAATTAAAAAATATAAAATACAAAACGATGTTATTAAATAGAACACCGTTAAAAGAAACTAAGATAACAAATCATAATAATATATCATGTTTAGAAAAATTTTTAGAAAATGAACAACAACTTAATATTAATGGTCCATGGTGTAAATTGGATAATACCATTAAGATTAAAAAGTTAACTTGTTATGTTCAAATGTATAAAGAAAAGAATAATTTAAATGATGAAGAAGAAAAACATTTAATTGCTTTTTTTAAGGATTGTTTGGATAGAAAAAAATTACAAAAAGTAAAGGATGTTATATATAATAAAACCACAGGAATAATTAAAGATATTCCAGCATTAGTGTATAATAAACCAACTAAACATTTTACTTTAAAAAGTCTTGATAAAAGAATATCAACCTTGAAAAGTTTACCTCCAAAAAAAACACATGGAACTATAAAAAATAAACACAATATTTCTGATGTTTTAGAGATTTCCCAAGATTGTGATGAATCTTAATTTTAGTCTCCTTGTTATGTTTACACGGTAATAATAGTTTATGTATAAAAGTGATAATATAAAAAATCAAATTAAAAACAACTCTTTAATTTAATTAAATGTATTTTAATGATTTAGAAACTCTTGAAAATATAATTGATAGTTTAATACCTGAAGAAATATTATTAATAAACGATGACAAAATAAGAGTAGATTTTATAGAAACAATCCTTGAATTAATATACGATTATGTTAGTGAAAACTCAACATTAATAACTGAACCGGATTTTCATGATGTATGTATTGATGAAATATATAATTTATGTTTAACACAACTTGAAGATCACATTTTACTAAATGATATATTTGAAGAAGAAATATATAATTATGTAGAGGAATCAATGGAAATATTTTATTCTTCATTTTTTCCGTTGCGTTCATTTGAAAATAGTATAATAATATCTGAACCAAATATTAGTGTTATTTCTAATAAATTATCTGTGTTAATGTCTAAACCTCAACATACACAAAGAACACCAGAATGGTATAATTTTAGACATAATTTAATTACAGCAAGTAATGCGTATAAGATATTTGATAGTGTATGTAGTCAAAACCAATTAATTTATGAAAAATGTCAGGCATTAATGATAAATTCTTCTGAAAAAGAATATGTTAATATAAACACGACCCTTCATTGGGGACAAAAATATGAACCATTGTCGACAATGTTTTATGAAGATAAGTATGATACTGAAATAAAAGAGTTTGGATGTATAAAACATGATAAATATGATTTTTTAGGCGCATCTCCAGATGGAATTAATGTTAAAGTTAATTCACCAAGATATGGTCGTATGCTTGAAATAAAAAATGTTGTATCTCGTGTGATTGATGGTACTCCTAAAAAAGAATATTGGATACAAATGCAGCTTCAACTAGAGATTTGTAATTTAGAGGAATGTGATTTTTTAGAAACAAAATTTGTAGAATATGAAAACGAAAAAGAATTTATGGATGATGGAACCGATTTTTTAATATCTAAAACAGGTCAAATGAAAGGTGTTATAATGTATTTTTCTAAAAATAATGGTGTTCCAATATATATTTATAAACCTTTACATATGACACAACCTGAATTTGAAATATGGGAAACATCTAAAATGGATGAATATATCGATTATGTTTGGATTAAAAATATTTATTGGAAGTTGGAATGTTATAGTTGTGTTTTAGTTTTACGAAATAATATTTGGTTTAAGGATAATATTAAAGAAATGCAGAAAATGTGGGACATTATTGTAAATGAAAGAAACACTGGATATGAACATAGAGCAGCTACAAAAAAACAAAAAAAAGATGAAAATATAAATAATGGTTTATGTTTATTAAATATAAATAAAAAATCAGGTAAAGTTGAAATAAAACAAAATAATATAATATATGAAATTAAAACAGAAATAATTACATAACAATTATTCTATATTATAATAATTTACACGAATTCCGTCTGAATTCACAGGAGGCAAAACCTTTGAAATATTTGTTTTAATTTGATGTTCTTTATATAGTGAACCACAAAAATTTGATGGCATACATCTTCCGGTGTCAGGATTATTTGGATATTTTAAATTATTATTTATTTGTTCGTAAGACCCGACTTTAAAAATTGGATAATGCCACCATATACTAGATTCATTAACGTTTGTTACTCCAAGAGTATTTTTAATTGGAAAACTATCTTCTAAAAGAACCTCATTAACTGATGAGGGGTAATTGCCATTACTACCTAAATTATAATTATCAAAATTTTCAATATTTTTGTTACAAATTATTAATAAAAAGATGGTTATTAATAATAACACAAATATATAATTCATATAATATATATGAATAATGTTTTCTGTAAATTAAATAATATATAAAAAAATAATATAAAATAATAATTACAACATATAATAATAAATATGTTAACTTCATCTGATATGCGTGTTACTAAAAGAAATGGTGAATTAAAAGATATATCATTTGATAAAATTTTAAATCGTGTTAAAAAACTTGGTTTAGAAGCAAATATTCAAATAAATTATTCATCACTTGTTATAAAAGTAATAGACCAATTATATGACACGATTAATACAACTAAAATAGATGAGTTAACCGCGGAGCAATGTGCTGCGTTATCTACACAACATCCAGATTATGGAGTATTGGCTGGTCGTATAGTTATTTCAAATCATCAAAAAAACACGATTCCCTCGTTTTCTAAATCAATGGAAAAATTATATGGTTTTGTTAATTGTAATGGGAAAAAGTCTCCTATTATTTCGGATGAATTATGGGAGATTGTATCAGCAAATAAAGAATTGTTTGATAATATAATTGTTCATGATAGAGACTATTTAATTGATTTTTTTGGGTTTAAGACGCTTGAAAGGTCGTATCTTTTAAAAATTGGTGATACAATTATAGAAAGACCACAACATATGTGGTTGCGTGTATCAATTGGTATTCATGGTAATAATTTAAAAGATGTAAAAGAAACCTATGATTTAATGTCTCAGAAATTTTTTACACATGCAACACCTACATTATTTAATTCTGGAACCCCTAGACAACAATTAAGTTCGTGTTATTTACTTGCGATGGAAGATGATAGCATCGAAGGTATTTATAATACATTATCTGATTGTGCACAAATTTCTAAATATTCAGGAGGAATTGGACTTCACATTCATAATATTCGTGCGAAAGGTTCACACATTAGTGGAACAAATGGCAAAACTGATGGTATTATTCCAATGTTAAGAGTGTATAATAGCACAGCACGATATGTGAATCAGTCAGGTAAGCGTAATGGTAGTTTTGCGATTTATATTGAGCCGTGGCATGCTGATATTGAAGATTTTTTAGAATTAAAAAAAAATCATGGTGATGAAGAATTAAAAGCAAGGGATTTGTTTTATGCTTTATGGATACCCGATTTGTTTATGGAGCGAGTAAAAGAAAATAATAAATGGTCATATTTCTGTCCGCATGAATGCGTCGGATTATCAGATGTATATGGTGAAAACTTTAAGGAGTTATATGAAAAATATGAAGTTGAAGGAAAAGCTCGCAAAACAATTAATGCTCGTGAGTTATGGTTTAAGATTTTAGATACACAAATGGAAACAGGAACACCTTATATATTATATAAGGACACAGCAAATATGAAAAGTAATCAAAAAAATATTGGAACAATTAAATCAAGTAATTTATGTACTGAAATTATTCAATATTCAGATGATACTGAATCGTCCGTTTGTAATTTAGCAAGTATTGCTTTACCCGCATTTGTGGATGAATTAACTAAAACCTTTAATTATGAAAAATTACATGAAGTAACCAAAATAGTTGCGAATAATTTGAATAGAATAATAGATATTAATTTTTATCCTACAGAAAAAACCCGAAGGAGTAATTTATTACATAGACCCATTGGTATTGGGGTTCAAGGGTTAGCAGATACATTTATTATGATGGATATTGCGTTTCATAGCGAAGAAGCAAAACAAATTAATAAATTAATTTTCGAGACGATTTATCACGCTTCTTTAGAAAAAAGTAATGAAATCGCAATTGATAGATACAATCAACTAAAACATAATTATGATAATATATCTTTATATTTCGTATCTCTTAAAAAAAATAATACTAATGATTTAATAACAATTAATATTTGTAATAATACATCTTTATTACATTGTGAATATAATAAATTATCACACACTCATTGTGGCGCATATAGTTCTTTCGAAGGGTCACCATCATCCAAAGGTATTCTTCAATTTGATATGTGGGGGGTGACACCTTCATCAACTTATGATTGGGATAAATTAAAAGAATCAATAACAAAATATGGGTTAAGAAATTCACTTCTTGTAGCACCTATGCCTACAGCAAGTACCTCACAAATTTTAGGATATAATGAATGTTTTGAACCATTAACAAGTAATATTTATAGTAGGAGTACTTTAGCAGGTGAATTTATAGTGGCAAATAAATTTTTAATGAAAGATTTGATTAATATTGGATTATGGAATGAACAAATTAAAAATAATATTATAGCCAATAAAGGCAGTATTCAGCATTTAGATATTATACCTGAACAAATTAGAAATAAATATAAAATTGTATGGGAGATCCCTATGAAACATGTAATTGATATGTCAGCAGATAGAGGAGCATATATATGTCAAAGTCAAAGTCTTAATTTATGGGTTGAAGAACCAACATATAACTCGCTTACTTCAATGCATTTTTATTCATGGAATAAAGGATTAAAAACGGGTATATATTATTTAAGAAGAAAGGCAAAACATCAAGCTCAACAATTTTCAATTGAACCTGAAAAGAACACCTCAAATCATATGGAGAATGATATATGTGAGATGTGCTCAGCTTAATTAGTTTTTAATAATTTATAAATTAAATTTTTAATAGTTGGATTTTTCTCACATATATCGTCGTTAAATTTTATCATAACATAACATCTTAATGTTATTAATATATCATTAAACGCATTATGTAAATGTCCAGGTTCTGTATTAAATAAATGTCTGTGTAGTTCTATTAATTTTGGCCATTTAGGAGATATAACACCCCTTTTATTTACTTTTGTTAACTTACATAATTTTGTTGTATTTATCATAGTACAATAATATGATTTTAGTTTTTTTAATGTATTAAATTCCTCATATAATACATGTCTTAATAATTCAACACGAATCATATTTACATCAAACATAATATTATGTCCTATAATTATATCCGATTTATTGTAATCTTCCATAAATTCGATTAAAGGACTAATAATATTTATTCCAATATTATTCGATATTTCATTCGTGATACCGTGAATCAAAACAACATTATTTGGAATAATAATGTTGTTTGGAACTTTTATTATATCATTTTTTTGTTTTAAAATCTCATTAGTTTCGGTGTTATACATAATATAACTTAATTGAACCACATGAGGCCATAAATGAACATTGTGATTTTCTACAACTGATACACCAGTAGGTACTCCGGTTGTTTCAGTGTCAAATACCATACATATTGTCATTTTGTTAATAGTTATTATTGAGTGTTATTGCTTATTAGTTTTTTACAATCCATTTTATTATAATTTTCATTTCAATTTTTTTTTAATACTTATCATTTTTACTTTACTAAATTTTTTTTTCATTTTTTTCAATTCAATAACAAAATTTTATATTTTATTTTTTTATATTTTATTGAATTACTTATATTTTAAGATTCGAATTCTTTTCCACTTGCTAAACTACATCTACATAACGGGCATTTTGCTGTTCCACACGAACGAATATATTCACAGTCACCTCTAGGATTTTCAGGACATTCTTGACATCGCGCCATTGGTAATTTATCCCAGCATTCATAACATAATTGTTTTTTACAGCAATTAGATGTTATTGATTTAGTTGACATATGACATATACAACATATATCAAACTCATATTCTATATGGACTTCAAATCCTAATATAGAACACCAATCATCTCCTGTAAGCCCGTTT